>ERZ1034969.310-NODE-310-length-32548-cov-176.175053_pt1 | contig 32548 bp, 32 predicted proteins | sample MGYA00520624_ERZ1034969 | MGnify/ENA primary metagenome ERZ1034969 (study PRJEB33766, sample SAMN09781776) | gut metagenome | biome: gut microbiome | host: Homo sapiens | place: Madagascar | study: EMG produced TPA metagenomics assembly of the PRJNA485056 data...
ATATCTATATATAATATATTTTAATATTTATACAAGTAGTACTATCTTTAATAACTTATTTTACGTTTACCCACTCAGAAGTTGTACTATTACCACTACTAGGTAAATTAATAGTTATAAGAGCACTATATCTCTTTGTTTTTTCCAATCCAGATTTAATAGTAAATCCGAAGCTTAATGTTACAGATGCTGTTCCACTAGACACAGTAAACTGCATAGACATTGTATTTGTTGGATTAGATGATTGCCAATTACTAACATTATAAGCATTAAAACTACTAGTACTTACCTTTTCACCTTCATTTACAAGTTTACTTGTTCTCATTGTCTTTACAGTAACTTTTCCATCATTTGGAGTAAACTGCATAGGCTGAACAAACTTCAAAATACTATTTCCATTGTTTGGTGCTATAACATTTCCAACAAAATCATCATACTTATTAATATATACCCAATAACTTCCATCTGAATTTTTAGTAACTGTAGCTCTAATCTTGCAGTTCTCAATAGAACAATAGTCACTTAAATCAATAGCACCACCAGGAACTATCCACTTATAGGCAATAGGAAAGAACCATACGTTTTTATTATCATTCTTTTTAACAACACAAGCTACTACCTTAATGTACTCTTGAGTAGAGAAATATTTGCTGGTTTCTGATGGTTTTGAACTGTTATAATTATATGCTGGAGTTACACATCTAGCAGTATAGGTTAAGCCTGTACTATTATTTGCAGTACCATCTATCTTATCTCCAATATAAGCTGCTGATAGAGGATTTATACGTAAAGTTTTTGCTACTCCTTCAGGAGATAACATTGCATTACTTGCCGCTTCCACTATTATGCCTAGATATAAATCTCCACCGCCAAACATATCTTTTAGACCAAGAAAATCTCCATATCCGTTATAATTATATGTAAAGTTTGCTGATGTTACTAATGCACCTCCTGATGTAAGTGTTATATTAACATTATCATTATATGGTTTGTTACCTGTTTTGTCGTAGTTTGGAGTATTATTATTATATCCATTAAAATCTCCAAGTCTATATGGAGATTCACTTCCACCACTTGGACTAACATAATAGATATGAGGATTTTCTGCAAAATGGTTATTATATAATATATTAGAGTTTGTTGTAAATTCAGCCAAATTAATACCATTCTTTCTAATACCATAACACTCTTTACCATTATAGTAATCATTATTTATATTTCCTTTGTACCAATCACCATTTATATTTGGAAAAAGAGCATTTAAAGACACTGGCTTTCTTTTGCTCCATATATTTATATTCTCACTCTTACAAAGAGTAGCCAAATCATTACTAGATTCACCTAATACTCTTTTAACGTCATCTATACTAACTGGAGCAGTTATTTTTCCATTATTTAAACTCATAATTACCTCCTTCCTTGTAACAAGTTATTCCACCACTAACAGTTAAGCTTCCATTAATAACAAGATTACCGTCTACAGAAATATCGCCTTTAATTTCTCCAGCAGTTAAATATTTAACTTTCTCTATTTCTTTAATAACTTCTTTAGTTATTATTGTTTCAGTAGTTACATTAAATACTTTAGCTAGCCATAATATAATTCGTTTCATATTATTAATATTAAAAGATTAAGCAGGATAGTCTATTAAACTACCCTGCGTTTCTAGTTATTGTTCACTTGTAATATTTGATGCAATAGCAAGACTAACTTCTTCAATAAGATTAACTACATCAGTAAGTTTACTTTGAAGAACTCCACTAATATTATAAGTTAGTAAGTCATTACCATTATTATTGGCATTAACATTACCAATATAGTTTCCATTAATATTATCGTAAATAGACATATTAATATCTTTAATAACATTAATTGTTGGATTTACATTATAAGTAATCTCAACACGATAATCATCTTTTGTGTAAGTAGCAGTAGTCTGCTCACTCTTAGAATTAATCTTTAAATTTGTTGCCATAATCTTTAATTTTAATTGTTATACAATATGTTATTTATCACTATTTGCTTATAAGAAGTTTATTTTCATTATTCAATCTCTCAACTTCACTTTCAAGATATGTTACTCTAGCTTTAAGTTTATTAACTTCATCATCTATTTGAGTTAAAGCACCAAAAGCAAGACTAATAAGCTTAGGATTCCAATAGTTAATCTTTAGATAACCATCATCATCTTTAGCAACTATATCTTTAAGTAACGGATTATTTATATTTTGAGCAATAAAACCAATACTATGTTTATGGTCACGAATATAATCAAATTCATAAGTACCTCCAATACTTTTAATAACATTTAAACAATTAAGTTTATTAATGTTAGTTTTAAGACGAATATCAGAAGATTGATAAGCTGTAACTCCACCTTTAGCAACAACACTATTAGGGAAGTAAGTATTCATATTATAATCAAAATTATATATATGACCAGTATGACCCATAAATCTATCAGTAGGAAATGAGTATTTAGTAAAAGCAAATATTCGTATTTTATTTATACAAGCATTACGTGATTCAGTAATATTTTGATTATGTTTAAATCTAAAACGAACAACTCTTCTATAAGAGGTTCCTGCTGAAAGATAATCATTACCATCAGTACTAGCAAAATTTATATAATTAAATTTATTCCATCCAAACATTTCTTTAGTATATTTATCAGCTATTTCGCCATTTTCTCTAACTATCTCTACAGTACAAGTAGTATTAACACCATTTGATATATCAACACAAGCGAAATAAATTTGAGAATAACAATTATCAGGAAAATAAAATGAAAACATCAATTCATTCTTTTTTACTTGAGCTAGTTTCTCAGCATTAGTACTTCCACTAATAAAATTATTACCTAAATAAACTGTATTAATACCTGCACTATTAGTATACATTTTAAATTTATTATCGTTTGTAATATTTAAGTTATCCCAACTACTACCATTATTATTAGAATATTGTATAGTTACTTTATCAACAGGTATGCTATCAGTAATAGCAGTAAGTCCAGAACATAAAGCATCAGCCGAAACAATACAATTAACTCCTTTATTATTAAATCCGGAATTTGCAGGTAATATACCTTGATTAGTTATTAATCCTTTAACGTCAAGTGAATCATTAATAATAGTTTTACTACTAATATTCAAAGTACCATCAATAGTAGTATTTTTAAATTTAGCAGAACCATTTTGATATATACACCAATTACCACTACCGTTTTGACTACACATATCTTGAACAAACACCCAACTATTATTATTAGAATTACCTAAATATAAACCTTTGAGATTTTCTCCAATTCTAAGAGTACCATTAGTAGTTATAGTTGTAATATTTGGAAGATTAAGTGTACCATTGCTTTGTACACTATCAGCATGAAATACAGAACCATCAGCTATACCAAGATAAATAGTCTTATTACTATGATTATATTTAAGACCAGCCCATTTATTCCAATCCCAATCAGTTTCACCAAAACGAATAGCATTACTAGTATTGAATATTACCTTATCGTCTATAGCCGATATACGAGCATGACTGTTTTTATCATTATTCAATAGTATAGCTCCATTAGTAGAGTTATTATTATTTATGTATATTGTTCCATTAACATTACCAGTACCATCAAAGCTTTGACCCCAAATAGTTCTAGCAGTTTGAAGTTTAGTTGCAGAAGCTACATTAAGATTAGATATATTAGTACCATTAATAAGCAAGTTTTTACAATCTAGTCTTAATGTATTAGCCGTTTTAATAGTCATACCGAAGTAATCAGTAATAGTAGTACTATATGCTCCAGTATTTGGATAACGATGGTCAAATCCATACCAAGGATGTTTATTAGTACCATCACTCCAACTATCATTCCAATTATCTGACCAATTTATAGCATTAGTAAACGTTCTACCATCAGTAGCATGATGTCCATCAACAGTATCAGCATTTCCAGCACTATTAGCATAATTAACACTAATATTACTAACGCTTTTTGTTGTTCCACCAACTGTTATACTAATACCTTTGTCGGAATTAGATAGAGCAGTAAGAAGTCCATTAGCGTGATAACCATCAAGTTTATCAGCATTTGTTGCAGTTGCGGCATTTCCTGTAATACTTCCACTAGAGGTGATGTAGCCTTTGGCATTCACCCAATCTTGCGTTGCGTAGCCTGCTAAACTTTGGTGACTGGTGAGATAGTCTTTGTCGTTTGTTAGTTGACTCAGCTTTGTCGGAATATCTTCAGTTCTAGCAATTTTCTTCCAAGCATCCCAAGTAGTTCTAGATGCAGCAATCCTAGTCCACAACCTGCCATTAGCAGTATAAGCAATCTGTATAGGATACCCACCTGTCAAATCATTTGCTGATGGAGCATAACTTCTCCAATGTAATACTCCGTGATATTTTCCACCATCCAATAAACCATCTGTAGTGTTAAGCATAAACACTGGATAAACACCTGCAAGGTAGCTAGTTGGAGAAAGTACAGTACTACGCTCATCAGTAGAAATAATATGGTCTAGTGTTTGATGACTGGTGAGGAACGTGCTGCCTTTAACTACGCTGATAGTAGTGCCATTCTTGGTGACAGACGTAACCGCATTACCGCTGCCACTGACAGAGATGGCAGTAGCACTACCACCTTCCAAGCTGGAGATACGACTATCAAGAGCCTTGATGGAGTAGGCAGAAGCAATCTCACTCAGAGATTCGCTAGTAAGCTTGATAGCATCAGCATAAGCCTTTACAGAGCCGTTGAGACCGCCACCACTGGATGATGATGTTCCCACACCATAGGCAGAAACACCACCACTAGTATAGAGGTTCGCTACATCATTAGTCGTAGTATTTGTAATCTTCAACGCTTTGTTGGTTGCATCATACTCCAACTTGATATTACCGATAGATATATATTTTCCGCTAGGCACTATAATGCTTCCATTAATATCTGTAGTTCCATTAAAATCGTTACCCCAAAGTTTACGAGCAGTTGTAAACTGTAAAGCCTTTTTAGCAGAACCATTTGTAAAGTAACCTTGTAAAGTAGTAATACTTGTTTTATTAGCAGATATATTAGAAGCATTAGTTCCTTCAGCTTTTTTAGCTCTTGATACTTCATTTGAAATAGAAGTATTAATACCATTTATAATTCCACTCAAAGTATCAGTCTGTGCTATATTAGCAAGGAAGTTCACTACTTCATTCCACTTATTAATAATTCCATCCGCAGTTTCCTCGTCAGTAGTCATTAAAGAATACCAATTATAAGCACTATCCCAATGAGTTACTTTTGCAGATGAAATACCGTCTAATACAGATTTATTACTATGACTATGCTTTGCTGATACAGCACTATCCCAAGAACTTTGTTTAGTTGTTGTTGGAATAGAATAACCAGAAGCAAAACTAACAGCAAATGTACCACTAGTTGTAATACTCTTTGTTGCACAAGTTAAACCTGTAGGAAGTGTAAGTCCTACAGATGTTACAGTACCTTTATTTGTAGTATAACCTTTTTCATCTATTTCAGCTTTAGTATAATAATTAGCTAAAGATTGATGAGTAGTTAAATAACCTGCGTCATTAGCAAGTTGACTTACTTTTGTAATTCTATCTGTAATATCTATCCACTTATGTTTATGAGCACTAGGTGTAAATGTTGTTGGTTTACCAGTAATATTATTCCAAGAAAGATTAAGACCGCCAAGCTCTGTAACTATATTATCAATTCTATTACTTAAAGCTTTTACAGAATAAGCATTAGGAATAGTTGTAAGGTCTGCATCATTATAATTAGTAGCAATAATATTAGCGTATGATACTACACTAGCGTTTAGTCCACCTCCACCCCCCGTAGAAGGCGTGTATGTTCCATAAGCACTAACTCCACCTTGTACTCCAAGGTGAGCTGTTTTCTTACTATCAGCACTAACTATTTCAAGTACATTAGGGTCTCCACTCTTTGTTCTAAGAATTATATTACCAATTTGAAAAGAACCACCAGTTTTACTATCTCCAATAAACAAACCGGTAGGAAGATTATCACTCATTTCAGTACCACCTAAAGATAAAAGATTAAGTCTACTAAAAGTTTTCTTAGGAGTAATATAATCTATATTATTAAAATCTGTAGTATTTTGAGTAACATAATGTAAATAAAACAATCTAGTATAAGTACCAAGACTAGTTCCTTGAAGAATAAAACTATTTGGATTACCGTAAAGAATACCATCAGTTCCCCAGTGAATACTTCCACTAGCTAAATAACCACTACCATCATGTCTAAACAAACTTCTAGCATAATCTGTACCAGCTACTTTATTTTTAAGTTGTTCATCGGTAAATATATCTTTATCTACCATTGGACCACCAAACCAAGCAGCAATAGATGTTATATCATAAGTATCTTTATCTACAACACCATTAGCATTAGCTTTTCCTTGAAGTCCACTAATACCAGCAGTAATAGGAGAATTAGCATCAGATGTTTGTCTAAGTTGAAGAACATTAGTAACAACAAGACCACCATTTACTTCAGTCTTACCTTTAAATGCTTCTTTAAGATATTTATAAGAATTAATATCAATTCCTATATTAGAAAGCACATCAGCTTGACAAGCAGCAAGATATTGTTTAACTGTTTTAATATAATTTTGAAGATTTGTATATTTAGTACTAGCTTCAGCTATATTATTTTTAGTAATAGGACTTGTACTAGCGATAAGAGTATCAATTAAAGTTTTATATTCAGTCCAAGCAGTACTTAAAGATTTTTGAGCTTCTATGAGTTTACCTTTATTAGCGTTATCTTCAGCAAGATAATCAGACTTTGTAATACTAGTGATTTGGTCATTAACTGCTAAAACTTCATTATTGGCTTGATTAAGTAAATCAGTAAGTCTAGCTTTTTCAGAAGAATCAAGTATTCCATCTTTAGCAAACTCGTTAAACTTATCATTAAGACCAGGAAGAGTTGTAGCACTAATATCTCCAATCTTTTTATTTACTGTATCTATAGCAGCAGTAAGTTCTTTATCTCCAACATAACGAACTTTCTTAGTCCAATGTTTTTCATTGAAAACAGTTCCATCAGCAGTAGCTGTAAGAATATCACCTTTATAGTATTGTACTCCGTTTACTATAGCATCAGCAGGAAGAATCCAAATATCTCTTTCATTATATCCATTAGATATAACACCTTTACCTGCTTTTGCATCATCATAAGAATCTACAAAAATAGAAGATTTACCATCAATAGTATCAAACACATCTTTAGGAATGTCCATCTTTTCCCAAGCTGTTCCATTCCAATATTGTGTAGTACCATCAGTAGTATTATACCAAATATCACCTTCATGAGAAGTTTTATTTGTCCAATTAGTACTAGGGTCAGTTGGTTGATACCAAGTTTCAGCCTTGCCATCAAGTTGACCTTTAATACCTTCAAGTTCTTTATTAATAGCTTTAGTATAATCAGCTAAATCTTTATCGTTAGACTTAACCCAATTAGTGCCATCAAATACCCAAACCTCAGTTTTATTTCCAATTTGTTTCACCCAAAGGTCTCCACGGTCTCCACCAATAGGATTAGTATCAGAATAGAATATTTGTCTTTTCTTATCTGCAAGGTCTTCAGCATCTTTAGCTTTTTTCATAGCTTCATCAAAGTCTGCATCTTTAATCATAGACCAAGCAGAACCAGTCCAACGATAAGAATGATTATGTTTAATATCATAAAATATATCACCAATATGTTCTGAACGAAGGTCATTAGTATTCCAAGTGTTAGCAGGAATATTATCTACAGTAGGTTCATAATCGTAATACCAAACAACAATACTTTGGTCTTTTTGTTGCTTAACTTTCTCAGCAAGATTACTAAACTTAGTTTCATATTCATTAGTCCACTTTTGAATAGTAGCAATAGCTTCAGAATAACGAGAAGCTAAAACCCAATCATCAGCATTAAAAGAAGTTTTATTATCTGCAATAGCTCTAGCTATATCATTATTAAACTTACCAGCAAGAGTAGCATTAACCCATATATCACCAACCTGATAATTAGTAGGTTTAATCTCACCATAGAAGACTTTCATCTTACCGTCAGCTGTAGCTTGAGCTCTATTAGCAGCATCAAGTGCAGCAACAATATCGTTATCTTTAATACGATTCCAACGATAAGGAATTACATCGTCATTATATTTAGTAAAACGATAAGCATAACCAGTAGTTTGGTCATAATACAAATCACCTATATGTATCTTCTTTAAATCTTCAGTAGTCCAATCTATAGCAGGAAGATTTTTAAGAGTAGGTTCACCTTCATAAAACCAAGTTTCAATAGCACCATCAGTTTGCTTTTGAAGGTCTTTAATTACTTGAGAATTATTAATAAGTTTCTTTACAGTTTCTTCATCAACTCCACTATTTTCTTTAATGTATTCGTCAAGGTCTTTATCGCCAATACTAGAACCTATTTCAAGATTAGCTCTAATATTAAGTTTACCATTCTTATATTTAATATAAGTTTTAGGATTAATACCTTTATCTCCAATATACATATCACCATATACATTGAAGAAAGCTTTACCGTTGTAAACACCAAATTCTACATACTCTTTATTAAGATATGTATAATAATTTATTCCAGCGTAAAGAGTAATACTAGGAGCATAATTATCAACAGCATTAAGAACTAAAGCCGTTTGACGTTGAGTATCATTTAATCTATGTCCTAACTGATTAAGAATATCTCCTGGAGCAGGAGCGTCAGAACCAGAGTCAAAATCTATTTGACTTAAATCAACATAATGATACTTCTTACCATCAATGTCTACAGTATCAGTACTAACATTAACTACAAGTCTCCAAAGATAACTATTTTCTACTTTATGATAAGTACCTTTCTTAACATTAAAAGTTTTAGCTTGAGCTTGGTCACCAACTTTCCATTTATTTTCTATTTCTTCACCATCTTGTTCACCAAGAAAATAACAACGATAAACTTCTTGATTAAGAGTTTCATTTACAAGATTACCTTCAGCATCTTCTACTTGAGAAATACTCCAAACATCAGTTTTTTCATCATGTTTAAATACTGGAACATCTATTTTAATTTTATCTACATAAGCAACTCTAATACTACCAGCAGGAGAAATAACTAACTTACCACCAATAGTATCAACATTAAGTATTTGAAGAGTTTCAAATATAGCTTTGAGACGAACATAAAGATAATCTGTAGTAAGATGTGTCTTACCTAATTTGTCTACAGACCAAGTACCTCCTGCATAAGCAGTAGGTTTACCAATAGTTATTCCATTAAGAAAATCATATATTCCATTAATAACTTCATCATTTAATTTCTTAGGATAAAGAGAATCACTCTTTAATGCAGAATAAACATTAGTATTAGTAGGAACTTTACTACTAGTAGTAGTTATAATATCAACACCTTTACTATAACCACCACCAATAAGACCATTATCAAGACGAGAAATAATATCTTGATTAATTTGAGCTTGAGAAAGTTTATATGCGTAATCCCACCAATTAGTTGTAGATTCAAATAGTCCATCGTTAACAATCTTATAAATCTCACTAATTGTAGGTTTACGAGTACCATCAATCTCTTGAATAGTTGCAGAAGCACTAATAGTTTCCTGGATTTCATTAATATCAGGAGTTACTGTAGTAGCTTTAACTACAACTTCTGTAGACTCTTGAGAAGGACTATTTGCGTCTATCTCATTAATTGCAGGAATTTTACTCATATTATTAATAATTATATTAGTAAAAGGAGGAGGACTTGTAGAACTTAATATTTTAGCAATTTAAACATCAATCAAATTATTAATTTAATTATATATGCCTCCTCCTTATTTGTATTTTAGCTTATCAAACTTTGATATAAACATTGTCATATACCCACTTTATTTAGCTTCTAACCATACTTAACATACGTCCATTATTAGTTAATCATAAACTAACTGAAAGTCGCTTAGAACGTAAATTTCAAAGAAATAAAAATCTTAAATAAAATTTTAACGTCTACAATATACGTAAAACCCCCAAGACTAATCTCTAGCCTTGAGGGTCACGGACACACATCTAGCATCGCAAGAAGCAAGGGTATTTTATAATTGAATAATACCAGCAGCTCTAAGTTGATTAAGTAGAGTGTTGACAACACCAGCAAGACTTCCAACAGTTGCAGTTTCAGTATCAACATTTACTATATTTGTAATAGCTTTAACTCCACCAAGAGTTGTCTTAGTAGCAGCAGGCAAAGTATACTCTGTAGGTTTAGCTAATGTAAATTCAGTAAGTTTAGTAACAGCACCATCTGTACTAATCTTATATGTTACTGCATGACCTTCATCTGTTATAATAAAAGCGTTACCTCCATCAGTAGGAAGCCAACTAGCTGTACCATAACCATAATTAATACTGGTAAAAAACGTATGTTGAGTTTCACCAAGTTTCTTAATATTTGCTGCTTTTGTAGCAGTATCATTACCTATAGCAAGTTCAATAATTTCGTTTTCGTTAATAAAACTATTAAGCTTTGTTTTTATTGAACCAACTTCTTTATCAATATCATCAACTTTAGTTTCTAATTCAATCATACCTTCTCCAGCTCCTTCATTAAGAGCTTCTTTAAGAACATTCTTATGATTAACAGAAAGTCCTAAAGCATCAATAGCTCTGTTTATTTTTGTTTTATCCATACTAATTTATTTTATTATCAATATCTTTATAATCATAACCAAGTTTAGATAGGATTGGTTTAATAATCCAAGTCCAACTTACTGGAGCAAGTATAGAACTATTTACAATAAGTTTTACATCAACACCAATAGCATAATATATAACACTAACAATTACTATACTAAAAAGTAATGTAAGTTTCTTAATTGTTCTAGTTACATTACCATGACAAAGATAAATAAGTATAGTAACTAGTAAATAAGTTAAAACATTAACTACTATACAATAAGTAAAATCAAAATTGTTTATTACCTGTTGTATTATTTGATTTATTATTTCCATTATCATTATTTTTAATTGCTGCAAATATAGTTTTTTATTAGCAATATCAATAATATCTATATATTTATTAACACAATTAAAGCAGCCAATATTTATATTAATACTAGCTGCTTCAAATTATTAATGTTATCGACAATTATACCAATCAACTTGAATACCTTTACGACACATGTCTGCATACCAACGATTAAAAGCTATTCCATCATAACCATCAACATCATCTATTACATCTTTTACATATAGACATAAATGTAATCCATCAGGAACACTACTACCTAAGTAATCAGCTTTACACATATTAGCTATAAATACTGCGTCATAAGGATTATCATTATTAGTTAAATGAACATTTGATTGTTTCATCATGTTATCTAACTGTTCTCTTGTTATAGGTTCAAGAGCTATTTCTGTTCCGTTACTATCTCTAGTAGTCATTTTACTAGTTGCAAACTCAACTAATTTACGATTAAAATGTCTACCGTTATAACGAAGATAAACAACCATATCTTCAGGAAGTTCATCATAAACATCAAAACCTTCTTTATACATAAGCTTAGTTATTATAAACGCCCCGTAGAATGTATGGTTAGAGAAGCCTTACCACTACACTCTTCTACGGGGCGGATTTCATATTAATAACGTCCATAACGACCACGCTCACGATGCCCATATTCTTCTCTTTCGTGATAACGTTCTTCATCGTCATAAGGATTGCGACTTCTATACTGAGGGTCATCATCATAACGATTATCCCTTTCTTCATACTTATCAAGACATTCTTCAAGTTCTTGAATTTCCATCTTCATACGTCTAATCTTTTCTTTAAGCTCAGACTTATTCATACTACGTTGTACCATGATTATCATAATTTTAATTTTTAGTTACAGCAGCTAGAATTTTAGCAATATCACCTTTCATTCCAGCAACTTCAGTTTCAATACCTGCTATTCTTTCATCACGTGCTTTATCTTTAGCAAATTGAGGATTGAGTTCTTTAAGAACTTCTTCACATTTAGTTATTTGATTTTTATAATCTTCAATATGTTCTACGACATAATTAGCGTGTTGAAGAGTAGCTTCTACTTCAGATTGGATAGTTTGTTTACTTTCAGCAATAATAAGATTACCATTGTTATAACTAACAGAAGTATTATTAGCTGGAACATTGTTATAATCAATGTTACTACCATCTACTTTAACCTTTAAATTTACAACCATCATGTTAGTACCATCAGTAGCAAATATAGGTGTAGTAGTTCCAACAATTTCTCCAATCTTAAATTCTATACCGTTAGTCTTGTTTAGAATATAAACTCGACTACCTTGATTAAGACCTGAAAACATTATACTATAAGTTGAAGTTTATTATTTTGTTTATCAAATACTATCATGTGAAGACCTGCTGTAAGAGCAGTAAGAGCTTCTCCATTACTTGCCAAGAGAGGAAGAGTGTTATTATTAACCATAATTTCAAAACCAGTTGCAGTAGTTGTAGCTGCATTAAAATTAATTACCATAATACCAGCAACTCCCATAGCTCTGAAAGTATGGTTAGGCATACTAAAAACAGCATTAGCAGTAGCACTGCCAGCAGTCGTTTGAGTAGCAGCTACTAAAGGTATACCTCCACGATTACCAATGAATTCATTATTTAAAGCCATAATATTACCTCCTATAGATTACATCCAAAAACCATTAAGATTACCATTATTATACATACCATACTGATAAGCAACACAATTTGGTACTGCCTGGAATGGCTGATAAGGAACTGTTACAGTCTGTGGTTGAGCACACTTAATTTCATTAACAGCTTGAGCAATAGGATTTACAGCAGCAGCAATTTGCTGAGCAATTACTCCACTTTGATGTTCAGTAGTCAACTGAGTTTGCAGAGCATTAATCTTATCCTGCATTGCAGACTTTTCAGAAGCATCAAGTCTAGCAATAATTCTATCACCAACAACACCGATAGATTTATCCAAATTGCAAGTCTGGTCACGAAGAGCATAACCTACATCAGAAAATCCACGAGTTACAGCACTACCTACACCACCAACAGATTCCTTAATAGCATCAGTTTGACGGATAGTTTCAAGCTGAGATTGATGAGCACTTTCAGTAATAGCATTCTTCAAGTTGCAGCAGCAAGTAGCCAACTGATTAGCAAGTGTCATAGTATTCTGAGTACCAGCATTAAGAAGAGCACCAGTAGAAGAATCAATCTTGCAACCAACTTGAGCAACACTATTATTAACCTGACAAATAGCTGATTGAATCATATCAACCTTAGTACCAAACATAGTAGCTAATCTCTGAACAGCAGCACCATTACCATTAATAGCTTGCATGATAAGGTCTCTACCATCGTTGTTATTTACCATGTTAGCAAGAGGACCAAGACAACCGCCACCATTTTGACCCATATTACCAAACAATCCACCATTACGCATAAGAGGATAAAGGAAGAACAAGAAGATTATCCAAATCCAACTACCGCCACCGTTAAGACCTCCATTACACATAAGTAAAGGAAGCAGACTATTAACATCACTAGAAGTCTGACGAGTTCCACCATCAGGGAACATAAAAATTTTAGAATCATCCATAACTTTACAATGATTATTAAGATTAATAAAATAATGAATAGTACATTAACTAGTATTTTGTACGTTGCAAAGATAAGCATAAACTTCATTATACGCAAAAAGATGATAATCGGATTTTGTTCCAATTATCATCTTAATTAATTGCATCACTACTATGATACTTATTTTCTTTTTATTTTCTATTTAAACGAAAATAGGCTCAACATCCTTATTAAGGAGAGTAGCTTCAGAAGTAGCAAGTCTAAAAGCTCTAGAACTTTCATAATAGTCATTACTCATTTTAAGCAAATGTCTAGTAGCTTGAACAGTTCTATTTAAAATAAAGGCTATAGTACTAATTGTAAATCCAGCATGAACAATTTGTTCAACAACAAAACATCTAGTTAATACAACATTTTCTTCTCTGGATTTTCCTACTACATCTTCTCTTGTAATAGACTTTGCTCCATCAATTCTAGTAATAGCACAACAACTAATAACATTGTCTATTACTCTCCAAATTAATTCTTCTTTCTTGTTCATAAGCAAGTTCTCAAATTCTAACTGCTTATTCTCCATACTCTTTAGTTTTAAAAGTTACTTCTCCAAATTTATTAGTTATTTGTTTATTTACGTAATCGATATAAAGATTAGCTCGTTTAGTATCACCTAAAGCGTGAGCAGCACAAGCAGCTTGGAATATATTCCAACAGTTAAACATTATACTACCGTCACCTTTACAACCATAAGAACAATCATTAAGAATTGCTTCACCAGATTGACTAATGACAGTGAGTAGTTTTATATATGTATCTTCCCATTCTTTAGGAATAGAAAGAACAATCATTTCTTCATCGTTCATAACAATCTAACTTTATTATTAAATTTAGTAATATCAAAATCTTTAATTTTATTAGAGTTATTAAGTACTGCTTTATACATACTAATAGTAGTAAGTTTAAGTACTTTATCTCTGTTAACTATAAAACCTTGAGCAGCTAGATACTCAAGAGTTTTAACAACTCCTTCTTCTAGCTTCTCAAGGTTATCTATAGTGTTATTGTTGTCTATCATAAGAACATCTTATTAAGAATTAAACACTTTGTTATTTATATATATAGAATACTCATTAGTGATAATAAGTAGTTTATTACTTATTTGACTAATTCTATTTATAGAATCTTGACCGTCATAAATGATAGCGAGACATTCGTTAGTTACAGTATCAATCCAATCTTCTTTTAGTTTAGTAGCTACACAAATTCCATCCAATTCATAAGCAGAGAAAACATTATAAAGTTTATAATACTCTGTACTAATTACTTTGAACAAGTTTTGTTTTATCAATATCTTATTCTGTTCAATATTGTTATGAATAATAATTTCATGACAAGTATTAGCAACAGCCCATTTAAAACTATCAAAGGCAGTACAAATAGCATTCTTTACTTTATTTCGTTCTTTAGTCTCAGCATCTTGAAAAGCTTTGTCTAGGACACCATTAAGTTTAACTACGTTTTCACTTACTTGCTTTACAGCAGCAGCCATTTCAACGATAGGTCTATTTCTGTCTTTAGCTTTAAACAAATCAACAAGCTTAATAATAAGAGTATAAGCAAGATAAACTCCACTACTAATAAGCACTGTAATATAAGAAGTATCTTTTATAGATTCAGCTATTATATCATTGATTTGATTAAATTCTTCCATAAGAAAAATAAAAAGGAGAACCTCCCCGTAGAAGATGGTTAGGTTCTCCTTGAAAACTAATACCTATTTAAAATGTGAGAATTGTATCAAGAAGACCAGTAAGTGTATCATTAGCTACAGGAACAACAATAACTAATTCTTGAATAGGAGCTTCGTCACGAGTACGACCATACTTTCTAGGATACTTAAACTGGATTGAATACATCTTATATGTAGTATCTTCTACCTCCATAGGATAACCAGGATAAATAGAAGCACCATCACGATATACATTAGAGAAGCCACGATTCTGAGCACAGAAAGAAGCAAGGTTCTTTACATAATCTGCATCGAGTGTTGGAGCAACAGCAGCGGTAATAGTAACATCAGTACCAACCAAATCATCACCGGCAATAAGATTCCAACCTTGATAATTCTTCTTAGCTTCAATAGTAATCTTAGCCTCAGCTACAGTTACTTTAAGACCATCAAGCTGTTCATTACCGGCTTCAATCATATTAGTTAATTGGTCACCAAGTGACTTTGCCATAGCATTAGCAGTAGTCTTATGTGAACCATTATCTGTAACAGTCCAAGAATAACGCTCATGCTTTTCAGTACCAAGCTTAATAAGCTGAAGTGTATAATCTTTACCTGCAACAGGCTCTGGTATAGTAATCTCTGCTTTAAACATTGTACCTGCTTGAGGAGTAGAAATTGTAACACGTGCAGAAGCAAAATCAATAGGAATTACAACTGCTTGACTATTAGGACGACCATAAGCAATACTAAAATCACTAGCAGGAGCAGCGGCAAGCCACTTAGAATCATCATCATTCTCCCACATACCAATAGTACCAGCAGCTACATTGGTCAAGTCTTGTGGTTTACCAGTAGCAGCGAGAACCGCAGTACTAGTACAAATAAATAATTGTCTCATTATTACTTAAATTATAAATTACATTTAACTAACGAGAAGTAGGTTCATAACCTTCATCTCTAGCATTATTACGGACATTCTCACGTTGTTGTTGCTGTTGAGCACCTTGAGCACCTACGATACCACCATTAAGAGCGGTACGATACAAATCCACAGCATGTTTAACAATATCAACGTGCATACTCTCAGGAAGTTCACAATCTACATCTGTACCACCAATGTCTTCGTTAAACTTAACAATACCAGGCTTACCAATATAAGATAAACGAATTTCGTTTACTTCAAGACCATCTCCAAACTTATAAGCATTTGGTGTAGACTTAGTATTGGTATCAGGTTTATCAATGTAAAGTTCAATATTGTTATCATGAATAGTAGCAACAGGACTTCGCAGACTTGGAGCCATTACAAAATCATTAACAACATCAGCAAGATATTGGTCATCTACAAGACGAATTGGGAATATATTAGTAGTAAATGAACTACCACCTTCAGCTTTAACATAATCAATGCTCAAATCTACAAGGAAGAAATACTCAATCTTATTAGGTTTACCATTATCTGCACTACCAGGAGCAGCATAAATATTATCACCTTTTTTAATTGTAGTATCTTTAGCTTCACTAGCTATACCAAAATTATCAAGAGGAAGAATATAACTTGCAATGTAATTAGTCTTTGCAGTAGGAAGTTGAACTTTAGCTTTCCATACTTTATAAAGACTTTTAAGAGCATTGACTTGATTAAGCTTTGAGTTATCAGTGATTACTCTATCACTAGTAGTACCAATGTTTTGAGCAATCACTTGATTTACTGTGTCCGAAATGGAGTTGTTCAGCAACAAGTCTATCTGTGAAGGCAATATTGCTCTCACATTCTGCATACCCATTTGTTGGGCATAGTTTCTGAACATTTGGTGCATTTCAGCAGTAGTCATATCTTTATTAATTAAAAGAGTTTCAATTTGTTTTCCAACTTAGTTTTCAGTCCATTGTTGTCTGGATTCTTAAAGAATGCAATAGCATCATTAATATTAGCACCAACAAACTGACCATCAGGAGTATTAATTTGCTGATTATACTCTGAACGAACAAGTTCACCTCTAGTAATAAGAATTTCGATAAATGCTTTATCAAGAAGATTCTTATCAGTAACTATAGAATTAAACTTCTTAGGGTCTTCAGTAGCAAACTTCATAAGGTCATCAACTTGCTCAAGAGCAGTCTTATTAAGACCATCAGAAATGTTAAGACCATTAGTTCTACAATACTGAATATAAGCAGCACTAACTTTACTAGGTGAAGATTGAAGTTCAACAAGACGTTCAATAGCCTTCTTACGTTCAACAATAAGCTTAACCTTACGATTCTCTTCTTTAGCAACATCTTTAATAAAGAAACGAAGAGTAGCATTACTATTAATAAACGCTTCATCTTTAGCTACATCAGGATAGTTAAGACAATGACGCCAAATAATATATTCCTCTACGTTATCAGGCATACCATACTGGTACTTAGTTTGCTCAAGACGAGTAATAGCTTCATCACGTTTAACAGCAGCTTTATAAAGCTCTGCTTCATTAGAACGGTCTACCTTTTCATAAGCTGCAAGAATTTTATCTTCCTCAGCTTTAACATTAAGATAATCTCTTTTATGATTATAATGGAAAGAAATATTAAGTTCCTTATCTCCATCATTAACATCAAAGAAAATGTTATTAAGATAACCTTTAACTCTAGTAACGAAGTCTGGATGATTAGCAGCAACACCAATAATCTCTGGATAATAAGCAGCTAACTCACCTTTATTACTCATAAGAATACGTACAGACTTAACAGAAGAACCTATAGTAGCTTTAGGCTTACCAAGAGCTTGCATATTAATTCTACGATAAGCAGAATAATTACGAACAGAAGAAATAACTACAGTCTTCTTTTCAAAATATGGAGCTTCAAGTTCTGCCTCAAGAGCAGCTTTTTCTTTAGCTTCTAATTCGACTTGTGTCTGGTCTGCTGAAGGAATTGAACCTTCAGCAGGAGTATTATCATTTCCACTATTTGCAGGACTACCTTTTGGAATTTCAATTTTAATATCAGTCATAGCAATCAAATTTTAAATATTAGAGTACACACTTGAGTTGGAAGAACTTAGTGTTACGGTCAACTTGGAGACCATAAGAATCTTTAACCTCATAACGAGATACGTCAATGTCTGTAGACAGAGTATTAGCAGGGAAACCACCCCATGATGCAGGAATTGGAGTAAGACCCTTAACAACTCCAGCGATATGCTCTTGACCCTTCATACGTACCTTACGAATATTATTGTGACCATCATAAGAAGATGTATCAAGCATAAATGCCTGGTGAGAAGTCATTGGAAGACCAGTACGAGGATGAATATAACCATTGTCACGAGCATTGTCTGCAAAAGTACCACGGTCAAGGAAACCAAGATGTTTGAGAGTAATCATGTGACCATCAACAGTCTTATACTGACGGAAATAATTACCATAAGAAAGACCACTCTTAGATTCACTAATCATCTTGTCACCAAGAGGAGTAACAAAACCATTATCACGAGCATCATTCTTAACAGCACGGTCAAAGTCTTCAACAAAGCCCTTACCACAAGCAAGAACTACATCCATATTACCAGTATCAGTATTGCGGTCAAGAATATCACCGATAGTACGATTCAACTTATTAAGAGTAAGTTCCTCTCCATAAGTATCATAATTACTTTCACGACAAATCTGTTGCATACCAGCAGTATGTGGAATAGGCTGACCATTGTCTTCATCAATAAGAGTAATCTCACCGTTTACAGTCTTATTATATTCTGCAAACCAAAGACGCTCTTCATTCATAACACGTTGCTGAAGCTCAAACTGACGCATCTCCTCATTCATCCAAAGATTAGTAGTACCACCACCACTAGTCTTAAACTCATAAGTAACAACAGTATTACTAATGTTACCAGCAATCTCTTTACTATAACGATGGAACTCAAGTTGAGAAGTCATCTTACCAGGTCCCATAGTATTAGTACGATTACCCTTTGAGAAAGACTCTGGAATAGTAGGAGCGGTCAAAGACCAGAACATACCTACACCAAGATTCTGAGCTACATTAACGTAAGCATTTGGATTAGGATTTGTAATACGAAGACGATACAAATAACCACCATGAGAACCATGACCGAGGTCTTTCATAATACGAACTTGAGTTACACCATCAGGAGCAATCAAACCATACTGCTCAATGAACCAGTGTGTCTTAAACTCAACTTCAAAAGTAGCACCACCTTTACCAGGAGTAGTATTAGCAGTGTTAAACCAAAGTACAGAATCATTGAACTTCATACGACCCATAGTCTTCCAAGTCCAATCAGTAGTAGTAATATCTACTACACCAGCAGTACCTTGTCCTTCTGTAAGGAAATTAAGTGGGAATCTATCATCATCCATACCAAAAGTATAGGTGAGCATAGAATTAATCTCACTAGGTTTGGTAAGCATAAGATGAGCAATAGTTTCCTCATTAGAATAACCACGGTCATCATAGTTACCACGTTGCACTTCACGAATTGCGTACATAGTTATTAATTAATTAATTAAACATTTAGCTAAATTGAATATTATCAATAGCTTTATTATTATTAGTTTGTGGCTTAGTAATTCGTACAGCACCATGACCTTTATTTCCTTTGGCAACAAGCTTTAAAGTTTTAACCTGCTCATTATTAATAGCCATTTTAACAAGGTCTTTATAAGTTCCACCTGTGAACATTAACCAAGCACTAAGTAATTCTTGATTAGTAGCTTCCTCTGGAGATTGATTAGCAAGAGCACGCTCATAAGCAGTAGCAATATTACCATCTTCATCTTTAATACCACGAGAAAGATAATCATAAAAATCATTTGGAGTAACAGTAACTTTCTGTCCATTAACTTCTTTAACAAGAGATTCAGGAAGTTTATATCCTCCAATTTCACGCTTATCAATAGTATCTTTAATACCTTTCCAATAAGCAATAGTTTCAGCTTCTTGTTGCTGACGATAAGCTTCAGCTTGTTGAGCTTCATTTTCATCACGTTGTTTATCAGCATTCTGAAGATTAGCAAGTTGAGCTTTAGCTTCATCATAAAGACCACCAGAATCTTTAAGATACTTAATATAATTATCATTAAGAGAAGCATTACCAAATTCTTTAGCAGCAGCTTTAATAATAGCAATCTGTTGCTCTTCAGACTTCTCATCAACAGTAATACCTGAACGGTCAGGACGTTCACCAAAACCACGAGGGTCACCACCATTTACAGTAAGATAATCAACAAATTGCTTGAGAATAGGATTGTCAACAAATACCTTATTAACAGCAGCAGAAGCTACTTCATTAGATTTAAGTTCAATAGCAGAATTGATATAATTCTTAACACCTTCAATGTCGTCAGTAAATTCAACTGGATTACCGTTTTCATCAGTAATATCAATATTCATAGCTTTACGAATATTTTCAATATTTACATCAGCTCCAGGTTCATCAACTTCAAGTGATTTAATCCACTCATCAACATCTTTAGCTTCTTTAAAAACTTTACCATCTGCATCTACAAGGTCTCCGTTCTCAGCAACAGTATACTTTTTGCCTTCAAACTCAACATTTGTACCTACGTCAAGACCCCCCGTAGAAGATTTGGATGGATTGTCTTTATCGTTATCCTTATTGTCAGGATTGTCATTGGTATTATCGGGGTCAGGATTATCTTTATCATTTCCATTACCGTCTTTACCATCACCATCTTTATTATCTCCAGAGCCATTGCCACCGTTATTATTATCAGTGCCGCCTCCGTTACCTTGGTTATTGTTAGCGTTAGTACTAGTACCATTACCACCGCCACTTCCAAAATCAATATTATCAAGTTCAATCATCAAACGATGATGTTGTCCGAACCCAATACTATTACGAAATACAAACATAGCTTTATATTTTAAATGATTAATAAATATACTAACACTTGTTAGTTGCTGCAAAAGTAATACCTTTATTTATACTATGAAGAAAAGCATAAGTTATTTAACTATCATTATTAGAAGTTTCATCAAACCGATTATTAGTAGAATAAAGATTATTAATGTCATCAGTTTGAGCATGAGTTTCTTATGCAACTCCAGTACTCTAACCTGTTGTTTGCATGTGTTCTCAAGTAGCTTTGTTTGTTACAAACATTCAAGTAGATGCAATTTCCTTCACGTAGAATCAATCCAATCTAAGTGGCTTATAAGTTAATCAGCTAGTTATAGATAACGTCTCAGAATTGAATTTAAAATATTAAATAAAATTTTATCACGTAAAATAAAAGGAGCAATACTCTCACGAGCACTACTCCTTTACATAATAAAATCAACAAACAAACAATTTATTTTTTATCGTATCTATTCTTATTTGTCTTTGCTATCTTTAATTGATTAGCCATTTCTTCTCTCTTTACTTGACGGTCAGCAGCTTTATTATAAGCATCCATAGCTATCTTCTGTCTTTCAAGTTGAAGTTTAGCAGCTTCACTAGCTCTTTTGCTTTCCTCTTGAATACGAGCTAATTGATTCTTAGCATATTCATCATTTTGAGGATTTGTATCACCAAGTAAAGCTATATCACCTTTAGCATATTCAAGTTGCAAATCATATTGCGCTTTAAGAGCAAGTGTTTCTCTATCTTGTTCGCCTTTAGCAGCAATCTTTTGTAATTCAAGTTGATTAGCTTGTTCTTGAATAGCTTGGTCCATTTGTTTCATTTGTTCTTCATGTTGTTGCTTTAACTGACTAAACTTCTTAACAGCATCGCTAATAGCAGCAACATTATCTCCAGTGATAGCAGCAAGAGCAGAATCCAAATCTCCATTTTGCGCAGCACTAAATGCCCATTGCTTTAATTGCTGAATCTTATCCATTTCCTTAGCGTTATTTCTAACAGTAGTGCTAAGGTCAGAACCAACAAACGAATTTACATCAAGACTAAGATAATGTTTCTTACCAGTTGTCTTATCAATATAAGATGTTTCTAGACCTTCAATATAAGCACATTTAGCAAAGTCTAAATCTCTATTATAATCAGCACATCTCATTTGGTCAAACATTTGGAATATTACAACAGAACCAGTACTTGATTGAGCAACAGCAGTTTGAGTAGTAGAAGCTCCAGCAGATTGAGCGATTTGTCCATAGCGTTGAGCATTCATATCAACAAGTTCACGAGCTTCAAGTTTAATAGCTTCTTTTAGATTACTAAGTTCTGTAATATATTGACCCATATTTACATTAAGTAATCTAATGTTTTGCATCTTAACTCCTGCTGCATCTTCTTCATCATCAATAGGAAGTACACCATCAGCAGCCATTCTATAAATAGCATCTTCTGTATTATTAGATACAAGAGATTTAGGTAAAAGCATAATAAGCATTTTATTCTTTGCTATTACCATTTCTTGATGATAAGAAACTATATTACGAAATACTTGGAAAGGAGTAATAGTTTCAATAATACTAAACTTACCAAAATAAGGAAGTACTTCCATAATACCGTTATAAGGAAGTTTACCTTTACGTTCATAAAGTATAGGTCTAGCTTTAACAGGATAAATACCACTATATCTAGTTCCTATTCTATAACCTTCATAAACTTGAGGTTTGTATTCCCATTCAATACTAATATCACCAGTTTCTTTATTAAGTTCATAATCTTCTTCTACAACTCTTTGTTCTTGGAAACCAAGTTGATTTACAAAAGTAAGAATGCCTTGACGAGCAAAACCTTTCCATACTACATGCCAAACTTCATAAAGATTACCATTACGAGCACTAGGATGTTCATCTTTAGTTCTAAACAATCTACGTTCTTCATTAGTAAACTTATCACAAACATTAGCATAATGTTCAAAATATTGGTCATATCTTAAAGGAACAGTCTTTGTAGCATAAGATGCATCGTTATAATACTTATCAAGGAAACTTCTATCATTATCATCAAGATAATCATCAAAAGCATCAAGAATTTGATTATAACTCATCTTCATCTTTCTAGCAAACATATCATGGTCTTCAACCATATATTCACTATTAGGAATAGGATAAGCTTCCATCAAAGGAACACATTCTTTAATAATCTTATCTCCTCTAAGTTCAGTATATGTATAACATTCACCAAAAGCACAATAATTAAAGAATGCAGTAAGATAAATATTAAGGTCATTAGTAATATCTCTAATATAATTAAGAATATCTTGACCTTGCTTACTTTCTTTATCTATATAATCTTGATTGAACTTATTTATAAACTCCTCTGGGTCAGGCATAACATCTTGAGGATTTATAGCTTCTACAGATTGACCTTGACCTTCAGCTTGTTGAACGGCAGCTTGATAACGTTTTTGAAATTCTTGTTGAAAAGCTTGTTGAGCAGCTTCCATAACCTTTTGTTTAAGAGCAGCATTTCTATTAAACACTATATCAGGATTATTAGCTCCTACAACAAAGTCATGAGGATTCTTAAAATACTCTCCTATATATCTACGTATAATATCAGACATAATATCATAATTACGTAGAGTAGCAGGAAAATTCTTAAAACGTTCTTTACTAGCATTGTAAGGATTGAGAGTTTTTCTATAAAACTCTTGAGGTAATTCACCATGTAGAATACGAATCTTAGTTTCAGTATCACTACGGTCATTCATACTAATTCCTAAACCAATAATATAATCAATACTATTAGTATACCAATAAGGTTTTGCTTTCTCTTCAGCACTAACCTTTTGTTTAGGAAATTGATAAGTTAAATTGGTATTAAACATACGTATATTTATTTAGTTAATTATTAAACAAACCAATCTCTATTCCAAATATTATCATTATAATTTTCAATAGTAGCTTTCTTACGATGAGCAAGTTCTTTAGCAGCTTCTACATCATTAAGTTTCCATTGAAGTGCATGTATTAACATTTCAGATACTCTATCAAAGTTACCTTTATCATTCCATTTAAGAAGTTCAAGTATAGTTTGATAATCATAAATAGTTTGAAAAAAATAAAGAGGTGTACCGTCAAGTTTTTTACCAACTTCACTATACAACATTTCTTTAAGTAATCGAAGTCCTTCAAGAACTTTAGTAGTACCTTGACCACTACCACCACCCATATTTACACCATAAGATGCAGTAACTTTAGCTTTAATAGAACTATCCCAAAGTTCTACTGGGTCTTTCATTAAGTACTTTAAAGCTTTCCATTTAGTGAAATTACTAACAGTTTCACCACGGTTAACCTCAACACCAGTAGTACCAATACAATTATAATAAACAGCCATAAAGTAACATATTCTATCAGCTTCTTCAAGTTTCTCAGGACGACCATAATACGCACATACTACTTTACCTTTAAAACCATTATATTGTGTAGGGTTTTCCCAAACTTTAATACTATTATGAGAATGTTTATTGGTAATACCGCTGGTTTCCTTATTTACACCTACAGGGTCATAACTTATAGAATATTGACCTTTTGGAATACCAACTTCATATTTACCATTTTCATTAATATGATTAACTCTAATAGGTTCAAACCATTTACGAACACAACCATGTGGATGTTCATGTTGTTTACGAGGTACACCTTGAATCCAATCAAAGAAGTCTTTATTAAACTTACCACCTTCTGCTTTAATACGAGCATTAGTTTTAAATATTACTTTACCATCACCATCTTCAAAGAACATACCATCGTCAGATATATTAGTATAAGCTGGGTCATTTTTAAGTACTTCTTCCCAATTCATTAAAGCTTCAGAACTAAACAAGTTTTCACTAGTAGAACTGAATGATTCACTAGGCATATTAGCATACTGACCTAAGTAATTAATATAATCACTAAAAGTCTTACTATGAACTTTCTTATCAGTACGTTCTTTATAAGCAATTCTAAGACCCATTTCAATGTCAGAATTACCATCACCATCCATAGCATATCTATCACCAATCTGACCTTGAAGACCCCAACAATAAGGTTTAAAATAACCACAAACTTCATTACGAGAATCTTTATCCCAAACATTCTCAAAAGCTATAAAATGAAAAGCAGATGGATTATAGAAGTTACGTTCAAATGTTTGCATATTACCACTAGTAGCAGTACCCCAGGCAAATAAGTTACCTGTAACATAACTACCAGTACGCATAGCAGGTTCAGTAACATTCATATATTCATCGAAGTTTTCCATAGTGGAAACCTCCTCAGTCTTAACACTAACAGCATCCTTACCAATAGCACAATCTGGATTATTATTTGCAGAAGCACTAAATAAAGCACTATTCCAACTATTTGGACTAATATCACCATTAGGAAGTTTAAAACCTAGAGTAAAGTTCTCAGCAGCACGAGAAAGAATACCACGTTTAAAGAAAGTCTTATTCTCATAAAAATAAAGATTACGAATAGTAAAATCAGTAAGACCACCGCGTTTAGTGAGATACTTACTATCAGCAGCAACATGAATACAAACTTTATTAGGTTGAAGATTTATCTTATTGGCACTATGACTAGCCATAATATAAGAGAAACCACCACGACGAGTTTTATCAATAAGAAGATGAAAACCATTAAGTTCACAAAACTCTATAATAGCAAATGTCCAAAATTGAGCATCTATAAACTTAGGAAAGTCTTGTTTCTTCTTAGCAACAGAGCCTTTATCGGTATGAATAATAGTCTTTTCATCAAGCTGTTCAATAATAGTATAATTCAAGTAATTATACATATCTCCGCTAATATGGAGATTACGAACTTCACCATTACGCATAAAACATGGAGCATCAAATCCATGTTTACGTCTATACTCTTCTCTTTTACGTAATTGACGATGAGGAATACTATCTTCTTTATATAAAGTATATTTCTCACCATTTATATGATATAGAGAAGCCATCTCAGTAAGAAGATTAGTATTAACAAACTTATCTCCTCTACGTATATCAAGAAGAAAGCCACCACTTTCTCCAATCATAAACAAATCATTAGGGTCTTTATAACCTGTTTCTTTAGCGTGTTTATATTGACCGTGATTATCGTTTATATATTGAAGCATCGGGTAGCTTTCTATATATTTTTCTACAGTATGATTATCACTCATTTTATTAAACTCAAAATTAGTAATATAATAGCACCAGCAGCACTATAACAAGCAACATTACGTTGTTTTGTTACTTTCTTACATGACCTATCCAATAATATATATCTTTGTCTAGCTTGTTCTGCAAGTACACTATCATTTCTAATAATTTGTCGAAGATTCTTATTAATATCTTTTTCATAACTTAATTCTATTAGTTTAGCATTAGCTTTACGAATATCACTAATTGCTATAGTTACACTATCTTGTTCTATCCCCCCCGTAGAAGATGTTAATGATTTACTTGATGAGTTGATAGAATAACTTAACAGTACTATCATTATCAAGAGTTTTAACTTCAATAACTTTTGCATTTTTAATACTATCTAAATTATCAACTTCTATTTTTAAACTATCATTATGTTTTTGCAGTTCAACATTAGTGTCAATAATATTATTATTCTTTTTATGATAATAATTATAAATACTTATAGGAATACAAATAATGATAGCAAAAATTAGAAATACACAACCTTTACCAGCTTCATTACTAAAACTATTCATTACTTAAAGATTTACTAAAAGGTTTATAATTATGAAGACTATTAATAATTTCTTTATCAATATCTTCTTGAATTTGAGAAGGACATATAAAACCGACATTCTTTTCAGGAATAACAGTTTTAAAACCTATTGATGTAGGAAAAGTATCTATACTTTTACCTTCAGAAAAAATATCACAAATAGCTTTTTCTAAATCTTTTATAGTAAAAGTACTTTGAACTTCACCATTAATAATAATACAAGCCATTATAAATCCTCCTCATTAATTAAAGTATAAGTAAATAGTTTACCGTATCCTTGACTAATTTGTCTATGAGCAAGTTTCATAAGAGTATCAAAATCTTCTTTATTAGCAAGAACTTGACAACCAGCAGACCAATTATCAACTTGAGTAGAATGTTTTCCAGCTTTATGAATATTGATACCAAATGTACCTTCTTCTACAGTCTTTGGATTAAAATCATAAACGGCGTCTTTATTATTATCTCTATAAACTTTTACAGGTTTATATTGAACAATAGCTTCATACTTACCTTTATGATAACCAAGTTTCCAAGCAGAACGATATTGACCAGGAACAAGTATAGCACAACCTTTATAACTTACAGGTTTAGTCATACTAGTAATACCAGGGTCAGTAGTAGCAGCAAATATATTTCTAGATTTGATACCATACATATCAATATATTCTACTACAATTACATCATCAAACTTATTAGTAACATTATTGCCAGCATTTCTAATACCAATAATATTAAGATTATACTTACCTTTATTAAAATAGGCATATCCTTTATTGACGAGTATTTTGCTGAAATCAGCTTTACTTGCTTTATTAAATAATTCTTCATTCATATCTTTATTATTTTGTTAACCAATCAGGATTAGGACACATACTAAATAACTTATCTAGACCATCAACGATTTCTTTAGCTTTTTGCTTATTTGGGGTCTTTATATTTCTTACGTTTATTATTTCCCATAATCTTATTATTTTAATACACCAAATACATAAAATATTCCAATTTCTGGAATACCTTTACAAACATATTTAATATTATCGACTTCTTCAATATGAAGAACTCTAGGATTTATTCTTCTTCGTCTTGTCATATTACCATTGTATTTCTGTTTGTGGATTTAACAAACCTTGTTTATTAAGTTTAATTCTTCTATCTTGAAACATAGCATCTATTTCATTACGAATATAATTAATCTTAAACCAAGTAACAATTTCCTTACCTTCTTTATCAATCTTATACATACCATGAACATCACGATAAGGCATTCCATATTTATTCTTTTCAAAAGGAGTTTGAATATGACAAAGCCCTAGACCAACACAAGGAATACCTAATATCATTTCAGTCATTCTAGCATAAGTAGATAATTGCATAGTATAATGATTACCATTACAATTTTCTAGATGAGCAAAAGGAGGTAACATAAACTCATGAGTATTACACCATTCATCAGTAAGTTGAATAGGTTTAGCAGTTTTATCTTTACGATAAAAACCACTAGTAAAATGAAGACCATCTTTATTAGTTTTCCAATCAAGAATAACAAATCTATCAGGTCTTACACAAAGAACATCTATAGTACCACTAAGAAGTAACTCTGGAACAAATACTCCAATTTCAGAATAAATAGTATAACCGTTATTTACATAATATTGAAATACTTGATATATTTCAGGATACTTATTATTAGTAGCTTCTTTAAATTGTTCTATATCTAAAGGATGAGCTGTAAGATTAGGAATATCAGCTACAGTTATACATCTACCACTTTTAACTTGATTAAGATATTGAATAGCATCTTTAAACATACTACTTCCTTTAATACCATCTTCAAGTCCATTATGAGTAGCAGTACCACGTTCACAAGCTTCTTTAGTTATTCTTTCCCATTCAGCTTCAAGTTTACGTTCAGTAATACCACGTTCTTTAGCTTTCTTTCTAAGCCAATATTTTTTATCAAACTTAGGACAGTAATTTTCTATATTAGTAGTTACACTAAGATATTCATTACCTAAAGTATCGGTATATTTATGCGGACCTTCATCGAAATAAAGAAAGTTGTTTTCATAAATACTATTCATAACTTAAACAATATAATGTTAAACATAATCAGCAGCATTCATACTACTAGTAATAGCACCACCACCTCTAGCTTTTTCAGACTCTTTTTCATACATAAGATTTTCCTTAGCTTCATTTAAAGATTTTAAAGTCTTAGGAATCTCAGACGCTTTAGCAGTAACTTTATCTACTAAATCTAAAAGAGTACTTACATTCTCTATAGTTAAATTAGCTCTATCTCTAAGCTTTTCATTAAGCAAAGCATTAATAGAATCAACTGCAATATTTACATTATGTAGAGTTTTAAGAAGATTTTCAACAACTCTACCAGCTTCTCCTATATTTTGAGTATAATATCTTTTAATTATTTTCAAAACAAGAGCACTAGGTATATAATTAGCTGGAAGACCAGCTTGTTCTATAGCCATTTTAAGAGCTTCAGCGTCACTTAAACCACTTTGTTTTGCAGGAGATTTAGGGTCTCCAAGATAATAAATAACTATACAGTCTTTTACATAACCAGATTTATCTTTAGACTTATCTCTAGTATAAAGCTCTCTAACGTCTTTATCTATTAATTGACGAATAGTTGGAGCTTCAGGCATACCATTTTCATCAATAAGTAAAAGATTATCTATTATTAATCTATCTCGTTGCATGGTTCAGAATAATTTAAACAACCTAAACAATAAAACCTAATATTAGCATAATATTTACCACGACTTTCAACACATTTCCAATAAGTTTTACCATTCTTATTAGCCATACGTGCAACTTGATAATTATATACTTTTGCTTCATTATCTCTAATAACAGCTTCTCTCATCATTGCAGCCTTAAAATTTTCATAATTTTCAGGACTCATGACTTCTTTAGCTGCATCTAAAGTTTCTTTATTTTCAGCATAAGCTTTTGAACCAGCTTTTCTTTTAATCTTGCCTAAATAAGGAATAGCTGTAACTTCATCAGCTTCTAGATGACGTTGAGCATCTTTTTCAAGTTGAACTAGAATCATCATGGCAACGTCCTTATCTATAATATTATCATCTATAGTTTTAAGTATAGATGCTTTATTTTCAATAAGAACTTGTTTACCAGTAGAACTAGGAAATTTACCTTCTTCTAAACCTTCATCGTTTATTTTATATTTCATATTAGTAATATTATTAACATTATAATATGAAGCTTTGGGAGCATAAACTCCCTTAGCTTTTAAAGCCTCCCCGTAGAAGATGTTCAATATGGAATTACTTATCCATATCAGTTTCTCCAGCATCAGGAGTAATATAATATTCACTAACAGGTTCATAACGACCTATAGAACCATGAATATTACAAACTGGAACAATCTTAAAATCTACAAAATAAGTAGGAACTTTAACTGCCATAAGTTTCTTATTTAAATCAGGGTTAGTTTGAAGAAGATTAAGTAAGAAACTAGGAGTAAGAACATTAGCAGGAGAATTAACATGATGTCCCATAGCAATATCACTAGGAGAAATAACTAAAGCTTCACCAAGTTTAATAGTATTAATAAACTCATTATCAGTATTACTCTTAATCATAACAGCAACACCACTAACACTTGCATTCTTATTCTGCTTACTAACACTTACAATAGTAATAGGACGCTCTTTAAATACAACTGCAATAAGAGCATAATCCTTACCAACATTAACATGATTAACATAATTAGAAATTACATTCATGTCAACTTCGCTCATACTAGTAGGCATACGAAAAGTCTGATTAAGACCAAGATAATTAACTTTTAAATCAACCATAATTTTATATTTTAAATTAATACTTTGAATAGTGTCCGTATTATTAAGTTATTTCAGCCTACAGAATTTAACTTAGTAAAGAGTAATAATGTAGGTGCTAGAAATACTGCTGCAAATATAGATAATAATAATGAAAGTAATAATAGTATTAGTAATAAATTATAATTAGTTAAACGGAATTAACTAAATTTGATAATTATCAGCACGATTAGTAGTAAAATCAATATGATGATTAATTAAAAGTAATAGTAATGGTAATGATAAAAGTGAAACAAGTAGTAGTAATAAAGAATAATAATAAATAAGTAATGGTAATAGTGATAAAGTAAAAGAAGAAGATAAAGTAAAAGATAAATAGTATAGAGTAGTAGGAGATTATGCTAGTGAAAATAGGGGTAGAAAATTATATGAATAACTATGAGCAAGGAGGTATGTAGTTAGACCCCCACCATCATAAAGACAATATCAATACCCCCACCCATCAAGCAGGAAATTCAAACTTTTGACTACAAGAAAGAATCAATTTTCAACAACAAGAAAAGAAACAAGTCTTGGCATGGAACGGGTTCATGCTCTAGCTTAGGCTAGATTTATTCATTTTAAACACTTATTATTATGAAATCAATGAATCTTAATTTGACAGTTCAGAATGTACGTACATTTGCTAACGCAGACGGTCGTCAGTTTATTAATCTTATTACTGTACAGAGCTTTCCAAAGCGTAGTGCAGATAAGGAGACTGGTGAGTTTGTTGAAGGTGTTACTAATGAGTTGGTAATGCCATTGCGTCAGTTCATGCACGTGGTGTACTTGACGCCTAACTTCTTGCAGTTGTACTTCTCAAAGTTTGAGAGAAAGCACTATACTGTGATGAGTGATGGTGATTGGTATAGTCTGTTGCTTGGTGCTACTATCTCAGTTACCATTGAACGTTATGAAGATGGTGACACCTTCATCAACGAAGTTAGTGGTGAAGAAGAAGCTTCTGAAGGTGTGACTTATCATACTAGAGCTACGAAGATTAAAGTTGCTGCTTGCGGTCGCAAGTTTGCTCTTCGTGGTGTTGATGATGAGGATGCTGTTGAAGCTACTATTCTTGAGCTTGAGAGTACTACTCCAACTGTACACAAGTTTGCTGTCAAAGCAGAAGCTGAGAAAGTTGCTGAGTAATGAATTGCAAGAGTGGGAGAGAAATCTCCTGCTCTTGTTACTCATTGTACTTTGACTACAAGAACAACTCAAGTTGACTACAATAAAGTTACAAGAGTTGACAACAAAAAAGAAACAAATTCTGTGTATCAAAATTAGAATACTTATAAGACTTTTTATAAATGTTATAAGACTTACTCTAATGGGTAATACGAATATTAATAAAAATATAGGAGAACTATATTATGAATAGTATAAGAGTTTTATTAAATGCTGTAAAAGGCAGTAAGATTAAAGTTAATATTACCATGAACAATGGTATAACTTATAGATGTTACGTTGCTGGTTATCTTGATACTAATCGTTTTCGTGTAAGTAGAAAGTATGAAGATGAACCATGTAATGTAATAGATGCTAATTATGTTGGTCGTGTTGTAATAAGAGCTACACATTAGCTATAACATTAACGCACGCACGTACACGCACGCACGTACACGCACGCACGGGTTATATAAAAATAAATATAT
>ERZ1034969.313-NODE-313-length-32273-cov-7.734403_pt1 | contig 32273 bp, 25 predicted proteins | sample MGYA00520624_ERZ1034969 | MGnify/ENA primary metagenome ERZ1034969 (study PRJEB33766, sample SAMN09781776) | gut metagenome | biome: gut microbiome | host: Homo sapiens | place: Madagascar | study: EMG produced TPA metagenomics assembly of the PRJNA485056 data set...
TGATGGTGAAGGTTCAAAGGTTATTTGCAAAGACTAATTTGAAAATTCCAGTTTAACGAACAGGAGATGATGAACGCATGAAAATCCTACATGAACTTTCTTGGCTATGGGAAACGCTGGGCATTGCGCTTGTTGCTGCGGCTGTCTGCATGGCTTGCGCCGCGCTGATCTGCAAGGCAGCAAAGAAGAAACTCAGCAAAAAGTTGTTGGCTGTCATAGGGGCTGCGGCATTTGTAGGGGCAACTCTGGCGATCATTCTGATTGCCCGGACACCGATGCCGCTTTGACAGAATAGGAGAAACTGACAATGATTGTTCTTACAGAGCAGATAGAGATTCCGGCTTCCTATGAAAAATTAAAGGCATGGACTGCTAACTTTGAGGAAGAGTTTGTGAAATGGAGTCCCTACCACATCGAATGCAATCTCTATAACGGAAACTATAACGCAGGAAGCAAGATCCGCTTCCGCGAGATCGTCATGGGGCTGGACTACGATGTGACCGGCACAATTACGGAATGCGAACAGCATGAGAACCACTTCCGCATTGTATTCCGGAGCGACAAGAAAACGGCGTTCATCACCTTTGAAGGGAAAAGAACCAAAACAGGATGCCATTTCTCTCACACCGAGGCTTTCGGCATGACCACGCCGGTAATTGGGGCGATTATGAACTTCCTGATCTTCAAGGTGTTTTTCAGGAAAAAGGCAAACTGGCAGCTTATCCGGGATGATATGATTCTGGATAACAGGTATTTATATGACATTCTGACCGAAGGAAAATACCCGGAAAGAATCCCGCTGGACAAACTGCTGACCGGCGCGAAGTAACCGAATGGGAGGGCTTGATCATGCCGCTTCAAATCGTCAGAAATGACATCACAAAAATGAAGGTGGACGCCATCGTCAACGCTGCCAACGAGTCGCTGCTGGGTGGCGGCGGTGTGGACGGCTGCATTCATCGTACCGCAGGACCGGAGCTGCTGGCAGAATGTGAAACGCTCCACGGCTGCGAAACCGGGAGCGCAAAAATCACGAAGGGCTATCGTCTGCCCTGCAAATATATCATTCACGCAGTCGGTCCGCGCTGGTATGACGGGCGGCATGGTGAGCGCGAACTGCTGATCTCCTGCTATCGGACATCGCTCATGCTGGCGAAGGAATACGGATGTGAATCGGTTGCGTTCCCGCTGATTTCCTCTGGCATCTTTGGCTATCCGAAGGATCAGGCTCTCAAAGTGGCGATTGACACCATTAGCAGTTTCCTTCTTGAAAACGAAATGACGGTGTACATCGTCATTTTCGACCGCAAAGCCTATCAGATCAGCGGCAAGCTGTTTGCCGACATTGCAGCGTACATAGACGACCGCTATGTGGATGAGCATACCGATCCTCGTTCTGAGCGGCTGCGCAGAATGAGTGCCTTCCGGATGGAAGAGCCGATGCCTTGCGAGTCATCCGTCTGCGATGAAGATGCAATCGAACAGCTCATCCCTCCTGTCTCTGTGGCGGCTGCTCCTAAAAAGGCGGCAACTCTCGACGATGCACTGGAACAGATCGATGAGAGCTTTTCCGAGATGCTGCTGCGGAAGATTGACGAACGCGGCATGACGGACGCACAGTGCTACAAGAAGGCAAATATCGACCGGAAACTCTTCTCGAAGATCCGCAGTGACAAGCTCTACAAGCCGAGCAAGCCCACAGCGATTGCATTTGCCATCGCCCTTGAGCTGCCTCTGGATGAGACGAAGGATATGCTTATGAAGGCGGGCTTTGCGCTGTCTCATTCCAATAAGTTTGACATCATCATTGAGTATTTCATTGAGAATGAGAACTACAATGTTTTTGAAATTAACGAGGCTTTGTTTGCATTCGATCAGAGCTTGATTGGGGCATGACGAGAGACAGAATAGCTTTATGCGGGGATAAACATGGACATTGAATTGTATTATCAGGAAAAAGGACATGGAGAACCGTTTATATTCCTGCATGGAAACGGGGAAAACGGCTTCTATTTTCAAAACCAAATTGACTACTATCAAAGCAAATACCGTGTAATTGCCTTGGACACCAGAGGTCACGGCAAATCTCCGAGAGGCAATGCGCCGTTTACCATCGAACAGTTTTCCGATGACCTATATGATTTCATGAAGGCGCATCAGATTTCAAATGCCGTGATTCTGGGCTTTTCGGACGGAGCGAACATTGCGATGAAATTTGCAATGAATCACAGCGATATGGTAAAGGCTTTGATTCTGAATGGTGGAAACCTGAACGCAAAAGGGGTTAAACGGACAACGCAGATTCCCATCGAGATTGGATATAGGATAGCAAAATTCTTTGCCTCGAAATCTCCGGACGCCAAGGCGAACGCTGAAATGCTCGGCTTAATGGTAAACGAGCCGAATATTGAGCCGTGCGAGTTGTCGCGGATCACCGCCCCAACGATTGTGATTTGTGGAACGAAAGATATGATACGAGAAAACCATACAAGAGAAATCGCGGCGAGCATACCGAACGCTAAATTAGCAATCGTGAAGGGCAATCACTTTATTGCAAACAAGAATCCGGCAGACTTCAATCGAGCAGTCGATGATTTTCTGGGAACAGTATTTGCCTAAGAAAAGGCATGGTGTATGGGAATGCCTTTTCGCCGGAATCATGATGGAAGCAAAGGAGGCTTAGAGGATGAGACAGCGCACCTACATCGCAATCGACCTGAAATCCTTCTACGCCTCCGTGGAGTGCCGGGAGCGCGGCTTAGATCCTCTGGACACAAATCTTGTTGTCGCGGACGAGAGCCGGACGGAGAAAACCATCTGTCTGGCGGTGACGCCATCCCTCAAGAGCTATGGCATCTCCGGGCGCGGACGGCTGTTTGAAGTCAAGCAGCGTGTGAAGGAAGCGAATGCCGGACGGCAGCACGACGCGCCGGGACACAGACTGGACGGCACATCGCACTTCTTCTCAGAGCTGCAAGCAAACCCGTCTCTGGCGATTGACTTCATCATCGCGCCGCCCCGGATGGCATACTACATGGAGTACAGCACCCGCATCTATCAGGTTTACCTCAAGTATATCGCCCCGGAAGATATTGTGGTCTACTCCATCGACGAGGTGTTCATGGACGTGACGGACTACCTGAACACCTACAAGCTCTCCGCCCATGATCTCGCCATGAAGATCATCCTCGATGTGCTGGAAACAACCGGCATTACAGCAACCGCAGGGATTGGGACGAACCTTTTCCTCTGCAAAGTGGCAATGGATATTGTGGCGAAGCACATCCCCGCCGACAAGAACGGCGTCCGCATTGCAGAGCTGGATGAGATGAAGTTCCGACGTGAGCTTTGGTCTCATCAGCCTCTCACGGACTTCTGGCGCGTGGGTCGAGGTATTGCCAAGAAACTTGAACAGAACGGGATGTTCACATTGGGCGATGTTGCCCTCTGTTCAGAGCGGAACGAGGACTTGCTTTACAAGCTGTTCGGCAAGAACGCGGAATTGCTCATCGATCATGCGTGGGGCTGGGAACCGACCACCATTGAGGCAATCAAGGCGTACCGTCCCAGTTCCAACAGCCTCAGCTCCGGTCAGGTATTGCACTGTCCCTATGAGCCGCAGAAGGCGAAGCTGGTTGTTCGGGAAATGACGGACTTGCTTGTTCTGGACTTGGTGGACAAGGGGCTTGTCACCGATCAGATGGTTCTCACAGTTGGCTACGATATTGAGAACCTGACCGATCCGGCGCGACGGGCAAAGTATCACGGCGCGGTGGAGAAAGACCCCTACGGTCGGGAGATTCCCAAACAGGCGCACGGTTCTATCAACCTTGGCGAACACACATCATCTACGCGCAAAATAATGTGTGCTGTGTCAGAGCTGTTTGACCGGATCGTGGACAAGAATCTGCTTGTCCGCCGTATGTATGTTGTGGCAAATCATGTCCTGCCGGAAACGGACGCGCCGAAGAAAAACGACGGTGCTGTCCAGCTCGACCTCTTCACCGACTATGCCGCCGAAGAGGAAAAGCGGAAAGCCGAGGATGCCGCCTTGGAACGGGAACGGAAAATTCAGAAGGCGGCTCTCGCCATCAAGAAGAAGTACGGGAAGAACGCCATCCTCAAGGCAATGAATCTTGAAGAAGGCGCAACCGCGAAGGACCGAAATGCGCAGATTGGCGGGCATAAGGCGTAGAGAATGAAATAAATCGGAAGTTGTAGGTGAATAAAATGGATAATTGTGATTGGTGTAACTTGTCTGAAGAAGATAAACAGTTTCAGGTGTACGAAAGTAAATCATGGTCTGTTTTCCTTTCAGATGAACAGGATTATATTGGACGCTGTATATTGGTTTTGAATCGTCATTGCAATTCATTGTCAGAGCTAACAGATGATGAATGGGACGAGCTTCGCAATTTGATTTGTAAAATGGAGGTATGCTTAAAGACTGTTTTAGGAGCAACTCTATGTAATTGGAGTTGTTTGATGAACAATTTCTATAAAGAGTCAGCGCCTAATCCTCATCTTCATATTCACGTAAGGCCAAGATATGATAAGCCCATTGTGCTCAACGGGAGCACCTATACTGATAGCGAGTTTGGTCATCATTATGCGTTGAATAAGAGTGCGGTAATACCTGTTAAAGATAAGGAAGAAGTGTTTAGCCGACTAAAAGGATGGCTTAATCGTTAACTTCCAGTTTGTCTGGGAAAGGGATTGCAAATGCACACGAACAGTAAATACGATTCCATTATGAATCTCCCGCACCACGTCTCCAAGACACGACCGCAGATGCCGATGTCAGATCGTGCGGCGCAGTTCGCGCCCTTCGCCGCGCTGACCGGGTATGATTCCGCCATCAGAGAAACCGGGCGTCTGACCAACGAAAGGATTGAACTTGACGAGGAAGCTCTGACTGCATTGGACAGGAAGTATCAGATTCTCATGGATGCCTTTGATGATGCGCCGGAGGTCACCATTACCTTCTTCCGACCTGATGAGCGGAAGGCTGGCGGAAAATATGTATCAGCAGTCGGCGCAGTCAAAAAGATCGATGATTTTGAGCGGCGGATCACCATGCAGGACGGCGCAAAGATTCCGATGGATGACGTTCTAAGCATTGACGGGGAGCTGTTCTCATCGCTGGAATAATGTCGCTTGCCATGCGACCAAACGAAGTGAATACCGAAGTACAATATGACTGTAAGGTGAGACACCAAGCAGTCATATTTTTATATACGGAGGTACTGGACATGAGAAAGAACTTAACGGAGATCGTATTCATCCTTGACCGCAGCGGCTCGATGAGCGGACTGGAAGCAGACACCATCGGAGGCTTCAACTCCATGATTGAAAAGCAGAAAAGGGAGAATGGCGAGGCATTGATCTCTACCGTCCTCTTTGACAACGTGAGCGAGGTTATTCATGACCGTGTACCGGTTCAGAAGGTCGAGCCGATGACCGACAAGGACTATTACGTTCACGGCTGTACTGCCCTTCTGGATGCTATTGGCGGAGCAATTCATCACATTGGAAATATCCATAAGTACGCAAGAATTGAGGATGTGCCTGAACACACGCTGTTCGTCATCACAACGGATGGCATGGAGAATGCAAGCCGCCGTTATGATAGCGAGAAGGTCAAGAAGCTGATTGAGCGGCAGAAGAAAAAGTACGGCTGGGAGTTTCTATTCCTCGGCGCAAACATTGATGCAGTTGAGACGGCAAAGCATTTTGGAATCGGAGCAGACCGAGCGGTCAACTACCACTCTGACCGCGAGGGAACGCAGCTCAACTATGAAGTTCTGAGCGAAGCGGTTTCCGCTGTCCGTTGCAGCGTACCGCTAGGTACGGATTGGAAAAAGCGTATTGATGAGGACTTCAATTCCAGAAAGGACGGGAGAAAGCAATGAGAACGATCACTGTAAAAGGGACAGGCAATGCCTCCGCCAGACCGGATTACATCATCCTCTCCCTGAACATTGAAGTCTTATCCGAAACCTATGACCACGCAATGTTGGAAGCTGCCGTGAGGATTGAAAAATTGCAGGGTGTCGCTGTCCACGTTGGGTATCGCAAAGAAGACTTGAAAACCACGAGCTTTGATGTCCAGACAAGGTACGAGAACGTCAAGGATCGGCAAGGAAATTACAAGCGGGAGTTTGTGGGATATGCTTGCACCTACCGCCTAAAACTCGCCTTTGACTTCGACAGCAAGCAACTTGCACAGGTTATTTCTGCGATTGCAGAATGCGGTGCGAAGCCGGAACTCAGCATTGCGTTTACGGTGAAAAACCCGGCAAGAGTCAGCGAAGAGCTGCTGATCAATGCGACGGAGAATGCCAGAGCGAAGGCTGAGATTCTTTGCAAAGCATCAAGCAACACACTTGGACAACTACTCAATATCGACTACAACTGGGGCGAACTCAATGTGTATTCCAGAACAAGCTATGAGGTCGAAGAATGTATTCAGCCTCTTATGGCAATGAGCAAATGCGCTGCACCCGAAATCGAGCCGGATGATATTGACGTATCGGACACCGTGGCTTTCACATGGGAAATCCAATGAATTTTTGACTTTTTTGAAATCTGGTACTCAACAAACGCTCTTATTGTGTCCGTTGTAAAGTGAAGGGACATTTCACGGAGGAATCTTCGGGGAATACGATTTTGGGAGATTAGCAAGCAAATCCGGTGAGTACCCACCGGAGAAAAATCAGTTAAGGAGACCCTGCCCTTAACATCAGATTTTTGCTTGTTGGGATAGTCCCAAACCCTTCTAATCTTTACGACGGAGGGCGTAGCATGGTACGAAGAACGCGAGACATTCAGAAGAAGATTTGGCTGACACCACAGGAAGAACGAACGATTGCAAAGAAGATGGAAATGATCGGCACGGAGAACTTCGGTGCGTATGCAAGGAAGATGCTGATCGACGGTTACATCATTGTCGTAGACTACACAGAGCAGAAAAAGCTCGCCGCCGAAATCAACAAGATCGGCGTGAACATCAATACCGTCTGCCGCAGAATCAACTCGACGGGACGATTCTATCGGGACGATATTGACGAGCTGAAAGAAAAGATGGATGCGGTATGGCAGTTACTAAAATCAAAGCAATCCGAGGAACTTTGAGCAAGGCAATCGCGTACATTCTGAATCCCGAAAAGACCGACGAGAAGCTGCTGGTCTCGTCCTACGGCTGTGCCAGCGAGACCGCAGCGCGGGAATTTGAGTGGACGCGGAAAATAGCCGAGCAAAAAGGGATGAACTCGGTCAGGATCATAGCCCGTCATGTGATCCAGTCCTTTGATATTGGAGAGGTCACACCGGAGCTTGCTCACGAGATCGGCAAGCAGTTTGCGGATGAAATCCTCGGCGGAAAATATGAGTATGTGCTGACCACTCACATTGACAAGGACCATGTTCATAACCATCTGATTTTCAATGCGGTTGACTTTGTGAACTACCACGCATACAAGAGCTACAAGCGGATTTACTATGATATGCGTGAGGTCAGCGACCGGCTCTGTAAGGAAAACGGTCTCTCTGTTATTCCTCCGTCGCAGAACAAGGGCATGGGCTACAAGGAGTACACCGAAGCCAAACGCGGCACGAGCTGGAAACAGAAACTCAAGCAGACCATCGACCGGCTTGTCATCACGGCGAAGGACTATGATGACTTTCTACGGCTTATGCAGGAAGCCGGTTATGAAATCAAGACCGGCAAATACATCTCCTTCCGCGCTGAAGGTCAGGAGCGGTTTACAAGGTCTAAAACTATCGGTGAAAACTACACCGAGGAACGCATCAAGGAGCGGATTGCCGGACGGACGCCCCGAAGAAGTCAGAGACAGACCACGCCGAAGGGCATCTCTCTCATCGGAGATATTCAGGAGCGGATCAGGCTTATCGACAGCAAGGGTTACGAGCATAAAGCAAAGCTCACTATCCTCAAGGAAGCGGCACGGACACTCAACTATCTCACGGAAAACAATCTGCTTCAATACGCCGATCTTGAGAAGAAGGTTGAGGATGTTCACGGTTCCTATGACCGTACCGGCAAGGAACTGAAAGGCGTTGAAGCACGTCTGCGGGAAGTCCAGCCGCTCATCAAAAATATCTCCAACTACCAGCGGCTCAAGCCTGTATATGATGCCTTCCAGAAGACAAAAGACAAGCCGGGGTTCAAGGCAAAGCATGAAGCCGAACTTGTGATCTTCGAGGCGGCACGGAGTACGCTGCTTGCCATGCAGGGCGATGAAAAACTGCCGAGCTTGAAGACACTGCAAGCGGAACAGCAGCGACTTCTTGAAGAGCAACAGCGGCTCTATGATGAACGTGCGAAGCTCAAAAAGGAAGCACGGCTGATCGACACCATGAAGGCAAATGTAGATATTTTCCTCAAGCCGAGTGTAGTCCAAGAGCCTGAACAAATTCGAGATAACCAGAGAGAATAACAAAAAGGCTGTGCTGGCTTTTTGACCGGCACAGTCTTTCCCTTTGGCTGTATATCATCCAACTCGAAAAAATTGAACATCTCGTGCAAATCGGTCGTATTCACCCAAAGTTTACGAAACTCTATTGAATAGCAGACTTTCTTGTGCTATAATGTAAGTTAGGTTTATTTTACATACTTTGCTGAGGTGAAAGTCATGAAAGCAAGCTACAAAAAATTGTGGAAACTGCTCGTCGATAAGGAAATGAGCAAAGGTGATCTTCATAAGGCGTCCGGTCTTTCTTCAAGCACAATGACCAAGCTCAGAAAAGGTGAAGATGTGTCAATGGAAGCTCTGAGAAAAATCTGCATTTGCCTTGGCTGCAATATTGGCGACATCGTGGAGTTTGTCCCTGACAACACACAGTCCTAAATATGGGACAGGCACTATGCTATGATAGAGTAGGTAGATTGGAGCAAATGTGATGGATCAGACACACCCTTATAACGGCAGCTTGACTGCTGAACAGTTCCTCTTCTATGAGATAAGAATTGCCGCCAAGTATTATGTTCGCGGCTTGAAAATTGAAGAGGCAATCGAGCGAATTAAGAAGGATAACCTCTTTCAATACCCAACAGAGAGGCAGGTTTCCCGTCTGGCGAGAGCCTGTTATAAACGACTGAACGCACTCGGCAATGAACAGCTTGTTCACGAGCTTGCCTCTGCACCAAATGAGATTGCAAAACAGATCAATCTATACGCGGTGATGAGGTACAATCGCCTGGTCTGGGAGTTTATGATTCAGGTGATAGGTGAAAAATACCGCAATCAGGACATGATCTTTTCAAGGAAAGACATGAATGCGTTCTTTTCCAGACTGCAAGCACAGGATGATTCTGTTGCCGCTTGGAGTGATGCGACAATCACCAAAATCAAAAGTGTTCTCGTTCGGATGCTAATAGAGACAGGGTATCTGGATGGGCTGAAAGACACCACGCTGAATCCCGTTTTTCTCTGTGAAGAGCTTGAACGAGGTATCGAAGCAAACAACGATTATGATGCACTTCCGGCATTTAATTACTTTAGATAGACGGGCGGACACGACCATGATAAAACAGGAATTAGACAGGATCAAAGAACGTATCTCGAATAAGGATTTCCTTGAAAACAAAGGACTGAGCAACGAAGTCGGTATCCATGTTTTCTGCTACAAAGCGGAGGACGAGTTGATTGTTCAGGATTATATTCGCAGATTAAAAAGTGAGGTGAACTCACCATATCGGATTATTGAGTGCGACCTTTATGAAGTTTTTCTCTCCCTTTTGGAGGACAAGCGCATTCTGAAATCAGTTGCAGGGTTAGAAGAAAAACGAGGCAAAAAGTATCTTCTGGATCAGTTGCAGAAGATCGCCACACCGGAAGCTCTCCTTGCCAAGATGGACTATTCACCCCATATCAAAGGGCAGGATGTTCTCTTCATGACAGGCATTGGAAAAATTCATCCGTTTATGCGTTCCCATAAGATGCTTGATAGTATGCAGCATCTCTTTGAAGACATCCCTATTGTGATGTTCTATCCCGGAACCTTCAATGGACAGACGCTCAATCTATTCGACGAGTTCAAAGAAGGCAATTATTATCGGGCATTCAATCTGCTGTAATGGAGGTAGCAACGTGAAAATACAGAATATGTTCCAGAAGGACATCGAAAGAGACATCAACGGCGTTATCAAGGTTATGCAGGATGATGACCGGAGTTTGGAACAGGAACTCAGCGAATACATAATTACCAAGGAGCTTCGCCGTCACTTCCGCACATTCTTTGACAACTACACAAAGGCTATCGACCAGCCGACTGATAAAATCGGCGTGTGGATTTCCGGCTTCTTTGGAAGTGGTAAATCTCATTTCCTGAAAATCCTCTCTTACCTGCTTTCCAATCAGGAAGTCTGCGGTAAAAGAGCGATTGACTACTTTGCAGACAAATTTGATGACCCGATGATGTATGCTCAGGCGGTTAAAAGTGTGTCCGTGCCTACGCAGTCTATCCTTTTCAACATTGACATCGAAGGTCCTCTCACGAAGGATAAGACCGCAGTGCTGCGCGTCTTTGCAAAGATGTTCTACAATCACTGCGGGTTTTACGGCGATGATCTGAAAATTGCCAAGCTGGAACGCTTCATTGAAAAGCAAGGCAAGACGCAGCAGTTCCGCGAAGCCTTTGAGAAGGTCAATGGTGCGCCTTGGACGGAGACCCGCGATTCCTTTGCGTTCTTTGAGGATGACATTGTTTCGGTTCTGCAATCTACGCTCGGCATGAGCGAACAGGCGGCGCGGAACTGGTTCAATGGTGAGGAAACGAATGAACTGAGCATCGCCCAGCTCGTAGCTGACATTCAGGAATATGTAGACGGCAAGGGCAGGGATTTCCGACTGCTGTTTATGGTGGATGAAGTCGGTCAGTACATTGGTGACGATGGTGACTTGATGATCAATCTGCAATCTCTTGTAGAAGAGATTGGCATTCGCTGCCACGGCAAGGTTTGGGTCATGGTGACAAGTCAGGAGGCGATTGACTCCGTTGTCCATATCACCGGCAATGACTTTTCCAAAATTCAGGGACGCTTTAATACGCGCCTCAGCCTTTCCTCGTCCTCCGTTGATGAAGTTATCAAAAAGCGTGTTCTGGCGAAAACAGATGCGGCAGATCAGCTTCTTCGCATGGTCTATGACAAGGAACACGCCGTACTCAAAAATCTCTATACTTTCAACAATCCCGTTCTTGACATCAAGGGCTTTACGGATGGTGCGGAGTTTTCTGCAACTTTCCCCTTTGTGCCGTATCAGTTCATCGTGATCCAGAAGGTGCTTGCCGAGATTCGCAAGCACGGCAATTCCGGCAAGCATCTGTCCGGCGGTGAGCGTTCCATGCTCTCCGGCTTCCAAGAAGCAGCACAGGATGTGAAGGATAAGGATGAAAATGCTCTGGTTCCATTCCATCTTTTTTACAATACAGTTCACACATTCCTCGAAAGCCCCATCCGACGGGTTATCGACCGCTGCCAGACTGCGGCAGACAATCACGATGGACTTGAGCAGCAGGATGTCAGTGTTTTGAAGCTCCTGTATCTTGTGCGCTATATTGAGGACATCAAGGCAAATATCGACAATATTTCCATTCTCATGATCGATGACATCCGCACAGATAAGATTGCGCTGCGGGCGTCGGTTTCCGCCTCACTGGAAAGGCTTCTCTCGCAGAACTACATTTCTCGCAACGGCGATACCTATGCCTTCCTGACGGACGAGGAACAGGACATTGCTATCGACATCAAGAACACACCGGTTGACAGTGCGCAGGTCATCACCAGCATTGCACAGACGGTTTACGGAGAAATATATCCCTCCAAGAAATTCAAGCATGACAAGTATGACTTTTCCTATGACCAATACATTGACGAGACCCTGAATGGCTCTGCTTGCGGAGGAATGCGGCTTCGCATTGTGACCGTTGCAAGCGACTACTACGGTGCGCCGAACGAACGGCTCATTATGGATTCTCAGGTCAACAACGAAGCAATCGTTGTGCTCTCCAATGAGACGCCGTATTTTGATGAGCTGGAACAGGCGATGAAGATCCGCAAGTATGTCAAGCAGCGGAACGTATCTCAGCTTCCCGAAAGCATTCAGGACATTATCCGCAAGCGGCAGCAACAGGCGCGTATTCTGGAAGAAAGAGCGCGTAGCTATATTGAAAAAGCTATCGTCGGTGCAAAGGTCATTGTCCACGGCGAGGTCATGGACATCAAGACTGGCAACGCGAAAGACAAGCTGGACGCCGCGATGAACGGTCTGGTTGAGAGCGTCTATTCCAAGCTCAACATGGTCAACCGGTTCGTAGAGAGCGACGCAGACATTCTTTCCATCCTGAATGGAACGGATGACGGGCAGATTGCCTTCACCGGTCAGGGCGCAAACAACGAGGATGCGCTGAACGAGATCAGCCAGTGGCTTGAGCTTCAAAATCAGAAGATGCTCAGTACCTCGATGGGCGATGTGCAACGCCGGTATCAGGCGATTCCCTACGGCTGGCGTGAAATTGATATTGCTGCGCTGATTGCTCGTTTGATTTCTCAGCAGAAAATATCCATCAAATACGGCGGCGCTTTGGTTGGCAAGGACGAACGCAGACTGGTTGATTATCTGCGCAAAAAGTCCGAGATCGACAAGGCAGTCGTTACCCGCAGGATTGCCCCTTCCGAAGACCTTATGCGCAAGAGCATTGCCTTCCTCCGGGACTATCTTGGTGCGATGGATATTCCTTCCGACGAGGACGGACTGATTCGCTTTGTGCTGGACACCTTTACTCAAAAACAGGAGCATTATCAGGAGCTTCTTGATAAAGCCTATTCTGAGTTCCGTTACCCGGAAAAGGAAGTTGTCACAAAAGCCCGCGACCTCATGAATGATGTTCTGAGTCAGCGCAGGGACAACGTTGCGCTGCTTACCCGAATGGTGCAGCGTCAGGAAGACCTTCTGGATTGCTCTGAGGACATGGAGGGTGTGGAGTTCTTCTTCAAGTCGCAGCGTAGTGTGTATGATGAGGCACGGCGTCAGATGGAGCGCGTGAACAAGGAACGTGACTACTTTGCTTCTGATGCGGATACGCTGGAGGTCTTCCATGCCATTGCGACCATCCTTGCACAGCCGAAGCCCTATGACCGCATTGGTGAGCTGCCGGAGCTGATTCAGAGGGTCAAAACGGCATACTCCGGTCTGCTGGATTTGAAGAAGGATGAGGTTGCCGAGAATATCCGTCAGTGTATGCAGGACGTTCATCAGCTTGCAACCGAGGCACGGGATGCAGGAGTTCTGCTGCGTCAGGCAGACGATTACTTTGTTGGCAAGCGTGAGGCAGCGAAGAATGCAACCTCTCTTACCGAACTGGACGCTATGATCACCCAACTTCTCACCTACAAGGACAACATCTGCCGCCGAATGGAGGTTATGTCTGCATCTCATCAGGAACGCACTACCCCAGTCGGTACAGGTACGGCACAGCCCGCTCCGAAGATGCCGAAGATTACGACACTTCGCCGGTATGACCTCTGTTCTGTCAAGCGTCTGCAATCCAAGGAGGATATTGACCGGTATGTCGATGGAATCCGCGAGAAGCTGCTAAAAACGTTGGAAAGCTGCGACGGCGTTCAGATCAACTAAAGGAGAATTACGAGCATGAATAAAGGTGCAATACAGCGATTTGCAATCTGGGCGCGGAACGAGCTGATCGCTCAAGTGTCGCAGAGAGCTTATCAGTATGGAATCACGAAGGAAGGCTGCGGCGAGGCAAACGCCGTGACGGTGGGCGGACGCGCATTGACCGGCGATGAGCAGAAACAGCGCAAGGAGCTTGTCGATCAGATCCGCTCAAAGGGCTACACACAGGTCATGGAAGAGGTTGCCTACACTTGGTTCAACCGCTTTATTGCCTTGCGCTTTATGGAGGTCAACAACTATCTGCCCTCCCACATTCGCGTCTTTTCCGACAGTACCGGTGCGTTCAAGCCGGAAATTTTAAGTGATGTCCTGCACCTTGACCTTCCGGGACTGAATCGAGAGAAAGTTGCGGAGTATATCGAGAGCAACGACACCGAAGGTCTCTATCGCTATCTGCTTCTGACGCAGTGCAACGCCTTAAACGATTCTCTTCCCCGTATGTTTGAGAAAATGGGCGGTTATACCGAGCTTCTACTGCCGAACAACATTTTGAAACAGGAAAGCGTTCTCGGTCACATGGTCGCGGATATTCCCGAAGAGGACTGGACGGATCAGGTGCAGATCATCGGCTGGCTTTACCAGTTCTACAACACCGAACTCAAAGCAGAGGTCTTTGCAAAAAACGGAAAAATCACAAAAAATGAGATTCCCGCTGCAACACAGCTCTTCACTCCGGACTGGATCGTCCGCTATATGGTTGAAAACAGCCTTGGCAGAATCTATGTAGACAAGCGCAAGAACGAGGGCATCTATGCGGATGGTCGCGGCTTGGATGAAATGACTTGGCACGAGGCGGAATCCGATCGCGTTGCAACGGAAAAGCTGATTGCCAACAAAATGGGCTGGAAGTATTATCTGCCCGAAGCAGAACAGACGCAGGACGTGCGCAAGCAGCTTGACGAGATTCAGAACGAGTACGCCACGTTGGATGTCAAAGACATCAAGGTCATCGACCCCTGCATGGGCAGCGGTCATATCCTCGTCTATGCCTTTAATGTGCTGATGCAGATTTATGAGGCAACCGGATATAGCCAGCGGGACGCGGCGCAGAGCATTCTTGAAAACAACCTCTACGGTCTCGATATTGATGACCGTGCGGCGCAGCTTGCCTATTTTGCCGTCATGATGAAAGCGCGGCAGTACGACCGCCGTATCTTCTCCCGTGGCATTCAGCCTCATGTGTATGCTATCGTCGAGAGCAACGGACTGGATAGCAGCTCCGTCGAATACTTCACCAACAATGATCCGAAGCTCCAAAAGGACTTCGGAACGCTGATGGACGAACTGCGGGATGCAAAGGAATACGGCTCTATTCTGAATATCTCTCAGGTGGACTTTGATGCCCTCTATGCCAGAGTGGAGGAAGTGCGGGCAGACATCAGTATGTTCCGTGAGATCGTGCTGAACAGCGTCCTGCCACTAATTCAGGTGGCAGAGGTTATGGCGCAGAAGTATGACGTGGTGGTAACAAATCCGCCGTATTTGACTATTTCACCATCAATCCCAAAACTTAACGATTATGTTCTGAAATACTATCCAGAAAGCAAGTACGATTTGTTCTCTGTTTTTATTGAGAGATGCCAGAGCATGACTTCCAAAAGCGGATTGTTCTCAATGATAACAATGCACTCATGGATGTTTTTGTCCAGTTACGAAAAACTTCGTACAAAACTCTCCCGAATTGCAACCATCAACATGATTCATTTGGGAGCGAGAGCTTTTGAGGAAATCAGTGGTGAAGTTGTTCAGACAACAAGTTTTGTTATGAGAAAAACTCACATATCCGAATATGAAGGTACCTATTGCAGACTCGTTTCACCTAATACGCAAGCAGCAAAGGAATCATCTTTTTTGAGCGGAGACAATCAACATTTTGCCAAGAACGAAGATTTCAGTGCAATCACTGGACACCCGATTTCCTACTGGGCAAGTCCCACAGCCAGAAGCGCATACAAGCATAGCAACCTCGATAAAATGGCACAGCCGAGGCACGGGCTGGCTACGTCCGACAACGCTCGTTTTTTGAGGTTATGGCACGAGGTAAACATTTCAAAAGCAAGCGTTTTTGATCGCTTCAACCATGAAAAAAAGTGGTTTCCCATGAGCAAAGGTGGTAGTTATCGGAAGTGGTACGGTAACCTTGAATGGCTTATAAACTACGAAAACGACGGAGAAGAAATTAAAGCCTATGCAATTTCGATCTATAAATGCTCGTCAAGAACAATACAGAACACTCAGTTTTACTATAAGGAAGGACTTACTTGGTCTGCACTTGCATCAGGCGGATTCTCTGTAAGGCTTCAAGAAGAAGGCGCTCTGTTTGGTTCAGGTGGATACTGCGCATTCACTGACAAGAATATCAGAAACTACATATTGGCTCTCATGAACAGTAAAGCAACCGGCGCTTTTATTCAGTTCGTTTCACCAACTCTTAATTACGAGGTTGGTCACATTAAAACCATACCTGTTGTAATTGACGACAATCTCAAAGAAACCGTTGACAAAGAAGTAGATGAGTGCATTTTCTTTTCTAGGAGAGATTGGGATTCTTATGAAACCGCATGGGATTTCAAACAAAATCCTCTGGTGAATGGCACGAGACTGACCGCTGCCTATGCTACATGGAAGCAGGAGTGCGAAGACCGCTTCCAGCAGCTCAAAAAGAACGAAGAAGAACTTAACCGCATTTTCATTGACATTTACGGCTTGCAGGACGAATTGACGCCGGATGTGGCGGACAAGGATGTGACCGTGCATCGCGTGTTCGACAGCAAGGACGATGTGCCAGAATCCATGAAGGGCAGCAACTACGTCCGTACCATGCGAGACGAGATCGTCTCCCTCATCTCCTACGCCGTGGGCTGTATGTTTGGACGCTATTCCTTGGACAAGCCCGGTCTGGTTTTTGCTGGGTACAGCAAAATCGAGCAGACCACCAAGACGCTTGACGGCGATGATCCTGAGCTTGAGAAGTTCGCAAAGCAGAACGCAGATGGTTCTGTCTCCTACAGTTCCTACTATCACGAGGTCAATCAGGATAACTACAAGTCCTTCCCGATTGACACGGACAATATCATCCCCATCTGCGACGATGACTACTTCGACGATGACATCACCGGACGCTTTGTGAAGTGGGTCGAAACCGTCTACGGCAAGGAAACGCTGGAAGAAAACCTCAAGTTTATCGCTGACGCTCTCGGCGGCAAAGGTACGCCCCGCGAGGTCATCCGCAGCTACTTCCTGAATGACTTCTATGCCGACCATCTGAAAACCTATCAGAAGCGTCCAATCTACTGGCTCTTCGACAGCGGCAAGAAGAACGGCTTCAAGGCTCTGATCTATATGCACCGCTACCAGAGTGACCTTCTTGCCCGGATGCGCACCGACTACGTTCATGAGCAGCAGGAGCGTTATCGCACCCAGCTCACCCATCTCGCGGACGCCATCGAACACGCCGGTGCTTCGGAGCGCGTGAAGCTGACCAAGCAGCAGAAAAAGCTCCAAGAACAGGCTCTTGAGATTCAGAAGTACGAAGAAAAAGTCCATCATCTTGCAGATCAGAACATCCAGATCGACCTTGATGATGGCGTGAAGCACAACTACGAGCTGTTTGCCGATGTGCTGGCGAAGATAAAGTGAGGGAGGCAGTATGAAAGATAATCTTCTTACACTCATTTCGCAAATTGATACCATCGAAGCAAAGTTTCACCGCACATCTTCTTCCTCCGGTTATCTTATGCCCTCGGTAGATGAAATAGGCGATGTTCCTGAGTTTCAGATATGGATTCAAAATATACAGCTCGAATTACAGGAAATTGTTGACCGGATGGGCGATCATTTTGTAGCGGACACTTTGGAATGTGCAAAGTTGCATTACGACGGTTGGAATGACAAAAAGTATTTTACCGCTCTGAAAGGCAAGCTGATCGCAATGCGCGGTAACATTGAAAAATACTACGCAGAAGGAGGTGCGTCAGAGGTGGCTCAGACAAAGGCTCCAAAAATCTTTATAAGCCATTCAACGAAGGATAAGCCCTATGTCGAGAAAATCGTCGCTCTGCTTGACGATATGGGACTGGATCAGACGCAGCTCTTTTGCAGTTCAATGCCCGGTTATGACATCCCGGTAGGAAGGGACATTTTTGAGTATTTGCGAGAACAGTTCCTCGAATATGACCTTCATGTCATCTTTGTACATTCACCAAGTTATTATCAGAGTGCTGTCAGCCTTAACGAAATGGGTGCGGCATGGGCATTGAGAAGCGACTATACATCTCTCCTTATTCCGGGATTTAGCTTTGGTCAAATGGTTGGAGTTGTAAACAACAATGTCATTGCAATTAAACTCGATAATGACCGCGTTGAAGTCAAAGATAAACTGAATCAGCTTTATGCGCGGATCGTTAAAGAGTTTGGTCTGCGAAGAAAGCCAGATGTTGTTTGGGAACAAAAGCGGGATCGTTTCATTGATGATGTGCTGAGTATAGTTCCAAATGAAGTAGAGTCTACCGCTGAGGCATCCGATGATGACATTGAAATGCTGGAGAGCGGACTTCTCGTTCGGAAATCAGAGATTGCCGCAGGAAAGAACATCAACTATTGTCCAGCCTGTTATACAAATTATAAAAAGCTGTATCCAGTTGTCAACGGCAGCATGGCGAGAGATCGCTTTTGCTCGAATTGCAAAATGAGATATTCCAACAGATAAAGGAGGCAAAGCGCCGTGCCCACAGAATCCATCCAATTTACACTCAGAGAGCGTTTTGCCGCCCCTCTGCCGGAGTTCTATCAAAGGCGGATCATCTTCTGGCAGGACGAGGACCGAGAGTTCGAGTCTATGCTTGACGAGCTTTCCATCCCTGATGTAACAATCATCAAGCTCACCGGAACGAACAACTTTGCCGTGAAAAAGCTGCTTCTGCACGATGACCTCTCAGGGAACTACCTGATTTATAATCCCTTCTCTTATGCTGATCCAAAGGATAATTGGCTGCTGGATATTGAGAAGTTCAGTGAAGAATATCGCTCCGACCTTATCTCTACGCGCATGAATGAGCTGAATATTGAGGCAAGTCCGGCGATGCGCAAGACGGTAAAACTGTACGCAAAATTCTTTGACAGCAAAGAGCGGATTGAAAGGCTGAAAAGAATTGGGCGAGAATACCATACACCGTTGCAGCTTCATATTGACATTATGGCTGTGCTGGCAGGACTAAACGGCGGCTCTGCGCAGGATGTATTTATTGCTGTCCTTTCTGCTGGACAGGACGAGGAAAATAATGCAGTCCTCAGCAATATCAAGAAGTTCGGCAACATTGACGCCTTCTGGCAGCTTGTCCGCAAGTACACAGGCTATATCCATGAGGACGGAAATACGCTTGACCTGTTCGCCGCCCATGTGCTGCTGACAGCCCTTGCGCAGACGATGAACCCCAGCGTTCTCAAGGGATTGGAACGCTTCATCTCTGATTCCAATAAGGCGTATTGCTACAGTATCGTCCATGAATGGCGCAACCGCGAGGACAACGATGCGCTCTGGGAAATGTGCCGCAGTGTGGAGCAGGAGTTGCATCTTGCTTCCCGCTTTGAAAAGCTGGATGTTGAAACGCTGCTGACAGCAGACATTTTCCCGTCCATTCACGAGGTCATTCTGAGCCGTTTCTTCTCTGAAATCGCAGATCATGTGGTAAAGACCGAGCTGATGCTGAAAACGGCTGAAAACCGCCGTACCTCCGGATGGATTGAGCGCTTCAACAACTATTATGACTGCCTCTACTACATTGCAAAGATGCAGAGCTTTTATCAGGAGAATGCAGCAGGCTTCCATATCGTAGAACCGAAAGCAATCTGGAAGCTCTATATGGAGAAGGCGTATGAGATGGATAGCTTCTATCGGCACTTCCACTATGCCTTCGGCTGCACTCTCAAGAACAGCAATGTGCTTCTGGAAGATAAGCTGAAACACGCGGCAGATTACGTTGAGGGGCTGTATCAGAACTGGTTCCTCAAGGATCTGACCGGCTGCTGGACAAAAGCAATTTCTGACAACCTTGCCGCATTGGGTTATGTGTCCGAGATCGGCAAGCAAAGAGACTTCTACTCTCACTATGTTAAGCCACTTGCGGGGAAAAACTCCCGCGCCTTCGTGATCATATCCGACGCTCTGAGATATGAAGTTGCTGCGGAGCTATGCGATACCATCACCCGGACAACCAAGGGAACAGCGAAGCTCGATGCTGTTCAAGCAGTTTTTCCCTCAATCACAAAGTTCGGTATGGCGGCTCTCCTTCCGGGGCGAAAGTTGTCTGTCAATGACAGCAGGGATGTTCTCGTGGACGAAATGCCCACCCGCTCTACTGATGAGCGTGGCAAGATTCTCTGTGCTGCTAACATGAACAGCGTGGCAGTTCAATACACGGACGTTCTGAACATGAAACGCGCCGAGCGGCGTGAGCTTGTGAGCGGCAAAGAAGTCGTGTATATCTACCACAACACGATTGATGCCATTGGTGACAAAGCTCCAACCGAGAAAAAGGTGTTTGAGGCTTGCGAAGACGCTATGCAGGAGCTTTCCAATATTCTTCGTATTGTCATCAACGATATGCAGGGTACAGACATTTTCATCACCGCAGATCACGGTTTCCTCTACACATACAGTCCTTTGACCGAAGGCGATAAACTGGGCAAGGATGCGATCAGCGGCAAGGTCTATGAAATTGGACGGCGGTATGTGCTGGCAGAACCCTCCGCAGCAGCAGAGTACCTTGTGCCGGTTCAGCTTGACGGTGAGATCGTCGGTACTCCGGTCAAGGGCTACACGCCTTTTGACTCCACACGCATAAGGATTTCCGGAGGCGGTGAAAACTATGTTCACGGCGGTATCAGCTTGCAGGAGCTTGTTGTGCCTGTTATCAGCTTCAAAAATCTGCGCTCCACGAGTAAGAAGTATGTGGAGGTTTCCAACGCAGAATTGAAGCTGTTGAGCGAAAGCCGCAAGGTCTCCAATCTGCTGTTTTCTTTGGATTTCTACCAGCGTCAGCCGGTCGGAGAAAAGATTCAGCCCTGCACCTACTACATCTATATGACAGATGATGAGGGCGTGGTCATCAGTGACCGTCAGACTGTCATTGCAGACCGTACAAGCATAAACGCTTCCGAGCGCGTCTTCCGTGTGCGCCTCAACTTGAAAGCCGGTGCCTATGACAAGAATAAGATTTATCGCCTTGTTATTGCCAACGATACAGATGTTCCGGAAGAGGCTGAGTTCCATATAGACATTGCCTTTGCGGATGACTTCGGATTTGACCTGTGAGGGAGAAACAGAAAATGAGCGAGTATATTGAAACGGTATCAACAGAGGATGCAAACGCTGTAATCGACAGCAAACTGCGCAAGGTATTCGACGGCAGGATTGTCCGCAAAGACCTTACAAAGAAAATCAAGGAAGGGGCAAATGTCCCCGTTTATGTCCTTGAGTTTCTTCTTGGACAGTATTGCAGTTCCGATGACGAGGATGTCATTGAAACCGGCGTTGCAAACGTCAAGCGTATTCTGGCTGAAAACTACGTCCGCCCCGACGAGGCGCAGAAGATCCTTTCTGTCCTCCGTCAGCGAGGCAGCTATACCGTGATTGACAAGATCACGGTTAATCTCAATATTAAGACGGACAGCTATGAGGCGGAGTTTTCCAATCTCGGAATCAAAGCAATTCCTATCTCTGAGGATTACCCAACTAAGTATGATCGGCTTCTCTGCGGCGGTATCTGGTGCATTGTCCAGCTTGAATACGAATATGTGGAAGAGGATAAACGCAGATCCCCAATACTCATTCATAAGCTCACGCCTATTCAAATGCCCCATGTTGACATCGAGGAACTAAGGCAGGGTCGCAAGGCGTTTACGCAAGAAGAATGGATCAAGATTCTTCTACGCTCTATTGGTATGGAGCCGGATAAGCTGAATGACCGCGAACGCTGGCTTCTGCTTGCCCGTATGCTGCCGCTTGTCGAGAACAATTTCAACCTCTGTGAGTTGGGTCCGCGAAGCACCGGTAAATCCCATATCTACAAAGAAATCTCCCCGAACAGCATCCTTGTTTCCGGCGGTCAGACTACGGTTGCGAACCTGTTCTACAACATGGGCAGAAAAACCGTGGGCTTGGTCGGCTTGTGGGACTGCGTAGCGTTCGACGAGGTTGCCGGTATCAACTTCAAGGACAAAGACGGCATCCAGATCATGAAGGACTATATGGCATCCGGCTCCTTTGCCCGTGGAAAGGAAGAAAAAGCCGCGACCGCTTCTATGGTCTTCGTCGGCAACATCAATCAGAGCGTGGATGTGCTGCTGAAAACGTCCAGCCTCTTTGACCCATTCCCTCCCGAAATGGGAACGGACACAGCGTTCCTTGACCGTATGCACTGTTATATTCCCGGTTGGGAGATACCGAAGTTCCGCCCGGAGCATTTCACCAACGACTATGGCTTCATCACCGACTATCTGGCAGAGTTTATTCGGGAGCTTCGCAAGGAGCAGTACGGTGATGCGCTGGACAAGTATTTCCGCCTTGGCAAGAACCTCAACCAGCGCGACACCATTGCCGTCCGCAAGATGGTTGGCGGCATGATCAAGCTGCTCTATCCGGACGGAGAGTTCACGAAAGAACAGCTCGAAGAAATCCTCAAGTTTGCGCTTGAAATGCGCCGCCGCGTCAAGGAACAGCTCAAGAAACTGGGCGGCATGGAGTTCTACGATGTCAATTTCTCGTACATTGACAATGATACCTTTGAGGAACATTTTGTCTCCGTCCCGGAGCAGGGCGGCGGAAAATTGATCCCCGAAGGAATGTGCAATCCCGGTCAGGTCTATACGGTTTCTCAGGGAAAGAGCGGCATGATCGGCGTCTTCCGTCTGGAATCGCAGATGCTTCCCGGCAACGGCAAGTTTGAGCGGACGGGACTGAACTCTGACGGAAAGTGCAAGGAAGCGGCAAACACCGCATTCAACTATCTGAAAGCGAACGGCAACCGCATCAGCGGCGCGATTAGCACAACAACAAAGGACTATATCATCAACTATCAGGATTTGCAGGGCATCGGCATGACCGAGAAACTTGCGCTTCCCACGCTGATTGCACTCTGCTCGATTGCGCTTGGAAAGCCGACTCTCAGCAGTTTGGCGGTGCTGGGCGAGATCAGCATTGCAGGAACCATGCTCAAAGTGGACGAGCTTGCAAATGCCCTCCAGGTCTGCCTCGATAGCGGTGCAAAGAAGGTGCTTCTTCCCATTACCTCTGCGGCTGACCTCGGAACAGCCCCCGCCGATCTGATCGGCTGCTTCAACCTGATTTTCTATCAGAGTGCGGAAGACGCAGTTTATAAAGCATTAGGCGTTGAGTGACGCCAAAGCCCTGATTGGAAGGAGGCGTACCCATGTCCAAGAAAAAACGGTCAAAAAAACGTGAGCGCATTCCCGTAATAGATACCTTGATTGATCTTGCCGGAGCAATGACCTTAGATTATCTTGCAGCAAAACGTAGGCAGAAAAATGGAACAAAACGCAGCAAGAAAATTGATCCATACGCTGCAACCGGTGCTGCAATGGGCATGGGGCTAATTAAGGACACCGATGACATCATCAAGTTTGGCGGTGTCCTTGGCGCAATGGGAGCTTTTGATTCTGATGATGATTTACCAATTAGCACAGCCGCATACATGGCTCCCCGTGATAATCGCTATGCTTGGCGTTTGAATTGTGAAGATGGCAGCGCATACGGTATTGATCCAAACAATTATGAGACAAGAGAAGAATATAATGAGGCTCTAAGCAGGGAAAAACACAGATGGCGTGATTACTGTGAAGATGACTCAGACTACGGGAGTTCACCAGAAGACTACGAGACTGAGGAAGAATATAATGCAACAATAGATGCAGCGGAGTCCAATAGCTTTAATAAAAACGAGGATGATGAAAAGATCATCCCAGATGATTTCTCCGAGAATGTTGGGGGTGAGACATCTCCCCAATGCACGTCAAAAAGCGGAAGTGACCCGATTGGAAAACATGATCCGTATGCAGCAGATGATTTCCATGTATATGTTTACTGCCTTGTAAAGCTGGATGAAACAAACACGAAAAAGTTCTACCGAACGGAGGATCGTACCTTGAAACGAGGTGAGGCGGTTTTCGTTCCAGACGAAAGCTCAGGCAGCAAATTGAGAGGAACAATATGTTCTATTGAGCATCACATGAGTTTTTCTGTTCCAAAGCCCGTGGAGGAAACTCCTGAAATTATTGGAAGGGCGTGATTGATGAATGGATTGGGACTCCTATTATGAGAAATTCTACGACTGGGCAACCAGCACGCAGATTAAAAAGATGTCCTCATTGACCTCGTTTGGTGCATCCGCCGAAGTCTCCGAGGTCGCGCAGGAGTATATGGATGAGAAGGCAGCATCACGGCTTATAAAAAAAGCGGTTGCCTATGGTGTCCAGTTCACGCCAGATGAAATCTATGACCTTTCCGGCTGCTGCGATATATCAGCCATGAATGAACTACTGAAATCTGCAAAATGCACCTTTATGCAGGAGCAGTTGGAAGACCTTTGGGGTTCCGCAGACGATGAAGTTCTTGAGCTTGTAGCAAGGCGCAATCATGTGACTGTGTTTGCAGATGACGAGAATGAAGATACTTCCGTAGAAGATGAGATCGATTTTGACGAACCGAAGCAAAAAGAGCCAAAGCTCGGATTCTTCTCAAAGCTCGGGTTGGCATTTGCGGTTGGAAGTCTTTTGGATAAGAAAAGCCAGTCTCACCACGGACATTGTACCGGTGACTGCGCAAATTGCCCTCCGCATTATGGGTATCGCTATGGAAGGTGGTATTATGGGCATGATCATACACACGGCTGTGAGTTTGGCGGAAATAAAGGCGGAGGCGGACTGTAAGCACAGGATGAAAACAAACGCACTGCTTTTCGACTGAATGTGATAGGAGGCACACATGGATAACCCTTCTTTCAATCAGAATGGTATCGAATACAACGGAGAACAGATTGCCTACAAAGACAGCACCTACGAGCTTGTATCGAAGGTTGCCTACCTGATCGGCGTCCCGCTCCGTATTTTTCAAAATGAACACGAGCCGCCGAAGATAGAGATATACAACCGGCTTGAGCAGGATAAAAATGCCCGCATTATCCGAAATCTATGTATCATCCGCACCGCCATTGAGCGCAACTACCGGAAAATAAATGACATCATGCGGATGGAATACCGTGGGCTGCTTTCAATGCCGGAGATCATTCCGGCTTCCAGTATGCAGCAGCTCTCAAACGACGGAATCAGCTTTATCAAAAAGTCAAGTACAAAGCTATGCCACCACATTATCGAGATCAACCGGCTGATTTCAGACCGCATTAACAACTGCAAAAGCCTCTTTCCAATCTGGATTAACTGGACGTACATAAAAGAGCTGTTCATTATGCCAAACGGCTTGACAGAGGACGGAACGAAAGATGCTGCGGACATCTATTACGCAAGTCTCTCCTACTACCCCTATCAAATGTATATCAACTGGGTACCGATGGACGAGGGCAATGTCCTCTATAATGATAAGAAGTTTGCTACCCTGCTTTATCAATGGCATTGCGACGCCTTCACGGAATACAGTAAAGTCTCCGATGCAGGGGCTTTTGTAAAAAACAATATCTACGACTTCATAGATGACAGTGAGAAGACCGTATTGGTAGTGGACTGCGAAAACTCTGACCCGTACAAGCTGTGCGCCACGCTCAAAAACCTTGATTATGAGGTCATGCAGAAGATTACGGCGATCATTCTCTTTGATGACGTACATACTGCTACGGCATGGCGTATTCTCGAAAACTACACCCGCATCCCCGTTGAACATATCATGATTGAGCGGATCAAGCAGAACAAATCACTGGTAGACATCAAACTCACCGCAAGAGCCTGTCAGGAGCATTACCAGAAACAAGTGGATTCCTTCGTCATCGTCTCAAGTGATTCCGACTACTGGGGGTTGATCTCTTCCTTACCGGACGCCAGATTCCTTGTCATGATTGAGCGGGAAAAATGCGGACCGGATATGAAGGCAGCACTTGCAGAATCCGGGATATTCTACTGCTATCTGGATGACTTCTACTCCGGCAACAGCGAGGACATCAAGAAAAACGCACTATTCAAGGAGATGTACCGCTGGATTGACAACTCCGTTCACCTGAACGTCAACGATATGTTTGACGCTGCTCTGCGAAATACGAGGATCGAAATGTCTCCCGCAGAGCGGCGGCAGTTCTATGAGAAGCACATCAGGCACATGACGCTGACCATCGACGAGAACGGAAATGTCAGCATTGAGCTGAAACGCGGATAGCCTTGGTTTCTATTCCGGGAGGAATGTGGATGGACAATAGATTTTATTTTGGATTCAATACATCGGAGGAACGGAAAAAGCGCAGAAAAGCAGAGCTGTACTCCATGAGTGAGCAAGTCAGCACCTTCTTTTGGGATGAAGCCCCGCAGCATGGATTGGAAATGCGTGAGGGGCAGCAGGATATGTCTTTTGAGATTGTGGACGCCCTCATAAACGATCAGCATTTTGCGATTGAAGCTGGCGTGGGCATTGGCAAGTCCTTTGGCTATCTTGTGCCGGTGCTGCTGTACAGCAAACGCATGAACAAGCCGGTCATCATCGCAACCTCGACCATTGCGCTTCAAGAACAGCTCTGGCGCGATGTCCACGCGGTAATGCCCCTTCTTGGGCTGAACAGAGATGTCATCCTCGCAAAAGGACAGACCCATTATCTCTGCAACAAACGCGCAGACGAGTATATGTGTGACCCGAAAGCAGACCCACCGGGCGCGCTCAAAGAAGGAATCCAGCATGGGTATGAGGAACGCAAGGATTTCCCGGAGGTTTTGCCGCAAGGCGTCTGGGACAAGGTAAACGTGCAGCGGTTCAGCATGAAGAATTGCGGTTCCTGCGAAAAGAAATGCAAGTATTACAAAGTCCGTGCATCGTTAAAATACACGGACGGTGTTGTTCTGTGCAATCAAGACTTTCTTACCCAGCATCTCATGAAACTACGACGCGGGCAGGACGGACTGATTAACGCCGCCGCTGATCTGCTTGTCGTGGATGAAGCGCACAACTTGGATGATAAGGTGCGGAGTGCCACAACGGAGCGTTTCGGGCAAGGTATGCTCTTTGGTATGATCAAGAGTGCATTCTATGAGCTGCGATCCTCCGATCAAAGCAGTGTGTCCAGAGAAAAGCGAGAGGCAGAAAGCGCAATCATCGCCTTCTATAACTGCCTGAAAGCACAAGTTCAAAAGCAGATCGACGATGCAGATCAGGATATGCGCTACGCTGACCGCTTTTTCTTTGACCAAAGCGGCAGTGCGGTTGAGCTGCTTACGGAAATGAACGCCGCCATACACAACCTTTCGTCCAGCATTCAGATTTATTCCAGCATGGATTTCAGAAACAACCGTTCCTTTGCTGCTTCTGATGATCTGGATGCCGTCAGCGAGTCCCTTTCGGAGCTTCTTGACCAGATAGATGATATGCTGATCTGGATCGAGCAGCACGGCAGCAACACGGAACTCGTCTATTGCCCTAAAAACACAAAAGAAATTGTGAGCCGCCTATACTTCAATGGTGATGAAAGAACCATCTTGACCTCTGCCACGCTGACGAACGCCACGAGCGGGTCTCTGGAAGAGCAGTATTCTTATTTTATCTGCAATACCGGCTTTCCCGCTGGTGATCGCGGCTGCTTGTCCGAACCAAAGCCTTCCCCATATCCATACGATGAACACGCCATGATCTACTATTGCGACGATCTCCCACACCCGACCAGAGAACATGAAGCCTTCATTGAAAAGGGCGTGGAGCGACTGCTTGAGATCCTAAGCATTTCCAACGGAAAGGCACTCGTGCTGTTTACGGCAAAGACCGACATGGAAGAGGTCTACTCCATTCTCGGTAAGAAAAATCTTCCGTATAAAATCCTGATGCAGCAGCCGGGATCGTCGCAGGACAAGGTGCTGAACGAGTTTAAGGAAGATACGAACTCTGTGCTTCTGGGGACGGGTGCATACTGGGAAGGTATCAGCATTGAAGGAAAAAGCCTTTCCAATGTCATCATTTTCCGGCTTCCGTTCCCTGTCCCCGATCCAATTATCGAGTATAAGTGTTCCGTTACTAAGGACGCTCTGATGGATGTTCGCGTTCCCGAAATGATTATCAAACTCAAGCAGGGCATCGGGCGATTGATCCGTAATTTCACAGACACCGGCATTGTTTGCATCATCGACCGAAGACTGCGGGACGAGCCGCCGGAACGCTATCATGACATCACATGGGACTCCCTGCCTATCAAGAATCGTACAAGCAGTCTGGACGAGCTAAAAAGGTTTTACGAAAGTCTGCCCTCAGCCAAGGAATGATGATACAAACGGCAGTCTCTTAGGAAACATAGAACAGTCCCCCAAAAACGAGAATCAGAAAATGGAGGTGTATCATGATGTACAATGAAAATCTGCGTGAAGAAGAACGCCATTTGATCCAGCAGATTACTGAACAAATGGAGAGCCGCAAAATCGGCTGGGAGCTGACCGAGTATAATCCGCTGTCATTCCTGAATGCGGACAAGGTGGATGACAACCCCGCTGTAATCGGTCAGACATTCTCCTTTGAAGCAATCATCGGCGGCTCCCGTTACGAGCTTGACGTCACAGAGAATATCGAGGTACCATCCGGCAAGGGAGACTACGCGATAACCCTGACGCGGGATGAAGCCGAAGACTTTCTGAAAATTGATGATGCGCTTTCTTTTGACTTTGACCGTTATGAATGCGTACCGGAGGAAGTGGCGGAGAGGTTTAAGGACAGTCCCATTGTCCGTCTCTGCAATGCAATCATTTCAGCCACACTTGAGCAGGAGGATTTAGAAGAGGTCTTCACATGGGCAAGGTTTTTCAACGAGATCGGGATTTCTGCAAAGCTGATGAATCATCCGCTGACCAAGCTCTGTGAAAAGCTGTTCGACGAACACCGTCTGATGGACTTCCATCACTGCGTCTTGGATGTGGACTATCGAAAGCTGCTCCTAAATGAACTGGCTCATAACTAAGACACGGAAAAACGCCCCCGACACTGTGCCAGACGCACAGCGCCGGGGGCGTTCCCGTTTCCAGCGATTTAATTTTCTCCCGACGAGGGACTGTTCATAGGGCGGCACTTTCCATTTTGCGAAGCCGTGAAAACTCAGTGCATTCCGTGGAGAAGTTCACGGGACAGCACACACCGTACACGTTTCCAATAATCACTGTTCAGTGCAATGTGTATTCGCTATCGCAATGAAATTTACGGTTTTCACAACGCTTGATTCAGAGGGGGGATTTTTGTCTTATTCTTGTGTGACATCAAGGGAAACCGGGTCAATGACCGTAACGGATTTGCCCTGTTGATGAGCATATCTGACGGTCTTTCCGGTTCCGCTGGGGCATCCATCCCAAACTGCGATCAGGACATCCGCGTGATCGACCATATAGCGGTTGCGCTTGTCCATACAGTCGGGCGAATAGTGACTTTGGAGCATGGTTTCCTTATCGCACTGCGCAGCAATGTCATAATAGCGTTCTCGCTGTGCCATCGACCACTTGACCGCCTGAGTTTCGCATGGAATAGCACTCTCAAGTGTAATGTTGGGATAACGAGCCTTCAAATCAAGCACGATCTCAGCCGCGTAAAGATCAACGCCGAGAGCCATGCCGGTTATAAAGTGCGTGACATCTTCTGCCTCGATAAGATTGATAATTTGCTCTTTCAGTGCCTCCTTGAGCTTGACACAGCGGTCGTCATTCTCGTTCATTCCGAACGGGAGGTGCTGCGGGCGATGTCCGGTAAAGGCGCAAGTTTTCATGGTTGTTCTCCATCTCCTTCTGTGTATTAAAGATTGCCTCTATGTCTCTAATACATAGTATAGCATGGAGATATGCAGAAAGCGGTCGAAAAATGGCAAAAAAATAAGACTGCGTGAAAAAACACGCAGTCCTTGGCGAACTTAGCCATTACCCGAGGTCTCCTGCTGAATCATCAGCTCAACCATCTGCAAAATACGTTTCTGTGCTTGTGGAGGCAACGAGTCAAGTTTCTCGGAAAGTTCAGACGCCTTGTAGCTCGTCGAGTGATCCAGAACGTCACAAAAGATCGCGTCAGCCGAAACCTCAAGTCCGTTGAGAAGGATAATCAACTTCTCGCAGCGAGGGAATGACATACCGCGTTCAACCGTGGAAATATAATTTGCTGTCAGCCCTGTCTTTTCCGCAAACTCTTCCTGCGAAAGACCGAGCCGTTCTCTGCATTGCTTTACTCGTTTTCCTATTCGCTTGTCAATCATAGCGCGTACCTACACCTTTTCTATAACGCTCATGATAATTATATGGATTAGAGGCATAGTAATACAGAAACGCTAACAGTGACACTGTGGATTAGCGGACGAATATCGCGCAGATTTGCATACAAGATACAAAAAAAGAGCCTCTGCCGACACCCAAAACGGGCATCGACAGAGGCTTTTGGTTCGTTTTCCGGGCATTCAAACAAGTGCCGAAATCGACACTTATTTCTGCGCTAAAGAAGAAACTGCGCAGGGAATACAATCACTTAGGTTGGTCAATTTGCGCCGCTCTGAGGCTTGCAATCATAGGCTTTTTCGACCCCTAACTGTCTACACCTCGATGCCTTGCGGGAAAAGTGCGGACAGGCGATGAGATCCGCACGGAAGCTCTGCTTGCAGCTATGGACGCAGCGGACGCAGAAGCGGTTATACTTCCGGCGTCCGCTATCCCCGATGAAGAACGCCCACTCCTGCCTCCATTTCTGACTTCTGCTCACAGCTCAATCTCTCCTTTGTGCTTTTTGGAAGGGCAGCATTCCTTCTGCTTTTCAGCCTTTGCAGACTTGAGCCTGTCCATGATGGAGGACTTTTCGTCGGTTTCGGGGGCTTTGACATTAAGGGTCTTGTCTTCCTTCGGACCGTTGTTGATGATCCCATCAATCATGCCGTAGTCATCCTCCATCGACATTTCCGCTGCCTTGAGGTAGTTTTCCTTCTCAAGAGCTGCCATCCAGCTTTCCTTGCTGATACCGAGCATTCCGCCCTTTGCCGCATGATCAGCAATCTCTTTGGCATCTACGCACAAGCCCTCGGTGTTATCGGAATAGAGACGGTAAACCTCGCAGCCCTTCTCCAAAGCCTTCCCAGCCGCCTCCTGACCGGCAGGAAGAACACCAGCCCATGCGTAGCCGTAGTCCTTCATATCCTGAACGGAGAGCGCGGGATCGGGCATTTCCGGCACTTCCTTGACCTCAAGGTCGAGAAGGCGGAGCGTGTCATCGTCAAAGCCGATGTAGACATCATCGAGAACGAGCTTGCCGCGCTCATCGACGATGATGCAAGCCGCTTCATCGCCGTAGGTGTCATGCTCCATCAGGTAAAAGCTGTGACCGCCGACTTCGTGCTGGTCAATGGTGTGCCATGTCCCGATGTGACCGGCAACCGTCAAACCGGAGGTGTCGGCATTCATCTCAAAGTCCTTCTGCTCGGTAGCTTCCTGCTTCTGCTGCTCCTTCGAGATCATGGGGATCGCAACAATCTTATCGCCCAGCTTTGCAAACTGCTCTGGCACCTTGAAGTGGTCAGAGAACTTCTGCATCTGCTCTACGGTCAGAGAGCCGAAGCTGTCATCCGTCAAGCCAACTACCATGAATGTTCCGGCAACAACGTCGTAGATGTCACCGTCCTCATCACGCAGAGCGCGGTTCAGGGGCAGACCTTCCAGCTTGCCTTCCTCATTACAGACTAAGGCAACAGGGTCTTCGTAGGGATAAATTGCCTCGATGTAACCGCCGACCTCATGCTGCAAGGACTCCAGACCGGAGTCAATCTCCTTCACATAAGGCTCCTTTCCCGGCTCAACGATGAGAACAGCGATGGTGCTGTCACGCTCGGCGGCTTCCCCTGAGCCGGTGATCCGGTATTCATCGGGAATATCATCAAGATCGCCGTCGAACTGTCTGTCCCATCTCTCGCTTGCGACGCGGACATAGCCTTCATCGGTGAAGCGTCCCTGCTCATCCATCGCAATGTCGCGCCCATAGCGTTCATAGTCGATGTAATCTGCCAGAGGACCGAGATCCTTTTCAGAGTAGATACCGGCTTCGTGGGCGTAATAGTAGCCGAGGTCGGATTCGTCGTTGATACCGGGCATGATGTCGTAGCAGTCCAGATTGAACGTCAGGTTGATGAGATCGTCGATGTCGCTGACCTCATCGCAGCCAGATTCCATAATGGCAGCGAACTTTTCCTGATCACTCAGGGAAAGCTCGTCAATCAAAGCGGCAAGGTAGTTGAGCTTATCAAGGCTCTCGTACTCACCGAGCATCTTCTGAACGCCGTAGATCGGGCATTCGTAGTCGGTGATAAACCACTCTTCATAGGGCTGACCGAACTCATCCTGCTTGCCGAT
>ERZ1034969.314-NODE-314-length-32213-cov-26.486100_pt1 | contig 32213 bp, 29 predicted proteins | sample MGYA00520624_ERZ1034969 | MGnify/ENA primary metagenome ERZ1034969 (study PRJEB33766, sample SAMN09781776) | gut metagenome | biome: gut microbiome | host: Homo sapiens | place: Madagascar | study: EMG produced TPA metagenomics assembly of the PRJNA485056 data...
GATTTTCATGACCCTATTGGTGTCTTTCGCCAGAAAGGCGGATTATAAGAATGAATAAAAATAACATTACAATACGTTTGGAGAAAAAAGAAGAATACCGAGAAGTAGAAAACCTAGTAAGAGAATCATTTTGGAATATGTACCGCCCCGGTTGTCTGGAGCATTTTGTTCTGAATCAGTTGCGAAATAATCCGGACTTTATTGCAGAACTGGATTATGTGATGGAACTTAATGGAAGGCTGATTGGACAGACCATTTTCATGAAAGCGGTAATCAAGGCTGATGACGGGACCGATTCCGGGTTATTTAGATGGCATAACCGGAGAGTATGAAACACCTGCAGGATATTTTGTAGATGAAGCAAAAGCTGACGAATTTGATAAGGGTTTTCCATACAAAGAGAAACTTACGCAACCGGGACAACTTTTCTAAACGAAAAAGATTTATGATGGTGGGGAGATAAAATCTCCCTACCTGAAAAAAGAAGGATGAACGATAATGAAATGCTTAAATTGTGGAAATGAAATAGCAAGCCATCGACAGTTTGGAGGACATATTGCATGAAAGTATTAGTAATAGATGCTCAGGGAGGCGGAATCGGAAAACAAGTAGTCGCCGCGATTAAGCACAAACAGCCACATATAGAAATTACGGCAGTCGGAACAAACAGTACAGCCACAACAGCGATGCTGAAGGCCGGCGCCGATCATGCGGCGACCGGAGAAAATGCAGTTGTTGTTGGATGCCGGACCGCCGACGTGATTATTGGACCGATTGGTATTGTTATTGCCGATGCAATGTTTGGCGAAGTGACTCCAACGATGGCGGTAGCTGTTGGGCAAAGCAGAGCAAAAAGGCTGCTGATTCCTGTGAATCATTGTGATAATACCATTGTCGGGGTTTCACACCTGTCTGTTGGAAATCTAATAGAAGAAGTTCTGAAGGAAATATAACAATATTCTAACCGCAGATTCTTGCGCTTCTTGTTATGCAGTGGTAAAATTACCATATACTCATACAGGAAGTTGAGTAGTGATGCAGAAGCGTCCGATGATAAAACATTCAAAACGAATAACAGATGACGATGATGTATACACAAGAAGGTGTACGGCTCCTCTGAAGGGGGGCGGTACGCCTTCTTTTTTGTTTGGCGTAGAAACATCTGTGAAAATTAGGAGGTATAATTATGGCATGTTTTCTTGTTCCGGCTACGGAAGCTATTATCACAACGGTTGCTGCAAAGGTAATCCAGTCCAAGGAAAAAGAAAAATCGGTAAAGCTCACTCTTCCGGACGGCTCTGTTCAGGAAGCAACGAGAATTAAGTTTTCCATGAAGCTTGGATGGCTGAACAAACTGCTCTGGGGCGGTTCTGCGTTGCTGGCGTTTGAACACCTGTGGCACGGCGAAGTGGTACCGTTTTTTCCGTTCCTAACGGCAGTTGAAAATGGCGAAACCGCGGATATGCTGGCAGAAATGGGAAGCGCAGGCGTTATGATGGCGGTACTTGTTACGGCTGTATGGTGCGGTATGCTTGCTGTTTCTTCTTTTATGGAAAAGAGAGCGATACAGGATTGCAAGCTTGCAAAGGAGGGAATGTAGAGTATGACATTACTGACAACGGTTTTTGCAGCAATAATTGCTACGGTCATCTGGTATAAGGGCGCTCCCCAAAGTGAAATGAAAGTTGGTACTCTTTGCTGGATGTATTGGGGGGCATCTCTGATGTGGTTGGTGGATGCCATTTTTGAGTATGCAGAACTTGGTGCGGAGTACTTTACCCCTGCTCCTGTGGATATGTTGAACGATTTTTATCTGGGTCTGTCGGTTGCAGCTCTTGGGCTCATCATCTGGTTGGTTATCCTGTTGTTGAAAGATCCGAAGGGCGTTGTGAAAGCGGCGTTGTTCAAGAAGAAATAAGTGATATGACCGAGCGGTTCTGTTGCAATGCAGAACCGCTATTGTCGTATTTTTGGTTCAAACGGAAACGGAATGAACTTGAATCATCATATTTTATTCACACAAGTTTAATTGACTTTTGTGTCCTGAAACATTAAAGTTAAGGGAATATAGAAATCGACAAAACGTGATTTACTTTAGTGTTCATTGATGCTACGCAACCGGAAAGTTGCGCGATAGTTGATGGTGCAACCATAGAATTATCGTTATTATGGGAATACCAAAAGGAAAGGGGAGCTAAAAATGAGATCTGGTCTAATGCAGTATTCAAATACAATTCTGTTTCTGATTGTTATTCTCATCGTAATCTATCCGTTTTATCTGATAATTAAGGCTTTGCGAAAATATACGAAGTCAGAACCTGTTCGTAAACAGAAGGCTGCTAATGCGAAGAACCTTGGAAACGAAATAATTCGGGATTATAGGGAGGCCGTTATGAACAACAAGTTAAGCACTTTAGCACTATTTCTAGCCGGAGTAGTTTGTGGGTTTCTGATATTTGAATGGATTACTCCTACATCTTCATTTGCATTATTAGTGTCAATGATAGCTGTTGCTTTAGTTGGAATTGTTCTTGCAGTAATGGGAATTAAAAAACAAAAGTCTGCACTAAGCGTAATTTCATTGGCGGCCACAGCGGCATCGGCAGGAACTATAATTATACTATTTGCGATAATGTTCATTATGAGACTGGGGGAATAATAGCTGCTTTCCGTTTAAGGAGATTCATTTGATCGGATTTCAGTTATTCGCCTGCCTAATTTTGTGAATCAAAAGGGTTTTAAATGGGCTGGCGAAACAGCAATTAAAATGAAAAAATGAGAACTGAATTGATTACATTTAAAGATGGAACATTAGAGCTGAATGTACCTGTTTCATGGGAGCAAGAAACGGTATGGCTTACACGAAGTCAAATGGCGGAACTTTTTGACCGAGATGTAAAAACCATCGGTAAGCACATTAACAACGCTTTAAAAGAGGAACTTGATCATTCAACTGTCGCAATTTTTGCGAAAGTTCAAATGGAAGGTGGACGTGAGGTGGAAAGAAATATCGAACACTATAATCTTGATATGATTATTTCCGTTGGTTATCGTGTAAAATCCACACGAGGTGTTCAGTTTCGAAAATGGGCAAATTCAGTTCTTAAACAATATATATTACAGGGTTATGCTGTAAATAGTAATCGTATTGCGCAACTAGGAGAAGTAATACAGATTATGAAAAGAACTCAGAATGCGCTTGACTCGAAGCAGGTGCTTAATGTAATAATGATGATGAGAAGCTAATAGATGACCATACGCTTGTGGCTTTAACCATTATGATTGCTGAGTCTAAACCAGAAGAAAAAGAAATGATGATTACCGTTATTATGAATTGTTTAAGGCCATAGACGGAGATAGGTTACTCCGAAGGGCTGACCCCATTATTAGATAGTAAATGGAAGTCTGTTATTTCAACAATTCGTAATAGCTAAGATGACTGCTGCATCGTAGTTTAAGCAAAGAGGAAACAATATGATAAGCAAAAGAATGTGAGAGTATCAAAGAAGGACGAAGAAGTAAATGAGAGTATTCATACAAGCAAAAAACGGAACCCCAACGGATCAGGACCACTTCAATGCGTACATTGGATTCCGGGAAATGGGTTTTGAAACAGTTTTTTTCGAAAGCGAGGCAAAAGAAATTATCGCTGAATTCCGGGTGTTCGTTCTGTATGGAGAGATTATCGATGTGCGAAGATACGGCGGGCGGAATTGACCGGAACGACAGATGAGTGCTTTTAACCGCACGTTTAATACATTATTTGCATGTGCATATACATAAGCGGCAGGAGTCGGAGCAACAGCATTGCACATATTAGAATAATTCCGGTTAGGGCGGTTTCCTTTGATTTGTCTATCGCTCCTACTATTACTATTCCGGCTGACATCAATACCCCTGCCGTAGGCAGGAACGCATAGCATGCAGCACCGATTACGGAAAAAACGGGTAGGAACGCAGATATATTTTCGGCAAAAACATCGCCTTTAAGTGAGTACATTCCATAGAAGATTGCCCAAATAATGAAATGCAGAATACAAATTCCAAATATTGTGCAGACGATGATTTTTAGTGTTTTAGAAATATCTTTGCGTTTCTTCACGTTGCCGCTATTATCTGATGTTTCTTGCGTAAACGCATCCAAAGAAACATCGAAAAGTTCTGCCAAACATATTAGATTACCGGTGCTGGGTCTTGATACGCCGCTTTCCCACTTCGATACAGATTGTCTGCTCACACCGATTTGCTCAGCAACGTATTCTTGGCTGAGGTGACGCTCCTTTCTAAGATTCTTAATTCGGTTCCCTAGATTCGTGTTCATCGTAAACCTCCTTCGTCGTCTGTATCAACAGATTACTACATCCGTCAATAACCTGCAACCAACTTTATGTCAACTATTGAGTGCATATTAAAAAGATTTCATATACTGTCTGATACTTGAATTTATACCTTTACAGCGATATATTGTTTTTATGAAAAGAGAACAGGAGGAAAGCGGTATGAACAGTTTTATCTACGATATTCCGACAAAGGTGTACTTTGGCGAGAATCAGCTGGGTCATCTGGGGGAGGAATTAAGCAAGTACGGAAAAAAGGTACTGCTCACCTATGGAGGCGGTTCGATTAAAAAAACCGGACTCTACGACAAGGTAGTGGCGGAAATAAAAAAAGCGGGATTGGAGCTTTTTGACTTGTCCGGCATTGAACCGAATCCGAAAGTTTCTTCGGTGAGGGCCGGTGCGGAGCTTTGCAAAAAAGAAGGCATCGAGGTGCTTCTGGCGGTGGGCGGCGGATCCGTCATCGACTGCACAAAGTTCATCGGCGCAGCGACTTTCTACGATGGGGATGCATGGGATATTCTGGAAGAAAAAGCAGAGATTACCCGGTGCCTCCCGATTCTCGACGTCCTGACGCTTGCCGCTACCGGGTCCGAAATGGATTCCGTTGGGGTAATCAGCAATTCGGAGACAAAGGATAAAATCTGTCAGGGATCTCCCTTGATGCAGCCGAAGGTTTCATTCCTGGATCCAACGGTTACCTATACCGTCAGTCCTTACCAGACGGCTTGCGGTGCGGCGGACATGCTCAGCCACGTAATCGAGGTTTATTTTAACATGAACAAGGACCTCTACATGCTGGACACCGTGATGGAAGGTTTGATGAAGACGATTATCAAGTACGCTCCCGTTGCCATGGCGCAGCCGGATAATTACGAGGCAAGAGCGAATCTGATGTGGGTTTCGTCCTGGGCGATTAATGGTTTTGTGGAGGGCGGAAAACGTCAGTCTTGGAGCTGTCACCCGATGGAACACGAGCTGTCAGCCATTTACGATATCACCCATGGCTTGGGACTGGCGATTCTGACACCGAAGTGGATGGAGTACTGCCTGAATGAAACCACTGTATACAAATACTACCAATTCGGTTGCAGTGTATTCGGTCTGGATGCATCCCTCGAGCCAATGGAAGTTGCCAAAAAGAGCATTGCCCTTGTGGAAGAATTCCTGTTCCGGACCTTAGGTCTGAAGAGCCGCCTGTCGGAAATCGAAATCGATGACAGCAATTTCGAAGTGATGGCAGCGAAGGCAGTTCGGTTGGGCAATTTGGGGAATGCTTTTGTGCCGCTGGATAAAAATGACGTTATAAATATTTTCAAGATGTGCCTGTAAGCAGTTCATAGAAGGGTCCTTGCGTAATGCAAGGGCTCCTTTTCTGTTGCACCAAATGCCAGGTGCATTTCCGCCGACAACCGGCGAAGATTTGGTGTAAGAAATCCCGCAAAGGCTTATGATTTCGTTCCCTTTGCACCAAGCCTCGGACACATCTCCGCCGGCAACCGGCATGGATTTGGTGAAAAAGCAAAAAGTATGGTATAGTTTCCTTAAAGTAACGTAAGTAATGCCCGAAAAAGAAAAACGCGGAGGGACAGATAATGAAAGTAATCGACTTAACGCATACGATTCGTGAAAACATGCCGGTATACCCCGGGACGGAGCCGCCGAAGTTAAGTCCAACCAGCTCGTACGAGAGCGACGGGTTCAAAGAAACACTGCTGCAGATGTACACCCACACGGGGACACATATGGATCCTCCGGCACATATTTTTTCGGGGAGAACCACGCTGGATGAATTTCCGGTGGATCAGTTCATCGGGAAGGCGCTGGTCATCGACTGCAGAGAAGTGAAAGAAGGTCAGGCCATTACCATGGATTGCATTCGCCGAGCCGGAGAGAAAGCCGAGCAGGCGGATTTTCTGCTGTTCAATCTGGGCTGGGACTGTCGATGGGGGACTGCAGGATACTTTAGGGAATACCCGTGTATAGATGAAGAAGTAATGGCATACATCCTGTCCGGAAATTACAAGGGAATAGGATTTGACGTAATCGGGTTGGATCCCATCTCGGATGAAAAATTGATTCGCCATCATCGACTTTTTGAAGAGAAGGATATTGTAAATATTGAGAATCTTAAGAACCTGAATCTGTGCGGAACGGATTTGTTTTGGTTCAGCTGCTTTCCGCTAAAGGTGGAGAACTGCGACGGTTCACCGATTCGCGCTGTTGCCTGGTTTGAGCAGTAATCGCATGCCATACCGAGTATTCACTCAATAATTAGAGCCTTGAGGATGCACATAATTAAATATGCCTAGAATTTCAAAACGAGTTCACGCTATTCATACAATTTCATACAATTTTCGTTGAATAGCGTGAATGTTTTTTTTGTCATACACGGTTTCACCATGTGTTTTTTCTCGTGAAACCCTTCCTACTGAAAAAGTTCACGCTTTTCGGAGGAAATCACCATCTTTGGCGTGAACCGTCCGTGGCATTCCATTGTTTCAAAATTAGAGTTCCTCCAAATCAGCGAATTGCGTTCACGCTAAATTCAAGTTTTCTGTCAAAAAGCGTGAACCGCCCTCGTATTTCCAGACATATGAGATTGTACACAGAAGATATAGATAATATAGTTAGATGCCCGTTTATACCTCCTCGAACTCGGGTTCGTGTAGAAGCAAAACGGATTCCGAATATGAGCTATAACGAAATTCGATGGATAGTCGTGTATACTTTTCAATGTAATTGTGCTAAAATATAAAAAGCGATGAAAGTTTATTGTTTGTGCCAACAATTTTCGAAGGAGGGAATGGAGTATCATGAATGGAGATCCATCCAACAAGAAAAATCAATTTATCTATACGTTGTTCTATTCGGTTCTGGTAGTGCTGACGGCACAGATTAATGTGCATCTGTTCACCCGGAACTTTGTTGCATCAGCGGGTGTTATCGTGTTTGCATTGCTGATGCTGCTCTTAGATGAGTTTGCCGCAATGCCGGTGATGTTTCTGTCGGCCACCGGCGTGATGGTGACCCGTTCCATCGCCGGTGCGGGCAAGGTGCTCACCTCTGCGGAAATCTGGAAAACGGGAATGCCGGAGTTTGTATTCTACATCGTGTTCGGCGTAGTAATTTACCTTCTGTACAACTACGTATATTCGGAAGGGCGGAGCTGGACCCTGTTCATCGTCCTGTTTGTTCCGGATTTTGCGGCCAACCTGGCGGAGCTGTACATTCGAATCGGCAGCGAGATGGGGAATGCCTCCACGATATTCGCACTGCTGCTGATTGCGTTTGTGAGAACGGCAATTATATTGGCCATTTATCGGGTTATCTTGAGATACGGAATTCGAATCACGAGGATGCCTCGAAGCGGTGTGGAGGTAGTGGACGGAAAAGCCTATAAGGTGAATGCGAGCGCCGGCGAGGTAGATGAAAGCATGTCAGATGCGGCGGAAACCGCAAGGGCTCTGTATAACAAGCTTTCGGCAAGCAAGGCACCGTCAGAACTGACGGAAAGAGCGCAGGCTTTGGCAGAGGAACTTGAAAATATTTCCGTGAAGTAGAGTGTTGGTAAGGTTTTGGAGGAAATGAATGGTTACGATTATTTCTGGAATTGCACTGCTTTTGATTACATTAGCGGCTTTTTCCCTGTTTAGTTTGAAAATGCCCAAGGGGCAGGCCGCGATGTCCGGCATGGCAAACGCGGCAGTGGCAACCTTCTTGGTGGAAGCGATTATGAGTTATATTGCCGGCGATCTTTTCGGTATTTCATTTTTTAAAGATGTGGGCTCCATTGCCGGAGGAATGGGCGGCGTAGCGGCAGCGGCCTTGGTGCCCATGGGTATGGGTGCCAGTCCGGTACTGTCCATGTGTGCCGGAGTTGCCGTGGGCGGATACGGAATTCTCCCGGGCTTTATTGCCGGCTATGTGGTGGGCCTAATCGGACCGGCCATCGAGAAAAAACTTCCGGAAGGGCTGGACGTCATTGTGGGCGCTCTGGCTGTTGCTTCGGTGGCAAGAGCCATTGCGGCATTCGTGAATCCGGGTGTGACGATGGTGCTTTCGATTATCGGAAAAACGATTACGGAGGCGACCCTCACATCACCGATCATCATGGGATTCCTTCTGGGCGGAATTATCAAGATGATCTGTACCTCTCCACTGAGTTCCATGGCTCTTACCGCTATGCTGGGACTGACCGGACTTCCGATGGGAATTGCCGCCGTGGCTTGCTTCGGCGGATCCTTCACCAACGGAACGATTTTCAAAAGACTTCACTTCGGAAATAACGGAAACGTGATTGCGGTCATGCTGGAGCCGCTGACTCAGGCGGATATCGTCACCACCCATCCGATTCCGATCTACGGTTCCAACTTCTTCGGCGGCGGAATTGCCGGAGTGGGCGCCGCGATGCTGGGCATTGTGAACAACGCACCGGGCACCGCTTCCCCGATTCCGGGAATGCTGGCCCCATTTGCCTTTAATGCACCGAGCAAGGTGGTAATGGCGCTGGCCATCGCGGCAGTCGGTGGCGGAATTGCCGGATTTATCGGAAGCATCGTGTTCAAGAAATTTGACGAAGGCGTGGAAGCCGTCGACTAAAGACTTCTCGGAAACTGTGACATCAAAAAACTCTCCCCCGCACGATTTGCAGGGGAGAGACTTTTTTTACCGGAAATCGGTGAGAATCTAGATGTTGAAGTAGAACCGGAGCAGTCCCAGAATGAGCAGGTGCACCGGATAGAACAGGTAGTTCAGCAATTTGGACTGCTTTCCCCGCTCGCCGTTGTAGGTCAGGGTGAGACCGAGACCCAGCAGTGCCCAAGGTTCTTTTACCACGGAGAGGTATCCGAAGAGAATTCGCGGGAACGGATGGTTCCGGAACAGGTAGAAGAAGTAGGCCATCAGGATGCCGTTGTAATCGTAGTCCAGGCTGCAGAACATGGCCAGGAGGCACATGATGGCGACCACCGGAATGGAAATGAGAAACCACAGCCATTTCTTCTCGTCGCCGATTTTCTCGCGGATGACATCCACAATCCAAATGGTCACCAGCATGAAGGCCAGGGTGAACATCACGTTGTTCCAGCGCCAGTTCATGAGTTCCTTTGTGGTGAAAAGGTCGAACGGAACCTCGGAAATGACGCCGAACAGCAGGAGGTTCCCCAGGTAGTGCCAGCGGCTGTGGGTGCGATAGAATCCTTCCACCAGCATAAAAGCAAACAGCGGGAAGGCAATGCGTCCCAGGATGTCAAAGAAGTTGCTGAGGTACAGCAGCTTTCCGCTGTCCAAATTCGGGTAGATCATGCTCTTGTTGAAATGGTCGATGAACATGGAAATAAATGCGATGTATTTCAGCTGTGCGTTGGACAGCTTTTTAATCCTTTCCAAGATCGGTCGCTGGGCAGGGGTTGTGCCTGCCGGCGGCATGTTGTTCTGAGTCATATTTTTTCTCCTTATACTTTTCTTTTTTTCGTGTGAACGAAACTCTATTGAAAAATTTCACGTATGTAATAGTATATAGTATAAACGAAACTTTTGCTACCTCCGGGGTGTTGGGTATATGTTTTTTATATGGAGTTTGTTTCCCGGAAATGAAATGCTTCCGGATTGAAATTGTATGGGAGAAGAACTGTGAGAAAAACCACTGTGAGAAAAACAACGAAAAAGCGCAGGCGACAGGCCGTGCTCCTGCTGATTTTTTTGATAACCGGGATTGCGGTCCTCCTGAAGTCCGGCATTGTGACGAAGAGGATTCAGCGGGAAGAGACGAAGAAGGCGGTGGCAGCGGAAGTGGAGGCGCTTCACGAAAAAGCGAACCGGGACGGAATCGTGGAGGAAACACCGGATCCTTATTTTATCCGCAAACAGCCCGGCTATGCGTATCCGAAGCCGAAGCAGATTCAGTACAATTCCGGGATCACCCACACCCGCCGACACGCAATGGTCTTCCTCCCGGCGGACTACGATGCGGCGAAAACCTATCCGGTGCTGTACCTGTTCCATGGCTGGGGCGGAAGCCACCGGACCTGGGCGAACAAAAAAGCGAATATCATCCTGCAGAACCTGTATTACTTCGAGGACGTTCCGGAAATGATTGTGGTGTGCCCCAACAGCAACGTGAATGCGGCGGAAAGCGTGGAGGGCCTGACCTTCGTGGAAAGCCTGGAGCCTTTTGACGCCACGCCGGAAGAGGTGGTGAAATATCTGAAGCCCTATATCGAACGTCATTTTTCGGTAAAAAAAGGTCGGAAGAGTACGGCGGTGGCCGGCAATTCTCTGGGTGGACGAAATGCGCTGGCGTTGGCGTACAAATATCCGAAGCAGTTCGGCTCGGTGGGCAGCTTTTCCCCTTCCGTTTCCGTGGAAGCGGCGAATGGCACCGGACTCAAAGCACCCCTGCGAGATTTAAATCTGCCGAAGAACAAGAATCGGCCCTTTGACGTGTTGATGGTGATGGTGGGACGTTCCGACAAGGTCTGCGGAAATGTTTCCTATGAACTGGACCGATATATGAAGGCGCAGAACATTTCCCACGATTTCTACGACACGGCGGGAGGCCACGAAACTACCGTGTGGCAGAACGGGCTATATAATTTCGCAAGAAAATTGTATAGAAAATAACAATAATGCAAAAGAAGTTTTTCTGCGATAATCAATTGGAAGGTGCTCTTCGAACAGGATACCATTAGTGTACATGTATGCTGAAAATTTGGCAAAGAGAAAGGAACTAAAGAATATGAGACAGTTACAGGCGAAGCTTTCCGCCGGAATTCTGACGGCGGTAATGATTCTCGGAATGGTGTTCACCATGGCACCGATGAAGGCAGATGCAGCTACTTATCAGGATGTGTTAAATGTATTGGCAGTGGATGAGAACGGTACTCCGTTGGCAAATGTGGAGCTGGTTTTCGAGAAGGACGGAATGACTTACGATTTCGATACCACCGATGCGAACGGAAAAATTTCCGATTTTAACATACAAGATGATACGGATATGATCCTTGACGGCGGCTATGGAGAGTATGTAATTAAGCCGGCGGCGAACAGCGAGTACACGGTTGTGGGCAAGCCTTGCATCATGAGTGTTGAAAAGGCTGCCGAAAGCTACGGCTTCCCATATATCGCATCGGTGTTCGGAAAACCTTACGCCGGCGAAACGGTACAGCTGACCCTTAAGAGCGCAAGCAGTGAGAAACCGGGCGAGAACCCGGGCGGGAATCCGCCGGCCGTAGAGAAAAAGGTGAAGTCCGTCGCACTGACCAAGACATCTTACACTTACAACAAGAAGGCACACAAGCCGGGCGTTGTGGCAAAGGACGATCAGGGAAATAAGATTCCGGCTTCCGACTACACTGTGAAGTACAGCTCCGGCTGCAAGAACGTGGGCAAGTACGCAGTGACGGTAACCTTTAAGGGTGAGTACAAGGGAACCTATACCAGAACCTATAACGTAGTACCGCAGGGAACGAAGCTGAAATCCGTGAAAGCCGGAAAGAAGAGCTTCAAGGCAACCTGGAAGAAGCAGAAGACGCAGACCAGCGGATACCAGCTGGCATATTCTACCAGCAAGAAATTTGCCAAGAAGGTGAAGACCACCACCGTTTCCAAGAACGGAACCGTGAAGAAGACCGTAAAGAAGCTGAGCAAGAAAAAAACCTATTACGTTAAGGTTCGTACTTACAAGACCGTAAAGAGCGGCAAAAAAACCATCAAGCTGTATTCCGGCTGGTCCGCAGCGAAGAAGGTAAAGACCAAATAGGCAGCGGCTTAAAAAACAAAAAACAAGAATTCGACACGATTCTCCGATACACAAATTGTTCCGAATGTGGTATACTTAAGCGATATATTTAAACGCAGAAGATAACGAATACCGGGGAGGATTCATGAAGCAAATTCTGAAAACGAAACATAAGTTAATAGGCTTCATTGGTATCATACTGGTGTTGGATTTGGTATTGGTCGGAGCACTGATGAAGCCGGTCAATGCGGATCGCAAGACGGAGGATTATGATGCGGCAACGGAGATTTCCACGTCCTTGAATGTGGCGGCTATGCAAGCAAAGCTGACTGTGGAGGATGAGAGCAAGGCGGTTATCAAATCCGGAAAGGCGGAACGGACCAAGACCCAGGGAACCGAGAAGTGGCTGGATACTCTGGAGACTTTGGAAGGTCAGATTTTCGCCCATGGAATTACCTACAGCTGGTATCATCCGGCATCTTCGTATGAATCCGCAGTAAACGGAAATCATCACGTGAACTGTGCGGCTTATGTTTCATGGGGCCTTCAGGGAATGGGCCTTCTGCCTCACGGAACTACGTTCTACATTTCCGATACCCTTCACGGAAAGGGTGCTTCCTACATCAAGAACTCTGAGTATTTCACCGTGAAGTACAACTTGGGTCATCCGGGAAGTGCCGGACTGGAACCGGGGGATATCGTCGGATGGAAGACGCACACCTGTGTCTACGCCGGAAAGGATTCCAACGGAAACATGCTGTGGTATACCGCCGGCGGTTCGGATGTGAGCAGCAAGAATCTGGGACCGAGAACGAAGAAGTATGCCAACAAGAATATCACCGTGCTGATTCGGATTAACTATGATAAGATTCCGAAGAACTAGAACAGCCACGAGTGCGGTGGAGAGAATATCGAATTGCTGATACGAGGAGGAATCCGATGCGAAAGCGCCGGATTCCTCCTTTCGGGTGTAATCACTTGATTCTGCCGCATAAAAATATTAGAATATGTAAGTATTAACAACGAAAAGAGGAACATGTATGTCTTATTCATTTGTCATTCCCTGTTATTGCTCGTCTCACACCATCCGAGAAGTGGTGGAGAGCACCATACAGGAAATGGAACGAATCGATCGGAAACCCTACGAATTCATTCTGGTGGACGATCATTCACCGGACGAAGGGGCAACCCTTCAGGAGCTGAAGGCATTGGCCAATGAGTATTCCTGCGTAAAGGTCATCGAGCTGGCGAAGAATTCCGGTCAGCACAACGCGTCTATTGCGGGAATGAATTACGCCAAAGGAGATTACATCATCTCCATGGACGACGATCTGCAGACCCGTCCGTCCCAATTGCCGAAACTCTTTGAGGAAATTGAAAAAGGCTATGATGTGGTCTATGGATATTACCCGGAAAAGAAGCACAGTCGTTTCCGGAACTTCGGAAGCTGGGTTCACTTCGAATCGATTCGAATCCTGATCGGGAAACCGAAGGGGATGAAGACATCCAGCTTCTTTGTGATGAGAAAATTCGTTCGGGATTACATCATTCAGTACAAAGAGCCGTACACCCATCTGCAGGGACTGGTGCTCCGCACCACCCGCAACATCTCCTGCATTCCGGTGGAGCATTTCGACCGAGCTTACGGACAGTCCGGATATACTTTTAAGAAGCTGATCAAGCTTTGGTCCAATATTGTAGGATATTCTGTCGTTCCACTGCGCATGGCCACCTGCCTGGGAATGATTTTTTCCATGCTGGGACTGATTGGCGCCATCGTAGTGATTGTGCGGAAAATCATGAATCCGGCCATGATGATGGGCTGGGCATCCCTGATGGCAGCCATCTTCTTCTTCTCCGGATTGATTCTGTTTTCTTTGGGACTGATTGGGGAATACATCGGACGAATGTTCCTGGGAATGGGCAACAATCCGCAGTTCGTGGTGAGAGAAATTTATACTAAAGATTCGGACTCGTCCGTGAATTTCGAAGACCTGGGGAAGCAGTAACCTTCCGGGCCTGTCCGGGACAGTCTGAAAGAAGTTCGTATTTTTTTATGGGATCTAGAATATGAAAGGGAGTAACTATGATACGATTCAATGTTCCACCTTATGTGGGAAAAGAAACCGAATACATGAAGGCGGCTATCGACAGCCATAAGATTTGTGGAGATGGAGAATTCACCAAGCGCTGCAACGCCTGGATTGAGGAGCATACCGGAACGGCAAAGGCCCTTCTGACCACCTCCGGCACGCAGGCTTTGGAGATGGCGGCGCTGCTCAGCGATATTCAGCCGGGGGATGAAGTGATTCTTCCGTCCTACACCTTTGTGTCCACCGCGAACGCGTTTGTGCTGCGCGGGGCAAAGCTGGTTTTTGTGGACATCCGTCCGGATACCATGAACATCGATGAGAAGCTGATTGAAGATGCCATCACGGACAAAACCAGAGCTATCGTCCCGGTGCACTATGCCGGCGTGGGCTGTGAAATGGACACCATCATGGATATTGCAAAGAGACACAACCTGGTGGTTGTGGAGGATGCGGCGCAGGGCGTGAACGCGTTCTACAAGGGTCGGGCGCTGGGCAGCATCGGCGATTACGGCTGCTTCAGCTTCCACGAGACAAAGAACTATAGCATGGGCGAAGGCGGTGCCATCCTGATCAACCGGCCGGAGCAGATTGAAGATGCGGAAATCATCCGGGAGAAGGGAACGGACCGGAGCCGGTTCTTCCGGGGTCAGGTGGATAAATACACCTGGGTGAACATCGGGTCTTCCTTCTTGCCAAGCGATATCAACGCGGCGTATTTGATGGCACAGCTGGAAATGGCGGATGAGATTAACGAGAATCGCCTTCAGAGCTGGACGCGCTACAACGAAGGCCTGCAGGATCTGGCGCAGGAGGGTGTCATCGAGCTTCCGTACATTCCGGAAGAATGCGCCCACAACGCCCACATGTTCTACATCAAGACAAAGGATATGGAAGAGCGGAAAGCCCTGATTTCCTACCTCAAGGAGCGGGACATCGCAGCGGTATTCCATTACGTGCCGCTTCACTCCGCACCGGCGGGCTTGCGGTTCGGGCGGTTCCACGGAGAGGATCGATATACCACAAAAGAAAGTGAACGCCTGCTGAGACTGCCGATGTACTACAATCTGTCGGAAAGCGATCAGCAGAAGGTCATCGATGCGGTTCACGGTTTTTACCATAAATAGGTGACATATGCTTAAAAGAATTCGAAATCGTCTGGAGAAAGCCGACAATATCGAGCGGAGCAGCTATCTGTGGAATATGATTAACGCCATGCTCAGTGCCGGGGAATCCCCGGTAATGACATTGGTGCTGACCCGGAGCCAAGGTGTCTACGATGCGGGCGTGTTCAGCATCGCCTACGCGGTGGCGGCCCTGATGCTGTATGTGGGACAGTACGGATTCCGGAAGTTCCAGTCCTCGGACATCCGGGAAAAGTATTCCTTCGCGGAGTACTACGGAATTCGGATTATCACCTGTGTGGTGATGATGGTGGCGGCGCTGGGATATTGCCTGTATGGCACCGTATGTCTGGGATATGATTCTCAGAAGTTCATCGTCATTCTTCTGGTGAATGCGCTGAAGTGCGTTCAGGCCTTTACGGATGTGGTTCACGGACGGATGCAGCAGATGGGAAGACTGGATGCAGCGACGAAGTCATCCTCCTTCCGGTATCTGATGGAGATGGTATCCTTTTCCGCAACGTATTTGGTGACGCGAAATCTGGTGAGCGCCATTCTGATGTGCGTGATCGTATCCGTCGTGGTGGCCGGTTTCACCTCCATGAATGTGGCGACGGATTTCTGTGCCCTGCGGCCGGAGTTTAACATGCGGCGGATGTGGATGATGATGGTGGAAGGCTTTCCGCTGTTTCTCAGCCTGTTCCTGAACATGTATCTGAGCAACGCGCCGAAGTATGCCATCGATGCCTATCTCACGGAAGAAATCCAGGCCATGTACAACATCATTTTTATGCCGGCCTTCGTGGTACAGCTGGTGGTGCATTTCATCTTTAATCCGATTCTCACCTCCTATGCGGAGATCTGGGCGAAAGGGGAAATCCAGCGGTTCAAGAAAGCCATCCGGAAGCAGATGTTTCTGGTGCTGGGACTTACGGTGCTGGGACTGGCGGTGGCGGCCACCATCGGAATACCGGTGCTGAGCTGGATCTTCGGAATGAACCTGGCCGGACATCGGAAGGAGCTGATCATCGTGATGCTGGGCGGCGGAATGCTGGCCTACTCCGTATTCTTCAATACGGTCATCACCATTGTGCGGATGCACCGGACGCTGATCTACAGCTACGGAGCCGCGGCGCTGGCTGCTTTTACCCTGTCGGGAGTATTTGTGCGAAATTACGGCATGTTGGGTGCGACGGTGCTGTACACCACAATTATGACGATATTAACTATTATATTAGGAGTGATTCTGTTCATTAGAATCAGAAAAGAAAGTAGGAGAATTGTATGAAGGGAATTGTTTTAGCCGGGGGAAAGGGAACGAGACTCTATCCGATGACAAAGGCGGTATCGAAGCAGCTGCTGCCGATCTACGATAAGCCGCTGGTGTATTACCCGATTTCGGTGCTGCTTCTGGCAGGCATCCGGGACATTTTGATTATATCTTCGCCGGAGGCCATCGACGGTTATGAAGAGCTGCTGGGCGACGGAAGCAGCCTGGGCGTCCATTTCGAATACAAGGTGCAGGATCAGCCGAGAGGGCTGGCGGACGCATTTATTCTGGGCGAAGAATTTATCGGCGACGACAATGTTTGTCTGGTTCTGGGCGACAACATCTTCTACGGTCAGGACCTGAGCGGAATCCTCAAGAGAGCCATTTCCCATGAGACGGGAGCGACGGTGTTCGGATATCCGGTAAAGGATCCGACGGCGTTTGGCGTGGTGGAATTCGATTCGGAAAAGAACGTGGTTTCCATCGAGGAGAAACCGAAGCAGCCGAAGTCCAATTTCGCGGTGCCGGGATTGTATTTCTACGATAACGATGTCATTGAAATTGCCAAGAACGTAAAGCCGTCGGCTCGCGGAGAGATTGAAATTACGGCGGTGAACAACGAATACCTGCGGAGAGGCTCGCTGAAAGTGGAGCTGATGGGGAGAGGTATGGCATGGCTGGATACCGGTACGCCGGAGGGCATGCTGAACGCATCGGAATACGTATCCACTATTCAGGCCAGACAGGGATTCTACATCGCTTGCCTGGAGGAAATTGCCTGGAGAAAGGGTTTCATCGACGACGCACAGCTTCGCGAGGTGGGCGAGTCTTTGAAGATGACCCAGTATGGACAGTACATCCTTTCCCTGCTCTAATCGGGATTGAAGAAGAAAAGGAGAATGAACGATGAAAATTCTAGTAACCGGTGCGGCCGGATTTATCGGAAGTAATTTTGTTTTTCATATGAGAAAGGCCCATCCGGAGTACGATATTATCGCGCTGGATTCCCTGACCTATGCCGGAAACCTGGAGACCCTGACACCGGTGATGGAAGAGGATCATTTTACTTTTGTGCGCTGCGATATCACGGATCGAGAAGGGGTTCGCAAGGTATTTGAAGAGCATCATCCGGACGTGGTGGTGAATTTCGCAGCGGAATCCCACGTGGACCGTTCCATTGAGGATCCGGGCGTTTTCCTGCGCACCAACATTCTGGGCACTCAGGTGCTGATGGATGCGTGCCGGGAGTTCGGCATTCAACGTTTCCACCAGGTGGGAACCGATGAAGTCTACGGAGACCTGCCGCTGGACCGGCCGGACCTGTTCTTCACAGAAGACCTGCCGCTGCAGGCGTCCAGCCCGTATTCCGCTTCCAAAGCATCTGCGGATCTGCTGGCCATGGCGTATCACAGAACCTACGGACTTCCGGTGACGATTTCCAGATGTTCTAATAATTACGGACCGTACCAGTTCCCGGAGAAGCTGATTCCGCTGATGATCGCCAATGCGCTGGCCGACAAACCGCTGCCGGTATACGGTACCGGTGAGAACGTGCGGGACTGGCTCTACGTGGAAGATCACTGCCGGGCCATCGACATGATTCTGGAGAACGGAAAGGTGGGCGAGGTCTACAACATCGGCGGACACAACGAGCGCTCCAATCTGGATGTGGTAAAAACAATTCTGAAGCAGCTGGGCAAACCGGAAAGCCTGATTACCTTTGTGGGAGACCGAAAGGGTCACGATCTTCGTTATGCCATCGATCCGTCTAAGATTCACGGTGAACTGGGCTGGCTGCCGGAGACGAAGTTCGACGACGGAATTCGTCAGACCATCGACTGGTATTTGAACAACGAAAGCTGGTGGAAGAATATCATTTCCGGCGACTATATGGAATATTACGAGAAGATGTACGGAAATCGGTAGATTTTCGGTGAAGTAAGGAGAGTGAAATGAGAGGGACGTCCCGGCATTATGCAGAACCGGAACTGAGCAGAGAGTGGAACTGGAAGAAACAGTGGCTGGTGTACACCGGTCTGTTTGTCGTAACCGCACTGTTAGTCTTTGCGGCATTCTTCGTGTATCAGAAAACCCTCCTGAAGGGAAGCGGAAACGTGGACGGATTGATGCAGCACTATCCCTCCTACACCAAATTGAAGCGTGTTCTGGCGCAAGGCGGCGAAGGCTGGTCCTGGGACGTGGGACTGGGCGCAAGCTTCTTTGATACCTTCAAAGGAAAACTGACCAATCCGCTGACATACCTGCTGCTGGCATTTCCTCAGAAATATTTAGATCTGGCCTACGATTTCGTCACGATTCTTCGGCAGTATCTGGCCGGCGTGGCATTCCTGATTTTCGGTCGGGAAGTAAAGCTAACCACCGAACAGAACGTTCTGGGCGCATTTGCCTACGCCTTCTCCGGATGGGCGATTATCGCTACTTTGACTCAGGGAACCTTCAACAACTCCATGATGCTGTTCCCGATTCTCATTATGGGGGCGGAACGGATTCTGAAGGGAAAATCACCGCTGGTGTTCATCGTGGCGGAAGTGCTGTTTCTGGCCTCCACCGTCCTGTGGGCATACATCGCCGGAATTTTCGTAATCCTGTACTTTATCGTGAGATATTTCCACTTCTACGGAAAGAACGGAACCCTTCGTGCCACCCTGCCGCCGGAGAAGCCGGTGTGGAAGTCCTTTGCGGGGCGCTTTGGTGGTTTTATCGGAGATGGGCTGATCGGACTGATGATTTCCGCAATTTTCGTAGAATCCATCATTTACACCACCACATCGGCGGTAATTAATTCCGATTACGACGCGAACCAGGGAGTGTTCTATTCCCTAAAAACATATTTCGCCATGCCGACGGCGCTGGTCTCGCTGAACGAGGTGCATGAGGCGTACAGCGCGGTTTTTGCCGGATTGCTGGTGACGGCACTGATGCCGATGATTATTTGGACCGTTCGAAAGAAGAAGAGCACTGCCGGAATCTTTGCGATTTTCTGCCTGATTATCGGATTGTTCCCGGTGACGGGCAAAATCCTGAACGGATTCAGCTATTCCGTGGGCAGATGGTATTTCGTCCTGACCTTTTTCCTGGTGTGGGCGGCCATGGAGTGCCTGGATCATGAAGTGCTGGGCAGCCGAAAGCGAATGATGGTGCTGCTTGGCTGGTGGTTCTTCCTTTGTGTCTGGGTGGTGCTGCTTTGCATTTTCTACCTAAAGATGCTGAAGCACAATATCGCCTGGGAATCCTTGCTTTCCCTGTGCATGATGTTCCCGGTGATTGTGGCGTTGGCCGTTCGGGAACTTCGGGTTCCGAAGCCGGGGCAGCGCAAAGCAAAGGTGTACCGAGGGATGACTGCCGTAATTACCGCAATATTGGTGGTAAATGTGGGACTCAATTCCTGGATTATGATGACGGGAGCCGGTGAAGGCGGATCCCAGCGGATTAAAACGTACATCGATAAGGGCGCAATGCCGGAACTGTATGACCAATACGTTCAGCGGGTGGTGCCGGACATTCAGGCGGAAGATACTTCTTTTTATCGCACGGACCAGCTGGATGACGGTTTTGAGAAATCCAATGTGAATATCGTATTTGGCGGAAGATCCATCTATGAGTATTTCTCCTCCATCAGCAGCGACTGGCTGTATTTCAACAAAATGCTGGGGAACAACGCAGGGTATAACCGGCGGATTGTCAGCCTTTCCAACGACAACCGTCCGGGAATGGACTACCTGCTGGGCGTAAAGTATTTCCTTCGGGACGAGAAGTACAAAGAGACGGAGAAGCCGGGATACGTGCCGTACGGATACGAGTACCTGAAGACCATCGATGGGGTGGAGGTGTACCGAAACAAGCACTGCATGGGCATCGGAACCGGTTACTCGCAGTATATTACGGAATCGGAGCTGAAGAAATTCGCGCCTCTTGAGCGGGAGCAGGTAATGCTTCAGGCGGCGGTGGTGCCGGACAAAGAGGCGACAAAGGTTTCCGGAGTGAAGCACGCAAAAATTTCGGAACTGCATACGGATGTGCAGTCGCTGGAATGCTCTGTCACGTCCCCGTACAATGTGAAGCTGAAGGGCGTAAAGAATGGGAAAATGACGGTTCAGAAGGGGGACGACAGTGAAGAGGATAATTACTTCAACATTCACATTCCGAAGACTTGGAAGAACATGCAGATTGTGGTTTCGTTCCAGAGATTAGACCGAGAACCGATTACCTGGGATCAGCACATTCATCTGAAAGATGAGACGGTGGCGGATCAGGGATACAATCGGCTGAAGGAGTATCTGTACCGGAACGATTACACCGGAGGCACCAGTTTCATCATTACAGCCACGAAGGGAGACCGGAGCAAAACCGGAGAGTGTTACAAGTACGGAAACACCGGCCTCAACGATATCAGCGATTACAATATCAACCTGGGATATTACGACTCCTTTAGCGGGGATATCCGCATCCATTTCGATAAGGCGGGATTCTATAAATATGACGCCATCAAAGTGTACGGAATTCCCATGGAACGCTATGACCGGGATGCATCTGTACTGGACGAAAATAGCCTAAAGAATGTTTCCTTCGATGACAAAACCGTTCGAGGAACGGTGAATAACGATTCGGAGCGGATTATGTACTTCTCCATCATCGACAATGCAGGGTGGACCGCATACGTGGATGGGGAGAAGGCGGATAAAATCAGCCGGACGAATCTGGGCTTTACCGGCATCAAAGTGCCGGCGGGAAAACATGAGATTACTCTTCGATATCGCTATCCGGGCCTGAAGGCCGGAATTGCGGTGACGATTGTCGGCCTGGGCTTGCTTGCTCTGATTCTGCGCAAAGGGAAGAGAAAGAATCAATTAGAAGAATAAGGCAGAGATTAACCTGCACCGGGCAGCAACCGCATGACATTGCTCTCCGGATGCAGGTTTTTTCGTCCCCCCTGGCGTTGGCGCAACCGAACGGCAGAAAAAGTAAATTTAAATTTCAGGTTTAATGTTTTGATGCGGTGCCGAAAAGTCAATAAAAAAGATGTGAAAAAATGTGCTGCATTTGTGACAGATGAACGAATATTGCCGCGGTGAACTTGAAAAAAATATCATGACACGTTATAATTAAATGAATTTTTGTGTATATAATTATTCGAGGGACAGAATGGTAGAATTTTTTCAGAATGTATTTGTAGGATTTCGGTTAATTGATGTGCTGGATATCGTTATTGTGGCATATCTGGTCTATAAGATTCTGGGATTTATCCAAGAAACCCGTGCACAACAATTGGTTCGTGGACTGGTAGTTTTGGGTATCGTGTTCTTTCTGTCCGATTTTCTGAAACTGTATCTGCTGAATTGGCTGCTTCGCAATTTCGTGACCATGGGACTCTTCGCCTTGATTGTCCTGTTCCAGCCGGAACTGCGTCGAGGACTGGAGCAACTGGGACGTCGGAACATCGTTTCCGGTCAGTTCCGAAGCCTGGACAAGGAAAATGCTATTGAAGTGGTAAAGGAAATTGTAGCAGCAGTGGATGATTTTTCGGCTACCCGGACCGGGGCACTGATTGTTTTTGAACGGGAAACCATGCTGAATGATATTATTGAAACCGGGACCATTGTGGATGCCCGGATTTCTGTGCGCCTTCTGGGAAATTTGTTTTACGAAGGATCGCCGCTGCATGACGGTGCCGTGATCATTCGCGGAGATCGGATTCATGCAGCCAGCTGCGTTCTCCCTCTTACGGAAAAAAAGAATATTGGCCGAAACCTGGGTACGCGGCATCGAGCGGGCCTGGGCGTGTCGGAGGTGTCCGATGCGCTGGTAATCGTTGTATCGGAGGAGACCGGCGTGATTTCGGTGGCGGAAAACGGAAACTTCCGTCGATTCATGGATTTGAAATCGGTAGAGAAAATACTCCTGGGAGTATATATGCCGCAGGAGGAGACTTTCCGGGAGCGGATGACTCGGACGCTGAAGCATCGTCGGAAGGAGGAAACGCGGGATGGAGAATAATCGAAAAATTAACATCATCCTTTCATTGATTATCGCTTTCTGTGGATGGCTCTATGTAATGTACAATGTGGATCCCACCACGACGCGAACCTTCCGAAACGTTTCCATTACCTATTCCAATGAGAAGGATTTGGAGGCGAAGGGAATTGCAGTGAAGTCCGCCGACAAGAAGTCCGTCGAGATTGAAGTGGAAGGTCATCGAAGTGAATTGAACAAGATGGATGACAGCGATATTAAGGTGCGGGCGGATTTGTCCGATGCCGGCAAAGGAGAAAATACCCTTTCGCTTCACGTTCAGACTCCGCCGAAGGTCAGCATTGTATCCAAGAGCGACGAAACGGTTACGGTCAACACGGAGGCGATGGATACCCGGTCGGTGCCGGGGCGAGTGGAGTACCGAACGGAAAGCACTTCCGGCACAGAACCGATTGTAGAGGAACAGAGCAGCGACTATTTCTCGGTAACCGGTGCTAAGAGCAAGGTAAAGGACGTGGAATATGTACGTATTCCGGTGGAAGAGCAGAAGCTTACGGGAAAGACACACACCTATAGTGTTTCCGTCATTCCGGTGGATCGCAGCGGGGACGAGGTCTCCCACGTAAAAGTAAATCCGACGAAGGCGTCGGTGGCGGTGTTCAAGGGTTCAACGAAAAGCGTTCCGCTGAATATCGAGGTAAATAATCCGGCGAACGACGAGTACCTGCGCACCTACAGTGCTCCGAAAAAAATAGAAATTAAAGGAAAGAAGGAAGTCCTTGAAAAGGTGGAATCCGTTTCTGCGGAACCGGCAGATTTGGAGAAGATGACGGAATCCGGACGACTTGCGTTAAAGTATAAGTTGCCGGATGGCGTGTTTGTTGCCAACCGTTCCCTGAATCTTGGAATTACCGTAAACGTGACGGAATACCGGACGAAGGAAATCGAAATATCAACCAAAGACGTTACGGTGAAAAATCTTAACAGCAAATATAAGCCGACTTTTGAGAATAAAACCATTACGGTAGAGGTGACGGACACCGGCAGCATGTTGGAAAGTCTGACCGCTAAGGATTTTGATGTCAGCGTAGATGCAAGGGGGCTCCGAAGCGGGCCTCACTCTTTGAAAGGAACCGTGAATTCCACTAAGAAATTACACAAAGTGAAATTAGAAAGTGAAAATATTAATATATATCTAAGCAAGAAGGACTGATTAAATGGGTAGATTATTTGGAACAGATGGCGTTCGCGGAGTGGCGAACAAAGAACTAACCGCAACTTTGGCATATGAAATCGGCAGAGCCGCTTCCTATGTGCTGGGAAATGGAAATCATCGTCCGGTGTTTCTGATTGGTAGGGACACTCGAATTTCCGGTGAATTGTTGGAAAACGCATTGGCGGCGGGCATCATGTCCGTTGGCGGAGACGTGATCAAGCTGGGCGTCCTGCCGACCCCGGCAGTGGCCCGTCTGGTGCGGCACTACGAGGCAGATGCCGGAGTGGTAATCTCCGCATCGCATAATTCCTTTGAATACAACGGAATTAAGATTTTCAACGGAAAGGGCTTCAAGCTGGACGATCGAATCGAAGAAAAAATCGAAGACATCATCCTGGCCAAGGAATTCCGGCATCCGGAATACGTGGGCGAGCACGTGGGCCGCTGCAGACCGGTGGAAGATGCTTTTAGCATATATGAGCAGGACCTGCTGAATACCATCGATACGCGTCTGGATGGAATGAAAATCGTACTGGACACCGCAAACGGCGCGTCTTATCAGATTGCACCGGCGGTGTACAAGGCGCTGGGTGCGGATGTAACCGTGCTTTCCAATACACCGGACGGAATCAATATCAACGAGCATTGCGGTTCCACCCATCCGGAAAACCTTCAGAAGAAGGTGGTAGAAGTGGGTGCCGATGTGGGATTTGCCTACGACGGTGACGCCGATCGTTTGATTGTTGTGGATGATAAGGGTCAGGTGTTGAACGGCGACCACGTTCTTTGCATCTGCGGAAAGATGCTGAAGTCGCAGGGCAAGTTATACGATAACAAGATTACCGCTACGGTGATGAGCAACCTGGGGGTTCACAAATACATGGAAAAACAGGGCATTTCCGTTGACGTGACCGGAGTGGGCGACCGATATGTGCTGGAATCCATGCTGAAGACCGGATCCGTTCTGGGAGGAGAACAGTCGGGACATATGATTTTCCTGGATTACACCACCACCGGTGACGGCGTGCTGTCCTCCCTGCAGTTCATCAAAGCCATTCAGGCTTCCGGAAAGAAAGTCAGCGAGATGGGAGAGGAAATCGTCATCTATCCGCAGGCACTGGTAAATGCAAAAGTCAATCCGGAGTACAAGAAAGAAGCCATGGACGATTCGGACGTACAGGCACGGATTGTGGAAGTAGAAAAGAAACTGGAAGGCGTTGGCCGAGTTCTGATTCGCCCATCCGGAACAGAACCGCTGATTCGCGTAATGCTGGAAGGGGAAGATACGGAAGAATTGAAAGCGGATGCGGAATACATCGCACAGCTGATTATAGAAAAATTTGGGGAGAAGTAGTACATGAACACAGTAGAATTAAGCAATCGTATTTATCCGGACATCACCCGGACGCCGGAAGATTATGAAGCAATGTATCCGAAGAGAAATCTGCCGGAAGGAGCGAAAGTTACCCGTCTGGGACCGAGTCCGACCGGTTTTATCCACCTGGGAAATCTGTACGGTGCCTTTGTGGATGAACGTCTGGCCCATCAGAGCGAAGGCGTTTTCTACCTTCGAATTGAAGATACGGACGACAAGAGATACGTAGAGAATGCCGTGGAGACCATTATTTCCTCCTTGGCGTTCTTCGGAATTCAGTTCGATGAAGGCGTTACCGCGCATGGCGATGTGGGGGATTACGGCGATTATACCCAGAGCCACAGAGGGGAAATCTATCGCTGCTACGCAAAGAAATTGATTGCGGAGGGAAAAGCATATCCATGCTTCCTTTCCGAAGAGGAGATTTCCGAGATTCGAGAGAAACAGGAAGAGTTGAAAATCGCTCCGGGAATCTACGGCGAATGGTCCCGCTACAGAGACTGGGAGACCGATGAGGTGCTCCAGAAGGAAGTCGCTGAACGGCTGGAGCGTGGCGATGACTTCGTCATCCGACTGAAATCCTCCGGCGTACCGAATGCTTCCGGCGATGACATTCGCAGAACCAAGGTGGTGGATGCTATCCGCGGTGAGCTGGACGTTCCGGAAAACTTCCAGGATATCATAATCATCAAGACCACCGGCATTCCGACTTATCACTTTGCCCATGCGGTGGACGATCACCTGATGAGAACCACCCATGTGGTCCGGGGTGAGGAATGGCTTCCGTCCCTGCCGATTCACGTAGAGCTGTTTGACAAGCTGGGCTTCGAGCTCCCAACCTATTGTCATACCGCTCAGCTGATGAAAATCGGAGAAGACGGAAACAAGAGAAAGCTTTCTAAGAGAAAGGATCCGGAATTATCACTGGATTATTACCGCAGTCAGGGGTATCATCCGGCAGCAGTACGGGAATATCTGCTGACCATCCTGAACTCCAATTACGAGGAGTGGAGAATGGCTAATCCGGATGCGGATATTGATGAGTTTGCTTTTACCACGGAAAAGATGAGCAACTCCGGCGCGCTGTTCGATTTGAATAAGCTGAACGATGTGAGCAAGGACACCTTGCTGCGCATCCCGGCGACGGAGCTGGCAGAGTGGCTGCATTCTTGGTCGCAGGAATTTGCGCCGGAATATGAATACGTGTTCCGGGATATGGATCTTCTGACACAGATTCTGGATCTGGGCAGAGAAGACCGGAAGCCGCGGAAGGATTTGATTTACGCTCGTCAGATTATGACGTTTATCGGATATTTCTTCGATGAATCCTTTGAGATTGAAGATGAGTATCCGGAAGAAGCGGCTGCTGACCGAAAGAATATTTTGCAGGCATATCTGGACAGTTACGACCATAACGACGATCAGGAAAACTGGTTCAACAAGATTCGTGAAATCGCCGTGGATCAGGGTTATGCAGCAAAACCGAAGGATTACAAGAAGAATCCGGAGGATTATAAAGGACATGTAGGACATGTTAGTACCGTTATTCGAATCGCGCTGATGGGACGTTCCCAGTCCCCGGATGTGTGGACGATACAGCAAATTATGGGGGAAGATAAGGTTCGCGCTCGAATCGAAGCAGAGCTGAACCGATAGCTGGAAGGAGAAGACATGCAACCGTTACTAGTTATTATGGCCGCCGGAATGGGAAGCCGGTACGGCGGCAGCAAACAAATTGACCCAATTAGCAAAGAAGGGGACATCATCATGGATTTTTCCCTGTTCGATGCGTATCGGGCCGGTTTCCGAAGAGTCGTATTTATTATTAAAGAGGATTTTGAAGAAACATTTCGTCAACATGTGGGTGAACGGGCCGGAAAGGTGTACGAAACTCATTTTGTCCATCAAGAATTGACGGATTTGCCGGCAGGTTATGCCGTTCCGGAAGGACGGACCAAACCGTGGGGGACCGCACACGCGGTGCTGGCTGCGCGAGATGTCATCGATGCGCCTTTTGCGGTGCTGAATGCTGACGATTACTACGGACCGGAAGCATTCCGCTTGATTTACGAGTATCTCACGTCGAAAGCAGATGCCACTCATCACTGCATGGTGGGTTTTTCCATCGAGAATACCTTATCCGATAACGGAACGGTTTCCCGTGGAATCTGCCGGGCGGCAGAAGGTATGCTGACCGACATCGAGGAGCATACGGAAGTGGGATACCGGGAAGATGGGAAAATTCACGGAAAAGACATCAGCGGAACAGATCGGGTGATTCCGGAAGGATCGCCGGTATCCATGAATCTGCTGGGATTTGGTACTGCGTTTGTACAGGTAATGAAGGAACGGTTTGCGGAGTCGCTGGACCGGGTGCTGGAAGAAAACCCGATGAAGGGGGAAATCTATCTGCCGTCTATGCTAAACGATGAACTTCAGAACAACAGAGCTTCCATGCAGGTTCTCCATTCCGGAGATAAGTGGTATGGCGTAACTTATCGGGAAGACCGGGAGAGCGTGGTAAATGCTCTTGCGGAAATGAAACAGCAGGGAATCTATCCGCAGGATTTATGGAATAAAGGAGAATAATATGTGTGGCATTGTAGGATATATCGGAACAAAAGAACCTCAGGATATCATCATTAACGGCTTGAAGAAGCTGGAGTATCGTGGATACGATTCGGCCGGAATCGCCGTGGTGAATCATGGAAAGATTGAACTGAGAAAGCATGTAGGTGCCATCAGCAACCTGGAAAAACTGATTGGCGAGGAGCGTCTGGGCGGACATGTTGGAATCGGTCATACTCGCTGGGCAACTCACGGTGCACCGTCGGATTTGAACTCCCATCCGCACATGGATATGGACGGAACCATCGCTGTGGTTCACAACGGAACGGTAGAGAACTATGTGGAGCTGAAGGCGGAGCTGGAAAAAGAAGGTGTGGTTTTCCGCACGGAGACCGATACAGAAGTGGCAACCATGCTGATCAGCAAGTACTATCACCGGAATCACGACTTGAAAAAGGCGCTGGATCAGGCGATTTCGGAGATGAGGGGAACCTATACCATTGCTGTAGTGGCAAAAGACCAGCCGGATCAGTTCGTGGCATATCGAAAGAATGCACCATTGATTGTAGGCGTAGGAAACAATTGTAATTTTGTAGCATCGGACTTCTCTGCACTTCTGGCATATACCAAAGACGTATACCTTCTGGAAAATGGGGATACCGTTGTATTAACAAAGGATGCCGTTAACATCTATGATGAAGAAGATCGTTTGATTGAACGTCCGATGATGCATGTGGACTGGGATGTCAGTGCGGCTGAAAAGGGCGGATACGATCACTTCATGCTAAAAGAAATTTACGAGCAGCCAACGGCAATTCGAGAAACCTTGAGCCGGAATCTGGACGATAACGGCCGCGTGCACCTGCAGGAGACCGTACAGCTCACCAAGGAGGACTTCGAGAAGATTAATAAAATCGTAATCGTTGCCTGCGGAACCGCATACCATGCCGGTCTGGTGGGAAGATACGTAATCGAGAAGCTGGCTCGAATTCCGGTAGAAGTGGATATCGCTTCCGAATTCCGTTATCGGGATCCGTTCGTGGATGAACATACCCTGTTCATCGCTATCAGCCAGTCCGGAGAGACGGCTGACACTTTGGAAGCCATGAGAGAAGCGAAACGGAAAGGCGCTCGCGTGCTGTCCGTTGTCAATGTAGTGGGCAGCACCGTAGCAAGAGAAAGCGACGATGTGTTCTACACACAGGCCGGACCGGAGATTGCTGTAGCATCCACAAAGGCATACACGACACAGCTGGTGTGCATGTACCTGCTGGCACTGTTCTTTGCAGATTTGAACGAGGCCATTTCAGCGGAAGAATATGAGAATTTTGTACAGGATTTGGAGGCAATTTCGGGTAAGCTGGAAGATGTTCTGAAAATGGCACCGGAAATTGAGGCTCTGGCAAATCGTCTGTATGACCGGGATCAGGTGTTCTACATCGGTCGTGGGGTGGATTCCAGTGTTGCTTATGAGGGCTCCCTCAAGTTGAAGGAGATTTCCTATATCAACTCCTTTGCGATTGCCGCAGGAGAGTTGAAGCACGGTACAATTGCCTTGATGGAACCTCGTACCATCGTATGGGCGTTGGCTACTCAGGAGAGATTGTTTGATAAGATGGTTTCCAATATTCAGGAAGTCAAAGCGAGAAACGCTCATATCATTTCTCTGGCGCAGGAAGGAAACAGCGGAATTGAAGCGCATTCCGATACGGTATTCTATATTCCGAGAACGCAAGACGAGTTAACACCTCTTCTCAGCGTAGTGCCGCTGCAGTTGTACGCGTATTACGTTGCCAAAGCGAAGGGCTGCGAAATTGACAAACCGAGAAATTTGGCGAAGAGCGTTACGGTAGAGTAAACAAAAAATCACGCCTTAGAAAGGATGATACTATGGAAGAGAGCAGAGCAGTTCAGAAATACACCGCATGGATAAATGCGAAGAATGTGGACCCGCTGATTCGCCGGGAACTACTGAATATTATAAGCTCGCCGGAAGATATTACGGAACGATTCAGTGAAAATCTTACTTTTGGTACGGCAGGCCTTCGCGCAGTGATGGGCGCCGGCACCAATCGAATCAACATCTACACCGTTGCGTCCGCCGCTAAAGGACTGGCGGCATGCCTTCAGGCTTCGGATGCTTCCGAAGAAGGGGTTATCGTGTGTTACGATTCGCGAAATCATTCCAAAGATTTCGCTGAAATTACGGCCAGGGTGTTGGCATGCGAAGGGATAAAAGTATACCTCTCCGATCGGCTGCGCCCGGTTCCGATGCTCTCTTTCGGAATCCGCCATTACCGAACTGCCGGCGGTGTAATGATTACCGCTTCCCACAATCCGCGGGAATACAACGGATTTAAGGTGTATGGAAATGACGGCGGACAGTTGAGCCCGGCCGGAGCGAATGCGGTTCAGGAACGCATGCCGGAATTCGAGGACGTGGTGGACTATCTGGCAGAAATGCTGCCGCTGGAAGATTATCTTCAGAAGGAACAGATAACATATCTTGGAAAGAATTGGGATGATGCCTATATGGAAATGCTTCACGGTATGAAGATTTCCCAGAAATTGTCTCAGGATTCCAAGGCACGCCTGCGAATTGTGTATACCCCGTTGAACGGTGCCGGTGCGAAACCGGTTCTTCGAGTATTGAACGAAAACGGATTCCGCCGCGTATTTATGGTATCGGAGCAGGAAAAGCCGGACGGTAATTTTCCAACGCTCCGGGTGCCGAATCCGGAACGGGAGGACAGTTTTGCTCTTGCGAAGAAATATGCGAGAGCAGTGGCCGCCGATGTTATCATTGCAACGGATCCGGATTCCGATCGATTGGGTGTTGCGGTGCTGGACGATGACGGCGGATATCAGATGCTCAGCGGCAATCAAATCGGCCTCTTGCTGATGGAGTACATTTTGGCAACAAAGAGTGCAAGAGGGGAACTTTCGGAAAACGATTACTGTATTACTTCTGTCGTTTCTTCAAATCTGGCACGGGTGATTGCAAAGCGATACAATGTGAAGTTGATTGAAACCTTAACGGGTTCCAGACATTTCGCAGAGTGCATTCGAAATCATGAAGCGGAGGAGTCCGGAACCTTCCGGTTTGGTTTTGAAGAAGGAAATGGCTTTATGTTCCATTCCGAAGTGAGAGATAAGGATGCGGTAGCGGCTTGCTTGGCCATTGCGGAGATGGCGGCGGTTTCCAAATCCTATGGCTTGCGTCTGATGGATCAGCTGAAGGCGATTTATCGTCTGTACGGATATGCGGCGGAGAAAAACGTCTCCATCGATTGTTCCGGACCGGAAGGGGCAGAGAAAATCCGACGCTGCATGGATCATTATCGCCTGCTCAACGGAAAGCTGGGGGCGATGGGAAAAGATCTCTATTACCGGGATGTAAAGACTTTTATCGATCGGATGCCGGAGTCCAATCTGCTCATCTATGAGCTGAACGATATGGATTGGATTGCAATTCGTCCATCCGGTACGGAACCGAAACTGAAGGTTTATTTCGGTTTCTACGGCGAAAAAACAGCGGCGGAAAGTCGGCTGAATACGGTATCCGAACAATTGATTCAGGATATCCGGGAGATATTGGATCAGAAATAGAAACAGACAACGAGGCATTTGTCTCGTTGTTTTTTTGCAGGAAACCGAGAGTTAACCAATAATTATTTTGATTTTATCTTGAATCGGTTTACCGATAATGTTACAATGCTTTTATCGGTAAACTGATTAAGGCGGTATAATTATGAATAAGAGAAGACAATTGGGAAAAAGAATAGTAAGCCTGACTTTGGCAACAGTACTGCTCCTATTCACTGTTGTTCCGGCAAATGCAGCAACAACCGGAGCGCTGAACAGCGATGCAGCGGCCATCAACAGCGATGGAAACATTAACAGCGATGGGGCGATTAACAGCGACGGAAATGCCAGAATGCGGACTTTTTCGGTAAGAGGCCGTTCAATGATTGCATCGTCAAAAGCCAAGAACATGTCAAAGGGTTGGCATTCCATCGGCGGATATCGCTATTATTTCTATAAAACCGGAAAGTATTATAAGGATGAGATCAAATCCATTTCCGGAAAGAAATATTGCTTTGATAAAAGCGGACATCTGCTGTACGGAGTAAATAAATACGACGGAAGTCATTACTATTCCGACTCGAAGGGTGTGATTCGTGAGTCGGCCGGATTTGTGACCAGCGATGGATATCGATATTATGTTACAAAGGGTGGAAAGATTATGACCGGTCGAACCTTTAAGGTGTCCGGAAAGACCTATAAAGCTTACGGCAACGGAAAGCTGGGCACCGGTGTGTTCAAATACGGCACGGTGGCTCGTTTCTATGCGGACAAAAACGGCGTGGTACGCACCAAGGCCGGATTTATCACCTGGAATGGAAATCGTTATTACATCACAAAGAACAAAGGCCGAATCGAATGCGGTCGAACCTTTAAGGTGTCCGGAAAGACCTATAAAGCTTACGGCAACGGAAAG
>ERZ1034969.319-NODE-319-length-31895-cov-10.676413_pt1 | contig 31895 bp, 52 predicted proteins | sample MGYA00520624_ERZ1034969 | MGnify/ENA primary metagenome ERZ1034969 (study PRJEB33766, sample SAMN09781776) | gut metagenome | biome: gut microbiome | host: Homo sapiens | place: Madagascar | study: EMG produced TPA metagenomics assembly of the PRJNA485056 data...
GTCCCATGCTTCGGACTACCAGGGGGTTAACAAGCAAATTTTTGCAAAAAGGAGGTGAAACCGATGACCATCCAGATCACCGGCGATGCAAAAGAAATCGCCGCCCTTGTACTCGCAATACAAGAGCGGCAGATTGATGAAGCTTGCATTGTAGAAACAATTACAGACTGCACCGGGAGCGCAATCAGACATCGGATTCTATAGTCCCTTTAAGGCTTTTCCAACTTATGCCTCAAAACAGACTTTTATGAATGACTTTCCAAACGGTGTAATTCTTGCAAGACCTTTTGCAATATCAGCAGTTTGATTTGCGTCTTTCTCCACAATTTTCAAAAAGTTTGCAAAGTTGTTTGTTTCCTCCATGAGTTCATTTTCTCTAAATGGCTGATAACTTGCCTCATCGCTAATCCATTCCGTGTATGTAGTTTCTATAAGGCCTTGCCGCTCTAAGGAGCCAATTGATGCTGCTTGTAGCGCAAAACTTTCCTTTCCTTGCATATTAGGATTGGCCAAAAAGCAATTGTTAAAATAGTTTCTTGATGTTCCCGCGGAAGAGTTCACTTTGTATACCGCTATTGGCAATTGCTGATGCTGCGAAAACAATTTCAAGTTTTCTGCATCCAGAGACGACATTTGCTCAATTATCGCTGAAAACGAAGGATGGACCTGTTGATTATATCTCGTGTCAGCTGCATTGGCAATAAGGTTTTGGAACATTTCCCGGATTTGATCTTCCCCCAAGCAGTATGCTGCACGTTCCATCGCTGGACCGACTACCTGTAAACGCGGCTCTATCAAACACTCTTTGGGCTTTTCTTCTAACTTTTTGGTAAGCCCTTCTTTAAACACTTGTAAGTCGTGTTCCTGCTGGATACGTCTTTTCTCTGCGGCAAAATGAATTTTGCCTGTTGCAAGGCTTAGTAAGTCACCAAAAAAGCCACCAATTTCTTTTGCTCCAGGTGTCAGCACTTCTTTCACAGGTTCATCGATACAACTTGGCAGGGCATTTAGGTTAATCGTCTTACCATCGCTTTTGTCTTCGCTCATATTCATCATCCTTTCTTTTCGAGGGGCTTATGGAAAAATTTATCCTTATTTTAAAAATACTCATTACCGAGCAAAAAGTCAAATTCTACAGCACTATTTGTTACATCTGCGAAAAAATCGAGCTGCATCTTAGACAGCATTACTAAAAAAGGAGGCCTATTATGGCACGAGAAAAAGATGGCTACCGGGATGCGTTAGAGCGTATCCGCAGCCAGGCAGCGGGAGAGTTGGTCACGGTAGCCGAGGCCGCCCGCATCGTTTACGGCCCCGATGACACCCGCGGCAAGCGGAAAGTCTGCCAACAGTTCACCGGCTGGATCGGCGGCGACCACGGCAAGCGCATCCCCGCCACCGCACTGGCAAGACAAATCTGCTGAACTTGAAAGGAGATGATGCTTTCATGCCCCGCGAAAAGCCTTTGTACCACGACACACTGTCCAGCGTACGCGCCCGCGCCACCGAACTGTTCCCCGGCGAACTGCTGTTTGGCCCGACCAAGGTTGCAAAGATCCTGGGTCGCAGCCGCGCCTGGGTATATCGACACTACGGCAGTTTCAACAGCATGACCGTCGAGCAGATCGCAAGCCTGATTTGCTGAACCACGAAAGGAGAATTTTATGCCCACAAACAAAGAGGCCGCACGGGTGTTGGCGCACCCGAACGGCCAAAAGCGCGAAATTGCACAACCTCGCGTCTTTATTGTACACCAAATGCGCCGCACCTGCAAGGTGCTGGCCGCAAAACTGGCCCTCACGGCCTGCGGCATCACCGCCATGGCTGCGATCGTCGGCCTGGCTGAGGGTGCCGGGGAACCTGCTGCCGCCTACCTGATCGGCTCCGTGCTGATCGCCAACCACGCCGCCGGAGTTCTGCTGGAAGGCAATAGAGAGGAGTAACACCATGGAAAACGCCAAAATTCAGAAACTTGAGCCGAAGGAATGGCTCGACCGTGTGATTGACAACCTCGATCAGCTCCGCATGCTTGACAAGGTACTCCGCCCGGATGAGGTCGATTTCACCTGTCTCGATGTCCTGGATGGCGACAAAACTTTCCCGTCCGTTCACCTGGGTGCCGCAAATGTGCGCTTCTTTTCGCACCTGCTCGGCTGTCCCATGACTTTCAAGGCCAACGATGACGGCGAAAAAGTCTTCGTTGTAGCAGGCATTACTTATCGTTCGCACTACATTTTCGGAATCGTATACGATGACAAAGAGGAGGCGGCAGAATGAACCTCCGCGAAACCCGTCTCGACCGGCGGCTAACACAGCCGCAGATCGTGGCCAAGATGAAGGAAGTCGAACCCCGCGTCGATGTAGCGCTGTACTCCAAGATGGAGAGCGGCATCTGCCTGCCCACCCCGCCCCTGATGGGCGTGATCCTCTCGGTGCTGGATTGCCCGCTGCACGACATCTACTCCCTTGACGAGATTGCCTTTCCCTCGGTGCAGCCGGACGTGATCGAGATCCCGGAGGAGGCCCGCGTTCCGGTGCACCCTCGCAAGTCTGACCGCCGCAAAGGCGACCGACATCGCAAGACCCGGCGCATCTGCCTGCGCGTGGATAACGCCACCGCCGAAGCGCTTCCGAAGATCTGCGCCGCACAGGGTTACAAATCCGTCCAGGCCTGGCAGCAGGACTGCCTCGACACCCTGATTCACAACTACCAGCAGGAAGGAGGGGCCGAGGATGTACTTACCGGAAACGCCGCCGTTGCCGCCGATTAAGCCCGGCGACCCTGACTACGACCCTTTCGCCAAGCCCCGGCGCCGCTCGTGCAGCTATCGCTCACCGGCCCCGGTGTCTGGATCTGCCCAACGTGTTGCACCATCCTGGGGACGGTCGGCAGACGATACAAAACGACCTGCCCGACCTGTGGGCAGAAAGTAAAGGAGCTTTCCCATGAAACTTTATGAAATTCCTGATATGATTCAGCAGTTTTTGGATGCCTACGATGCCGGGGACGTGCCGGAGGAGGCCTTCGACGATACCCTTGAATCTCTGACGGGCGACTTTGCCCAAAAGCTGGACGATTGTGCCTGCGCCTACAAGGGGCTACTGGCAGAGGCGAAGGAGATCAAGGCCGAAGCGGATGCTCTGGCTGCCCGCTACAAGGCCAAGAAAGCCCAGGCCGACCGCATGGCCGACTACATGGACAGGCAGCTCAAGCGGGCCGCCGGGCTGGGCGTGAAGCCTGCCAAGCTGGAAACTGCCCGCAACGTGTTGTCCTACCGCACCAGCGAGGCCGTGGACGTGCCGGATGTAGAGAGCGTTGTCCTCTGGATTCAGGCACACGACCACGAGGAGATCAACGGCGTGGCCGTGAATCAGGACGATCTCCTCAAGTACAAGGAGCCGGAGCTGTCCAAGACCGCGCTGAAAACTGCGCTCAAGGCCGGGCTTATCGTACCTGGCGCGACCGTCAAGACATCGTTCAATCTGCAGATCAAATAAGGGGGCAGCAGCATGGAAAACGCAACAGGAATGGGAAACCTCGAGCTTTACCAGCAGTTCCGCACCGTCCCGGACAACGCCCAGCGGGCCATCACCGGCGGACGGCTCAAGGGCAAGACCGAGATCAACCCCATGTGGAGAATCAAGGCCCTGACCGAGGTGTTCGGCCCCTGCGGCATCGGCTGGAAATACGAGATCACCCAAAAATGGCTGCAGCCCTGCGAAAAGACCGGCGAGATTGCCGCTTTCGTGGACCTCAACCTCTACTTTCTCGACAAGACTACCGGCGCATGGTCGGATGCCATCCCCGGCACCGGCGGCTCGATGTTCTGCGCCAACGAGCGCAACGGCCCGAACTGCTCGGACGAGTGCTACAAGATGGCGACTACCGATGCGCTCTCTGTAGCCGCCAAGGCGCTGGGCGTAGGTGCCGATATTTACTGGCAGGCTGATTCCACCAAGTACACCACCGATGCGGCCCCGGCACAGCAGCAGGCCAAGGCGAAAAAGCCTGTCTGTTCCAAGTGCGGCCGCCCGCTGCAGGGGCTTCAATTCAAGAACGGCCAGACCATCACCTTGGAGCAGGCACAAATCAAATTCGATGGCCTGTGCTATTCCTGCTGGAAAAAGCAGCAGGCCACCCAGAAGGAGGCGCAGGCATGATGGAACGCCCTCAACTCGGCACCTGCCTGTACATGATCTCCTATGTCAGCGACCGCGATCCCGGCCTGGGCCGCTACATTGTCCGGCCGGTCATCCTGTGCGCCTGCTATGAGGGGCCGCCCGCCGAGATCTTCCTCAAACGCACCGACGGCACCACGGTCTGGGTGCGGCAGGACAAGCTCGGCTCTCAGGTGTTCACCTCTGCCGGGGAGGCTGCCGAAGTAGCCGCCGCCTGGACGGAGAAGCTGCACGAAAGCTGGCGGCGCTTATGATCGAAATACGATTCAACGGCGGGCGGTTTTCCCGTGAGCGGGAGGGGCTGTTCCTGTGCCTGAAAATCCTGCCCTCCTACGAATCCGCCGCGTACAGGCTATTGGATATGCTCAACGTCGAAAAGCCCTTCACAGCGGCTTGCAAGCCGTTCAGAGAGCATCGCAGCCTGTCGGCCAATGCGTACTGCTGGGTTTTGTGCGAAAAAATTGCCATCGAGACCAGCACCTCGAACGTCTGCATCACCAAAGAGGACGTATACCGCGAGGCAATCCGCCGGGTCGGTGTGTTCCAGATTGTGCGTGTTGCGACCGCCGCTGTTGCATACACCTGTGAGCACTGGCAGCGCTCTGGCCTTGGCTGGATTGCTGAACCCATGGGGCACTGCACCGGCGACGACTACGACGATGTCTGCCTCTACTACGGCTCCAGTACTTACGACCGCGCCGAGATGGCCCGGCTCCTCGATGACCTGATCGAGGATGCCGAGGCCCTGGGCATTGAGACGAAATCCCCAGAGGAGGTGGACAGGCTGTTGAGCCTGTGGCAATGCGAAGATGCTACCTGTGCGGAAAGGTGATCGCCCTGGAGCGGCATCACATTTTCGACGGGCCGAACCGCACCCTCTCCGAACGCTACGGCCTGGTTGTGGACTTGTGCCACTGGTGCCACAACGAGCCGCCGGACGGCGTACACTTCAACCCTGACCGTATGCAGCTGCTGCATGAACTCGGCGAGCAGAAATACCTCAACGAGACCGGCGATACGGTCGAGGGCTTTATAGCTAAGTTCGGGACGAACTATCTCCCGACAGAAAGGACAGAAAATGCTTAATGTAATTGCAATCCAGGGCCGCCTCGTCCGCGACCCCGAAATGCGCCAGACCACGACCGGCAAGAGCGTGTGCTCGTTTACCATTGCCTGCGACCGCGGACGCAAGGATGCCAACGGCAAAAATCTTGTAGACTGGATTTCCGTCGTCGCGTGGGAGCACACGGCCGAATTCATCTGCAAATATTTCCAGAAAGGCCAGATGATCGTCCTCGACGGCCGCCTGCAATCCCGCACCTACAAGGACAGGGACGGCAACAACCGAACGGCGATTGAGATCGTTGCCAGCAGTGCCAACTTTGCCGGGCCGAAGTCGCAGCAAGGGAACCCGGAGGGCGGCTATGCCAGCGCCAGCGGTGAACCCAACGTCCAGTTCGAGCCGATCGACGACGACGAGGGCGATCTGCCGTTTTAAGGGGGAACCGCTATGCAGATGGAAGAATACCCTGTACCGAATGAAGCTAACCGGGCGCGGCAGTTCGTGCTTATCCCGGCGGCAATTCTGGACGACAGGCGAATCAAGGCGGCGGAAAAGATCTTTTTCGCCGAGATCATGGCTCTATCGAACAATACCGGCTACTGTTACGCGACGAACACATATTTTCGCACCCTGTACGGCGTGTCGGTCACGACCTTGCAGGGCTGGCTTGCAAACCTCAAGATGTGCGGCTACATCAAGATCGACGTGATCCGCAATCCCGACAACAGCGTCAAAGAGCGGCGGATCACCCCGTACTGTCTGGACTTTGCACCCTACGGCGAAAATCTGGGGGAGTCCCCCGAAATTCTGGGGGAGCCCTCCCCCGAAAATCTGTTAAACCCTCCCCCGAAAAACCGGCAAGAGAATAATACAATACTAAATAATACAAGTAAGAATAAGAGAGAGAGCACACGCGAAGCTCGCCCGAAATCAATCGAAGACGTTCGCGCCTATTGCCGAGAGCGAAACAACAGCGTCAACGTCGATAAGTGGTACGCACACTATGAGTCAAACGGCTGGAAGGTCGGCCGCAATCCTATGAAGGACTGGAAAGCAGCTATTCGAAAGTGGGAGGCCGATGACGGTTGCGGACCGAAACCGAAAGGAGGCACACAGGTCAATGCTTCAAAGTTTGCAGAGGATTTTGTCTGATACCGGCGTACAGCCCCGGCATGAGATGACCGAGGAAGAATGGCAGCGCCACCTTGTGGACCAGATGAACAGCAAGCCCGGCACCAAAGATGACGGCATCGACTGCCCGGATTGCCTCAACCGTGGATACTATTTCCGCTACGATGAACAGATGGCCGCCCGCGTACAGGTGCCATGCCACTGCCTGGCCCGCCGGGAAGCCCGCCGCCGTCTGGATCGAAGCGGCCTCGGCCCGGCCCTACGGCGGATGACCTTTGCTACATACCAGGCCGATGATGAATGGCAGCGCCGGATCTATGCCGCCGCCAAGGCCTACGCGGCCGCCCCGGCGGGCTGGTTCCTGGCCGGTGGGCAGGTCGGCAGCGGCAAGACCCACATCTGCACGGCCATCCTGCAGGAGCTGTCCCTGCGGTATCCCGTGCGGTACATGCTGTGGAGAGACGAAAGTGCCCGGATCAAGGCCCTGCTGAACGAGCCGGAGGGCGTGGAACGGATGCGGGATCTGAAAACCGCGCCGGTGCTCTACATCGACGACCTGTTCAAGGGGGCCGAGCGCCCCACCCAGGGCGACCTGAACATCGCCTTCGAGCTGCTGAACTACCGCTACAACGACGAGCGGCTTTACACGATCATCTCCACCGAAAAGCTGCTGGACGAGCTGATCGCCATTGATGAGGCCATCGGCTCCCGCATTGCGGAGCGCAGCAAGGGCCACCGGGTGCAAATTAACCGCGACCCGGCCCGGAACTGGAGGACGCGATGACCGGGCGGCAGATCAAGCTCGTGTTCGTCGGGGTGCCGCCCTCGATGAACCAGTTCAACGGGCGGACGAACGTCCAGGTCTACCGCGCCGTAAAAGCCGACTGGACAGACCGCGTCACCTGGCAGGCCCGCGCCCGGCGGCCAAAGCGCCCTTTTGAACGGGCCGATGTGCTGATCGAGTACCAGTTCCAGGACAACCGCCGCCGCGACCCGGACAACTACTCCGGCAAGTTCATCCTGGACACCAAGGGCGGCATCATCCGGGATGACAGCTTTCAGCACATCTCGCTCACCGTGCGGGCCAAGCCCAACCCCGGCCCGGCGGAGACAACGATTACGATCCGGGAGGTTTTGGACGATGAAAGACCTGAAATTCTATAACCAGCGCGGCGCAAGTATGGCCTGTGATCTGGTGGATGTGGTACGGTGCAGGGATTGCGAGTATTGGATGAAAAAGCCAGACGGTGTGCGCGGCGCGTGTCTACTATTAAGCAAACTCATTGATCGCGAAGAAATTACGGGTTGCAACGAGTTTTGCTTTTCTGGAACGAAGAAAGGGGTAAAAATGGAATGGATTAGCGTAAAAGATAGGTTGCCTGAACCGCACACAGATACCCTCATTTGGGGACGCTATGGTGCCTTTATTGGGTGGTACAGCCACACGCGCCAGATGTGGCGCAGTGATGACTACGGCGAGATCCGGGATGTCACCCACTGGATGCCGCTGCCCGATGCGCCGGAGGTGGTGAGCGAATGATGATTTTAACCATCCTCGGCGACATCATCCTGGGCTGTATGTTTGCCGGGTTCTACGCGCTGGGCGTCTCGGCTGGGAAGGCTGCCACCCGGCAGGAACCGGAGAACAGCATTGCCATGGAGCACAAACATGGAGGTGATGCCGATTGACCTACGAGGAAAAGGTCCGCTGGCTGCGGCGGTACCGCGATGCGCTGAAGTTAGAGGTGGAACTGCGGCAGGAATTGGAAGCCCAGCGCGCCCGGGCCTGCAAAACCACAGCCGCCCTGACCGGCATGCCGGGCGGAGGAGGGGACGGCCAGGCGCTGCCCCGTGCGGTGGAAAGCATCGTGGCTGCCCAGCAGGAGCTGAAGGCACAGATCAATCTCTGCGGGGCGACCCGGCGCGAGGTGGTGGCAGCGCTGGAGCAGGTCACCGACGCGCGGGACCATGAGATTTTGCGCAGGAGGTATCTGCTGGGGAAGAGGTTTGAACAGATTGCAGTGGAGATGTGTTTGGAGTATCGGTGGGTGAGGAGGAGGCATAAGAGGGCGGTAGTTGCCTTGACTATATAGGAGGCTTGATTTTTGTGTACAAATGGGATAAACTGAAAGCACCGAATCTTTTTGGGCAGAGGTGCGATAAAATGCAGACTCGATATGACTATTTGGCCAGCATGATCCTGAAAAATGTCGACATTTCAAACGGAACGCCTAATATAGCTGCACTTGCAAACGCACAGGGTATTGAAGTTCTTACTCGAAATTCCTATACATGGCACAACAGACCCACATTCAGTTTTTATGGGCCCGCTACAATTAGTTTTATCCTTCCAAACGAGCAAAAATTTCTAAACCCCCGAATGGCATATCATCTATTTCTTTCAACTCCATCTCCTGCTGAATGCAGAGAATGGATTGCATATTGTACAGTAATTGCATTTTTGTGTAACAACAATTTAATTTCACCCTATTTTCTTATGCAAACAACAACTGGTGATGATTCTTTTAGAAATGATACTTTTCACCGAATTGCGGTAAGCGTATTGATACCAGAAGATGGACTCCGCCAGTGGAGGGAAAAACATCCGAATCTTCCCTCCCCACATAAAAAGTGGCCCGATTTAGCACTCCAAGAAGCCGCCGCATATTTTGGAGTTTCCCGGGAGGTTGTGGACGAACGGCTACAATTGTTTAACTATAATGGCGGAATTTTGTCTCCGCACTTAATGGACAATGTCGCCATGTCTATAAACAAGGAGGAGGGCGTCAATAATGGCCCATCAAAGTGATTATTTGCCGCTTTCTAATGATATTGAAGATGCAGCAGTAAAGGAGCAATCTCAAAAGCTAGAAGACTTCCAAAACCTCAATAACCGAGCCAACCAATTGACTGAACTTTTGACGCAGTATGTTTCAACATATAAAGATCGTACTGCCCAAAATGCATGGTTTCGACATAACTTCTATTCTCTTACTACAACGCTGCTATTGGCTCTTGCAATCATTTTCCCCTCTGTAATTTTATATCTTTTATGGGTTCAGAAGATTACTGACACAACCGCCGCTATCGGTTTAGTTTCTGCTTCTGCTGGTATTATTTCCTCCATTATTATTCTGCCCAAAACAATTGCCAAATATCTTTTTTCCACTGAGGAGGATTCAAAAAACGCCGATATAGTAAAGGAAATCATTAAAAACGATTTGGAAATCCGTCACAATTTAAATTCTATCGAACAAATCAGTAATGAGAAAGACTGATTTTTGACCCTCGAAAGCCCCCTGTAAAAGTGGTATAATGATACTGTCAAAAGCCGTAAGGAACGGGAAACCGCCTTGCGGCTTTTGTGTTGCGGGGGACAGATGCGGAGCTGTCCATTGCGATTCCTCTTAGCAGCATGGGGCCTGCGCGGTGTGTCAGCCGCGTGGCTGTGTATAAGGCCCCAGCCCGGTTGAGATGCCGGGCATTTTTTGTAGGCGTAGCTTAACGCAGAGCAGCGGTCTCCAAAACCGCAAGATGAAGGTGCAAGTCCTTCCGCCTGTGCCATCTGCCCCGCCAGCCCGGAGAAGCTCACACATCCTTTTCTCTTTCTCTTCTGTCTGTGTGCTGGCGGGGCGGCTCTTGTAAATAACCACCGGGGGGTGCCTATGGAGAAACGACCGACCGGCAATCCCCGATATGCCAACGGGGCCTTGCGCCGCAAGTACCGCGCCAGACTGCGGGCCATGGGTGGGCCGTGCGGTATCTGTCATGGCAGGCTTGGGCCGATCCATTACGAGGAACCTTCCGATGCCGCGCATCCACTGTCCTTTGTGATCGACGAGATCAAGCCTGTATCGAAGTGGCGGCAGTTCGGATATGCTTCGCCCCGCGCTGCGGCCGAGGATTGGGACAACCTGCAGCCTGCGCATTACTTCTGCAACGCGCAAAAGGGCAACAAAACAGGCGTTTTCGGGGCAGATTCGGGGCAAAAAATCACAAAAGCGCCCAAAATCAGCGATGGAAACTGGTAGTGGGGGAGGGTCCCCCGGAGCCCCCGGCGGCGACCTTGCCCCGTCCAGCGCCGATTTACACACAGGGAGTTTTTGAATGAAGATGAAGAGCGTGACAGCCAGGGGCGACCGGCTGAAACAGCTGAAAGAACTGGCCAGGGTATTGGCAGAAAGCATTGACAGCTGCCTTGACCCCAAGGCGCTGCCGCCGCTGGCCAAACAGTACCGGGAGACCATCCGGGAAATTGAAGAAATCGAGGGAGCAAATAACCATGGCGACGAAGTCAGCGACATCCTTGGCGAGCGCGCCGCTGATGGGAAGCCAGGAGCCGTCCGAAAGGATCGCGCCTGAGTACCAGCGGTCGGACGGGCTGGACGCTGCTAAGCTGGTGCGGGTAGGCGGCACTGTGCTGGACCCCTGGCAGGGTGACGTACTGGACGACTGGATGGGGTTTACCCCGGCGGGCAAGTGGGCCGCGCCCACGGCGGGCGGCAGCGTACCGCGCCAGAACGGCAAAAGCCTGCTGATCCAGGCGCGGAGCGAGGCCGGGATGCTGATGTATAACGAGCAGGTCATCTACACCGCCCATCTGCAGAAAACCGCCACCGAGACTTTTGAGGAAATGCGGGACTTTTTCGAGGGGCCGAAACTGCGGCGCTATGTGGCCGAGATCAAGACGGCCATCGGGCGCGAACAGATCATTCTGAAAAGCGGCGCGCGCATCAAGTTCCTGGCCCGTACCCGCAACGGCGGCCGCGGCCAGCATGGTGACCTGCTGATCTTTGACGAGGCCCAGGAACTGGACGCGAACCAGCAGGCATCCTTTCTGCCTGCCATCTCGGCCAGCCTGAACCCGCAGACACTCTACCTGGGCACACCGCCCGATGAGACCGCCGTGGGCACGGTGTTCCGGGGCATCCGCAGCAAGGCGCTGGAAGGCGAGAGCCGCAAGACCGCCTGGTTTGAGTTTTCTGTGCCGGAGATCGGGGACGTGACCGACAAGCGCCGCTGGGCGGCAACCAACCCGGCCCTGGGGCGGCGCATCCAGCTGACGACCATTGAGGGCGAGGTCGAACAGATGGACCCCGACACCTTTGCCCGGGAGCGTCTGGGCTGGTGGAGCCCGGTCACGACCGAACAGCTGGACTACGCTCTGAATAAAACCGCCTGGGAACAGTGCGGCAGCGAGGAACTAAAGCCCGATGGCAAGACCGCCTACGGGGTAAAGTTCGCCGCCGATGGTTCCGCCGTCTGCCTGTGCGGCGCAGTGCTGCCGAAAGAAGGACCCGCCCGCGTATCGCTGATCGAGATGCGGCCCTCGGGGCAGGGGTACGGCTGGCTGGCCGACTGGCTGAACGTCCGCTATGACCGCGCCAGCTGTGTGGTCATTGACGGGCGCAACGGTGTGGATGTGCTGGTGGAGCGCATCCGCCCCACCTGGAAAGCGAAAAACGCTGTCATCCGCCCCGGCACCAAGGACGTGATCGCGGCGGTGGGCGGATTTACCAACAGCGTGAACGAGCACAGCCTGACCTGGTACCGCCCCCAGACGGTGCTGAACGAGAGCGCCGTGACCGCCATCAAGCGGCCCATCGGCGGCGGGTACGGCTTTGGCGGCGACAACAGCCTGCCGGTGGAAGCCTGCGCGCTGGCCCTATGGGGCGCAAAGACCTGTAAACGAGACCCGACACGCAAGATGCGCATCGGCTAAAAGGAGCAAAGATGACCGACCTGCATTTTGGTATCATCACGGGGCTGACCCTGGCAGAGAACCGGCAGCTGGCAACGCTGGCCGAGGTGTTCAACTACCACCAGCCCTACAACGATACCAAAGACAAATACTACGAGGGGCACATCACCCTGAACGATGTGAACATCGGCATTGCGCTGCCCGGCGGCATCAAAAAGCTGGAGGTCGGCTGCAACTGGGGCCAGAAGACCGTGGACGTGCTGGCTGCGCGCAGCATGTTTGACGGCTTTGTGGGCAAGGATACCGAGGCCCTGGCCCAGATGGTGGCCGACAACCGGCTGATCGCCGAGTACAGCAAAGCCTGCCGGGACGAGCTGAAATACGGCTGTGTGTTCGCCACCCTCTCCGCCGATGATGCCATCGGCTGCCGGATCCGTTTCCACAGCCCCGCCACGGCGGCTGCACTGTGGAGCGGGGAGAAAGGGCGCATCGACTGCGGGCTTGCCATCATCGACACCGTGCCGGATGAGCAGTTCAAAGGGCGTTGGGTGCCCCATCTGGTCAACTTTTACACCGATGATGCGGTCATTGTGCTGAAAATGGTGCAGGGGCAATGGCATGCCATCCGCCACCGGCACCGCATGGGCCGCCCGCTGATGGAGCCGCTGACCTGGAACGCCACCAGCGACAAGCCCTTTGGCCGTTCCCGGCTGAAAAAGGCCATCCGCGCGCTGATCGACGACTATGTCCGCATTGTTGCGAACGCCACCGTGGCGCTGGAGTTCGACACCACACCCCAGAAATACCTGCTGGGCGTGACCGATGAGCAGTACGATGTCCTCATGAACGACAAGTTCAAGACCTACGTGGGCAGCTTGTTGACGGCTACCAGCAACCCCGAGACCGGCGAGAACCCGGAGTTCGGCCAGCTGGCCCAGGGCAGCCTGGCACCCCATGTGGAAAAAATGCGGATGACTGCCACCCAGTTTGCCGCCGCCACCGGCCTGACCGTGACCGATGTGGGCGTGATCAATGATGCCAACCCCACCAGCAGCGATGCTATTTTAGCCCAGAGCCAGACCCTGGTACTGATGGCCCAGCAGCTGAACACCGGCAACGGCGACGCGCTGCGCACCATCGCCCGGATGGCCCAGGCCATTGCCCGCAGCGTGACCCTGGATGAACTGACCGAGGAGGAGCGGGACGTTATGGCCCACTTCAAGAACCCGGCGATGCCCAGCGTGGCCGTGACCGCGGATGCTGCCATCAAGATTGCCACGGCCCGGCAGGAGTTTGCCAGCACCGACACCTTTTTGGAGATGGTCGGCTTTGACCAGGCGGACATCCTGCGCATCAAGGCCCAGGAGCAGCGGGTGCGGGGGCAGCAGGTTTTGTTAGAGGTCGAAGATGAAGCTGACGGCACAAACGTGGAGTGAGTATGTGGCCCGCCTGGCCCGGCTGAACCAGAGGGCCGGGCAGCTGATGGCTGACTACCTGGCCGCCCACGGCACCGGGGACACCGATGCATTGATTGCCTACGCCCACGCGCTGGTGACAAAATACGGCGAGGGCAGTGCCGAGCTGGCCTGCCAGATGTACGATGCCCTGGCCGCCGCGGCCCGGGCGGGGGTGCCTGCCGCCGAGCCTGCCGAACCGGCCAGCTACGGCGAGATAGCCAGGATGGTGCAGGCCACCAAGGCCAGCCCGCCCCAGATGCAGCGCGGGGTCAGCCGCCTGGTCAAGCGCGCCGGGGCCGACACGACCTTAAAAAACGCCCTGCGGGACGGGGCCGAATTTGCCTGGGTGCCCCAGGGTGACACCTGCGCCTTTTGCCTGACGCTGGCCAGCCGCGGCTGGCAGAAAGCCAGCCAGGCAGCCATCAAGGGTGGGCACGCCGAGCACATCCACGCCAACTGCGACTGCGAATATGCGATACGGTTTGACGGTGCCAGTACCGTGGCCGGGTATGACCCAGAGAAGTACCTGCGCCAGTACCGCGCCGCCGGCAGCGATGTGAACGCCCTGCGCCGGGTGGAGTACGCCAAGAATAAGGAGCGCATCAACGCCCAGAAGCGGGCAGCGTATGCGGCGAGGGTTGAAAATCAGAAAAAAGATGCTATAATTAAAGCAGACACGACAAAAACTGTAGGGCTGGACAATGACCGCTATACGATTGCCGAGCCTAAGATTTCGCAATATCTACTAAAGCCCGATGCTAAACACGCCGCAGAATTTTTCGATGCAGGCTATTCCGAAACCGATCCTGAACGGCTGAATCTGGACATTTACCAACAGTTTGACGAATCCTTGAAAGAGGATATTCGCATACTGGACGATGGGACAGAAGCGTTCAGTATCTTTATGGAGCTTGGAACGACCGACAAAAAGATGTTCCGCACAGTTTGGCAGCGCGAACCAGGCAGCGAAAAACCGCGTTTTATTACTGCACACAGAGAGGAGAGGAAACGATGAAGCTGTTTGACCATGTGAAAATCAAATCCAGCGGTATCACCGGCATCATCGTGGATGTTCTCGATGACCGGGTTACCGTAGAATCTGATACCGAGCGTGCTCCCGGAGATACGAGCGGGTATCCTGGACGGTGGCCCTTGTACACCTGCTTGGCCTCCGAGTTGGAGTTGCTGAAAGAAGCATAGGATAAGAGAGGCATTTGAGGTGGTCAATTTCGTAGCAGCCACACGCCGCTGGTAACGACAAGGGCTTCGCCCTGAGAGATGCAGGAGAACGCCACGCCTGCCAAATGCCAATCGATGGGGAACGGTTCAGATGCCGTTCCCCGTTCCTGTTGATAGACCTTTAACCACGATGCAAAACGCACCGTGGTTTTTTATGCCTGTTTATAGGAGGGCCGCTATGGCGAAAGATGATTACAATTACCTGGTGTTCAAGATTCTGACCTACCTGTACGCCTGTTTGCGGCGCAGATGCTGTTTTGAAAGTGCCGCCTTTTTAAAAAAGATCATCACGCCGGAGGTGCAGGAGGATTACCTTGTGGACGTGCTGCGTTTTATGGCGCGCGAGGGGTTGATTGAGGGCCTGGCTTTTGTGAAGGTGTGGGGGAATAACTATGTGTTGGCAAACAACTACGCTGATATGTGCATTACTCCGCAGGGAATACGCTACTTGCTGGACAACGACACCATGCAGCAGGTGAAAAAAGCCATTTTGGAGGGTGCGCCCGGCATCGTGCTGGATCTGGTCAAGCTGGCCCTGTGATAAATTTTGTAGGATTTTTGAAAATAGGGGTTGACTTTTTGTGTCACCAAATGTATTATACTTATGGTGACACAAAAAGAGAGGTGATGGTATGTCGCCGAAACTCGGACGCCCCACGGCCGAACCCAAAAATCACGAAACCCGAATCCGCATGTCTGATACCGACATCAAAATGCTTGAAATCTGCTGCAAAGAAACAGGCATGACAAAAGCAGACGTGATTCGGCAGGGGATAAGGCTGGTCTATGAGGGGTTGAAGAAATAAAAAATCCCCTGCGCTGCTACTTCTTGGCGGACGTACAGCACAAGGGACTCAGGACCAGAGGAATTACCATCTGGTAAATCCATTATACCAGATGGCAAGACCTCTTACAAGTAAATGAGAGGTTATTTTATCATGAATCACGATCGCCTTAACAAAAATCCGAACACCTGCGACCTGGAATCTGCACTGTTTGAACTCAAGTGCGCCACTGGCGTTGTGGATGCCATTCAGACCGCCATGGCCGAGGGCAGTTGCAACGAGAAGACCTACACCGACGCACTGTTTGGCGCGGTGATGTACCTTGGCACTGTGTACCGCCAGTTTGAGAAGCAGATTTATGTGGAGGGCAAGTAATATGAGCGATTTACAGATTTTCAAGTATCAGGACAGCGAAGTGCGCACGGTGGAGCTGAACGGCGAACCATGGTTTGTGCTGAAAGATGTGTGCGGGGTACTGGGGATTTCTAACCATAAAATGACGGCACAAAGACTTGATGGAGATGAGGTAAGTCAGACTGACCTCATCGACTCGGTGGGTCGTCAGCAGGAAACCACGGTCATCAACGAATCTGGCCTTTACAATGTCATTCTGCGTAGTGACAAACCGGAGGCGAAGCCCTTCCGCAAGTGGGTCACCGCCGAGGTTCTACCTACCATCCGCAAGCACGGGGCGTACATGACCCCAGAAACCTTGCAGGCTGCCATCCTGAACCCCGACACCATGATCCAGCTGTGCCAGCAGCTGAAAGCCGAGCAGGATAAAAACGCCGCCCTGACCGCTGCCAACAGCCAATTGACCGTGGACAAGCAGATCATGCAGCCCAAGGCAGAGTATTTCGACGAGCTGGTCGACCGTAATCTACTGACCAGCTTCCGCGAGACGGCCAAACAACTGGGCATTGGCGAGAAAGCGTTCATCGCCTTTTTGATGGAAAAGAAGTACATTTACCGCGACAAAAAGGGCAAGCTGATGCCTTACGCCGAGAAGAACAACGGCCTGTTCGAGATCAAGGAGTGCTTCAATGAGAAAACCAAGTGGAGCGGCACCCAGACGTTGATTACCCCTAAAGGGCGCGAGACGTTCCGGTTGCTGTATCTGAAAGTTCTATCCTAATTGAATATAAACCCTGTTCGGAGACGGACAGGGTTTTTTTATGCCTGTTTCCGGCTGCATGAGGCCGGGGCGGGCGTTTTTTATACCCAAAATTGCCCGGCATGGCGTAAAACTGCACAGCCAGGGCGGATGCAACCCGCGTAAACAAAGCGCAGGCGGAAAGGATACCTCTTATGAAACGTGAAGAAGTCAAATCGAAGATCCCCGGCATTACCGATGAGCAGCTGGATTGGCTGATGGGTGAAAACGGCAGGGACGTCACCGCCGAAAAGACCAAGGCCGCCAGCCTGCAGACCCAGGTAAACGACCTGACCAAGCAGCTGACCACCGCCAAGGACGGCCTGAAAACCTTTGAGGGCGTGGATGTAGCTGACCTGAAAGGCCAGATCACCAAACTGCAGGGCCAGCTGGCCGACCAGGCTGACGGCTTTGCCTTTGATTCGGCCCTGGACGGTGCCATCCGCGATGCCCACGGCCGGGATGTAAAGGCCATCCGCGGGATGCTGGATGTGGACAAGCTGAAAGCCAGCAAGGACCGCACCAGCGACATCAAGACCGCGCTGGATGCCCTGGTAAAAGAGAAAGCCTGGGCTTTTGATGCCGCCCCCGGCAGCTACCCCAACGTAAAGGACGGCGGAGAACCCAACGCCCGCGGCCAGGGCGGCACGATGGACGGCGTAGAGGCTGCCTTCACGTCGATGAATCCGAACTTGAAAGTGTAAGTTTTACAGAAAGGAGCCAATTATGGCACATGCAAATCAGGAGCGCTGGAGCAAACTGGTGGACGCAAAGCTGCGCAACCAGCTGGTGACCCGCGACAACTATATCTTCAACAACCGCTACGAGGGCGACCCCAAGGCGGGCAAGGTCAAGATCCCGGTGCGTGATACCGAGGTCTCTGTCAAGGACTACAACAAGGCCACCGGCATTGACCCCGAGGCCGGTACCACCACCTACCTGGAGCTGAACATCGACCAGGACGAGGCCGTGAACGAGCTGATCGACGGCTTTGATGCCGCCAGTGTGCCCGATGGCATTGTGGCCGACCGCCTGGACAGCGCCGGTTACAGCCTGGGCCTGTCCATCGACAAGAAGTCCATCGAGGCGCTGCAGGCCGCCAGCGGCGCGACCATCAGCGCTACCAAGACCGCCGCTACTGAATCCAACGCCTACAAGCTGGCGCTGGAAGCCAAGCGTGTGCTGAGCCGCAAGGGCGTACCCGCCGAGGGCCGCTTTATGATCGTCTCGCCGGAGTACCTGGAAGTTCTGATGCTGGATGAGCATTTCATCAAGCGCGGCGACCTGTCCCAGGAGATGGTGCAGGCGGGCGTGGCCGGTAAGATTGCGGGCTTCAACGTGTTTGAATCCAACAACATGGATTACGAGAACACCACCCGCGTGGCCAGCAAGAAGACCACCACCGAGTTCATCTGCGGTCACCCGAACTGGTGCCACCGCGTGATGGAGTGGCAGGTTCCCGTCCACCTGCAGGATCTGGCCGGCAGCGGCAAGTACATCGGTGCAAGCGCCGTGCAGGGCCGCAAGGTCTACGGCATCAAGGTCTCCAAGCCGCAGACCCTGTACATCAAGCGCACCGAGGCCTGATAAGGAGGGCACCCCATGGGATACGCCATTGTGGAGGAAGTCGAGGTCGGGTTCCGCACACTGACCCAGGAGGAACGGGAGCGGACGGCCGCCCTGCTGGAGGAAGCTGCCCTGGTGATCGATGCCTACGGCAAGGATGCTGACCCTGATGTAAAGCGGCTGGTATCCTGCCGGATGGTGCGCCGCCTGCTGGGTGACGGCACCGGCGGCGAGACCCCGCTGTACCCCATGGGCGCTACCCAGGGGTCCGCTACAGCGCTGGGCTATACCCAGAGCTGGACCATGGGCAGCAGCGGCAGCGCCGGGGAGCTGTACCTCTCCAAGCTGGAAAAAAAGCTGCTGGGTGCGGGCAACCGCATCGGCGCGGCCAGCCCGGTGGAGGGGCTTTGCGATGCTGCGGGGGATTGATGTGGTGCTGTACGAGAAGCACCAGACCGGCGAGGATGCTTTCCATGCGCCGGTGTATGAAGAAACACCCGTGACCGTGCACAATGTGCTGGTTGGTGCCCCGGACACCGCTGCCATCGTGAACGAACTGACCCTGACTGGCAGGCGGCTGGCCTACACGCTGGCCCTGCCAAAAGGGGATAGCCATGATTGGCACAACGTGACCGTGGAGTTTTTCGGGCAGAAGTTCCGCACCTACGGGGATGTGGTACAAGGCATTGAAAGCCTTGTACCGCTGGCATGGAACAAACAGGTAAAGGTGAAGCGGTATGGCTAAGGTAAAAATCAAGCTGAACAGCGCCGGGGTGCGGCGGCTTTTGAAAAGCAAGGAGATGCAGGCCATCTGCACCGAACACGCCGAGGAGATCGCCGCCCGCTGCGGGGAAGGCTACGCTGTGGACAGCATGCAGAAAGAGACCCGCGCCATTGCCACCGTGTATCCCCAGACTGCTGAGGCCCGCCGCGACAACTACCGCAACAACACCATAGAAAAGGCTTTGCGATGATCGAAACGACTGTTTTGGATTATCTGCGCGACCGGCTGGGTGTTCCTGTGACGATGGAAGTGCCGGAGGGAGCCTCCGGCACTTTTGTCGTATTGGAGAAAACCGGCAGCAGCAGGCAGAATTACATCCGCCGCGCCACTTTGGCCGTACAGAGTTATGCGCCAACGTTGTTATTGGCGGCACAATTGGACGACCGCGTGATCGAGGCCATGCTGGCCCTGCCGAAACTGGACCGTGTGGCCGCCTGCCGCCTGGAGCGCGATTACAATTTTACCGATACCGAAACCAAAAAATACCGCTACCAGGCGGTGTTTGCGGTGACTTATTACGAATAACCGCGTGTCCACACTGGACACGGGAAAGGAGCCAGTTATGGCTGATGCAAAAAACGTAACCACCAGTAAGCCCAAGATCGGCGGCGCGGTGTACCGTGCGCCTTTGGACACTACGCTGCCCACCGATGCCACCACCGCTTTGAATGAAGCATTTGTGTGCCTGGGCTATATCAGCGAGGACGGCCTGACCAACGCGAACAGCCCGGACGGTGACAAGATCAAGGCCTGGGGCGGCGATACCGTGCATACCTACCAGAAAGAAAAGTCGGACACCTTCCAGTTCAAGCTGCTGGAAGCGCTGAACCCTGACGTGCTGAAAACCGTATACGGCGATGACAACGTGACCGGCACCCTCAAGGACGGGCTGACCGTAAAGGCCAACAGCAGCGCTGCCGAGGACAAGGCCTGGGTGGTGGAGCTGATCCTGAACGGCGTGCTGAAGCGCGTGGTCGTGCCCAAAGCCAAGATCACCGAGATGGACGACATCGTCTACGCCGATGAGGAAGCGCTGGGGTATGACATTACCATCACCGCCACGCCGGACAAGGACGGCAACACCCACTACGAGTACATCAAGGAGAAAACGGCATGATTACCGGCAAGACAAAAAGCGGTTTTGTTTACGCCATCCCGGAAAAGCGCATCCACAACATGGAACTGCTGGACGCGCTGGTGGAAGTTGAGCGCGGCAGCGATGCCGGTTTGAGCGATGCGCTGAACCTGCTGCTGGGCAAAGACCTGAAGAAAAAGCTGTACGACCTCCACCGCGATGAGGACGGCATTGTCGATGGCGAGGCTGTCGCCAACGACTTTGTGCAGATCCTGCTGGATTACAAAGCGGGAAAAAACTCCTGACCCTGGCCCGGATGGCAGCGCTGGCCCCGGACGAGCTGTTGTGCGACATGGCGGAAACCTACCATGTACTGGACTGGCGCGCCCTGGGGCTGCCGCTGGCGGCCACCCTGGCCGGGGGCCTGCGGGAGACAAGCCGCACCTGCATGGCGCTGAACCATGCCCCGATAACGACCGACACGCTGCTGCTTGGTGCCATGGCTGACAGTTTGCAGCTGCTGGTGTGGAGCAAGACCAAAGACGCCCAGCATGGCCGCAACCGCCCTGCCCCGGTGCTGGATACCCTGTTGGGCACGGCCCACCGCCGCAAGGTGACCGGCTTTGCCACGGCTGCCGAGTTTGAAGCAGCCAAAGCAGAAATTTTGAAGGGAGGCTGATGCCATGGCAAGCAAAACCGAACTGGCGAAAGCCTATGTAGAGATCATCCCCTCGGCCACCGGCATCGGCGGCAAGATCAGTGAAGCGCTGGGCGGGGAAGTAACCGCTGCGGGTGCTACTGCCGGGCAGAGCCTGGGCAAGAGCCTGATCGGCGCAGTGGGCAAGATCCTTGCGGCGGCGGGCATCGGCAAGATGCTGCAGGCCGCCTTTACCGAGGGCAGCGCCTTTGAGACGGCGGTTGCCAAGGTGGGAACCATTGCCGACACCACCAAAGTGCCCATTGGGGAGCTGAAAGAACAGATTTCTGACCTGTCCGGCACGATGGGCATTGCGGCGGGTGACCTGGCCGAGGCCACCTACCAGGCCATCAGTGCCGGGCAAGATACCGGCGATGCCGTAGCCTTTGCGGGGCAGGCCGCCAAGCTGGCAGCTGCGGGCTTTACCAGCAGTTCCTCGGCGGTCGACATCCTGACCACAGCGCTGAACGCCTACGGCCTGGGTGCCGACAAAGCGACCCATGTTTCGGACGTACTGCTGACCACCCAGAACCTGGGCAAAACCAGCGTAGACGAACTTTCGGCCAGCATGGGCCGGGTCATCCCGCTGGCGGCAGCCTACAAGGTGAACGTGGAAAACCTGTCCAGCGGCCTGGCCATTATGACGGCCAACGGTATTGCTACCGCCGAGGCCACCACCTATACCAAGTCCATGCTGAACGAGCTGGGCGACACCGGCTCGACCGTGGGCAAGATCCTGAAAAAAGAGACCGGCCAGGGCTTTGCCGAGCTGATGGACAGCGGCCAGAGCCTAGGCGACGTGCTGCAGGTGCTGTATGACAGCGTGGGCGGCGATGCCACCAAGTTTGCGGCGCTGTGGTCCAGCGTGGAAGCCGGTACGGGTGCGCTTTCGCTGGCCAATTCCGGCGCGGAGAAGTTCAACGATGTGCTGGCCCAGATGGAGAACAGCAGCGGTGCGACCGAGACGGCCTACACCACCATGACCGACACGATGGCCCACCGGATGGAGAGCCTGAAAACCAACGCTGCCAACCTGGGCATTGCGCTGTTTGATTCGGTCAGCGGCAAGCTGGGTGCAGCTGTGAGCCTGGCCAGCGGCTACCTGCAGACCCTTACGGATGGCTTTACCAGCGGCGGCTTTGCCGGTCTGGCCGAGGGGCTGGGCAGCATTTTCACCGACCTGACCACCAACGTAGGGCCGCAGCTGCTGCAAAGCGGCATCGACCTGATGACCCAGCTGGGGCAAGGAATGGTTACGGGCATCCCGCAATTGCTGGCACAGGCGCTGCCCATTGCGGCCAACCTGGCCAGCGGGCTGCGCGCCAATGCGGGGCAGCTGGTAGACACCGGCATCCAGTTCATCTTGAACATGGCGCAGGGGCTTATCAACGGCCTGCCGACGATGATCACCTACATACCCGGCATTGTGACCGATATTGCAGGCATCATCAACGACAACGCGCCCAAGCTGCTGGAAGCGGGGGTAAAGCTGATCGGTATGCTGGGCATGGGACTGATACAAGCCGTGCCTGCGCTGCTGGCGAATCTGCCGCAGATTCTGATGGCCGTTGCCAGCGTAATTACTGCCTTTAACTGGCTGGAACTGGGCGGGAATATCATCAAGTTCCTGGGTAACGGCATCCGGAACATGGGCGGGACTTTAAGCAGCTGCATCAAAAACTGCTTTGACCAGGGCCTTGCCTACATCAAGAGCCTGCCCGGCAAGGCAGCCGGATGGGCCGCTGACATGATCAACGGCTTTGTGGGGGGGATCTTTTCCTCAATGCACAAGGTTGCAGATGCCGTCAAGAATGTAGCTTCCACCATTACTGCCTACATGCACTTCAGCCGCCCCGACCTGGGTCCGCTGCGCCAGTATGAGAAGTGGATGCCTGATTTTATGGCCGGGCTTTCCCGCGGCATTACCGACAACCTGTGGATGGTCGAGGATGCGGCGGAGAGGCTTTCGGGCGCGACGGCCGAGCCGATGCAGGTAGCTGTGGCCGGTACACTGCGCAGCAACAACCGCTTTGGCAACGCCGCCGATACCTGGCAGCCGGGCGGTATGACCGTAAACCTGAACAACGAGTTCCACACTCACGACAGCCTGTCCGAATCGGAACTGACGCGGGAGGCAGAATCCATGGCCCAGCGTTTGAAATGGGCTATCCCGTAAGGAGGTGCGCATGGCAAGGACCGTGCCTGTATATGCTTTTCAGGCGGCGGACGGCAGCACCATCCGCTTTGCCGTGGACAGCGATCTCTGGATCACCAACCTGACCGGCGATGACGGCCTGGACGTGGAAATGACCGAGCAGCAATCCACCGGGCAGACCGGCAAGACCATCACGGGGCAATCCGTAGGCAGCCGCAGCCTGACCGTGACCGGCAGCATCCTGCGGGACCTGGATGCCAACGAGGCGCTGCTGAAGCGGCTCATCCGCCCCAAAGAGGCCGCCCGCTGGCTGAAAACCGTGGGCGATACCACCTGGTATCTGGATGTGCTGCCCGCCCATACCCCGGATGTGAGCGGCGGGGAACACCTTTTGAACTTTCAGTTTAAACTGAAAGCAGCGTACCCCTACTGGCGCACCGTGGAAACGGCAGCCACCATGCTGGGCGGCCTGGAGGGCAGCTGGTTCCCGACCCCTGTCTCGACCGCCGGCAGCTGGTACATCAGCAAATACAAAAAAGATGTGTACACTACCGTGGTGAACAGCGGCAGCACCGAGACCGAGTTTGTGCTGACCCTGACCGCTGCGGCCCGCGTGAAGAACCCGATGCTGTGGCACAACGGCAAGCGCAGCTACCTGAAACTGAACAAGGAAATGCTGCCCGGTGAATCGGCCATCATCTCCACGGTGGATGGTTCCCGTGGCTGCACCTACCGCCAGAGCGATGGTACTGAGGTGAACGGGTTCCGCTGGCTGGACTACGACAGCGACCTGTGGATGACGCTGGACCCCGGCGACAATGTGCTGCGCCTGACGGCCGACGAGGGCCGCGAAAACCTGACCGCCACAGTGACGGCACCTAAGGGGGTGGCGGCCGGTGTCTGACGCTTTACGCCTGTATGTGTACCAGAACGGGGAGCGCGTAGGCATGGTGGACAGCGCTAACAGCCTGCAGTGGGCCCCGGCCTTTGCCGATGTGGGCGAGATCAAGCTGGTGTGCGGCGCTACCGCCACCAACCGCGCCATGCTGGTGCAGGGGGCCGTGCTGTACAACCCGGACACCCCCGGCCTGGCCGCGCTGATCGTAGCCACGGAACTGGACAGCGATGCCCGCAAGCTGACCGTGCGGGGCAAGTTTACCCTGCAGCGGTTCGCCCAGCGGATAGCCAAGGGCAAGACCACCGTGACCGATGCAGCCGCAGGGCTGCTGGACCTGTGCCGTGCCAACCTGCGCGAGCTGGAAGTGGCCTTGCCGGATGCCGCTGATTTTACTGCCCCCTGTGAGGCAGTGGACCTGGAATGGGTGACCTGCCTGGATGCCATGACCCAGCTGGCCAAGACCGGCGGGTTTGGCCTGCGCTGCGCCTTTGACCCGGCCACCGGCAGCGAAACGCTGGAACTTTTGCAGGGCAAGGACCGCAGCGCACCGGGGAGCGATTTGTACATGGGCTACTTTTCGACCCGGATGCAGAACCTTTCCAGCCCAACCTATACCGAGGATGCCAGCGACTACGCCAATGTGGTGCTGTGCGGCGGCGAGGAACCCAGCGAGGGGGACAGCTTTACCCGGTATTTTTGCGAGGTAGGAGACATCACAGCCGCCGGCAATGCCCGGCACGAGCTGTGGGTGGACGGCAGCAGCGTAAAGCACAAATACACCGTGCAGAACGCGGACGGCAGCACCACCGAGAAAACCTACACCGAAACCGAATACCAGACCGCCGTGCAGAACTATGCCCGCGCAGCTCTGGCCAATCACCTGGGGACCCGGCAGCTGAAATGCACCGCCGCCGACAGCCAGATGATCTACGGTCAGGACTACGCCCTGGGCGATATTGTGCCGGTGCGGGTGGAGGAGATCGGCCTGGAAGCCACCGCGCGGGTGGCCAGCATCAAGATCATCTACGAAAGCACCGGGCGCAGCCTTTGCCCTGTGTTTGACAACTTTACCTTTAAAAAGGAGTGATGTGCTTTGACCGAGCTTATCTGCTGGCCGCTGGACAATAAGCAGTATACCAGCGTGGCGCTGGGCGCAGCCTATGCGGCCCGCAGCCGCGGCGTGCTGAACGCCGACAGCTTTGCCGCCAAAACCAACGGCAACAATACGGTCACTGTGGGCAAGGGCGTGGGCTGCATCCACGTGAGCGATCAGTGGGCGGCGTTCCCGTTCAGCCAGGGCGATGTGACCCTGACCTTTGAGGATGCCGACGGCGTGAATCCCCGTTGGGATGCCATTGCCCTGGTGTACGACAAAAACGCCAACACCGCAGGTCTGGAAGTGCGCAAGGGTACGGCCTCGGCCAGCCCCACGCTGCCCAGCCTGCGGCGCAGTGACGACTATGACGAGATCTTCCTGTACCGGGTGACCCGGCCCACCGGCGCTACTAAGATCAGCGCCGACAACGTGGTAGACCTGCGGCTGGATGGCAGCGTCTGCGGCCTGATGCGGGATACCATCGACGCGGTAGACACCAGCGTGATGGAAGCCGCCTTTGAAGCGTTTTTGCAGAAAATCGAAGCCGAACTGAACCAGCTGAACGCCGGAACCTCGGCCATGATGCGAGCGACCTATGACCCGCAGGGGCGGCAGACCGATATTTTTAAGGCGATCGACAAGGTCTCTAACATCTACTATGCCAGGCTGACGTTGAACGGGTGGACGGCTTGCAGCAGCGCCGACCAGGCCAAAGGCCTGCTGTACCAGCAGACGGCTACGCTGACCTGCGCGAACAGCTATGCGCCGGTGGTGACGGCTGCCAGCGTGTTTTTGTCCGGCATCGGCTACGACAAGACCGGGGTGCCCGCTACCGATGATGTGCTGAACGAGGTCCAGGACATCATCAACGACGGCGTGACGGTCACGGCGTACAACGCGGTGCTGGTAAAGGTAAAAGAGAAGCCCACCGCCGAGATACGGGCGCGGTGGGTCATTCAAAGTTGATGGAGGTTTAGCATGAAACATTCGTTTGTATGTAGTTTTACCCCCCCCCGTAAGAAATCCGCGGCATGTGCTGCGCGGGGGTACTGCTGATGGGTGTAGCACCGAGAACGGCGGGAAATAGAAGGCCTGCACAGCTTGTAGATCTTGGATATATTGGAAACACTCTTGCCGGTGATGCTAAATACGATGTTACAAAAACATATGAAAAGGGCTATTCGGCATTTGTACTAATTCCATGGAGACATAACTACCGACTCAATGTATCGTGTACAAATGGAGATGTCGTTAATCTTGATAATATGATGACATTTAAAATTATCAATTGTGATCCACGGAAAGAAACGAGCATCAGAGTCTGGGCGACATTTAATACTTCTAATTCTGTTCTTTGCTATGGCGTGAAAAACTAGGAGACAGCCAATGAAAATCTACGATGAAATCACCAATGAGGAGTTGACCTCTCCCGACCTGTCCGCGGGCTATCTCTACACCGCCAGGCGGGTTGCCGAGCATGTGCCGGAGAGCCGGGAAGTGATGCAGGGCACTGTCACCGAGGACGACCCCAAAGGCCTTGAGCACATCATCTCCGGCTACGATGTGTACGAGGACTGCCAGCTGTACCACCGCTACACCGTGGCCGAACTGGCCGAGCGGCAGCAGGCGGAGATCGAGGCAAGCACCATTGTGCTGGACGATGCGACCAAACTCTCCCTGATGTTGGCCGAGATCCCCACCGAGGCCAAGCCCACCATGCCCCCGAAACTGGGCTACAAGTGGGTGCCGACCTACAACGGCACAGCGGGTTTTGCGTGGGAACTTCAGGAAGACCCCAACGCCTACGGCACCCACGACCGCCCGCTGTACTGGGTGGACGGCATGACCGTCTGCACCGGCTACTACTACACCGACGGCGACAAACTGTACATGGCCCTGCAGGACGGCGCGGCCCCGGCGCTGACCGATACCGAGTGGTTCGAGGTGGTGTGATATGTATCGCGGTACGACCCCGACCTTTACCTTTACGCTGCCCATCGAGTGCGAGACCATTTAAGTACTACATGATTTATTAGTTTTCTTTGGATACACACGGCTGGTGAAATGGGAGAACATATATGACTGAACAAACGATTGTACATGAAGTAGCGCTTGCCGGGTACAAAGCTACTTCCACCGGCGGTATGCTGGATTTGGGCACATGGGGCAGCTACGGCATTGAAAAGCTGCACCTTACACTGGACGCGGCATGGCAGGATTTGACCATTACGGCGTTTTTCAATGTAAGGGGCGAAGTTGTGGCAAAGAAGGTTGTGGGGAAGGACGGCTATGCAGATGTGCCGTGGGAAGCCACAAAGGAAAACACTTTTGTCGGGCGCATTGTGTTTGAGGGCAGCATAAATGGCCGGCGGCGTATTTCCGCAAACCTGAACTACAAGGTCACGAACCACAGCGAGATCACGGACAGCGACCCTGTGCCGACAGATGACCGCTGGAACCAGTTTGTGACCGAAAACAAGGAATACCGGGACGGTGCGTTTGAGGCCGCTGAAAGAGCCAACGCGCGCGCAGAGGATGCAGAGGCGGCCAGCGATGACGCGCAGGCTGCGGCAAGGGCTGCGAAAGCCAGCGAGACGGCTGCAAATGCAAGCGAAAATGCAGCGGCGACCAGTGAAGACAATGCAAGAATCAGTGCGGGCGCGGCAGCGGTAAGCGAGGGCAACGCGGCGGCAAGTGCAGACAAGGCAAAGGCCAGCGAAACTGCCGCTGCAGAGAGTGCAAGCAATGCAGCTGTAAGCGCTGCCAGTGCGGCAACCGCTGCCAGTGATGCACAAGGCTATATGCAGACAGCAAGCGGCGCGGCAACCGCTGCCAATGCAAGCGCGGAAAACGCGGAGAGGTCAAAAGCTACGGCGGCAAGCTCTGCAACCGCTGCTGTCGGGAGTGCAACGGCTGCTGCCGGTGACGCTAAGACTGCCAGTGCTGCTGCTGCAGGGGCAACAGATGCAAAAGCGGCTGCGGTGGCTGCACAGAAAGATGCTGCGGCCAGCAAGGCTGCTGCCAAGACCAGTGAAGATGCGGCTGCAAAGAGCGCGGCAGATGCTAAGACCAGTGAAGATGCAGCTGCAAAGAGCGCGGCAGATGCTAAGACCAGTGAAGATGCAGCTGCAAAGAGCGCGGCAGATGCCGACAGCACTGCCAACAGCATCAATGATTCCATGACGCAGATCGCTGCGAACAAAGAGGCAGTTAGTCAGCTGAAGGAAGATACCACTGCACTGCAGAAGCGCCAGAATGTGCTTGTTGGCAGCGAGACAGGCAACCCAGTAAGCTGTGACGATGCCTTTGCAGCACCGCTGTGCGGGCTGAATGTGTACGGAAAGAGCACGCAGGACGGAACACCCAGCCCCGACAGCCCCGTGCCGATTGTGAGTGCTGGGGATGGCGGGACGATTGCCGTAAAGATGACAGGGAAAAATCTGTTGTATATCCCAGATAATAAAGCGACAGTAAGAGGGGTTACTATTACATCTAAAAACGGGATAATATCCATTTCTGGCACAGCGACTGAAGATGGGTATGTGTACCTTCCCGTTAAACAGATTAGTATACATGGCTTGGCGCTTTTGTCCTCAAACGTTTCTGCCACGACAGTAAAACTTGTGTCGGCATCTTGGAATGTGTTATTCACTCAAGACAGCGCTAATAACACACAGGAAGTAATAACACGCATCTGCTTTATTGTGAAGAAGGGAACAAACTACGATCTTAATGGTATAAATGTGCAGCTCGAACTTGGTTCAACCGCCACCGCCTACTCCCCCTATCATGAGCAGCTGCTTACCCTACAAACACCTACTGGACTGCCTGGCATCCCTGTGACCTCTGGCGGCAACTACACTGACCAGACTGGGCAGCAGTGGGTATGCGATGAGGTGGACTTGGGGAGAGGAGTGAAGGTGCAGAGGGTGAACGCTGTAGACTTGTCAACCCGTGTAATTACAGGTACCACTAACCTTGCGGCAACAAAACGACTTGCGATTCGGTTGTCACTCAAAGCTAAAGATTATACAGTAAAAGCCCTATGCAATAGATTGCCATATTTAGTTTCGTTCACTAGCGATACCGTTCACTTTTATGTAGACGCAAACAGTGCGCAGGTTTTTATTCCCATTGGCGCTAAAAACCCGGAAGAGGGCGAATACATTTTATTCCACGCCCTCGCCACCCCCATAGAAACTCCGCTATCCCCTGCTGAAATTGCTGCTTACAAAGCCCTTACCGCTTATGCCCCTGACACCGTGGTGCAAGCCAGCGATGGCGCAGGCATCAAGCTGGACTACCAGCGAGATGTAAATCTTGTCGTAAAAAATCTTGAGGATGCTATTGCATCCATGACTACCACCTAAAGGAGGCACATTATGGCTATCAAAAGTAAAGCACGACATGACCTGACCCTGCGCAGCATCAAGCGCGAAATTGCCGCTGGCAGAGATGTCGCCTATTGGCTAGACAAGGCATACAGCCATTTGGACAGTGGATTGCTGACTGAAGAAGACATTGCCGAGGTGGAAGCCCTGGCACAGGCGTATTACGATGCGCTGGATGCAGAGGACAGCAAAACGGACGAGCCTGCCAAAGATACTGATACAGTCAGCTAAAGAGGGCTTTAGCCGACTAACAAACAGAAAGGACAACAAATCATGAGACTTTCAAACGGTGAAGTTTTACTCCGCTGGCCGCTGGATCAGCACATTTTGACCCAGGGCTGGCACTACAACAGCGGCCGCAGCCATAACGGCATCGACCTGCGCACCCAGATCGGCAACACCGCCGTGCGCCCGGTCTACGCGGCAGAGGACGGCACGGTGTCGGCCACCCAGCTGTGGGACGGCCATACCATCGACGAGCGCAGCCTGCAGAGCTACGGCAACTACGTGGACATCCGCCACGCCGACTATAAAAAGCAGAGCCTCGTGACCCGCTACGCCCACCTGTTCAAGTTCATTGTTGCCAAGGGAGAAAAGGTCAAAGAGGGTCAGCTGATCGGCTACAGCGGCGCCACCGGCAACGTTTTTGGCGCGCACCTGCACTTCGAGGTGCTGCTGGGCGGCAAGCGCACCAACCCGCTGACTTGGCTGGATGATGACTTCACCACCGCCAGCAGCAGCGTCTACACCTACGGTCCCGGTGAGCATGCGGTCGAGCGCCCGGCCGAGGACAAGCCTGCCGCCTCCACGCTGCAGACCATCTGTGCCAGCAACCTGACCAATGCCCAGGCCATGGCGGTGTTCAGCCTTGCGATCCAGCTGCAGCTGGTGGCCATGCGGCTGTACTGGGCAGAATTCAGCGATGCCGAGATGGCGCATCAGAACATCGAGGTCGGCCCCATCACCCAGGGCGATGCCAAGGCCGTGTTGGACAAGCTGTCCGCCGTAGGTGCCAAGGGCACCGCGCAGGCAGCGTGAACGAAAGGAGTAAACCATGAAAGACGACAACATTTTCCTGTGGGTCAAGGCGGTGATTGCAGCCGCCTGCGGTGCCTTTACCGCGGCATTCGGCTGGCTGGGCTGGCTGGTGGTGGCCTGGGCTGCCTGCATGGTGCTGGATTGGCTCTCCGGCAGCGCGGCGGCCGCCAGCAGGGGAGAGTGGGCCAGTTCCGTTGCCAGAGATGGCATCTGGCACAAAGCGGGCATGATTGTGGTAGTTTGTGTGGCCGCGCTGACCGATGCTGTGCTCAGCATCGCGGTCGAAAACCTGCCCGGCCTGGGCATTACGTACCAGAATCTGATCCTGCCGGTGGTGTTGGTGTGGTACATTTTTACCGAACTCGGCTCCATCGCCGAGAACGCCGCCCACATGGGTGCCGATGTCCCTGATGGCCTGCTGAAACTGCTGGCCGCCGGGAAGAAAGCCGCAGAACGGCAGACTAAGGACGACAAGGAATAAAATTTGAAAACAGGGGTTGACTTTTTGTAGCTACAGCAATATACTATCTGTAGCGACAAAAAGTGAGGTGATGACTATGTCGCCTACCATTGGACGCCCCAAAAGTGAATCCCCTAAAGACACAATGCTGCGAGTTCGGCTCGATGAGGTGTATTGCCAAAAGCTCGAACATTGCGCTACGAAACTTAATTTGTCGAAAAGCGAAATCGTTCGCAAAGGGATAGACCTTGTGGAAAAGTCCATAGAAAAATGAAAGAGCCCCTTGTACTGCCGCTTCTTGCCGGACGCGCATCACAAGGGACTCAGGACCAGAGGAATTACCTTCTGGTAAGTCTATTATACCAGTTGGTAACGCCTCTTACAAGTGAATGAGAGGTTATTTTATCATGAATCACGACCGCCTTAACAAAAATCCGAACATGCTCGATATGGAAACAGCGCTTTATGAACTGAAATGTGCCACGGGCGTTGTGGATTCCATCCAAACCGCCATGGCCGAGGGCAGTTGCAACGAGAAAACCTACACCGACGCACTGTTTGGCGCGGTGATGTACCTGAGCACTGTGTACCGCCAATTTGAACAACTGATTTTTGTGGAGGGTAAGTAAGATGAACGATTTGCAGATTTTTAAAAATTCCGAATTTGGCGAGGTGCGTACCCTGGATAATGATGGTGCCATTCTCTTTTGTGGTTCCGATGTTGCTAAGGCTCTGGGATATGCAATTCCTCGCAAAGCCATCACTGACCATTGCAAGGGTGTTCTAAAACGGAACATCCTTACCGCAGGCGGTGAGCAAGAGATGGCGTTTATCCCTGAATCTGACCTTTATCGGCTTGTATTCAGTTCCAAACTACCCACAGCCGAAAAGTTCACGGACTGGGTCACCGCTGAAGTTCTGCCTACCATCCGCAAGCACGGGGCGTACATGACCCCAGAAACCTTGCAGGCCGCCATCCTGAACCCCGACACCATGATCCAGCTGTGCCAGCAGCTGAAAGCCGAGC
>ERZ1034969.321-NODE-321-length-31808-cov-19.919378_pt1 | contig 31808 bp, 20 predicted proteins | sample MGYA00520624_ERZ1034969 | MGnify/ENA primary metagenome ERZ1034969 (study PRJEB33766, sample SAMN09781776) | gut metagenome | biome: gut microbiome | host: Homo sapiens | place: Madagascar | study: EMG produced TPA metagenomics assembly of the PRJNA485056 data...
GCAGATATAAAGATTTTCACCTCTTTATTTTTCCAAGTGCAAATATAATAGTAAGAGCTAAAGCAAACGGCTGAGTGAACGAAACGAGACGACTGAGTATTTTGAAGGATATGACTATGCAAGCTGAAGGATACGGCTCCGTTAACCGAAGGATACGGCTCCGTAAGCTAAAGAATATGACTGCGTAAGTGAAAGAAGACGTCTGATCAGGTTCAAAGAGATAGAATATGGAGTTCAAGGAGACTGCTTCTGGGAAGTTGCCACTAGGCTCAGCAGCTCTGCTGAGCCTAGTCAGCAGGTCTGCTCACTGCAGTCAGCAGGTCTGCCGAGCATACTAAGAAAGCAGCTGGTATGCGCACTTGCATATCAGCTGTTTTTGCACTTTTAAGTTCGACTTGTTGTAAAATATCACACTTTTAAGGACGACCTTTTGTGGTTTTACACATTTTTAAGGACGTTTTTTGTGGTTTTTCAAAAGAAATCAGTATCTTTGCAGCAATATTCCCTCACAAAAGTGTTGGTAATAAGGCATTATTCCCTCATAAAAATGTATAGGCACAAATATCATTCCCTCACAAAAGTGTAGCAAACATGAAAAGATTCATATACAACCATCTGAAAGACTGGAAATTATCCAGTAACAGGAAGCCACTCATCATGTATGGAGCAAGACAAGTTGGCAAGACCTATATCATCAAAGAGTTTGGCAACAACGAATTTGAGAATATGGTTTACATCAACTGTTACAAAAACAAAAGCATTGCTCAACTTTTTCAAGGTGACGCAAATGCAGAAAGACTTTCCATCGGCCTTGCTGCTTATGCACACCAAGACATCACTCCTGGCAAGACCCTTGTATTTCTCGATGAGATACAAGAGATTCCATCTGTTTTGTCCTCGCTGAAATATTTCTGTGAAGACAAGCCAGAATTGCATATCATCGTAGCAGGATCATTGCTCGGTGTCATGAACATGAAAGGAGAATCCTTCCCTGTCGGTAAAGTTGACATCATGCACCTCTACCCCATGACTTATGAGGAATTTCTACTTGCCAATGGAGAGAAACAACTTTTGGATTTATTGCAAAGCGGAGATAAGGTACTTATCAACAGCCTCGCCCCAAAATTCATAGAATACCTTCGACGATACTACTTTGTTGGAGGTATGCCCGAAGCAGTATTGGAATTTACACAAAATCACAACCCAATGCAAGTAAGGCAAATTCAACAAAACATCTTGAATGCATACGAGGCAGATATCAGCAAACACACCGAAGAACAGACACAAAGAGTAAGAATGGTATGGCAATCAATCCCAGCCCAACTGGCTCGCGAGAACAAGAAGTTCATCTATGGTGCAATAAGAAAAGGAGCTAGGGCTAAAGATTTCGAGATTGCAATACAATGGCTCACTGACGCAGGACTCGTCCATAAGGTAGAAAGAACAAGAGATGCCAAATCTCCATTAAAATTCTATGCAGACATGGATGCTTTCAAATTATATGTACTTGATGTAGGTTTGTTGGGAGCACTCACAATGGCACAACCTGACCAGATTCTCATTGGCAACAACGTGTTTAGCGAATACAAGGGGGCGTTTACTGAGAATTTCGTGCTTCAACAACTGAAATCTCTTCCTTACTTACCCATATATTATTACAGTAAGCCAAGCTCTACCCAAGAAATTGATTTCATAGTACAAGCCGGCAGCGAAATCTTACCAATAGAAGTAAAGGCTGAGGAGAATGTAAAGGCAAAATCACTAGCAGCATTTATCACTCACGATTTTGCCTCCTATCATCTCAAAGGTATCCGTTTCTCCATGCGAGGTTTCCAAGACCAAAAATGGATGGAAAATGTACCACTATTCGCAGCTAGAGAATTTGTTAAACACAAGGTAGAGAAGAGTTTCATCATCAAATAAGCCATAGAAGCATGAGGAAGAAACTGAATAAGAAACTTTGCATGGATGACATCTATGAGATTTGTATTCTTACCCATGGTAATAACCGTAAAAAAGCTCATCTTTATCAACTAACATTTGATGAGGACGAGCGAATATCCACAAATGCCCTGTGGGTATTCACTCATTTCGACATGCAGAACAACGAGTGGCTCTATGCCAAGCACGATGACTTAATAGACCGAGTTCTCGTAGAGAAAAATGAGACCAAGCGCCGCCTGATGCTCCAACTCCTTCTCCGTCAGCCATTCGAGGAAGAATCACTCCGTTCCGATTTCATCGATTTCTGCATCGCCAAGATTACCGCCTGTTCCCAGCCCTACGCCATCCGCTGCTACTGCATGAAGCTCACCTACGAGCAGATGAAATACTATCCCGAACTCCTCGAAGAGTTAAGAATGGCATTGGATATGCTGGAGCAAGAGGTTCTATCCCCAGGATTATTATCAGCAAAAAGGCAAATTATAAAGAAAATCAAGCGAAGCCTTGGAAAATTCGGGAAATAGTCGTAACTTTGCAAAGTTAAATATCAAGCATTACATCTATGAATAAAGATAATATCAACGAGTTCGCATCCTTCGATGAGTATCTTCGACAAGGAGAGCCTTCGCAGAAGGAAAGTGCCGAGAACTGGAAGACGGCTATCGGATTGCAGGCTGTAGATGGGCTGCAACCGTCGGCGTATCTCATAGATGTGGCTAAGCGAAATATCGAAGGGGAAATCACTCTGGATGAAACCAGAAAACTGATTGACTCTTACTATCAGAGCAAGACGGTCCGCACACCTAAGGATGAAGACGAGGAAGAGGCAGATAAGGTTTCTGCCAACATCGCAAAGATTCTCGCCAGCAAGACCTTTGCCTTCAATACCAACGGATATGTTTCCCTGCATCGAAGAATATTCGAGGGAGTATTCAAGCACGCAGGAGAAATCCGACAGTATGATATTTCCAAGAAAGAATGGGTGCTCGAAGGAGATTCCGTAAACTACCTGAATTGGGAAGACTTGCGAAGAGCCTTGGATTGGGATATTGAGCAGGAGAAGAACTTCTCATATAAAGGTCTGACGGATGATGAGAAGATTGAGCATATTGCCAAATTCATTTCAGGCATCTGGCAAATCCATGCTTTCAGAGAGGGAAACACCCGAACCACGGCAATTTTCACCATTCAATATCTCCGTTCGTTAGGATATGAAGTGAACAACGAAATGTTTGCCAAGCATTCCTGGTATTTCCGCAATGCCCTGGTTCGTGCCAATTATCGCAATATCAATAAAGATATAGAGTATTCTCCTATCTACCTGGTTCGTTTCTTCAGAAACTTGCTGCTAGGCGAAAGTTGGGTTCTCAAAAACAGATACTTGCATATAGATCCTACAGATGAATGGAAGGTACAGCCAAGACTTGCTACCCCACAAGCACCCCACACGCCTCATCAAAAGGTGGACAGAAAAGGTGGACAGAAAACAGAAAAGGTGGGCAGAAAAGGTGGACAGAAAACCAAAGACTCTATCCTTTCCCTTATCGCATCCGACCCATTTGTCACCACCAATGAGATGAGTAAACGATTGGAAATCAACCGAAGTGCCATCTCTAAACATATAAAGAAACTGAAAGAAGATCACATAATAGAACGAATAGGACCAGACAAGGGAGGAAAATGGCTCATCAAGAAATAAGAAACACCTTTTTTATGGCGCAAAGATAGCACTAATTTTTTCACTTATACAAGAAAAACTCGCTACTTTTGTAACCTTTTTCATGTATAAGTGAAAAACATTGCGTTTTTATCGAATATTTCTAGTATAAGTGAAAGAAATAACTCTAAAAAGGAAACTTTGATGGAATTTTTTGCTTTTTTCTGTTCTACTTGATGTTATCTCGCAGAAAAATCGTAACTTTGCAAATCATATAACAACAACACAAAGAATAAAATGAAGAAAAAAGCAACGGTCCTTATCGCCTCTATCATGGCGTTCTGCGGAATCAATACCGCACACGCTGACGAGGGAATGTGGACGATTTACAACTTGCCTAACGCTGTATATGAGATGATGCAGCGCGAAGGCTTCAGTATGACTTACGACCAGCTCTACAACGGCGAGAACGCCTTGAAGAATGCCGTGGTTAACTTCTCGGGCTATTGCTCAGGCGTAGTCGTTTCTCCAGACGGTTTGGTATTTACCAACCACCATTGCGGTTTCGAGGCTATCAGAAGCCACTCTACCGTGGAGCACGACTATATGCTCAATGGTTTCTTTGCTAAATCTTACGCAGAGGAATTGCCTAACGAGAATATGTTCGTCAGCTTTATGGTTGAACAGAAGGATGTAACCGATAAGGTGATGAGCCTCGGATACGAGAAACTCGACAACAAGAAGCGCGATGAACTCATCGATTCTCTGGAGAACGAGATGACTAAAGAGGCTAAGAAGAACGATTCTACCCTCCATATCACCGTTCAGCCTTTCTACGAGGGCAACAAGTGGTACGCTACTACTTACCGCGACTTCACCGACCTGCGTCTGGTTTTCACCGTACCAAAGTCTATGGGTAAGTTTGGTGGCGATACAGACAACTGGATGTGGCCTCGCCAGACCTGCGACTTCTCTGTATTCCGCATCTATGCCGACCCAAAGACCAATGGTCCTGCTGCCTACAGCAAGGATAATGTGCCTTATCATCCTAAGCGTTGGGCACAGGTTTCTCTCCAGGGTTACAAGGATGGCGACTATGCGATGACCATGGGTTACCCAGGCAGCACAGAGCGTTATCTTTCAAGCTACGGAATCCAGACCATGCGCGATGCTGAGAATGCGCCTCGTGCCCAGGTTCGTGGCGTAAAGCAGGAGGTAATGCAGAAGCACATGCGTGCCGACGAGGCTGTCCGCATCAAGTACGACAGCAAGTACGCCAGCTCTTCCAACTACTGGAAGAATGCCATCGGTATGAACAAGTGTATCGACTCTATCGGCATCGTGAATCTGAAGCGTGAGTACGAAACCCGTCTCCGTGCTTGGCAGGATACAGCCAAGGCAGCCAACGATCTTGCCCACAAGGTAGATTTCGATAAACTCGCCAAGCTCTACAAGGAGAGCGCAGACGTGAAATACGCCTGGACCAACTTCTCTGAATCTTTCACCAGAAGAAGCAACATCGAGTTCTCTACCCGTGCCATCAAGCTCCAGACCAATATGGAGGTGAAGGGTCCTGAGAAGAACAAGAAGAAGCAGTATCATGAGTTTGAAGATAACTCTGCAGAATGGGATATGGCGCTCGATAAGGAAGTGCTCGCTACCCTCTTGAAGAATTACAAGGAGCACGTAGATGCAAAATGGTTGCCTAAGTTCTACAAGACCATCGACGCTGAGTTTGGCGGCGACTACGCCAAGTATGTGGATTATCTCTGGGAGAAGTCGCTCATCATGAAGAAGGGCGCCAAGCTCTATTTCAACAAGAAGGGATATGAGAAGGATCCAGGCGTAAGCTTCGGTATGGATTTGAACGATGTATATGGTGATTTCGCTGCTCAGATGGGCAGCATCAACGATAGCATCGCCGAGCAGGAGAAGTATCTCTGCGCTGCCAAGCTCCGTATGGAGGAGGACATGCCTCACTACAGCGACGCCAACTTCACCATGCGATTGAGCTACGGTCAGGTAGGCGGTTTCGACCTCGGTGGCAAGCCATCAGGCTATTATACCACAGCCGAGAGTATCGTTGAGAAGATGAAGCAGGGCGACAAGGTAATCGATTACTACGCTGAGCCTATCATGCACGAGCTCCTCTCTGAGAAGGATTTCGGCAAGTATCAGGATAAGACGACTGGCAAGATGCAGCTCTGCTTCCTCACCAACAACGATATTACCGGTGGTAATTCTGGTAGCCCTATGTTCAATGGTAAGGGTGAGTTGATTGGTCTTGCCTTCGATGGCAACTGGGACAGCCTCAGCTCTGACATCAACTTCGACAAGCGTCTGGCTCGCTGCATCGGTGTGGACATCCGCTATGTGCTCTACCTGATGGATAAGTGGGGACATGCAGACCGCCTCTTGAAGGAGATCAATGCGAAGTAAATCCTATCTCTGAATCAACAGAGATGATATAAAGGTTTATCCTGGGATAAAGATTAGTCTCAGGATAATATAAAAAAGAGCGGAAAATCAGCTGTTAACTGTTAACCTGTTAACTTCTGGCTTTCCGCTCTTGTTTTATTTTGTCTTTCTATTCTTGTTATCTTGCTGATTTTCAGCTTATTTTTATCTTACAGATTCGCAACTTACAGAATCCCAATTAATACTGCGAGATATTATTCAACTCCTTCAATGAAACCTGACGAGGCTTCTCGGCAAGTTTCTTCTTCAATTCATCCACCGTTATTTCTGCAGATGGATTGAAATCGGCAGAGCGCATGTAATCAATTACACTCTGATAGAAAGCCTTGCCTTCCGGGTATTTGGCAGCCTTCTCCAAATTGCTCATGCAGACGAGGAGCTTTCCGGCTCCCACCTTCCATTCCATCACCAAGCCCAACTTATGATTTCGCTCGATGTTATCTATCACCTGAACTATCGGGCGATAATCCTTGGAGAAGTTGTCAAGCACCAGCGGATGCGATTCCTTGATAACCGGGAACCACTGCCAGTTGGTGTGCATCTCCGTTGGGAATCCCTTGAATATCGGATATTCCGGATTCGTCAGAATGCCCAGAGTTCCTGGAGAAACCTTCTTCTTGTTGTTCTCGCAGATGGTCTTGAACATGCGATAATTCCAGTAATCGGTCTGGAAGAGTCCGCCAACAGTATAAGGCGTGGCATTATTTGCCTGCGAAAGCGTATCATCGGCAGCTACAAAATGACTGGAAGCCGTAGGCATCCAAAGCACCTTTCCGCCCTTTTCCAAGACTTTCACCACTTCCTGATTCAAATTCTTGGCTATGATAACGCCCTTCTTTTCCAAAGCCTTCTTCGGATAAACCCAAAGTTCGTAGGAGTTTCTCGCCTCTGTTCCTTCAATGTTTAATGTAAGAAGCAGCTTGGTAGGTTTCTGCACGTGGAAAACACCATTCAGTTCACCCACATCCACCAAACCTTCATCGTATGAAAAGATGTTCAATACTCCCTCATCCTCAGCCATCAAGTCGCCCACATTCTTTCTCACTTCACCATCCTTGGTGCAGAAAGTTCCATCATCCATACAGAACAATCCGTTCTCGGCAGCCAGATGCCATTTCAGTTTCTTGCCCTTCAGCGAAGAACCGCCATAGTTGGCAACCTTAACCTTAGCCTGAATCTTCTCTCCGTCCTCGAAGCAGAATTTCTCCACTTCCAGCAGAGGAACCACAGGCGAGCACCACTGGCGCCATTCCTCAGGCGTAGTGATTCCCTTGCTCTCCATGAAAGCATCGAGGATGCCTACGAAAGCACTTCCCTGACCGGGATAATCCTGAATATCGAGCAGTTGGAAGCCTGCCATATTTCGGGTTCTCAAATCCATTTCTATATCGGCTTTATAGAGTTTCACGCTCCATAAGCCCGAAGCCTTGTGGAAATCATCTGCCTGCGAGAGCATTCCGGCTGCAGCCAGCCTGCGGCGGAAGACTTCAAAGTTATAAGGATGAAGCACTCCGGTGTATTTCTTCATTTCCCGATAGTCAGGATAGGTCTGAAACTGGCCTGTTTCGTGAGAGATGATAGGGATTCCTGCCTTATCGCAAGCCTCATCAAAATTCATCGTAAAATTAGGATGGAAATGATTGATCATTCCTCCATCGTAAGCGTCGGCAAACGAGAAGGAACCACGGGTATGAGTATTGAATTTGCCCCATCCCTCACCTCCGATTCGGCAAGTGGTGAAGTAATCTATTCCTTCCTTTATTCCCTGATAACCGAGATAGTAATTGCTGCCGAAGGTATAGTATTTATCTGGCGCAATCTTGCGGAAATCATCCACAAACTCCTTCATCTTGTCGATGTCGCCCCAGAGTTCATTACCCAGCGCCATCATTCGGAAAGAAGGATGATGACCGTATTCTCTGAGGATGTTCTCGCCTTCCTGATGCAGGAACGCCATCAGTCTTTCATCCTTCTTGTCGAAGGAACCCCAGAAAGGAAGTTCCGGCTGGAGATAGATTCCCAGACTGTCCGCTGCCACGAAAGCCGCCTCCGGTGGGCACCAGGAATGAAAACGCACATGGTTGATTCCATACTCCTTGCAGGTTCCGAGATACTTCATCCAGCCTTCCACGCTCATCTCCACATGTCCCGTCAGCGGCCAGACAGCCGCATCGTGCTTGCCACGGAGGAATATCCTATGACCATTGGCGTAGAAGTGAGCACCCTCAATATGAAAATCCTTGGCGAAATCAGGCATCTGAAGGGCGGAAGGAGAAGCTACAGAACGGCTAGGGACTGCTCCTGTTAGAGTTTCTGCAGATTTGCTCTCTACAGAGCTGGCTAGCTGGAGTTCTATCCTTCCGATAATTCCATTCCAGTTGGTCTGTGTATCTTCTGTATAAGCATGGCTGGAACCGTAAACCTGCTCAGGCACACCTCTTCCATTATCCACCACGATTTCCAGGAAATGCTTGCCCGGCTTCACCTTCTTTGGTAGAAGATAGCGCTGAGGAGTAGAGATGAAGTTGCAGGAATCCACCAGTTCTCCATCCATATACACCCATGTTGGTCGGGTACGCTCCAGGAAGAGTTCTACCGGCTTCTTCTTCCAGTCCTTCGGGATATTGATTGTTCTCGAATATCTAGCAGCTCCTTTATAGGCATAGAGTCTCGTAAGATGCGTTGTTTCCATCGTATCTTTCGGAGCGAATCCCAGATGGTTCGTATCGATGGTACCGGGAAGAATGGCACGCTTCGCAGCATCCGTAACCACACGTTTGCCCTTAGCAAAAGCGCTCTTGCTCTCGCCCAACTCCACCTGCCATTCTCCTGCCAAGGAGATACTCTGTGCTTGCATACTCAGGCTCATCAAGCCCAAGGAAGCGATTAAAACTATTCTTCTCATTTTTTAGGTATTGTTAATCCGCCTGCAAATATAATCATTTTATTTGAGATTTCTTTCTATTTTACGAAGAAAAAGTTCCGTTCAACGTCGCTGAATGTCGGTTCAACGTCGCTGAACGAAACTTTCTATTAGGGATAGAGATTTATTTGATAGAAGAAAATACTGATTATCATAGGGAGTAGAGACATCTACATATAAGAAGAGCACCCTTTCCTGAATAACAAGAAAGAGTGCTCCTTACTATTATCTAAACATACTCAACATATAAATATGCTTTATTTCTTCTTAGGTCTGCGACGAGCCCAACCTTCTTCCTCGAAGTTTGGCTCCTCGCCCTTGAACTTCACGTTGTCGTTGTTCTGGAAGAACTGGCGCCAATCGCCTGTATCCTCCTGGCTGCGTGATTTTCTTCCGCCACGAGATTCACCACGGCTTCCACGTCCTCCCTTTCCACGAGAATCACGAGAATCTCTTGCATCATCAGAAGAACCTCTGCGACCACGACCTTCCGAGCTGCGTCCGCCTCTTTCTGAACCACGGCCGCCACGGGCTGCTCTGCCATGACCTTCCTCATCAGCATCGTTACATCTCACGGTTCTGCCCTTATACTCAGTACCGTTCAAAGCCTTCATCACGCGCTTAGCATCCTCCTCAGGCACCTCGATGTAGGCAAACTTACTCAGCAGGTCGATGTGACCCACCTCCTGACGACCCTTCACGTGCTTGTTCAGATACTGCATGATTTCGCCCGGATAGAAACCATCCGCCTTACCCAGATTGATGAACAGGCGCTTGAAACCAGCCTCTGTCTCATGCTTTCTGCGACCATTGGAAACCTTGCCACGGCCTTCGCCACGATTTCCACGACCCTCGCCGCCACGGGAACCCTTGCCGGTCTCTGGCTTGATAATCTCAGGAGCGTTCTTATAGTAATCGAGGAACTTACCGAAGGTGATGGTTACCATCTTCTTGATGATGTCCTCCTTGTCGATGTACTCAAACTGGCGGTTGATTTCTGCCATGTATGGTTCAATCTGATCCTCATCCACATCGGTCTTCATGATGTCGTCCATGGTCTTGAAGAGCTGCTTCTTGCAAATTTCCTCTGGGGTTGGCAAAACGCCGTCCACGAACTCCTTGCCAATCTGCTTCTCAATCTGGCGAACCTTGAACTTCTCTCTGGTATGAATGATAGAGATGGATGTTCCCTTCTTTCCGGCACGACCCGTACGGCCGCTTCGGTGGGTGTAACTTGCCACATCATCAGGCAAACCGTAGTTGATAACGTGAGTCAGATCCTCTACGTCCAAGCCACGGGCAGCCACATCAGTAGCCACCAGGAACTGAACGGTATGGTTGCGGAACTTCTGCATAGTGAGGTCACGCTGCTGCTGACTCAAGTCGCCGTGCAGCGCCTCTGCATTATAACCATCCTTGATGAGCTTATCTGCAATATCCTGAGTCTCCAGCTTGGTGCGGCAGAAGATAATTGCAAAGATGCGTGGATAGAAATCCACCACGCGCTTCAGGGCGAGATACTTGTCCTTGGCATTTACCAGATAGTAGATGTGGTTTACATGCTCAGCACCCTCGTTGCGCGAACCCACTACGATTTCCTTGTGGTCGTGCAGGTAGTTGAGGGCAATCTTCTCGATGTCCTTGCTCATGGTAGCCGAGAAGAGCAGAGTATTTCTATCTTCCGGAACGTTCTCAAAGATGGCATTGATGCTCTCAGAGAAGCCCATGTTCAGCATCTCGTCAGCCTCATCAAGCACCACGTTGTTCACGTTTTCCAACTGAGCCACGCCACGATTAATCAAATCGAGCAGACGGCCAGGGGTAGCCACGATAATCTGCACACCATGCTTCAGGGTGCGAATCTGGCTTCCTATGTCGGTACCGCCATAAACAGCGGCAATATGCAAACCGTCGATGTACTTGGCAAAACTGTTCAAATCGTCTGCTATCTGGAGGCAGAGTTCACGTGTAGGACTGAGGATGATAGCCTGTGTCTGCTTGCTGCTGGCATCAGTTTTCTGGATAACCGGAATACCGTAAGATGCAGTCTTACCCGTACCGGTCTGCGCCAACGCAATCACGTCGTTCTTATTACCAAGCAAATATGGGATTACTTCTTCCTGAACTGGCATTGGATTTTCAAATCCAAGCTCTTCGATGGCACGGCGAATCTCTTCGCTTACGCCCAATTCTTCAAATGTCTTCAAATCTTTTTAACCTTAATTCATTATAATCAAAATGGAAGGCCGAATTCACCCTCCCAGCCATGAATTAGGGTGCAAAATCCTTCCGAAACGCTTGCGGCAATCCCACGCATTTATTAAGATTGCCTAAATTCGGGTGCAAAGATACGAAAAAAATGTGACTTTCTTGCATTTTTTGCGCAGAAATCATTATCTTTGCATTATCTTTACAGATAATTCGGACGACATTTCATGCCGAACGACTAACAAATAGATATAATAACCCGAGAAATAACGACATCGCATCACAACGAATATCGATTATAACCTCGAATAACAAAGAATCGAAAGATATGAAAAAGGTAATTTTCACCCAAGAATGGATGACAATGCATCCATACGAGAAACCAAATGAAGTAGATCAGTACTATACAGAACTGGCTAACGAAATATACCATGCCCTCGATGAGGCGTGCTTCACCCACCAGTTTAAGAACGTGGAAGAAGCCAAGCAGCTTGCACTCAGCATCGCCGGCTACTTTGAGGACGTCATCTCAGGTACCTGCATCTGGAAGACCTTTACTGCAGAATGCAAGAAGCGCTATGGCACTTACATTCCTTTCTACGAGAACGAGAAGGAATTTATCCAGAATACGCTGAACGATGATGAGTCTCCATACGATCCTGACGAAATCAACTATGCAGACATCAAGTTCCTGTGCTGGCACCATTACCAGCAGAGCAGTTATGTGCAGGAACCTGTACCATTCCTGTTCAGCACCCTGGAGCTGGCAGCCAAGATGGCTTATAATGTGCTCGACAAGGAATACGAGACAGCGCCGGAGAACGAGCGTCTCTACGATTTCCTTTGCGAATTGCCAACCGATGAAGACAAGTTCTATGAATATCGCGATGCACTCGCCTGGTTCCATTATGGCTGCTTCTTCAACGTGGGAAACCGCTTCCGCCTTCAGATGGAGCTGGAGCGCCTCGCCCACTCTCCACAGGGCTTCAATGATGTCATCGCCTACTCTATCCAGATAGAGCATACGATGAACAGCCGCAACAACCTCCTCGCCCTCACCTCTGCCGAATGGCTTGCCAAGGTGAGCGAACATCATCCTGCCCACAAGCTCTGGACAGAAATCGACTACAAGGGCACCCGTGCCTTCAAGATGATCAAGGAGGATGAGAACTTCTTCTATCTGAAGGATTTGTATGATGCTTCTGAGAAAGATGCTTCTGATAAGGATTCTGAGGAAGAGAAGTTATATAGAGTTCGAAAGGATTCTACCAATATCGAAGATGCCAGCGCTTTCCTCAGTGGCGAGCAGCTGTTGGTTACCAATCTCTTCTACTTCGGTGGCGACTGGTGGCAGACGGGTGCTTTGCTGAACCCAAACTACGAGGAGAACAAGGAGCAGATTGAGGCAGAGAAGGCTCAGGTGAACCACGAGCAGCCTATCAACGATTACAACCTGCTCAAGGCAAAGGGCTACGGTGATAAGTTCATCTTCCTGGAGGATATCAAGACCTTGAAGAGTATCCTAAAGGAAGTTGGTTTCGAATTACCAGCCAACATCAAGTTCCCTCCAAAGTACGAGAAGGGAATTATCGTTTGCGGAAGTCCATATACCGGAATTAACATCTGCTTCGGTATGGCTCACTGCATTGCATCGCCTGAGAATCCATATTACAACGCTGAGCATGCAGAGCTCGACAGCTTCAATATCATCTCTGGCTTGGGCCGTCCATTCCCTTACGAGATTGTGTGCAAGTTGATAGACAACAACATGTTGCCTGATGCCAACCTCTTCACCAGCAAATATGTAAGAGAAATCGGTTTGAAGGTTACCCAGGCTTACATCCAGTTCCTTGCCGATTACTATCTGATGGGCAGAAAGGATAAGGATCTGTCGCCTGCTGAATTGTGGTAAATTCATTTAGAATACTCAAAAGTCTACTACACTAACGCTGTTTTTAAGGGGTTAGCGTAGTAGACTTTTGTTGAATTAAAGGGGAAGAGCGAAAAACAGCTGTTAACTGTTAACTCTGTTAACCCCCCAGCTGTTTTCCCACTCTTTTATTTATCTTCTTATTTCAGATTCTTATCCAGAAACTCCAGCATTTTCTCCTGCGCTTTCAATCCGCAGGAATGAGGAATATCCCAAAGCTCCGTATCCAGCAGATTATCTGCGCCCTGGCTTTTCCAAACCTTGTGCATTTCGGCGAAAGCATCTTCTACGCCGGGCACAGGGAAGAGCTTGTCTTTTGTTCCATTGATGAAGAGCATCGGTTTCGGACAGGCGAGGGAGGCGATGTGAGGATAATCGAGATATTGGCGAAGACCCGGGATGCAATTTGCAAAACCGCCATTCTCCTTTCTTCCGAAACGCCTGGTAAGCTGAGCATCGGTGGTAATCATCCAGCAGATGGAAGCACCCGCCTTGATTCTATCCGATAAGGCAGAAAGCATCCACGAGCGATAGGCTCCCATCGAACACCCCACGCAGCCAATACGCCCTGCGTCCACCATCGGCAGCGAAGCCAGGAACTCGGTGCTGGCGATATCATCGTAAGTCATGAAGGCAGAGAGGTCTCTGCCCAGCATCATCATGTTGCCGGCTATCAGGTCGTATTTGTTTCTGTCCACGCCCTCCTTTCGGCCTCGTTCTCCCCACATCGGAGCATCTGCAGAAAAGACCACGTAGCCATGCTTCGCCAAGTAATCGCCCACATACTGATTATCGTAAAGCTGTTTTGCCCACGCATCTGCATCATCAAGAATCTCCTGACAGAGCGCCTGCTTCTCCGGAGCATCTTTCTCTTCCGGAGTAAAGAAAGGACGAATCATCTTCTCCTTTCCTATAAAGAGATGAGCACCATGGTCATGAAGCGCATTCACCGTTGGGAATGGACCCTTGCCATCCGGAATCAGGAGATAAGCCGTAATTCGGGAATAGGCGTTGATATTAAAGGCGATTTTCTGCGCCTTATACCCGTCTCTCTGCTCCTCGCCCAAGACTTCCATATCCCAAGCCGCAGCCGCCTTCGGAGGCGTCATCATGCATTCAAACACCTTTTCCCTTGCCGCCTTCTTCCACTTCTTGAAGTTCTTAATCGGACTGTTTCCCCAAGCCATCGGATAGGTCAGTTCCTTCTTCAGCGTTTCTACATAGGTAGGAATCTCTCCCTGCCACTCATACTTCTCCCGCTTCTGAAGCTTCGGCTTCGGAGAGGTCTGTGCAAGCGACACAGACGCCTGCAACAATGCGATGATACTATATGTGATAATCCTTTTCATTCTCTTGTATCGTTTATAAGATTTCTATCTTTCTGTTTATAAGATTAGTTATAGTTTGCAAAATTAAGAAATTATCCGCAAAAAGAGCCCAATAATCTCGATATTTTTGCGTACCTTTGCCTAAAACATTTATAAATAACGGATAAAACATTATCAAATAGAAGATAAAGCAATATGAAAATAGCAGTTTTTTGTTCAGCAAATAAGAATATCGACCCCGACTTCTTCACGTTGACTGAAGAGATGGGAAAGTGGATGGCAGAGAACGGCCACGACCTGGTTTTCGGCGGCTGCAACTCCGGTCTGATGGATTGCATCGGTAAAGCAGTGAAGGCGAATGGCGGCAGAACCATCGGTGTGGTTCCTACGCTTGTAGAGCGAGGCGGCAGAACATTCCCAGACCTCGACATCGAGATTCCGTGTGATAATCTCAGCGACCGCAAGGACCTGATGCTTGCCCAGAGCGACATCTTCGTAGCCCTTCCTGGCGGCGTCGGCACCCTGGATGAAATCTTCACCATCGCCGCCGCCCACACCATCGGCTACCATCACAAGATGGTGATTCTCTACAACATGAAAGGCTTCTGGAACTCCACCATCGCCCTGTTGGATGACATGGCAGAGAAAAGCATGATTCGCGGCGATTGGCGAGATGTGATTGAAGTGGCGGATAACCTGGAAGAATTGACAAAGCTCTGCAAGGGATAGAGCCATCTTTTCCAATTATATTTCAAGAAGAATTTTCAGACAAAAACGTGTGTTTTTAAGAGAAAAAAGCTATAATTAGCTTATTTCTAATATTAATATGCACTTACAACTTTTTGTATATCAACTACAAAAACAAGATTTGCAAATTAAGCATGTTTCAACATGCTTAATTTGCACTAACACAAAATTCCATACAAAGAGTATGGATAAATTCCTATTATTCATTAAACGCCAGGCTCTCCACAAACATTTTCAATTTATCAACCAGATATAATGGAAGATTGAGCAAATCATCGTCCTTCCTCATGTTAAGAGCAGAAAGACGAATTGATAGTTTAGGGAGATATTGCTTGCGATAATACGCCAGGCTCTTCGCCGTGACATTCTTATCAGCCTTCACCTCGATAGGAATGATTTTACCAGCATCCTGCAACAGGAACTCCACTTCTGCCGTATTGCCAGAAGTCCAATAATAATGCTGGCTGCCATACTGGCGAACCAAAGCCTGCAGAACATAGTTTTCTGCCATCACCCCCTTGAACTCCGTAAAGAGATTGTCGCCCATCAATACCGTAGCAGCATCCAAATCAAACTTGCGTCCCAATAAGCCCACATCATTGAGATAAAGCTTGAAGGCATTGTCTTTCTTATAGGCAGAAAGCGGCAAGCGAGGAGTTTCTATCGCCGAAACCCGATGCACCAATCCTGCCAGGCACAACCATTCGATGGCTCCCTCATACTCACGCGCCCTAGCCCCTTTCTGAACATCAGCATAACGGAACTTCTTGTCCTCACGAGCCAGCTGATTCTGCAAATTGTCCCAAACCTGAAACACACGTGGGATATCCTTGTTGCTGATGTGCTTGGCAAAATCAAGGGAATAAGACTGGAGGATAGCATCCTGAACCACCTTTACTTCCGTCCACGAACGAGTGTCGATGTAGGCACTTACCGCCTCGGGCATTCCGCCTAACACAAGATACAACTTGTAAGCATCTATCAGCTGCTGGTGCAACACCTCGGGCACAGCCATCACCTCGTCTATCATCTGATAAGAATGATAGAGCTGGGCATCTGCCACCCTCAGATATTCTGCAAACGATACGGGATGAAGAGTCATGAAGTCCACCTTACCCACGGGAAAAGACGCTCCTGTACGATTAAGAGCCACACCCAGGAGTGAACCTGCGCACACAACAGCGTACTCCGGAGCATCCTCGCAGAAATACTTCAAGCTATTCAATGCTTCATTGCATTCCTGAATCTCATCAAGAACAATCAGAGTGGAAGTTGGAGAAATTTTCTTCCCCGTCATCAGCTCCATCGATTTAATGAGTTTCAAAGGCTCCTTGGTACGTTTAAAATCTTCCTTCACGGCTGGCATCGTATCGAAGTTGATGTAAACCATATCCTCAAAGCATTCCCTGCCAAACTTCTTCAAAGCCCACGACTTACCTACCTGGCGTGCGCCCTGCAACACCAATGGTTTGCGACGCGGATTCTCCTTCCACGCCTTCAATTTATCTAGTATTTCTCTTTGTATTTCTGCCATAATTTCTTCATTAATATGATTTTTCGGCAAAAATACACATTTTTCATATCAAAAAGTGGCAAACTTGCACATTTTTAATATTAATTAGGATTAGAATCTATAAAACAGAGTTCTCAAATAAAAAGAAAGAGCGGAAAAACAACTGTTAACTGTTAACTCTGTTAACCCCAGTTGCCTTTCCGCTCTTGATATTTTCTTCAAGACCATCTATCCCTTATTTTCTTTCCCCAAAAGGAAATCGGAGAGGCTCATCATCAGAATGCCTTCTTCATTATAACCCGAACGATACCTATCCCCTACGATTATCAGTTTGCGAAAGCCATCGTTTACATTCAAAAGAGAAGCCTGCTCCTGATCTACCTTCTCCTTATCCGGCAAGGCGTAAGCCGACTGGATATAGAGGCGTTCATCATGACGGTTCACCACGAAATCAATCTCAAGATTCCTACGCTGCAGTTTGCCATTCTCATCCCGCTTGAAGCTCTCCACCGATCCCACATCCACAGTATAACCCTGCTTCCGCAATTCGTTATAAACCACGTTTTCCATGATATGGGTGAATTCTATCTGCCGGAAATCAAGCACGGCATTTCTAATACCGATGTCCTCGAAATAATACTTGGTACCAGTACCAATGTATTTGCGCCCCTTCACATCATAGCGCAAAGCCTCACTGATGATGAAGGAATCCTGCAGGTTCTCCAGGTACCTGCCAATGGTTTTAGTACCGATTTCAACTCCTCCAACAGATTTGAACGTATTAGAAATTCTCTGCACATTCGTACAGGAACCAATCGTAGAAGCCAGAAGACGCACCAACTCGCGCATTCCATCAGAATTCTTCAGGCGATTACGCTCCAAAACATCCTTCAGATAAACCGTCTCATAAATCTCACGAAGATAATTCTGTTTCGCTTCAGGAGTTTCTATCTGCGCCACAGCAGGCAATCCACCATAAAGATAATAGGTTTCCAGGGCTTGACGCTCCTCCCCTCCTATCACTTCATAATATTCAGAAAAACTCAACGGATGGATTCGGATTTCCCAACCTCGACCACGAAACTCAGTTATCACATCTTTCGATAAGAATCGGGCATTGGAACCTGTAACATACACTTCGGCATTTTCCACATGGAGATAAGAGTTGAGCATATCTTCAAACTCCTTCACCATCTGAACCTCATCCAAGAGAATATAATACCTATCCTTATCTTTCATCAAAGCATCTATATGCTCCAGCAAAGCATCAGGGTCACGAAGTTTCTTGTTTCTGCGGTCTTCAAGATTTACCTGTATGATATGGTTCTCCGCAACACCTCTTTCAAGCAAATGCTTGCGGAAGATGTTGAACAAGAGGAAAGACTTACCACAACGGCGAATGCCGGTGATAATCTTTATCATCCCATTGCCTTCTGCCGAGATGAGTTCTTTCAAGTATGCTTTACGTTCAAAATACATAGTTTATGACGTTTTTTTGTGTCAAGACACGGTTTTCTGTCGCAAATATACACTTTTTACTCGACTTCACCAAGTTTTATCGTAATTTACACGAAATATTTAAAGGTATTTAAACAAAGAAAGAGCGGAAAAACAACTGTTAACAGTTAACTCTGTTAACCCCAGTTGTTCTTCCGCCCTTAATCATTCTAAAATCTTATCTATTATCTCCAATAAGAAATCTCCAATAAGCATACTATACTATTGAACAACAACTTTCTTCACACAGCCATCGCTATACTTCACGATGTTCAAGCCCTTGGCTGGCACTTCCAATCGCTGACCATCTGCTGCATAGCGAGAGATTTCCTTAGCTTCGCCAGATGTCGTAATATGATCGATGCCAGTTGCATCATACTCTACGATATTTTCAAATATACCCCAATTTGAAAGCCAATAATCATCATAAGTCCCTTTTGGAACATACAAGATGCATTTTTTTGTATTTGCATACTCAAAAATAGAAGCATTAATTGGTAAAGGAGATTCCCAACTTACATATATGCTGGTCAAGCCGCTACAACCTTCAAAAGCAGAATCACCTATCGAGGTGACACTGGAAGGAAGGGTGAGGCTAGTCAAGCCGCTGCAACCTCTAAAAGCAGAATAACCTATCGTGGTGACACTGGAAGGAAGGGTGAGACTGGTCAAGTTTACACCTTTATAAAAAGAATAACTGCCAATTTTATCTACGCCAGAAGGAATTTCTAACTTTGTAAGTTCCTGCCCATTATGATAGTATTTAATTTCATCAACGGGAATATATCTCCAATCATGAGTATGAGCAAGGTAGGTTTCTAAATCAGAATCTATGAAATAATTACACTCTTTTAAATTATAGCAACCATCAAAAACCCAACGACCTATTGATGAGGTGACACTAGAAGGAAGGGTGAGGCTGGTTAAGCCGCTGCAACCATAAAAAGCATAATCACCTATCGAAGTAACACCGGAAGGAAGGGTGAGGCTGGTCAAGCCGCTGCAACCTTTAAAAGCATATTTACCTATCGTGGTGACACTGGAAGGAAGGGTGAGGCTGGTCAAGCCGCTGCAACCATCAAAAGCAGACCCACCTATCGAGGTAACACTGGAAGGAAGGGTGAGGCTGGTTAAGCCGCTGCAACCATAAAAAGTACAATCATCTATCGTGGTGATACAGGAAGGAAGGGTGAGGCTAGTCAAGCCGCTGCAACCTGTAAAAGCATATTCACCTATCGAAGTAACACCGGAAGGAAGGGTGAGGCTGGTCAAGCTTCTGCAACCTGAAAAAGCATGAGCACCGATGACATCATCCGATGTATAATAACCTTTATCATAATAATTATAATAACTATCTCCTCCCTTCACTATTTTAGAACCTGAGAGATCCAAAGTCGCCAACTTTCTCTCAAGGTGGTCAAATCCATTGACAGGCCCCGCCATATTGCGTATGAAACAAAGATCAGTGCCATTAATCTCACCCATAATCTTAAGATTGGTAATCTTATATTTCTTTGTATCCCCAATCTTACTTGGCAAAGTTCCTGCCTTTTCCAATTTGATGGTGATTTGCTTTGTTATTAAATCACCATCAGCTGCATGGATTGTCAAGCAACCCAACAGCATAAATACTGCTGTTACAAACAGACCTTTTAATGTAAATGTTCTCATATATATATCTTTTCTTAAATTATTATTCTTTTGTTGCTAATATTGCTGTAACAAAATCCTTAAAATCTTTTATTTTTACTTTTCCACAAATCTGACATTTAGGATTCATCTGTGAATTTATGACATAATAGTGACCCTCATGCTCAATACAAGCATGAGCAAAGCTATTGCGCAAATGCTTAAGCAACGGCGCACAAACCCCCGTCCCCTTGTAACACAGAGTATTTGGTGACTCAGGAAAACTCAACTCTATTTTATTTTTGTCTGTATCATGAATCAAAGAAACTTTGTTTTTAATCTCAAGTGGAACTTTCTTATAGAAATATCCCTTATGATTACGCTTCCCCTCATTTTCATACTGATACAGAACGTCATAAAAAAGCTTGAGGTCATCAGGCTTCAAAGAAGTTTTAAATTGTCCCATACACAAAAAGTTTATTGATTTTTATTGCGCTCTGCGATGATTTTATCGTATTCATTTTTAGTAAAATCCTGTCCGCATTGCGTGCAAACATAATCACCAGTTTTCTCCTCTACATAGCCCCACCCCAAATGAGTTTCTTTCTCAAATTTAGGATGTGAACAAGGTTTGTTCCCCCATAATTTACGAAGTTCTTCCGCTTTAAAATAATCCATATCATTTCCTTTCTAACCAACCTAAACACCCAAGGCTAGCAGCTAAAAAAAACAGAAAGCGTGGGATCTCCTTGCTGCTCATTCCACGTTCTGAGGCCTTCGCATTGCCCTACACAGTTGAACGAGCAACGTCGAAGCCCACGCCGATATGAATACACTTGTCCCTATACAAGTATAAGACACATTGCATTACACAATATGCCATACCAGTAAAGGGATGTGGATAAACACATCCCGAGGGCATCTACCGTTGCGTTGTTCGTGACTGTGTAAGAAAGTTGCGAAGTTTCAGAACGTCAAGAACAAAGCGTCAAGTAAACGCCTTATTGTTATGTTGGAACACCTCAACCCTCCCTATTCCTCGTCTCGGCATCACCCATCAATAAAGAAGGAAGAAGCCTCAACTCGGCGTGAGCAGAATTGGTATCCACTTGCAAAAGTAAACAAAATAATCGAAAAGTTGCACATCTTTCACCAACTTTTTTGCTAGCAACATAGAAAAAAGTATGTGTGAGGGCACACAAGGGGAAATATCAATGATAAAATCTAGAAAATGTTCGAGCTGTACGGTTGAAAGTGAATAGAAAAAGAGCGGAAAAACAACTGTTAACTGTTAACTCTGTTAACCCCAGTTGTTCTTCCGCCCTTAAACTTTTATTCTGCCAGCAGCTTCTCTGCCATTGCCTTACCCAGAGCCTCGCACTGCTCCTTTACCTCTGGAGTAATCGCCTGCTTCATATCCACTGGCTCGCCTACTGGCTCGTAGTGGAGCTTGGTTTCGTTCCACTCCTGAATCTTTGCCACAGCCTTGCTTGCCCAGCAATGAGAACCGTACCAACCGAGGAGGTGGTTCTTGACGTCCTTATTGGCAAGCTCGGAGAGGAGAACCTCCATCTCGTGATAAAGACCGGCATTGTAGGTTGGAGCACCCACGATGAGACCCTTGTAGCGGAAGATGTCGCGCAGGATGTAACTGTGGTGAGTCTTCGAGATATTATACATCACGATGTTCTTCACGCCAGCCTTGCTTGCTGCACGGGCGATGATTTCAGCCATGCGCTCGGTGTTGCCATACATGGTGCCGTAGCAGATAACCAAGCCCGGCTCCGTCTCATACTTCGACATCTTATCATACATGCCGATTACCTTCTCAATATGCTCGTGCCAAACAGGACCATGGGTTGAGCAGATGTAATCCAGCTCCACGCCAGCCAACTTCTTCAAGGCATTCTGAACAGGGATTCCATACTTACCCACAATGTTTGAGTAGTAGCGAACCATCTCCAGCCAGAAAGTCTCGCAGTTGATTTCCGTATCGATGATTCCGCCGTTCAGTGCGCCGAAGCAGCCGAACGCATCGCCCGAGAAGAGCACCTTGTTCTTCGCATCGAGGGTTACCATAGTTTCTGGCCAGTGAACCATAGGGATGAGAACAAAACTCAGATCGTGGTTGCCCAGAGAAAGGGTTTCGCCATTCTTCACCTCTACCACATCGTCGGTAACGCCATAGAAGCCTTTCAGCATTCCCAAGGTCTTCTTGTTGCCCACAATCTTGATGTTAGGATAATATTTCTTGATGAGGGCGATAGAGCCACTATGGTCAGGTTCCATGTGGTTGATGATGAGGTAATCGATTTCGCGGTCGCCAATCACCTCGTGAATGTTCTCGAGGAACTGGGTGAAGAAATCTACCTCTACAGTATCTACCAGCGCTACCTTCTCATCGTCAATGATATAAGAGTTGTAGCTCACTCCGTTAGGCAAAGGCCAGAGGCCCTCAAAACGATGCTTGTTGCGGTCGTTAACGCCTACGTAATAAATCTTGTTTGTAATTTCTGTCATATTATTTACTTTGAACTTTGAGATTTGAACTTATTTACTTTGAACTTTGAGATTTGAACTTTGAACTTTATGATTACTTGTACTTTGAACTTATTTACTTTGAACTTTGAACTTTATGATATGCTGTTTCTCAAACAACTTCTACTAATCATAAAGTTCAAAGTTCCCAGTTCAAAGTTCCAAGTTTTTTCTTTCTCCGAATTTCTTGGAAACATAATTGTAGATGTCCTTGCAGCATTCGGTGGAGAAATCCTGGGCCGATGCAAGCAGGCTATCCCATTGCGCCTCAGATAAGCCACGGTCGATGTCCTCGCGGGTGATTCCATCCTTGATCAGTCCGAACACGAAACCGGCATTGAAGTTATCGCCAGCTCCGATGGTGCTCACCGGCTTCATCTTCTCCGAAGGATAACTCTTGGCAAAACCGTTCTCGGCTCTCACCTCCACTGGGTCAGCGCCCTGGGTACAGATAAACTTCTTACAGTAGAAACTGATTTCGGCATTATACACCTTGTCAGCCTCCGGTTTTTTATAGAGGATTCCAAAGTCCTCGTGGCTGCCACGAACGAAATCGGCGTGCTCCAGGTTCTCTATCAGATTAGGTGTAATCTTCATAATCTCATGCTGATGAGAAGAGCGGAAGTTGATGTCATAATAGAGGATGGCGCCACGACTCTTAGCGTACTCCAGGAAGCCTGCCACCTGAGGACGGACCACAGGATTCAGGGCGAAGAACGAACCGAAGAGCACGATGTCATCGGGATTGATTTCGGGAGTGGCAAACTCCAGCTGGTCGTGAGGATGATCCTTGTAGAAAATGTAGTCAGCATTGTTGTTCTCGTCGAGGAACGCCAGCGAGAGTGGCGACTTCGAATCAGGGAAGATACTCACGTTGTCAGCATTCACCCCATTATCTCTCAAGAACTGAATCACATACTCTCCGATACGGTCGTTGCCCGCCTCGCTGATAAACGAAGCGTTCACGCCCGCACGTCCCAACGAGATGACTGCATTGAACGATGAGCCACCCGGTACTGCCTCTATCGGCTTGCCGTTCTTGAAGATGATGTCAAGCACGGTCTCTCCTATTCCTATAACCTTACGCATTGTTTTGATGTCTATTTTATTTTTTTGACGGCAAAGATAAGTCTTTTTGGCGATAATGCAAAATAAATGCCCAATATTTTGGATAAATTACATTTTCAATGTAACTTTGCACCTTGAAATGAAATACAATACTTATACATTAGACAACGGACTCCGCATCATCCACCTGCCATCGGATAGCAAGGTGGTGTATTGCGGCTATCAGATAAACGCCGGCACCCGCAACGAGGAGCCGGGCGAAGAGGGTTTGGCTCATTTCTGCGAGCACGTCACCTTCAAGGGCACCGAGCGCCGCAAGGCGTGGCACATTCTCAACTGCCTGGAGAGCGTGGGAGGCGATCTGAATGCCTACACCAACAAGGAGGGCACGGTTTATTACTCTGCCATCCTGAAGGAGCACATCGCAAGAGCCGTGGACCTGCTTTCCGACATCGTCTTCCACTCGGTTTATCCGCAAGCGGAGATAGACAAGGAGGTGGAGGTAATCTGCGATGAGATTGAGAGCTATAATGATTCGCCAGCCGAACTGATTTACGATGAGTTCGAGAATATCCTCTTCAAGGGTTCGCCACTGGGACACAATATCCTGGGTACAGCCGAGCAGGTTCGGGCTTTCAAGACGGAGGATGCGCTGCGCTTCACAAGGAAGCTTTACCGGCCGGATAATGCGATATTCTTCGCATACGGAGATATTGATTTCAAGAAGCTGGTAAAGCTTATCCAGAAGGCTTTGGGAGAGTGCCCAAAAGGCCGAGAGCTTGCTTGCTCGGCGGATTGCAAATCCGCCGAAACGCCTACGGAAGAAAGGATTGCTGAAAAAACGCCTACTGAAGAAATGGAAGCAGGCGAGGCAAATCATAAAGTTCAAAGCTCAAAGTTCAAAGTTCAAAGTAAAGAAGTTCAAAGCTCAAAGTTAAATGTTCAAAGTAAAGTTGCTGGCCAGACGATTGTGATGCAGAAGAATACGCATCAGGCTCATGTGATGATAGGAACCCGCGCTTACGATGTGAACGACGACCGGCGAATGCCGCTCTATCTGCTCAATAATATGCTGGGAGGACCGGGCATGAACGCCAAGCTCAACCTCGCCCTGAGAGAGCACAACGGCTTGGTTTACACCGTAGAAAGCACGATGGTTTCCTATGGCGACACGGGCACCTGGAGCATCTATTTCGGATGCGATGAGCACGATGTGAAGCGCTGCCTCAGACTGGTTCGCAAGGAGCTGGATAAGTTCATGCAGAAGCCATTGAGCGATGCGCAGCTCAAGGCTGCCAAGAAGCAGATCAAGGGACAGATAGGCGTGGCCTGCGACAACCGTGAGAACTTCGCCCTCGACTTCGGCAAGAGCTTCCTGCATTATGGCTGGGAGAAGAACGTTGACCGCCTCTATGAGCAGGTGGATGCGATTACCGCCGACCAGATTCAAGCCGTGGCTCAGGAGCTGTTCGATAAAGACAGACTCACTACCCTGATTTTCAAGTAGTTCCTGAAGGGCAGAAGCCAATGCCCCACACGCCCTGAAAGGGCAGAAGCTCCTAGCCCAGGGCAACGCCCTGGGTATAAACAGCATTTCGCCCTGCGCCCTGTAAGGGCAAAAGCTTTATTACATGCCTGGTATTTGAAGGCTTTTGCCCTTACAGGGCGACAGGTTTTGCGATCATAATAACCCAGGGCGCTGCCCTGGGCTAGGAGCTTTTGGGCCTTCAGCCCGTTCTTGAACCACATGCGAAGCTCTATAACTAAAATACAATTTTTAATAACTAACTTTTATACATTATGATGAAAAAATTCATGTTATCAATCTGCCTCTTCTGCGCCTGCACTACCTTACAGGCGCAAGGACGCAAGCACACTACATTTTATGACCAGAGAGCTACGCTTTTTGAAGTTCTCCCAACCAGCAAGAAGGACATCATCTTTCTGGGTAACAGCATCACCAACGGAGGTGAATGGGCGGAATTACTTGGCAACCCACACGTAAAGAACCGTGGAATCAGCGGCGATAGAACCGATGGCGTTCTCGACCGTCTCCACGTCATCACCAAGGGCAAGCCAGCCAAAATCTTCCTCCTCATCGGCATTAACGACCTCTCCGGCGGCCGCAGCATCGAGGAAATCGCCAAGAACATCGATGAGATTGCTGAGCGAGTCAAGAAGGAATCTCCTTCTACCCGACTCTATCTGCAGAGCGTTCTGCCGCTGAACCCAAAGTTCAACATGTTTGTTGACCACATGAAACGCAAGAAGGATGTTCCTGCCCTCAATGCCCTGATCAAGGACATTGCCAACCGACGTAGCTTGACCTACATCGACCTCTTTTCTGAGTTCGTAGCTCCTGGAACCCAGGATATGAACCCGGATTACAGCAATGATGGCTTACATCTGCTCGGAAAGGGCTACCAGAACTGGGTTAGAATCCTGAAGCCTTATCTTGGTAAATAAAAGAGAAATTCAGAAGTCTCTATATATCTGACAATTATAAACGCCAAACGATATAAGAGCATTCGAAATCATCTCTCAGAAATCATAAAAACAAAGAAAATCGGGCTGTTAACTGTTAACCTGTTAACTACCCGATTTCTTTTTTTAATATGTGACCACCCTTAAAGAGACCTTTTTATATACTGTATTGGCAAGTTCAGAAGTTAAAGAAGTTCAGTACTGTATTGTCTGATAATGCTTACTGATAAAAACAAAAAAAGGAGCATCATCTGCTCCTCATCCGGAAAGCCCCATTGGCTCCCCTTCTACATCCCGGAAGCCCATTTGGCTTCCTACTTTGTTTCAATTACTGTTTCTGAACTTTTAATGTTCTTTACTTTTAAATACCTGAACTTCTTAAAGTTCCTTACCTCGTTGGCTTATTACTTAAGCGAGCTTGTTGCTTGCTGCGCCAACTGTTGCAGCGAATGCTACTACTGCTGCGAAAACCATTCCTAATACTAACATAACTTTTCCCTTTCTTAACTTTAAATCAAACTTATCCTTTTTATTAACAATCTTTTATTGTTATCCCTTTTTCAATCTTTACCTAGATCCTAATACCTTCGTATCCTGATGTAATCAATCTTTCTTCCTTATAATCAATACCTTCCGTATCCTGATATTATCAATCTTTTATCCTTTTTTCTTATTTCCGATGCAAAGGTACGAACTTTTGTGTTCGCACACAAATATTTCAGGAGAAAAGTTTCAGAACACCCCGATTTCTTGATTAAGGTCAAGAACCTTTACATTCCCGTTACAGAAGGAGGCGATATTTTTAAAGCTTTTGCCCTTTACCTTCGGCCGGTGACCGTTGGTTCAGGGCGAACTGATAAAAGCGAAGGAGAGCCTTTCGCTAGGCATCAAGCAAAAAATACGTCCGATAGGCGTCCCGCCGGATTTGAAATCCGGCGTTAAAAAAGGTCCTTACCTATTGAAGATCTGCGGATTTGAAATCCGCAGCAAGCAAGATTGCTTTTCCTATTGGTGTTGAGGGATTGCAAATCCCCCGATTTTAATAGGTCGAATCTTTTTGACGGCGGATTGCAAATCCGCCGGGACACCTAACGGGAGTCAATCAAAACGCATTCATAATCTCATAGAACATCCGTGTAATCCGTGCCTAATCTGCCTTACGCAGCCATTCCCGGCGTTCCATAATGCCCGTACTTGCCGATGAACTTGGCGGTCTTGGAGAAGGTGCCGTCCTCGTTCTTCACGATGAAGCCACGCTTCTTCCAGGTGCATAGGAGGACGGCAAGCTTGGTCTTGGTGCCATGAACCATGCAGACTTCCTGAATCTCAGCCTTGTCAAAAGTATCATGAACGAAGAGCAGAAGATTGCTCACACCGGATGCATGATAGATAGAACGGTTGTCAGCATCTATCGCCTCCTGCATCTGATTGCCGAAGAAACGCATCTTGCACCACAAATCATACTTCACGCTCCATACGATGAAATCCTCTATCGCCTTCTCCCACTTCTCGCCATTCGCCAGATAAAGCACCATCGCCCTGCGGAAACCATTCGCCAGACTGCGCTTGGCAAACTCGGCATAAGGCTTGTTGTAAGCCAGCTGAGCCAGCTCCATGAGCTCACTGCCCAGGCGCTCGATAAGCTGGCGAGCCTTCCTGCACTCCTTGAAACCGCTGGTGGCATTCAGCTGATGGATGTAAGGAGCCAGCTGCGACTTGAACTGCGCATCATATTCCCCCACAACCGGACAAGGAGCAAACTCTGAACGGAAGATGGTGGCAAGCGACAGGCGGCTCACGGCTCCATCAGCCACCTCTCTTACCGAGAAGAACTTCTGGGTAACGGCGATGGTACTGGAAGCATTCCAGTTGAAACGGGTCTTCACGCGGGCAGTAACGCTCTTGGTGCCCACACGCTCCTGACCGTCCTCTGAATTGTCCCAGCAGAGACGAATCAGCTGGCTAGGGTCGTTGAACTTCCTGAGCATGTCCACCTCGTCCATCTTGCAGTAGAGATAGGCATCGCCAGCCTTCTGCGCATCGTCCAGACGCTGAATGTAGGCAGCACGGGTAAGGTCGGGCGAAACGATGCGGATGCAGATGTCTTCCGGGCGCACCGGCTTCTTCTTGTTGTCGCCCATGGTGTTCACCTCGTCCTTCCATTCCTGCTCCTTCTGACGGTTCACCTTATCCATCTGCACCAGGTCTTCGATGATGCAGTCGATAGGTCCGTTTACCGCCGATTTGCCAGACGACATAGGAGCTACGAGCAGATTCATCATCGCCGCCTCATGCACCTGATTGTCGATGTAGCGGAAGTTGACGCCCTTGAGATGAGCAGCCAGCGGAGGGAAGACCGCCATCGCCACAGGCGCCTTGAAATCATCCTCTACCTTGCTGGTAAGCAGCTTGATGAGCTTAGGCAGCTTGGCAGGCAACTGAGGCGGAACTTCGGCATAGATTCCCGCCTTCTCGGTGGCCTGCTTGGCAAGATAGTTCTTGCGGGCAAGCTCCACCGCCTGCTTCACGAGCTGGGGCATTTCCGAGGACTGAGCCACCTTGCAGGCGCTCTCTACAGAGGCGAACGCCTTCGCCTCGTCTTCGCCGAAGATTTCGATTACCTGCTTAATCCAAGCCGCCTCGCTATTGCAGATGTATCTGAGCAGGCAGGCTTCACGATAGATGAAGTTGTTGCGGTTGCCATGGGCAGGAGCGCCGCCCATCAAATCCACCAGCGCCTTGGTAATCTCCTCATAAGGAACGCCATCGTAGGTCTGCTCATACTGCACGGTATTGGCAGCCCTTCTCGCCTTCTCCTCCTCGTTCTCGACAGGCTGGAAATCTACGGTTGGAGCCGAATCAATATCCATCGGACGGCCGTCGATGTCCAGTCCTCTCTTTCTGTAAGCCTCACGATATTCTGCCACGGCTTCCTCATCCAGTCGCTTGTACCAGTCGTCGGCAGTATAGATCTGGCTCACGGCATCGGTGATGAAGATGATGCGCTCAGGCGTAACGCAGCTTGGGTCTTCGGTGGCATGGATGAGCTTGCAGAAGGCGCTCTGAGCCTCAGCGATGGTCATTCCGATAGGGATTCGGATGTCGATATGCGCCTTGTTACGTGCCGAGCGTTCCACGTGGAGCACTTTTCCCTTCCAAAGCTCGATTTCATCGGCGCTGAACATCTGCTCACGGGCGGCTTTCTCCTGGGGGTCATCAAACATTCCGTTCAGGAGCAGGGCTCTCTTCACGGCTCCTTCTACCTCCTCCGGATTATCGATGTCTACGGTAGTCTGGAAGGTGAAGGCCTCCGGGTCGATGGACTTCTGGGCACGGTGGTCGTCCAGGAAGTGGAAGTAATGAGGAGAGCGGAACGGCAACTGCTTCTTGAAGACGGAAATCTGTCTGTCGAGCTGCTTGTAGGCCTCGCCCGTCTTCATCTCCTCTTGCTTCTTGATGATGGCGAAGGCAAGGTCATCCTCGTTAGCATACTGAGATGCATCTACCGCATCAGCCACCTGCTGCAGCATCTGGTTCTGCTGGGCTGTAAGGTCGCGAATCTGACCTACGAGGGTACTGAGCCAAGGCTGCTTGGTAAGCTCGGTGTAGTAATCGAAAAGACAAGTAGAAATCTTACCCATGTTTGCATTGCGGTTAGGGTTCATGGCGACGAGACGGCTGCTCATCTGCTTGCACTCATCAAAAGAAAGATTGTTGTTTACCATTTGAATATTATTTAGATTATACAATGACTGGATTATTGAAAACCAGCCACTTCTCTTCCGAAAAGCGATGCAAAGATAAACAAAAAAAAAGCCGTTTACAAGTTTTTTCTGAAATAAAAAAGCAGGGGTATAAGGAGGGTATAAAACAAGGTATAAAGAATCATCAAAGGGTATAAGAGGGGTATAAGCGAGGTATTAATATACCCCGCTAGCTACCATCTTCCGCCGTCATCTCGTCATCATTCTTGGTGTCCGAGGCTGGCACTTCCTTATCCACCAGTTTCGGCAAGATTTCCTTCAAATCCACATTCTCCGAATAGGATGTTTCGCCCAAAATCTTCTTGAAAGCATTCACAATATCGCAATAATGATTGAATCTTTCTACGCTTACCGAGCCCAACTTATCTGAACCAAGTTTCCACCATTCCAGAGCCGCATATTCAAATGGTTCAGATTTCACCTGCGCAAGATCCTTCCATTTGCAGAGCGGAGCACGCTCCGTATTCTCCGGAGGTAGTTTTTCATACAGGTGGGCCAGATGTTTGCAAAAGGCTGTAGGAGTTCCCACATTGAATAGCCCCCACCCGTTTAAGAGGCGGAACACAGGGAACCAGTCGGATTGCCTTTTCACCAGCACTTCAGGACAGCCACTTTTCTTATAAACCGCTATCTTCGGAATTACCAGATCAACCAGTTCCATGAATTTCTCTTTCTTCACTTCGTTCGAAGGCTTGGCACCCACCGCCTTCATCGCCTTCATCGCCTCCAGCGATGCTGCATCACCGTGTTTTCCCCACTGCTTCACGTCATCTACCCTGCCGTTCATAATCATCAGGACGATGCCGGAAAGCAGCTGGAGCATCTTCTTGCGGGGCACACGTTTATAGAACACCTGGCGGAGGAAATCTACCGGGTCGGCCTTGAACGTGGGATAGAGCGAATAGGGAAAGGCGTGCAACTGCTGTTCTATGGCGTCCAGCTGGTCCTTATAGTCGTAGGCGCCCGTCTGCTTCTTCTTGATGGCGATAGGCGCTTCTACGAAGAAAGACTGGGCTGCACGCTCACGATAAGCGGAACTGGTAATGAATCCCATCTCCGTATACAGTTGCTCGCCCATACGATGGATTTCCTCATCGTCTATGAGGTCGAGGTTGTTGAGAATGCGGTTTCTCGTCTGCGTCATCTCACGCGAATAATCGCTTCGCTGTATTTCCATGAAGCTGCTGAGCCGCTCTCTAGCCTCTTCCAGGTTGTCGCGCAGCTCTGCTTCCAGCGCCGCCCGGGAATCGGCATCAAGGGGATTCTTATCGGCTTCTGAGGAATCTGAATCATGAAAAGAATCAGCATCATGAGAGGAATCTGAATCATGAGAAGCCCCGGCATCATCCCGTGAGAGTTGCTCCTGAATGCTGATGATGTCGTTGATGACGCCTTCCAGCATCATAGTGCAATCGCTGAAACGGGTCAGCTTGTCGATGGGCAGAATGGGTCCGGAATAGTGCCAGCCGTCATAGATTCTGTCATCATAGATTTCCCTGCGCGCCTGCTCTATCTCCTGCTCAGAGACGTCTACCCGCGCCTCCACTATCAGCTGGAGTCCCGACTTCTCATTGTCTCCCTCCTTGCTGTTGCTTCCCAGGCATCGGGTGCGCAGGTTCCTGCCCTTCCGGGCGATGATGAGGGTTCTTACGTCCTCGCCCTCCAGGGCTGAGACATAGCCGATGAAAAGCTGCTTGTCGTAAGCTTTCACAGCCAGCATATCAAAAGGGTTGGCGTCATCGGGCACAAGACAGATGTTTCTGCCCTCTGCCTCCCTGGCGTATTCTACCTCACGACCTTTCACGTCGTTGTGGGTAAGACCTACTATATGGAATTTCAGTTTTTTCATTTTATGTTGTTATTATTGTTTTTATGTTGTATTTTGTTTGATGTTGTATTGTGTTTGTTGTTGTTATAGTCAGGTACAAAAGTACGGTTTTTCGATGAAACCACCAAGCATTCTTGTTTAAAATTCCTAAAAGAGCATCTGGAGCGAGAATGGTTTTAAAGCTTCTGCCCTTTCAGGGCGCATGGCGTAATGCATATAAAACCCAGGGCGTTGCCCTGGGCTAGGAGCTTCTGCCCTTTCAGGGCGTGTGG
>ERZ1034969.322-NODE-322-length-31725-cov-13.168709_pt1 | contig 31725 bp, 24 predicted proteins | sample MGYA00520624_ERZ1034969 | MGnify/ENA primary metagenome ERZ1034969 (study PRJEB33766, sample SAMN09781776) | gut metagenome | biome: gut microbiome | host: Homo sapiens | place: Madagascar | study: EMG produced TPA metagenomics assembly of the PRJNA485056 data...
AAAATATACATATATTCCTATGGTGATTTATGCAATATATACAAATGCAAAAATATTAAAATTGGAAAATAGTGAGGGGGATAGATTTGATTTACTACATATAGTAGGTAGAACCGTCGTGGTGACGGTGGGTTAATATTTCACTGATTGTCGGTGGGGACGGAAATATTAAATTGATGAAAAAGGGGGTGTCAGCCATCGCAAAACAGAGAACATATACAGACGCCGACCGTGAGCAGGCATTTGCGGAATACACGGTATTGGGAAATTGGGAATTAGTATCACGCAAAATGGGTATTCCCGTAAACACGTTAAAATCGTGGTGGCGACGACATCCGCCTGATATGGACGAATATGCAGAAAAACGCCGAGAAGTCCGCGAGGGTTTCATCGAAACGGCGAGCAGAGCCATTGAAAACGGTGCGGAACTGATTAACAGGCGTATGGAATTAGCGTTAAAACATCAGCGTGAATTGGAAGAACTGATGAACGATATTCCGGCTGATGAAATGACGGCAACGCAAAAACAGGAATTGCGAGCGAAGATACGGTCATTGGAACTGCACAAGTTGTCTGAAATCAGTACGGCGGTCAATACGTTGTATGACAAACGTGCATTAGCACAGGGGCAATCGACCGAAAATACGACGATTGAAATTAAAATGCCACAGGACGTGATGAAATATGCAGAATAGTCTGAAATTAGACCTATCACGCACAAATCCGAAACAGGAACAGTTTTTCACCGCACATAACAGAATGATTATGTACGGCGGAGCAAGAGGCGGTGGGAAGTCGTGGGCGGTCAGAATGAAAGCGGTGCTATTGGCTATCAGATATGCAGGCATAAAAATGTTATTCCTGCGACGGACGTATCGTGATTTAGAGCGTAACCACGTTCGCGAACTGGAGCCGTTGCTAAAAGGCATTGCGAGATACAGCAAACAGGAAAAGTGTTTCTATTTCAATAACGGTTCACTGTTGGAAATGGGATATTGCGACAGCGAGAGCGATGTCAATCAGTATCAGGGTATCGAATACGACGTCATTTTTATGGACGAGGCTACGCAATTCACCGAATATCAATATTCAACATTAACAGCGTGTATCAGAGGTGCTAATTCGTTTCCGAAACGTATGTATCTGACGTGTAACCCCGGCGGTGTCGGTCACGAATGGGTAAAACGTCTGTTTGTATCACGAAAATACAGGAATGCAGAAAATCCTAACGATTATATGTTTATTCCTGCGACGGTGTTTGATAATGCGGTGTTATTGGAAACAGATACAGGCTATGTTGATATGTTAAATAATCTGCCCGACGGACTGCGAGAAGCATGGCGCGACGGCAGTTGGGATTTACTCGAAGGGCGCTATTTCGATGAATTTGACAGGTCAATACATATTGTTAAACCGTTTCAAATTCCTGAACATTGGCGTAAATATCGTGGTATGGACTACGGTTTGGATTGTTTGGCGTGTGTATGGGTGGCTATTGATGAACACGGTAACTACTATGTTTACCGCGAGTATGCTGAAAGCAATAAGGTTATTTCAGTCGGTGCAGGGGAAGTAGTCAATCTGACACCGACTGACGAACGTATCGAATATACCGCCGCCCCACCTGATATGTGGGGACGAACGCAAGAAAGCGGTAAGACAAAGGCGGATTTGTTCCGAGAGGGCGGTTTGCCACTGCTAAAAAGTTCAAATAACCGTGAGGCAGGTTGGTTGGCAATCAAAGATTTATTACAGGTCAAAAACGGCAGTAGCCGATTGATGATATTCGATAACTGTATTGAATTAATCGACTGTTTAACATCATTGCAACGCGATACGAAACATCCAACGGATTGTGCGACAGAACCACACGATATAACACATTTACCCGACGCATTGCGGTACTTCGTGTTGCAATTCACGTCGCCGTCAAAACCGCCAAAAGAGGAAAAGACAGCGGTACAAAAGTACAGAGAGAAAGCATTAAAAGGCAGATTAGAAAAAAGGAGGAGCTATTTCTAATGAAAATCAAGAAGATAAAGAGAAAATGCGAAGTCAGAGGGTGCAAGAATACCGATACATATTCACTGACAAATACAAATGAATTCGGTAACAGTGTCATTATCTGCGAGGAATGTTTAAAAAAGGCGGTTAAAGCTGTTGCGGAATACGACCCGTCAGCAGAGAAAAAGACGGTATCAGTACCACCGCCACCACTATTTTTCCACGGTGGAATAGAGAAAACAGCTAAAAACGTGGAAGAAACAGTTGAAACAGAGGATAACAACACAGAAGAATACCCTATTCCGTACACAAAGGAGTATTTGGACGGTGTTAAGTACAACGATTTGAAAAAAATCGCAAAGGAATTAGGTATCAACGCAAATACTGACAAGGAAACGCTGATTGCGAGTATTCTTGCATTTTAAACGGAGGGAATGACTATGAATGTGATTTATGTTCTGCTATGCGTTATAGCCGTTCAGACGTTAATCATAGTAGGAATGTCAATAGTTCAGCATATGGAACGCAAAGACCTATATAACAGGCTGATGTGCAGAAATATAGCTGAATACAGCAATATCAAAGCTAATGAGCCTACACAACCTATCAGCAAACACAAAGCCATATTGGATAGGTGGCGTAAAAAAGGCGTAAAGGTGGGTGATGAATAATGAATTTAAGATATTCACCTGTATTGCAGGGCATAAAAGCGAGTGTAAAGAGTATGTTTTCACCACCCAACAGCGAAAGCACAGATGATGAAGAAATCGACAGAGTAATTGATACCGACGACGACGGAAATCAGCTGTACAAAGAAGATATTATCGCGAATATTCACGAAGAATTAGAGAAACGTCGTTCAGCACGTTCGGCATTAGAAACACAATGGCATTTAAACGCTAATTTTTTAGTCGGTAATCAGTATTGCGATTTTAACCCATACAGTCGTGAAATAGAACAGTTGGAGCCTGTATACGATTGGTTGGAGCGCGAAACATTCAATCAGATTGCACCGTTAATAGATACGCGAATAGCTAACCTGAAAAAGATTAACTATCGAATGAAAGTCAATCCACGCACAAATGAGTTGGAGGACTACGCAAAAGCTGAAACATCAACTACGATATTGCAGTATTTGCAGACTTCAAGCGATTTTGACACCAAGAAAAATACCGCAATACAGTGGAATGAATTGTGCGGTAATTGCTTTTGGCTATCGTGGTGGGATAAGGACAAGGGCGAGAAATACGCCACCGAAAAAGTCGTTGCTGTTGATGATGAGGGAAACGAGCAAAAGTTTGAACAAGCGTTTTACCAAGGTGATTTGGAGTACGGACTGATAACACCGTACGAAGTGTTCCCTGAAAGCGTTTTCAAAGAAGGTGTAGAGGCGCAACGTTCAATTATTTTGGAGCAGGTCAAGACCAAAGAGGAAATATACGACCTATACGGTATCAAAGTTGAGGGTGCAACGGTTGAAACGTTTGAATTAACACCTGTTGTTGCCGGAGGCGGTTTCGGTTACGAGAATACCGTCACAACATTAGGTACACGTTCGGTAGATAACGCCGCAAAAGTGATTACGTATTTTGAACGCCCGACAAAACATAGACCGGACGGAAGAATGATAATCATTGTCGGTGACGAACATTTGGTTTACTACGGTCCGCTACCGTATTCACGCATACCGTTAACACAAATGATGTGTCGCGAATCGGCAGGACAGTTTTTTGGGAAGTCAATAATTGAAGATTTGATACCACGTCAGAGGGCGTATAACGGCTGTCTGAACCGAATACACGAATACATCAAACGTATTGCAATATCGGGATTTTACGCCGAAGAAGGCAGTATCGACATCGAAGAATTCGAGCAAAACGGTGCGGCACCGGGTGCAATGTTGGTATACAGGCAGGGAACAAAACCACCTACACCTATTCCGAATGGTGTTTTGCCGTCAGAGATTATGACGGAACGATACAATCTGAAAAGCGATATGGAATATGTGGCAGGTGTATCACAGCTGATGATGAACGGTGCAACACCTGCAGGCGTAACGTCAGGTACTGCTATACAGAACCTTGTCGATATAGACAATACACGTCTATCGTTGACAGGCGACCATATCCGAAACAGTATCAAAAATTTGGCGGTAATGTGGCTTGAAATCTACAAAAAATACGCGAATACACGACGTGTACTTAACTGTACAGGCAAAAACCGTATCGGTAATGCAATCATATGGAACAGTGAGGATATTAACAGTTATGACGTGGAATACGTCACAGAAAATGAACTTTTAATGTCGGAAGAGGTGCAAAAGGAGCGTTTCTTTGACGCATACAAAATGGGACTGTTCACTGACGCAAACGGTCAGATACCTGAACGTGTAAAACAGAGGGCACTGGAGTTTATGAAAGTAGGCAATTACACCGAAATAATGAACATCAATGCACTGCAAATTCAAGCGGCACAACGTGAAAATGTATTTTTTGAGCAAGGTGCAGTACCGAGAGTATCAGAGTTTGACGACCACGATATACACATAGACGAACACCTGCGGTATATCTTGCAGTTGGATTTTCAGCTGTTAAAACTGAAAAAGCCTGAGTATGCAAAAGCATTAGAGGACCACATCAGACTACACAAACAGGCGCAGACACAAGACCAACAACAGAATGTGTTGGCAATGTTAGCACAACAACAAGGACAAAGATAGGAGGATATACATAATGGATAATTTCGACGACGCAAGACAAGCGACCGAAGATATGTTCGACGGTCAAGAGGTATTGGGTGAAGAAAGTACCCCACAAGATACCCCGCAAGAACAGCAAGAGGGACAAGTACAAGAGGAGCAACCGCAAGAACAGGTACAAGAACAACTGCCCCAAGAGAATAATGCAGTTGATGAGGCGGCAAATGTAGCACAGGCGGCGGCGCAAGCGGCGGCTGAACGTGAACAGGAATACCAACGCATTATGGCAGAAAATGAACAGCTAAGACAGACAAATAACGAATTGCAACAGACTATAACACAGCAATCACAGCAACGTGAACAAGCGATTATAGAGGACGCAATGCAAATGCCGATGTTGGATGTAAACCGTTTAGCATTCGAGGACGATGCAACTGTTCAGCAAATGCAACAGGACTATGCAAATGCAATGCAAAAATACGTCACACAACAAGTAATGAAAGACGTTGAGCCGGCATTGCAATACGCAAAGGACGGTATGCGTGAGAAAGAAAAGAGAGAAATGCTTGAGGCGTTCAAAGGTGTAGATGAATTGAGAGGCATTAACGATATGCTACCACAACTTGACTACATTATCGAACACAACAAGTGGTTAGCTAACGACGATATACCTATGGACGAAAAGTATTTGACGGCGTATATGATTGCAAACGGCGTAAATTCTGCGAATACACCGCCACCGTCAGACCCAACAGCAGAAGAATTAATGAAATACTACGACAGCAATCCTGAATTTCAACAAATGATTGAAAAAAAGAGATTGGACGACATTAAACAAAGTCAGCAAGTGCCTGCAATGTCAGCGTCAAACGGCGCTGTAAACGCGGCATTAACAATAAAAGAAAAACCAACAACTTGGGACGACGCCTCCCAAAGAACAAGAGATATGTTCAGAGGGAAATAACGTACCCACATTACAAAAGAGGGAGAATTTTTAAATGGGAAGAGAACAAAACTTAAAAACTATTGAAGAGGCTCTAAAAACTAACTACTTACCGGTATGGAATAACCTACTCGGTATCGAGCCTACACCACTACTATCAAAAATCAAGAAAAAGCCATTGGTAGCAAATGAGATTGTTGCGTCAGCTCCAATCGGTCTATCAGGCGGCTTCGGCTACGGCGAAGAAGGACTTGCGACACCTGAAGCAGGTAACGTTATGTTCAAGCGTTTCAGAACATACGCAAAAGATATGTATACAAACGTTGAACTGTCAATCAAAGCTGTACAACTTACAGGCAAGGACGGCGCTATGGCAAACGCACTTGACACAGAAGTTAAGGCGGCGTACGAAACAGCCAAATGGAACGTCGGACGTTCACTATTCGGCAATGGTACAGGTGCATTAACAAAGGTTGTTAAACAGACAACTCCGACAACAAAAGTTGAAGTAACTGATATTAAGTACATCAAGGAAGGTTTGATTGTAGACTTTTATCCGACCTCGGCTACAACGCCAAACGACGTGGTTGCTAAACAGCTACGAATTATGGCAATCGACCGTACAAAGAACAACAACGACAACTATGAGATTATCCTTGACAAAGCACCTACAACAGCACTTGTTGACGGCTTTATGACGGTGCAGAACTCATTTAACCGTGAAATCACAGGTCTTGGTGCTATCTTCGACGATGAAGTTCCGACAATTTACGGCGTAAGCAAGGCAGACAATCCGATTATCAAACCTATTGTTATTAACGCAAATGATAATGTTGAGGACAGCATTATCACAAAGGCTCTAAGACGTGCCGAAAAGGACAAGAACTCAAAGGTTGATATGCTGTTGTGCGGTGACGAAGCGTACGACCACTACACAGAATACCTAAGAGTAAACAATATCAGAGTTGAACAGAACACCTTACAGGGTGGTTTCAAATCAATTCAGTTTGCTTTCGGCAACAGACAGGTTGATGTTGTCAACGAAATGTTCGTGCCGGATGATGAAATTTGGGGTGTTGATACATCAGCACTTGAATTACATACACAGGAATGGAAGTTTGCTGACCTACAAGGCGGTGGTATTTTCAACCTAAAGGAAAATTCATCAGTTTACAGAGCGTTGCTTGCAAACTACGGTGACCTTATCTGCTCAAATCCGGGCGGTCTAATCAGAATTTACAACTGTATTTAATTCTAACGGCAAGGTGATTATATGTTGCCTTGCCGTTATTTTTGCCGTTATTTTAGGTACTTGCTGAAATATTTTTTTCTGAAATGCGGTGATAAATTGGAACAAGCAGAAGTAACACTTAAAGAAATATACGAAAAGGTAAGTCTGAAAGTGCCTTTGGAACAGCGGCGGTTCTTTAATTTCTTTAACGACACCGTTGCAGAACTTGAAGCATTATATCCCGACTTACTATTCAAAGAGGGTGTGCATTTTACACCAGTACACGATTTATCGGACGAAAACGTTGTATTACCACTTTACACTCCGGCAATCGTGGACAATATCTTATACCTTTGCGGTTACGACCAACAGGGTATATTCAAGCAAGAATTTACACGAAAATCAAGAAATGCCTATGTGCATTATTGGAAAAATCACGCACATAACAGACGTGTACGACGAATGAGGTGGTAGAGAAGTGTTTGACAGTGGAATATCTGCAAAAGCGTTAATAGCAGAATTACAGAGTGAAGTGGACGTCGCACTTCCTATCACAAATTCGACGTATGTAACGTGGCTGAACAGTCTGCAATGGCTGTTATACAGTGCGATTATAAAAGAACAGAACGACTTGATAATTACCGAACCGCAAGAGGATGTTATACAGCTTGCAAACCTTGATGTTTCGGATAATGAAGCACCGATACGGTTTGAAGATATATATGCGGTGTATGCAGATACAACACAATTAATAAAGACGAGTATAACGAGCGGCTTCGTATTTCCCGATTGTTTTTATAAAAAAGGTGATAATTTAGCTGTTAAAATGCAAAAAACGCCTAATTTTATTAAATTAATCTATCATATCAAGCCTAAATTGATAAAAGTAAATGAAAATGACGAAATACAAGACGGTAACGTGATGATACCGATAGAATTTATCGAATTGGTAAAGTCAAAGTTGAGAGGCGAGGCGTATTCACTTGAAAATGAGTACGGTCCTGCGTCAAATTGGCTCAACAATTACAATATTTTACTTGAAAATTTCAAACAATGGCTATCTGATAAAGCCCAACAATTCGGACAGTAAAGGAGAGGTTATATGGCAAAGAAACAAAACGAATTACAATTCGGACAAGTACCATTACCACAGGCACTAAAGCAATATAGCCTTTCCAAACTGAATTGGAGCGGTTTAAACAGACGGCAAGTTATAGATACAGGTGCTTTGTCTATGGAATGCAACATTTCTACAGCCGAGGCACCTTATTTAACACCGTCGCAAAGCAGGGTAGACATATTGTCCGATATGGGACTTGAATACAAACACCCTATATCGCTATTCAGTTTTGATGATTTCCTTGTTGTTATCTATCGTGACGATACAGAATTGAAACTTGATTATCTCGTTTTGAGCGACAAGAAAAACAGTAAAGGACAAATCACAAAAGTATATACAGGTCTAATAAAAAAAGGCGTGACAGAAGAAACTGACGCGATACAGCGTAGTATGGTGCAATTCAATGTATACGAAAATGCCGTTGATGTACTTGGTGGCACATATGTAAAGAAATTGATACTGTTTCCTGACAAAGTATCTATGTTTATGAAGATTGTAGATACAGACAAAGACCCTACTACATTTGACAAACAGGCAGTTAAGGACGGCAATGCCGATATTGATGTTATGTATTGTCAAAAAGAAAGCAGTGGCAAAAAAACTTACTATGTTTGGAATGGGGCGATAGGTAGATTTACTTTGACAGGTGGCGTGAACTACTTTAAAACAAGCAATTTGGACGTTGAAATAAAAAAATACTACAATGACGGATATACTCAGACGAAAGACGAGTATTACAATGACGGTTACAGAAAGTCAAGTAAACAAACGTATAATGACGGTTACAAAAAGACGGAATATAACAAAGACGGTAGCAAAAAAGCGAGGTTTTATGACGGATACCAAAAGCAATGGTCGGGTAGTTATAACGAGAACGATGGAATTGTGTACTATCAGCGACAAGGAACGTGTTCACCATATACTTACATAACGGTTACTGATTTGAAGAATGGTGATAGTGTAGCAGGCTTATATATAAGGGCATTTTCACCTTTAAAGCAAATGACTAATGTAGCTTTTTACGAACGTACAGGTACGTCATTCCCTTACACATATACAAGAGTATATGCAGAACTTGATTATAATTCAGACATAAGTAATTATTATGAAAAGGTTTCTGATAGCACAGGTACGGTTCAAACCAAACTATACGTAAGAAAAGCTGATGATAACGGTACGATAATACCGTATGAGTATGAGGAAGTAACTGATATTGCATACGGTACGAATATAACCGATTATTACGAAAAGATAAGCGACAAAGAAGTTACGGCAAAAGCATATTACAAAAGGACCGAAAACACCGATAAGGATAGCGACGATAAATACAAATACGAATTGATTAAAAATCTTGAAAACGGCAAGAAAGTATCAGAGTATTATGAATTTACCGAAAACTACGCACCGCCTGAGGGGAGTAATAAGAGTTGCTATTGGCTTAACACTTACGATAATCAAACCTATCAATTTTGTAGCGATATAGGTGGCGGAAAAAGTGGTTTCGGAATAACTGTTTCGCCGTCGTTCCCTAATCTAAAGTATGCGGTAGTACATTTATCACGACTTTTTGGAGTTGATGAGGATAGAGTACACGTTTCAGGCTACAACGACTACACGAATTGGAACTTAGACACCGTAGCCGAAAGTAATGATAGTAATGCGTGGAGCAGTGCCTCACAAACCAACACAAAAGCAGGCGGTAACTTTACAGGTATAACAGTGTATGACAACCACGTTGTTTGCTTTAAACGTGACTTTATGCACGAAATATACAACAGTAAAAATCCGTTCAGATTGGTTGACGTGTATGCGGAGGGGTCTATTGACAACAGGAGCATACAAGAGGTAAACGGCAAACTGATATTTGCGTCAGATGATGAAATCAAAGTGTATACAGGCTCACAACCGCGTGAGATTGGCTACAATCTTGGCATTGATGAGTTCAAAAGTGCTGTATCGGGTAGTGACGGAAGAAACTATTACTTGTATTGTACAGACAGACAAGGCGAAATGTATCTGTTTGTGTATGACACAATGGTCGGTCAATGGTCGCAACAAGCAATCAAAAGTGAAGTATTAGGCTTTGCACATAACAAAAACGGTATGTATATGTTATGCAAAGACGGTGTTGTATACAAAATGGATACGAACAAATATACGGACGATTGGAGCTGTGAAACGGACTTATCAACCATACTGACATCATCATCTTCAAGCACATATCAGACAGTAAATATCAAACATATAGCAAAATTTCAAATGCTTGCGTATATTGAGGGGCGTTTCAAGGTGTATGCACTGTACGACAATGAAGAATTTAATCCTGAAACATCGCAGTTGCTATATGACAGTAACGGTCGGAAAGGTATGCAAGCAATACGCTTAAAACCACGAATGACCGCTAATTATGGCTACAAGTTACATTTTGAGGGACACGGCTATGTACGTTTCTATGAAATGGAACTCGGTATTACTCCAGGAGGTGAGTTATTTGTATCATCAAGATGATATTAACAATATGAATTACAAACAGCTTAGAGAAACAGTATCAGAATTAAACGACAAATACGTTAAGCTGAAAAGAACATTAGAGGACGCTTTAGACAATATAGACGAAAGCAACCTCGCAACTACTTTGCGAAAGAAATTAAACGGCTATGATACTCAATTCAGTGTAACGGCTGAAAAGATAGAAAGCAAAGTATCGTATGAGGACTTAGAAAACAATCTAAATCAATATTCAACCGTATCGCAAACGGCACAAGCTATTGAAATGTCAGTAGTATCAAGTCAAGAATACACGGATAATTCAGTAGAAACATTATCTTCAACGTTCACTATGACTGCCGACGGAATATCTACAAGGGTTTCAAAGCTAAAGAAAGGTGTGGAAACACAATTCAATCAAACAGCAGAAAAGATTGAATCGCTTGCATTCGAAAAAATGAATACATCAGAGGCTGTTACAGTAAAAGAAAAACCGTCCGCAAGCGATAAAACGTTGGATAAAGAAAAACTCTACAAATATAACAACAAATATTATTATTTCAATGATATTTTACAAGATTGGTTAGAGTATGACGAAAAAAACGGTATTAATTCTGCATTCACTCAAATATCAGGCGGATTTATATTGAACGGTTGCGTAAAGGTGAGCGGTGACCTTATAACAGAGGGAACGATAACAGGTACAGATATAGTTGGAGCGAAATTTTATAATGAGGATAAAAGGGCGTATGTGACTATTGGTAATTCAAGTGGTAATTATGGTGATTTGACATTGAAGCGAGTATCGAATGGCAAAGGACAAGAAGTTTTTCAGATTTACGATACGGGTGTTGGTATTGCTATAAAAGCTGTAGGAACGTCTTTTATAGGTTCGACTGGAAGTAAGACATACCCCAAAGGCACTTGGGATTTTTCGAAATGTACGGTAATAGGTTTACCGACAAGTACAAGTTAAGGAGGAAAATATATGTTATTTAGAATAGGTGATAACGTCGCAGTGACGTGTAAAAACCCAAACGAAACACTGTTGTTTATAAACAGAGTACCAACAGCTTGGTTATTCTCGATAGATATAGAGATATGTCAAAAGGTAAAGAGAATGATTGTTGAAGAACAAAATCTTAAAGATATAAAAATTGAATATGAAAGTGAAGATTGTACAACCGGCAGAGTTGTTGACTTGCCTATGGACAGTCTACACAGCTTTACTATCGACTATGCAAGCGGTATGGCGCACGTTGAGTTTAAAAGGGGGATAAATAATAATGTATAACAAACCAACAAACGCAGAAGAAATGGAAGAATTCGAACGAATGACAACCGGCTTCGATTATGTATATGAAGAAACAGTCGGTGCAGGAGAAATAATATATCTTAAAATGCCTGTTGTATCGGCAAATAAGAGAGGTGTGAACGATATAGGGTGGCAATGTGACGGTGACGACGTTGCTTTATATGCAACTATGTCAAGAAAACCGCATAAGACCGAACTATGGTCGGAAGTCAAAGAAAACTATGTTGTAAATAAGACTGTATCGGCGTTGAAGTTTGAAAACAAGGACACAAAGCCTTGTAATCTATGTGTAAGGGTGCGTTTAAATTAATGGGGGTGGTTAAATGAAGGGTAATGTATGTTATCAAAAGACAGACTTCGGCTCTGAAACACCTGACTTGCTTAATAAATACGTTCTGAAAATAACTCAAATAGCAGGAATATCGCTCAAAAAAGATATTTCAAAAGAGAGTTTAAGGCTTGCTTTAAGCGTTCCTACACTTGTGTCGCAACTTGTTAATGATAAAGAGTACATAACCAAATCTGAAATTGAGATTATACAAAAATCTCTTGAAGATATGGATAGCGTGTTAAACGGCAAGATTGACGATACAAACGCAAAACTTGATGATGAAATAAACACAAGGGAAATGCTTGAAAATGTGGTGAATACACTGCAAACACTGGCTCACAAGCACAGTAACAAGAATGTACTTGATACTATCACAGAAGATAGAGTAGCAATATGGGACAAGGTGAAAGACCTTGATAAATACTTTGACTATATTGATTTTAAGGCTTTTGTCGAAGAAATAGTATATGCGTATACAAACGAACTTCAAAATCTGTACACAGCAATCGGTATTACATCATACGACGGTGGTGTATTCGGTATGGAACAGTTAGGAACAGAGCTTGACGGCGGTAACTTTGACAGTGAACCCGAAAACAGTTTTGATTGCGGTGATTTTAACCCGCTTGAACTGTCTGCACAAGTAACATCGGTCATTGATTGTGGAACGTATTAAGGAAAGGAGGATTGATAGAATGGCAACAAGATTTATAGCAAAGCACGGTTTGAAAAGCAATATAAATAGATTAACACTTTCGGAAGGTGAAATAGCTATTGCATATAGTGATGACAAATCAGAGGCTGAAATATATGTAGGTGGAAACGACAATACACCAATCCCCGCAGCAGGTGCGTCGATGAAAACAAAAAACCAAATATTTGTCATGTGCGACGGCGACCACGACGAATTAAAGTTACGGGCGGCGATAGATAGTGCGCAAAACAACAGCGTTATCTATCCTGTAGGTACACAATGTGTTTTGACAAACGAAAATACCATACGTGGTTATGGATTGACGAACAGTAGTGGTGGATGTGTTATATCATTAAAAGGCGGTATGACCTTAGATGGGTCAATGTGTGATGAATTCATTTTTAAAAACACAAATCCTGCTGAAAAACAGCATATTTTTCACATATCACAATTTGCGACAATGAAAAATGTAACATTGGTAGAAGATACTAAAACAGTGACATCTGATACAATTAATCCAATAGTATTATATGCTGAAGATGACTCGAACATTATGTTCTGTTCATTTGCCACTATATTTAGCACGCATCAAATAGGTGTATCAACATTTAAATTGGGTAAAGTACTATTTTTTAATAATGTTATAGATGGGTTTGAGGGTGCTCCAGGAAATGCAATAACGAAAGAAATTTACATTGCACGTTATGCAAAAATAATAGGGAATGAATTTTTAAATTTTACACAAAACAAACCACTTTTAGGGTTTATGCTTTCGGCGACAAATATTTTCTTTCAATATAATTATATTGAAACTTGCGATAATTGTTTAATATCGTTAGGTGGAAGTATTATGGGAAATATTTTCAGATCTATGGAAGATTGTAGTATTAGCTGTGGTGGCGAAATTATAGGCAATATCTTCATGCTAATACACCAAAATGAAAATGAGTCATTTTTGACAAATTCAGGTAGACTAATTGGGAATCAATTTACAGGGATATACATTAAGGGAGAATATATTCAATTCATTGATTGTAGTAATTCTTCTATTATATCAGATAATTATATGTCTATCACATCTATACCTGCGACAGGAAGTTGTTCATTGATAGGTGCAACTGGTAAGACATTAATCTTAAATAACACGTTCTTTACTTCATCATCATTAGCCGACAATAACGAGTTTAATCTTTTAGACGTCGATGGTAACACAGTAATCAAAAATAATGTAACAAGTGCTAAATCTTTTGGTAGAATTGCAGATACTTGTATTGCAGAAGGAAATATAACATCGTGGAGTTAAGGAGGCTATTATGTACAAATTTTATAGTAAAAACGGGCAGGCACAATTCTACGAACACGGTGTCGAAATTGACGGCACGGTGTACGGAATACACGCCGATAGGGATATATTACGTATAAAACGCAGGATTGTCAATGATAAATTCGCCGAAACTGACGACAATTTCGATATGGACACAGAAATTGCAAAAATTCAGCATACAGACGTTACGTTTGAACAACCTACGGCGGAACAGTTGAAACAGATACAATCAAAAACATTTGACAGTATGTCGGAATTAAAACAGCACGTTCAGTCTGTTATGAACGGTGACGAAACAATGTCACAGGACGAAATCAACGCAATGCTGTTATTAAAAATTGCGGAAATGGAGGTAGCAATTACAAATGAACAAACGACTAATTAAAATGTATTACAAAAAGGGCATTTACAAAGAAAAGGATTTAAACACATTTGTAAATGCCAGATTTATCACAGAGAACGAGAAAAAAGAAATTATGGAGGGTTAAAAAATGGCTAATAAAATTCAATTTAGACGTGGGCTGAGAAAGTTACTACCAACATTGTCGTTCGCTGAGCCGGCATACACAAGTGATACAAACGAGTTTTTTATCGGCACAGGCAAAGGAAATGTAAATATGAACGGTAGCTTGTGGTATACAGGCACAGCCTTAAGCGGTACGTCTGAAAACATCAACTATACATATGCAGATTGTCCTCTTGTTAAAGTGGGTGATGTGTACCTTAATACCGATTATGGCTATATCTATCAGTCTACTACAGCAGGTAGCGGTGAAGACGTAAAGTGGCAATACAAAGGTACGATAAGAGGACCACAAGGCATACAAGGTGTTAAGGGCGACACAGGCGAACAAGGTCCGCAAGGCTTGAAAGGTGATACAGGTGCAAAGGGTGAAAAAGGCGATAAGGGTGAAAAAGGCGAAACAGGAACACTTGAAAGTAATTCAGTGAAAACCGTGCATATTGCAGATGAGGCTGTTACAAGAAGCAAACTTGCAGGAGATGTTTATGATTGGATAAATAGCGGTGAATATTCCGAATCTGAATGGAATTTTGACCAAACCATAAAAAATCTAATAAAAATAGGAGCAATAAACATACCGATTTTGGAATGTTATCCTGCAGAATATATAGGGGCGAAGATAAACACAGTAGCTAAAGTAGGCGACTTGTTTATCATAAAAAATGTGGTTGCAGACCCGGATACAGAAGCAATAGAACAAATTCGCTATAATGATGATTTAGATTCTGTTTTTGTTTTCAACGGAAGTATACAAAAAGGATATTGTGGAGTTTGTAGAGTTACTAAAGCCTTAAAAATAATAGATGTGGGAGAATATGAAAGCGGAGAGGTTAAACTGCTATTCACATTCAAACAAGGTGGAGAAGGAGTAGTAATACGCGAGGAGGATAAATAAATGAACATTTGGGAAACAATCAATATATTTTGGGTTACATTGGCGTGTAACCTATTCATAAAAACTGTATTTGTTGCAGTTATGTTAGATACAGTTTTGGGGTTACTAAGGGCAATCAAAGAGAAAAAGTTTAATAGCTGTTTCGGCATTGACGGTGCAATACGAAAATTTGCGATGATTGTATCGGTTGTGGGTTTGGCTATTTTGGACAAGCTGATAGGCTTTAATATGCTACCGTTTGTGCCGGAAGAAGTGCTTAAATATATAGGCATTACGCAAGTGGGTATATGTGAGTTTTTCTGCTTGCTGTACATAATGTATGAAAGCATTTCGATACTGAAAAATATGTGCTTGTGTGGTCTGCCGATACCGAGCAAATTGCGAAATGGTATCGAAAAGTGGCTTGATACAATGACATCAGAACTTGAGGGGAAGAAAGAGGAATAAATATGGATTTGAAAGAGGCTATTCAGATAGAAACTTGCAAAGATTACGAAAAAGATTTGCAAGATGAATATTATCAACTGTCAATGCGATACAAAAGATTAAAAGCAACGGTTGACAGATGGGATAAGCGAGGCTTGATAACTTCCCCTGAAAGTATACGGAGTATATATGATATGCAATTAGAGGCAATGAAAGTTTATCTTGCAATGTTGTACGCAAGAGGAGCAATAGAAGGCGTTAAATTGAAAGAGGTGTAGGAAATATGCGAATAGGAATAAACTGCGGACACACTGTAAGCGGTGAAGTCGGTTGCGGTGCAGTTGGCTACATAGACGAAAGCGTAGAGGCACGAAAAGTCGGCTATGCACTTGAAACGTTATTGAAAAATGCAGGTCATACGGTGTATGACTGCACCAACGACTATGCACCGACGGTAAGTTCAAATTTAAGACAAATAGTTGATATGGCAAATTCACAGCCACTTGACTTGTTTGTATCAATTCACTTTAACAGTGGCGGTGGGCAAGGTACAGAGGTGTGGACTTACGGTGGCAAAAAGTTTGATGAGGCAACAAATACTTGCAAGGCGATAGGTGAATTAGGTTTTAAAAACAGAGGTATTAAAGACGGCTCTAAGCTGTATGTGGTACATCACAGTGACGCGAAAGCTATGCTTGTTGAAGTGTGTTTTGTAGATACAGAGGACGCAAATAAATACAAGAAAATCGGTGCTACAGAGTTTGCAAAGGCGATTTTTAAAGGAATTACAGGACAAGCGACAAAGGATAAAACAAACAAGGAGGAATTGAATATGACGCAATATGAGGAACTACTTAGCAAAATTAATGAGTTGGATAAGAAAAAGGCAGATAAATCAGAAATGATTTACGATTGCATTGACAGTAATATGCCTGAATGGGCGCATAAGCCTGTTCAGTGGTGTTTGGATAACGGTATTGTATCAGGCGCAGACGACGCGCACCTTAACCTAAACAATACAAAATTATGGGTATGTGTTGTTGTATATCGTGCAGTTAAATTTGTTGCAGGACTTATAAAAATCAAGATTTGATAAGGAGTAAATGACTATGGGTTTGACAGATACAATAAGAAATAAGGTAAACAGCCTTTTTAATTTTGATTCACAACAACAGAGTAATCAATTAAAAAACAAAATTGATACATTGTATGGAAAGCAAAATACAACAACGGCACCGAACATAAATTCCTTTAACCCGTTCATCAGCAAAAGAGACGGACAGGTTATAAATAAAATGGCTGATTATAAGCCGATTGTAAACAGCAGTGCGACAAGCGATAAGGTTAGAGAATGGATAACACAAGCAACAGGTATTCAACCAACAAACACAATGTCAAATTCATCAAATTCTACTCAAAATGAAAATAGTACCGCTCTTAGCAGTGGTACTATTAATTCAAACGGTGATGATAATGTTGGTTTTAACGGAAATCTTGACAGCTCGTCGCTTGGAAGTCTTGACGTAGCAACGCAACTTCCGAAACTGTCAACAGCACAAATAGCCGAAATCATTAAAAAACACTTTAATCGCAGTTCAGTCATATCAACAAGTGACGCAGAGGGTATATACAATGCTCAAAAAACAACAGGTATGAGCGCTTTGGCAATACTCGGTATCGGAGCTTTGGAAAGCGGTTGGGGTACTTCAAACATAGCTAAGAAAACCAATAATATTTGGGGTTACGGTGCTACAAATGTTAATCCTGAGGGTAATGCTCATAGATACGGTCAGATGTCACAAGGCGCTGCTCAATTTGCAACCGAATTTATGAAAACATACTACAATGGGTATGGTGCAAAGTCGATTAATTCAGCAGGTACAGGTAACAATCCGAAAGGAATGGGGTATGCATACACAGACGGCGGAGCAATAGATAGCAGTTGGGCGACACAGGTAAGTTCTATTATGGGACAACTATACAACACAGCTAAGGGTGTAAGCGGTTCAAATATAAGTAATTCATCAGGTAATTCATCAAGAAGATATCTAAACAGATTGAGTTATGCGAACAATTCAAACACTTCGTCAGGCGGTTCTTCCAAAGGACGGCAGATTGTTGCGGCGGCAAAGCAGTATTTGGGAACAACGTATGTATACGGCGGTACTTCGTCAAGCGGTGTTGATTGTAGCGGTCTTGTACAACTCGCGGCGAAAGCAAGTGGTATTGATATACCACGAACAACATACGACCAAATAAATGTAGGGCAAGCCGTAAGCAAGAATAACTTGCAAGAGGGCGACCTTGTATTTTTCAGAGGTTCGGGCGGTAGTGCGTCAGCTCCGGGACACGTCGGAATTTATATAGGTAACGGACAGTACATACAAGCGCCAAAGACAGGTGATGTCGTTAAAATCAGCAATTTATCAGGACGTAGCGACTATGTCGGTGCAAGAAGAATAGCATAAGGAGGTAAAACGAATGGCATATAATACGCAAGACGCCGTAAATACAATATTACGGCTAAAAGGTAATTGGCTTAATGCAAATGCAGAGGGCGATACAAAGAAAACGGCACAAATAGCAAACGAAGCACAAAACTATTACGGACAAATGCGTGAAAATGGCGACACAAAGCTTGCTGACACGCTTTATAACAGCGGATATGACGCGTCAAAGAAGTATGTTAATGACTACTTTGCACAGAGCGGTAAAAGTGCGATTAGACCATATTTTTACGGTTTAGGCTCAAAGTACGGTTTAAGTCAAAGCGATATAGATAATGCACTTCAATATAACGATACGACAGGTGAGGTTAGCTTAGGCGGTAAAAACATAGGAAAGCCGTCGGCGATAGGTTCAAACGGAGTATCTTATTGGGATAACACTACACTTGATAATGCTTTTAAAAACTATGTTCAAGACACAGGCAAAAGTCAAACCACATCAAGTCTTGTAGGTCAACAGCAAAGTAATTTATTCGACCATTATAACGACTTGATGAAAACAAATACACAAGATTATAACGACTATATGAACTTGGTTAAAGCTAATCCTTTTTCTACCGATGAGGCAAAAGCAATACTTGGTAAATATAATCTATCAGCTATACAGGGAAGAAATAATCAGCTTGCTTTAGGTACAGCCTCAAACGGCGGTAATGTTGACAGTTACAGCGCCGCAAACGCAATGCGACAGCAAGCGGCGCTATACTCACAGGCACAACAGAATGTATTAGACGCGTATAATGCAAAGGTGCAAAACGCTTATAATTCAACACAAAAAATTGAACAGGCGCGAAAAATCCTATCCGATATGGGTGTTCAAATCGACAATGCGTTCAACAGAGACGAAACAGCAAAGAATAACGAAGTACAAAGAAATGAAACTGTACTTAACGGTAAAGTATCACGTGACGCAACAACAGCACAAGTTACAGGTCAAATTCCTAAGGGTATGCTATATTCTTCAAATCCATTCTTTGATGATAACGGCAATCCGATAGAAGATATTGACTATAAAAAGGTAATCGAACAAGCTATCGCAAGAGGCGATACGCAGACAGCACAGGCGGCGAGAGTTGCAAGGGGCGTAAAAATTTGGAACAACTACAGTAAATACGGTCAATATGATGACGGTGATTACGGTGTTCCGAATACGCAAACAGAGGACGCAAGACAGTTTGACGCAGAACTTAAAAACAGCAAGGATATTGCACAAATGGGTTACGACCACGAAGAAAGAATGCCGGGCATTGAGGCTGACAATACAATCCGTATTAACAATAATCAAGCCGATAATACAATTCGTGTTAATGACGCAAGTGCCAAGAATGAAATGGCTGTTGCAAACAATGCATCGAAGAATACGATAGCTGAAAAAACGTCAGAAATAAATAACACTGTAAATGCATACAAACAGACGGATGGTGCGTTAGGTGGAAATACAGCCTCTTCGTCTAATTCTTCTAAATCGTCAAAAAACGGTAGTCAAGTGGATGGAATAACAAAAGAATTCTTTAACAGTTGGATACAGAGAAACAACAACGCAGCACAAGAAATGGGAAAAAAAGATATGTTTATAGTCAATGCTGATGGTACATACAAAATCAATCCTGCAATTCCGGACAATTATAAGAAAGTTTTGACGATGAATACAGCTAATACGGACGGTCTTACAGATGAACAACGTATAGATTTACTCCATTCAGTGGGTCTAACCGATGATGATATTTATAATGCAGGTTCTTTAATAAAATAATTACAACCAAAGAGGAGCTTAAAATATGAGTAATATGCAAGAGAAATTAAAATCATTACAAAATATTATGTCACAAAGAGGATATAATAAATCTGCATCAACAGTAAGAGAAAATACCGATTTAAAAAGTAATTTGAAATCATTGCAGGATATTTTAGTTAAAAGAGGGTACACACCAAAAAGTGTACCCTCTGAACAAAAAAGCAAAACACGGCACAAAGAAAAGGGCAATAATCTTTTCGAAGAAACAAGTAAATCTACTTTTGAAACAATGCCGAAATACCAAGAGGCAAAACAAAAACACCAAGAGGAAGAACAACATAGGCTAAACGCTACATACAACAAATACGGTATTGACCCGAATAATTTTTCTTATGATGATTTTTCAAAGTGGGCAGAAGAACATAATTTTAACCGTATTCCACATAACGACCCTTTAGAAGCAGGTTATGACTGGCTTCCTAATGAAAAAGGCGTTAGCAAAGAAGTAAAAAAAGATAAAGAAACATTAGAGCAACTTGCATTAAATAATCAAAGAAAAAACATAGCAAAAGAAGGTGGAAATGCACCGGATACATTTATAACAAGTTTAATGGACGGTGCGACTTTGGGCGGAAGAAGTGCGATTGATAATTTAAAGTCACAAAAAAAATATAAAGAAGCAGGGCTTAATGTCAACGATTACGTAAGTGAAAAACAAGCAAATGCAAAATCATCAGAAGAACACCCAATAGCAAGTACCGTCGGAGATTTAGCAGGTTCTACGGCTTCATTAATAGGATTAGGTGAAGCTGTTGGAGGTGCTTTGAAAGGTGTAAAGTGGTTGACGAAAACACCTACTTGGGTTCAAGGCGCAATAAAAAACGGCATTGTTTTTGGACTACAACAAGGAACAGAAGCAACCACTGACGGAAAAAAAGCAAAAGATATAGCAAAAGAAACCGCTATAGGCGTTGTAGGAGGAGCCGTAGGCGGTGCGACAAGTTCCACTGTTGAAGATTTTGCCGAAAATATCTTGTTTAAAACGAAATTGCAACATAAATTTATACCTGAAATGATAAGAAACGGGGTTGCGGGCGCGTCATTTGCCGGTGCAGACAGTGCTGCTACATATTTTTTGCACCCTAAAGAAGAAAGACCTACAGCTAAAGACGTCGCTAAGAATATGGCTGTGACCTTTGCTTTTGCAACAATTACATCAGCTATAAATATGGGTAAAATCAAGCAATCAAGTAAAGAGGCTTTAGACGTTGTAAACGATAAGATGATGAAAGATTACGAAGGTATGATGAATTCAGCAAGTACAAACGACGTAGAAAGTGTTAAACAATTTGCTAAAAATGTTATGGATTACTCCGATTCAATGATTAAGTATCTTGACGGAGAAGGTTTTAAACTAAAAAATAATGCTCCGTCAGATACTGTTACAGAATACTTAACCGGCAAAGGAAATGCACCAGTTAAAGATACTGTATTAGAAAAAGCTCGTTTTGTTGGTGAGGACGCTCGTGTAAGAAGTATGCAAGAGGACTTAAGGACTATCAAAAGCAGAGCAAAAGAATTTTACGACAGAGCTGATTCAATTCCTTATGATGTAGAAAAAATATCGAAAACATCAAATGTAGGGAATGTGGACAATATCACAAAAGAGCTTACAAACATAAATAATACAAATTCAACGCCACAAAACAAAAATTCGATACAAAATGTACCGAAAACATCAGAAGTAGAACCGATACAAACCGTTCAAGAACAAACACCTATAAGCGTCAAGACAAATGATGTTGAAGTACAAAAAACAGATAAGTTACCGAAAGAAGTTCAAGACAGCGTAAGCAAAGCTGATGTTGTCGCAGAAAACAATCCGCAAGGGTATAATAAGGATTTTGTCAGACGATACGCGAATAGTTTTGTTGAGGTTGCTCAAAAGAGTGACAATTATCCGAATCGTGATTTTCTTGACAACAATATTGCTGATGAATTAACTCAAAAGATACTTACAGGGGAAAGTAAACTTGACGGTAACAGTGCTTTTGATTATGCAGTAAAACAATTCAAATTTATACTAAACCAAGCTGACGAAAGCAAGCTTAATCGAGTACAACAGTTTAATGAAAATCAAAAACAACAGAATGATGTATCAGCTTCCGAAATTAACACCGATAATTCAATTATTAATGATACAGCAGACAGCGTTAATAGCGCAGATACACCAACTACAACTGACACTGCATTTAACGACACACAAGAAAACGGTGTACAGCCGTCTGTAAATCGAGTTACAGATGAAGTACATAATGCAATGAATAAAGTCGGCTTAAATGTATCTGAAAGTGCAACAGGTATACAAGAGGCAAATACAAGATTTATGTCAAGCAATGATAATCTTTTCGACAAAAATTATGTAAGTAACTATGCGAATGACTTTGTGCAAGCTATGTCAGAGAAAAACGGACGTAGCTACACAGTTTTATCACAAGAAACAGATAATCTTGCTGATGAACTTGTAAATAAAACTCTTACCGGAAACAGTGTACTTGACGGAAACAGAGAATTTCAAACTGTAGTCAGAAATTTTAAAGATGTTTTAAGAGAGGGAATAAAGAAAAACACCAATCTACATAACAATGTATATGGCGCAAACGAAGTTTTAAATGCACAAGTGCAAGACGTGGAAAACGGCGATTATTCTTCACTTAATATAAGTGAAAATGCAAATAACAATATAAAATTTGCTCCGGTAAGTGAAAATGGGCAAAATGTAGGATATATCATTGAAAGGGATGATGGTTATTCTGATGAGCTAAGCGAAAGTGACTTTACGGTAAAACAAAAAAACGGAGAGTACGGAACAAGAAACGGAATTACATACGGTCATTTTGGTACACATCAAAATTCGAACGGTAATAATATTGTTTCGTATTTACCGACAGGCAATGCGGTAGCAATTCTTCCTAATCAAAATAGTGCTATCGAATTTATGAAACAAGCAGAAAACGAAACAAGCGGATATTCAATTTATTTGTATGACGATAACGGAGTAACGAAAACAAGTGGCGATATGTCACAGTTTATAAATGCGTTAAACAATGCAAAGAACGCTGTTCAAGTCGAACAAAATTCGGGCAATGTCGGAATACAGAGTAATACAGGTGTATCGAATAATGTTGAAAGTGAAAAAATCAACAGTCAAGCACCTAATACAGAGGAAAATACGAATACTACGCAGACTGATAATGCAATAAAAAGTATTGAAATTTCAGAAGAAGATAAGATACCGGGTTTATTACAAGACGAATACTCTGACCTTTTGTCTTTGGAGGACAGAACAGCATTAGATACTCTCGGTAGTGCTATTGGTGTGCCTATAAAGATTGTACCAACGATAAGTAATGACGCAAACGGTTGTTATTACAAGGGCGTGATTTATATTTCATTGTCTGCCGATGACAAGGTTATGACTGTTTTTTCACATGAATTAACTCACTATCTTGAAGATACGCTCGATTATACAGAATACAAGAAATGTGTACTCGGCTTTATTCAAAAAAACACCGATAAAAGTATTGATGAACTTGTAAAAGAAAAGGTTGATACTTACGCTAAATCGTCAATAAATTTAACATACGAAGAGGCTACAAGAGAAATTGTAGCCGACTATACTCAAAATATTCTTAAAGACGCTGACGCAGTTATGGAGTTCGTTGATAGTATAGAAAATAAAGAGCAAAGACGTGGGGTTATACGCAGATTGCTTGACGCTATCAAGGAACTTATAAACAAGATAAAGGCAAAATTCAGCAGTAAACATTCTCAAATGCAAGACTTACAAAAAACACATGATTTACTTGAAAATATGCTAAAAGAGGCGACAGAAAATACGGAGAGCGACACTGGAAGTGAAACAAGATATTCTTTTGGCGGTAAAAATGCTAAAACCGCAGATGTAGGGTCACTACAAAAAGCTGAAACCTTAGAGAAAGACGGAGTAAGTACAGAAGAAATCAGAAAAGCTACAGGTTGGAGTAGAGGATTAGATAACAAGTGGAAGTTTGAAATTGACGATAGCAAAGCTAAATATAAGGAAGAAAAAATACGTTTAGGCAAAGCTGTAAACTTAAATGAAGTTCTTGAACACGAGGACTTATTCAAAGCATATCCCGATTTGAAAAAAGTAAAGGTCAAGGAAATATCGGATTTAGACGCAAGAGGGGTTTATTCGCCTAATTTCGATTGCATATTCATAAATGAAAATTTGCCTACACAAAAAAAATTAAAATCACTTATTCACGAAGTACAACACGCAATACAAGTACGAGAGGGATTTGCAGTCGGCGAAAGTCCTGATAACGAAAACAGAAACCAAAGTGCAGGAGAAATTGAGGCTGATGACGTTAAGGCAAGACAAAGTATGAGCAAAGCAGAAAGACTTAATACATTTCCGAAAAGTATGAAACCTAATCCTAATGCTGATGTTGTATTTTGGAATAATGGTAATATTAAGAATATGGGAGATGTAAACAATCAAACGAACGGAAATAGCAATATATACGATTATACAAAATCTTTTGCGGAACAGATAAATGATTGGAAACAGGGGTTAATACCTCAAAACGATTCACTTCTTGTTTCAGGAACTCCCGAAGTGCTTAAGAAAACAGGTTTTAATGCACTGCCAATAACAATAAATCAAAAACATATTGATTATGCAATAAATGGCACTAAAGATGTAGACCACCATTTAGGTGAAACATTACTTAAGCAGTTGCCACAGGCTTTGGAAAATCCTGTTGCTATAATAAGTTCTCAGACACAGCCTAACAGAGTGGTTGCGATATTAAAAATGCAACATAACGGAAAAAATGTCATAACTCCCGTAGAAATAGATGGCTATGGAACACAAAACAATCTTATAATAGATAGTAACGCTGTGGTTTCTATATTCGGAAAAGATAATGCTATAACAAAACAACTAAAAAATGCTTTAATTGATGAAGCAAACAATAAAACAAGTATGTTTTATTGGAATAAAAAAGAAGCCTTATCTTTACTACAGAGACCAGGGCTCCGATTGCCCAACCCCCTGCCTCAAGATGGCTTCATACATAATATAACAGAAAAAAACTCGTCTGTCAAGCCTAAAATTAAAAATGCAACATATTCTCAACAATTTAAACGTTGGTTCGGCGATTGGGAAAACAATCCTAAAAAAGCAAGTAAGGTTGTTAATGAGGATGGAACGCCCAAAATTGTGTATCATGGCACAACTTCGAATTTTACAACGTTTGATACTCAAAGATTTAATACGAGAGAAAATTCGGGAGATTATGTTGGTGAAGGATTCTTCTTTACGGATAAGGAATCAACTGCAAAAAAGTATGGCTCAAGCGTTATGCCGGTTTATCTTAACCTGAGAAATCCACTGATAATCAATACTGAAAATGACGGAAAAAAATTCCGCAGTACATTTTTGAATATGTATCAGAAAGGGAATAAGGAACTGCGTGACCTTATAGGCGGTGACTATGATTATTTTTCAATTATGAAAGAAAATCCCTCTGCAATCCGTCAGGAGTTGCAAAGACGGGGTTATGACGGACTGATTGATAATTTATATGGACAGTATGCGGTGTTTAACTCCAAACAAATCAAATCTGCAACAGACAACATAGGTACTTTTGATAAAAATAATGCGGATATACGATATTCTATAAAGAAGAATGAAACGGATACTGATAAAAATCTCGTCGCTATACATAATTTGTCCGAAAAGAAATTGAAAGAAAATTTGGCGTTAGGAGGTTTTCCGGCACCGAGTATAGCGGTTACAAAGGCTGATATTGGACATAATGGCTATGGCGATATATCAGTCATATTTGGAAGAGATACCATAGACCCGACAAAATCGTCCGACAACAGGTTATATAGTGCAGACGCATACACATCCACATTCCCTCAAGTTGATTATAAATTGAACGAGGACGCATTAAACAGACTAAGTGAACATTTGAATATGAGTGTGTCACAGTTAGAGTCAAATATTTTTGATACAGGCGACAAAGAAAGAATTATAAGCAAGATGAAGGCTTCAGAACAGGTACGAGAAGCGTTTGTCAAAGATAATAATTTTAAAGTTGAGCCTGTTTTGCGTGACCCTAAACCGTCTAAATTCGGCACAAATACAAATGAAGCATTTTATCTGTTGGCGAATCATGTAACGTATAAGCAACTTGTTAATAACGCAGATGTACGAAATGATTATTTCGAGGCAGTGGAAGAAGGCTCAAAACTCAAAGGTGCAACAAAAAGGTTTATAGAAAAGATGAATAAACAGCTTGACGCGGCAAAAAATAAACCTGAAATATTTGAACGCGAACAAGCCAGATTTAATGATGACATGAAAATACTGAATGGGCAAGGAGAAAAAGTCGAAGACGCATATTCGCATTCTGACGGAGTAAATAATGTCATTAAGGAAAATCAATCGGAATTTAATAATTATGCTAAAAATTTAGTCGATAAGGTGCTTGAAGACAAGTATATCAGAAAAGATATTGACCCGTTTGACGAGTACGGAAACGGTCGTGATTTTAGTGAAATGCATACAGAGTACACACTTGAGAATATTGTTAGAGCTATGAGTAAAGGCAAAAATCAAGAAAACGGAATATTCGGTGCTGGTATTGGAGAAATGCGTTCGGCTGTATCTCAAGAATACAAAACGGTTGAAGATATGAAAAAAGATAGCGGACGCATTCAGAAGTTATCAGATGAAGAAATTGACAACATATACAGTAAGAGTGAAAAACTTCTTGGCGATATAACATCTGATTTGGCGCAGCTTATAGATACAGGCAACAATTTTACAGACATAGATGTTGCTTCTGAAAATGTCAAGAACGCACTGCTTAAAGGAACGAACAAAAGAAGCATAAAAAGATATTTAGCGGAGTATATAAATGGTGTTAGTGACACAACCATTGATAAGATAGTTGAGCTTGCAGATAATCTTAAGAACATACCTGTAAAATATTTTGAGGCCAAACCACACAGAGCAATAGGCTTTGATGAGGTTAAGGCAGTCATATTGCCTGATAATGTAGACCCTAATCTAAATCAGCAATTAAAAGATATGGGCATAAATACGGTTAAATACAAGTCGGGTGATGAGGCTGATAGACAGCGTGCTTTGGAGAGTGTAGATAGTAATGTTAGGTTCAGTCATACAGTTGGCAATAAGGCAGAGGGAAAAGCGTCAACAGTACATTCTGTTTCAAAAAAACTTATAAGTGATTATGGTGTTGAAAGTAAGGTAAAGCCGTCAGATATATCAGAGGCAATAGCAGATATTACTTCTAAAATCAATGATACATATTACGGAGAGGGCGACATAAACAGGAAATACGCAAAATTAGAAAAAGCCGCTTATGGTGTGGCTGAAAAAATAGTTGACCAAATGAAGAAAAAGGACAACTATGCGGAGGAAATATACAATAATTTGCGTAAAGAAATTAAGTCAACCAAGATAAGAATATCAGAGGTTGATAAAGGCGACTTTACGGAGTGGAACGACTTCCGTAAACAAAATTTCGGTTATTTGACAATATCGAATAAAGAGGGTATTCCGGTAGACAGTTATTACAAGGAATTGGCACAAGAATATCCCGGTATATTCGATGAGAGTACACATATGGCAGTAGGCGACCAACTACGAAATATTGTTGATACATTGCGCGACTTAAAGCCGAAAGAATATGACCTCAGTACAGAAGAACGCAATGAGATGCTGGAGGAAGTGGCGAATGAAGTTATTTTACGTTCTATAAATCTTGCGGATGATATGGGGTATATCGACAAAAACGGTAATGCAGACAAGATATACACCGAGAACGATATGCGTGGTGCTTTAGACAAGCAAAAAGAACGCTTGAATAACAAGCACGAAAAACAATTAGACAGGCAAAAGGAACGTTTGGAGAATAAATACGAGAAAAGGCTTGAAACACAAAAGGCAAAATATATCGAACAACGTGAGAAAATTCGTAAGCAATTAATTGACAAGGTAAATCAGCAAAAAGAAAAGGCAAAGGCAAGAAAAAAAGAAAGTGAGGATAGAACAAAACTATTAAAATTAGCAAGAGAAATTAATAGCATGAAACTATCTCCACAGGACAAGAATAAGTTGCCTGATATACTTAAAGAAATTGACACAGTTTCTAAAGGTATACTCAAAAAAGGATATACTACAACAGACGGAAAAGCTGTTATGGGCGAACTTGACCTAAAGCAATTAAAAGAAGATTACGAATTGTTAAAACAAGACGAAAACTTCTTGCTGGACAAAGATGTTGAACTAAAAATATCGCGTCTTGATAAAATGCAAATAGCGGATATGAATATTAATGATGTGCGTGACCTTATACAAACCCTGCAAGAAGTCAAACACGAGATAAGAACCAAGGATAAAATGATTAACGACGTTCGCAACAGAGAAATTGCACATACCGCAATGGAAAGTATTAAAGAAATACAACGCGGAAAAGGCATAGAAAATAAGCAAAAAGGCAAGTGGTATAGAGGTTATATAAGCACACAACTAACACCTGAAAGAATGTTTAGACGTCTATCAGGATATGCCAAGAACGGTGTGTTTGAGGGATTGGCAAAAGATTTAAGTGACGGTCAAAGAAAAAGTATGACTTTTAAACAAAGAGCAAGTGAAAAGTTTAAAACAGTCATAAGCAAAACAGAAGAAATGTCTAAATTTACAGGAAAAAAGGCTGAATTAATCGACATAAGCAAATACGATACACAAGGCAGAAAAGTGTATATAACGCCTGATATGAGAACGTCATTATATTTACATTCAAAAAATTACTCGAACTTGAAACATATCCAATACGGAGGAATAACCATTCCCGATATGGATTTGTATAAGCAAGGTAAAATCAAAGACGCTTACGAAAGCGCAGGCGTTATAATACGTCTTACACCGTCGCAGGTCAATGAGATTACAAGCAAAATGACACCGTTTGAAAAACAATTTGCCGATGTAGCATATAATTTCTTCAATGATGATTGCTCAAAAGCTATAAATGAAACGTCGATTGCACTTAAAGGCTATGAAATTGCGACAGTAAGAGATTATTTTCCTATTGTAAGCAACAGAAACTTTATCAACAATGACTTTGAAAGTCTTGTGAAAAACGGAACTTTGGAAGGCAAAGGAATGTTGAAAGAACGTAAATATGCAAGCAATCCTGTAGCACTTGAAAGTGTTATTAGAGCCATTAACAGACAAATGAGCGATGTTGCTGATTATTATGGACTTGCTATACCTATTAGAAACTTTAATAAAGTATACAACTCAATGGGTAGAAACTATAATTATAGCGTAAAAGAAAGTCTAAAACAAAAATGGGGACTAAATGCGGATAAATACATAGAAAACTTAATTACGGACTTACAGAGCGGACGTAAGACGGACGGAACGTTGTTTGATATGCTAAAAGGGCACTATGCGCAAGGTGTGTTATCTCTTAATTTAGGTGTAACATTAAAACAAGCAGCGTCATATCCGACTGCGGCGGCAGTGGTAGGCTACAAACCGCTTGCAAAAGCTTTTTCAGAAAGAGTATCGGACAGCGATAGAAAAATCATCGATAAGTACACTCCGCTTTTGTGGTATCGTTCACAAGGTTATACAACAAGTGAATTTGGAGATTATGCGGACGGCACTTATGAAGATTGGACTAAAAAAGGTAAAATGCCGTTGCTTATGGGTTGGATACAAGCTATGGATATAGCAACAACCACAAAGTTATGGAAAGCGGCTGAATTTTATGTGAGAGATAACTACAAAACACTTGAACAAGGTACTGACGAATACTACAAACAAGTGGCAGATGTATATAACAGCATAATCGAAAATACTCAGCCGAATTATTCAACTATGCAACGTCCTGATATATTGAGAAACCCTAACGCCTTAGTCAAGTCTGTAACGATGTTCAAGACACAGGTTATGCAGAACTTTAATATACTTTATGACGCATACGGGGAATATAACGCACGTTACCAAGATTATCAGTCAAACAAGACAGAAGAAAACGCAGAGGACTTAAAATCAGCCGCTCATAATCTTGGAAAAGCTATAAGTTCACAAATAATTGCGGCAATAGTTTTGAATTTGTGTGACGGTATAGGGAGATTTCTGAAAGGCAAGTTTGATGATTATTACGGAGAAGACGATAAAGATAAGACAATTACTTTAAAAAGCGCTATGTCGGCATATTTAACGGATTGTTTTAATACTGTAATGGGTACTACTTTAGGCGGCTCTGAAACAGCGGCACTGGTTGAATATATATTGAGCATTTTTAACATAGGTAAGGGCGCTGTATGGTATGATATTCAAGCGCCTGCATTAGATACAATCAATAATACGGTTGATAGTCTTACAAGCCTATTAACGACTGTGAGCAAAAACGGAGCGAGCAGTCCTTGGGCGTATGTAAAGTCTATAAACAAATTGTTGAAAGAGTTAGGCACAGCAACAGGTATTCCTTTGAAAAACGGTGAGGCTTTGTTGTATGGAATATACAAAAATATAACCGATTGGACAAAGAAAGAAAATGTATTTGAAACACTTGACAGTTGGACCGACGGAGGCAAGCCTGAATACACGAAGGACGATGGTCATAAATACAGAGCCAATATGTCTATCGAGGAATACAAAGAATATAATGCGTATTACGAAAAAATCGTTAAAGATATGCAAAGCGGAAAAATTAGAAAGAAAAACGACGAAAAATATTCTTCAAGCGGCATAAAGCAAGCCGCAAGAAAGAAAGCAAACGAAAAGTTTGAAAAGCTGTTTACAGAAAAAGTTGAATAAGTATTTGAAAACAAAAAAGAACGTCTCAAAATGTGACGTTCTTTTTTTCTATAAAGCAAAGTCAAAAAATTCAAACAAAAGTAGAAAAATGTCGGTATCTGTTTGACAATAATGTTTTAATATGGTAATATAAAAGAAAAAGGAGGAATTTACCAATGAAAGAATGTAAACAGTGCAAAATGAAATATGCTGATAATATGGTATTTTGCCAAAATTGTGGCGGTGAACTAACCGAAGTTGAAAAAAGAGGGATTAAAGAATTTCTTGACAAGCACAAGCTAAAAGGTTATCAAGTAATTATCATTTACGGAATTTTAATTGCTTTGGTTTTTGGGGGCTTTATGTTTGGAACGTCAAGAAAATATGATAGTTCATATGTGAGCCAAGTATTCAAAAACGAAAAATCAGAATTTGACGATTATACCAAACAACAAAAAATATATAATGAAGATAAAAAGAACAAAGAAAATTTAGAGAAAGAAGTTTCGGAAATACAAGGAAAAGTAGATAAAATCAACGAGTTCGAGGCAAAAAGAGATACATACAATTCAGAAATTCAAGATTTGTCCAACAAAGC
>ERZ1034969.326-NODE-326-length-31522-cov-150.129310_pt1 | contig 31522 bp, 47 predicted proteins | sample MGYA00520624_ERZ1034969 | MGnify/ENA primary metagenome ERZ1034969 (study PRJEB33766, sample SAMN09781776) | gut metagenome | biome: gut microbiome | host: Homo sapiens | place: Madagascar | study: EMG produced TPA metagenomics assembly of the PRJNA485056 data...
TTGCCGACCAAATGGCAACCAAATGGCAACCACTTGCCGACCAAATGGCAACCAAGTGTCACCCCAACATAATATAACAGAACATAACATAAGAGAATATAAAGAAAATCACACACTGGGCAAGGTGACATGTGGAAATCTAGGCAATGTATATCTAACTCCGGAACAGCACGATGAGCTGTACCGACTTGTACCGTCACAAGCAGACGGCTACATCGAAAGATTTGGTCGGTACAAGAGCATGAAGGCAATCGAAAGCCACGACGATTACGCATGGATTCGTGGTTGGATGGACGAAGACGAAGCCATCGCTAAGGAACGTCAGAAGCAGGAAGCGGAACGATGGGATGCCATCGTCGAGGAGGAAGCAAATGCGAAACCATAACCCAGCCTACGGACTTTGGAACGATGGAGAGGACGAGGTCAAAAGCCGTAAAAACAAAGGCACCCAAACCCTCGACACGAGGGTGGAAGAAGCAGCCAGAGCGAACAGGGTGCACGAATGCATCACCTATCACGCTGACACGGAGCTTCTGAAAAAGGGAATCATCCGGAAGGTGGATGAATAAAGCAGTATAAGTTATTTCTACATAAAACAAAAAATCGGTTATTTTTCAAGAGTTAACAAGCCCCGCCCTTCATGGGCGGGCAAAGGAGGACAAAATGGAAACAATGAGAGTAAGACTGACATTTATTGACGATGTACTTGGGACAGCTTCAAGTGACCCGAAGATTCATGAAACATACATCGCTTCAAATGCGCCTGACGCACTTAGCCGCAAGGAAGAGGTTGAAATGCTGGGCGTAGATGAAGTTGTGGAGAAAGGAAAAACGGTATTCCACAAGCTCGAGGACGGAACACCAATCGCATGAAACTATCAGATTAAGGGATTCTTCAAAAGTGCGTGCAGTGCCCTTAGAACGATTAAAGGGACACATAGCTCGAAGCCTAAGGCTTACAAGAAGCAGATTGACCTTAGAATCTTTGTTTTCGCCGATGTGAACAAGAAGGAAGGTAGAGCAATCCCGTTTAAAAATTACGGAGCTATTGGAGACTGCCAGCGTCCACTTAGAGCGAATACCGCACAAGGGGAAAGAGTAGCGCTTGCAGATTCCGATTCCTTGGGAAAGGGAGCACAGCTCGAGTTCGACATTCTGATGCTTCAGGACGGTGACAAACCACTTGTGTGTGAATGGCTCGACTATGGATGCCTTAACGGGTTCGGTCAGTGGCGAAATTCGGGAAAAGGGGCGTTCACATGGGAGGAAGTCGTGCAGTAGCACGGTTTCCTCCGCAATGCAACGGAACAGAGCAGAAGAGACTTGCCAAGGAGCTGTGATGCATGGAGCGGAGTTGAAAAGCGAAGGAATTGAGCTGACTTGCGAAGGAATCGAAACGAGATGAAACGCTCTGATTTGCAAAGGAATTGAGCAGTATCGAGGTGAACAGCTACGGAAGTGCAAGGACAAGAGATGCGACGGATTAGAAATGCATAGAAGAGTATAGGAATCGACTAGTGAGGCAATGGAATAGAAGGGCGCTGATTGGCGGAGGAAAGGAATAGAAAGGCATTGATTGGCAGAGGAAAGGAATAGCAAAGCCGAGCAAAGGAATGGAGCCGAAATGAATTGATTAGCATCGGAATAGCGATGAGCAGCCCAGCTTTGGACATACCCCCAAGGCGGCTTTAAACGGCCCATAACGCGCTTGAAAGTCAGTTGTTGATAAATTATACCTTAGACAAAAACAAACGGAAAAATGTGTTAACAAGTCCCGCCCTTCATGGGCGGGCAAAGGAGGAAGATGTGATTAAAATACTGACAAACGAAGACCTGAAAAAGTTGAATCCGGAAGATAAGGCATTCTTGGAAGGCTTTTGTGCAGCCACTGATAGCGCTGCAAGCCTACTGTACAACTTGGATGTGTACAAAGGCAACTTTGACGTTGACGGCGTGGATATCAACCTTGTGAGATTCATTGAGAATCACGAAGAGGTTCGGGAAGCGTTGGAGGTGAGCCTTCTGCATTGGCTGGAAACAGACAAGATGGAATATCTTACACAGATGGTCGAGGCGGAACAGGAATAGTCTTAAAACAGCTTTATTTGACTTCTGACAGCTTTTAAAGTGAAAGCCGATAAATTATACCCAAGACAAGAAAACAAGCGGAAAAGGAGCGAATATGAACGCAAGAGAGAAGTGTCTGAGAGAAGCGTGTGAGATTGTGAACGGAGCACGGAATCAGACCTATGGGAACGTTGAAGATAACTTTGATAGAATCGCTTCCTTGTGGAGCATCTACCTTGACACCGCCGTAACGCCAATTGACGTGGCGATGATGATGGTGCTCCTCAAGACGGCAAGAGTAAGCACTGGCGGAGTTAGCCACTACGACAACTACGTGGATGTGGCAGGATATGCAGCGTGTGCATATGAGATTACAAAGGAATGGAACGGTGAAAGTGATGGTAGCAACAGAGAAAACCTTGTCAGAGCTAATTAAGACCATGAGGACAGCGGAAGGATTAACGCAACTGGAGCTTGCTGAGGCGGTGTATTCGGACGTGAGTTCGATATGCCGCTGGGAACACGGTGAGAACATCACGTGGTACAAGTTTCTCGAAATAGCACATACACTGGGCTACATGGTGGATATTGAAGTGAAGGGAGGTGCAGAATAATGTCCAGGGACTACGGTCTGATGTGGGGTGAACTAAGAGATCAACTTGAAGATCGGATTGAGGATTCTATCGAACTTGTGTTTCTGCTTGAGCTTATGGACCAAATCGAATACGGCGATGAAGAGTTGGAGGAGAGATAGTGAGCAAGTACAACAGCAAGAAAACAGTCGTGGACGGGCAGAAGTTCGACTCGAAGAAGGAAGCAAACCGTTATCAGGAACTTTTACTGCTGGAAAAGGCGGGAGTGATTAAGAACTTGAGCAGACAAGTTAAGTTTGTGCTTATCCCGTCCCAACGTGACGAGAACGGGAAGGTGGTAGAACGAGAGTGTTCCTATAAGGCGGATTTTGTCTACGAGGAGGACGGAAAGACCGTCGTGGAGGATGTGAAAGGCTTCCGGACGAAAGAGTATGTAATCAAGCGGAAGCTGATGTTATACCAGTACGGAATCAGAATCAGGGAGGTATAGAAATGACAATAGTAGAAGCACAAAAAATTCGTTCGGCATTTTCTAATGGATATGAATTCCCGTTTGGAAACGGAGACCTTGAGGAATGCTGTATGGACGAAGTAGAAAGACACGTCGAATTATTAGACGAGGCACTCCAAAAGCAAATACCACAAAAGCCGATAGAAGCCGAAGAGCAAAATATCCGATATGTGACAACCTATGTTTGCCCACGGTGTAAGAATAAATTCACAGGAATGATAAGTAAGTACTGTTATCATTGTGGGCAAGCTTTGGATTGGAGCGATGACAGGGAGGTATAGCATGGCAACTAGAAAATTGCTAGATAGTTTGGTTGGGAAAGAAGTGTGTGTTAAGTTGTTCGACAAAGACGAGTTTGTCGGGATTCTACACAAAACTGGTAACGAAACAGACCCAAATTTATATTTAATGAAAAATTATTATTACGTAGCCGATGATATGGGAAATGTTATAGGATGCTTGTTTAGAGCTTCTCACGTTAAGAAAATTACAAACCTTGATATGGAGGAACAAAATGCTGATTGAGAGCGAGAAGATAAAAAACGAAATACGAAACAGGCGTGAAGGTTTGTCAGTTGGTGAAGTACTGGAAATTATAGACACTATAGAAACCGACACTATCAGGAAATTTTTGACAATTGCAACAGAAGGAATGGAGGAACAATAGTGAAGAATAGAGAAAAATATAAAAACGAGTTGATGGACGTTATCAAGATGGACGGTAGGATATGCGGATTCGTGAAAAAGCACGAGGTATTCCGGATGATTGGAACGAACTGGGAAAGTTTCTGCGAAATGGATTGTATTGCTTGTGGCACGGCACTACAGCTTTGGCTTGATGAAGAGTACGAAGAACCCGAAGTGGACTGGGATAATGTTCCGGTTGATACACTGGTTCAAGTGAGAGATCGAGACGATGAAGAGTGGGAATTGAAATATTTCAACGGAATTGACAATGAAGATCCTGCAAACAGATTTATGGCATGGATTGATGGAGCGACTAGCAAAACAGCATGTGGGTATTACGAAAAATGGACATACTGCGAACTTGTGGAGGATGAAGATGGTAGTAATTAAGACTGGAATAAAAGAAGTACCTGAACAGTGTGAAGATTGCGGTTATTACGGAACTCGACCACATCCGTATGACGGGTGGATGGATTTATGCGAACTTTGCGGCGAGAGAATCGACGGTAACGGGTGTAAAGACGACGGGTGGTGTTACGACGGCGAAAAAAGACCTGATAACTGCCCACTGATGGAGGTGGAAGATGAATGAAATTCAAGTATTTAGCAATGCAGAACTGGGTGAAGTAAGAACAACCGTGATTGATGGCGAAGTGATGTTTGTTGGTAAAGATGTTGCTGAAATTCTTGGGTACCAAAACGGTAGTAAAGCACTTGCTGACCATGTGGACGAAGAGGACAAACTCAATAACGATTCGTTATCGAGTTTAGGACAGCGTGGTGGATGGCTTATCAATGAGTCCGGGCTATACAGCCTGATTCTTTCAAGCAAAATGCCAAATGCAAAGAAGTTTAAGCGGTGGATAACAACGGAAGTCCTTCCATCCATTCGAAAGCATGGAGTGTACGCTGTAGACGAAGTGCTACAGAATCCGGATGTTTTGATTCAAGCCTTAACCGAACTGAAAAAAGAGCGAGAAGAAAAAGCAAAGCTTAAAGAAACGGTGGCGGTACAGAATCAGCAGATAACCGAAATGACACCAAAAGCCTGTTATTACGATGTTGTTCTGAATTGTAAAGATGTAATATCTACAACAGAAATCGCAAAGGACTATGGATGGAGTGCAAAAAAGATGAACGCATATCTCCATGAAAAGAAGATTCAGTTCAAGCAAGGGAAAATTTGGTTGCTATATCAAAAGTATGCAGAACGAGGGCTAACATCAACTAAGACTAGCGTTTATAACGGCAGAGATGGCATAAGCCATTCTAGCATTCATACATATTGGACACAGAAAGGAAGATTGTTTATTTACGAACTTCTTAAGAAAGACGGGATATTACCGATAATGGAGAGAAGATGAATAAGAATAAAAAAGAATGTATTGACGATTTGAATTATATCAAAAAGGCGCTCACAGAAGGCACGCTAACACGGGATGATCTCCCTTCAATTCTGCTAATCATTTTCTTTTGTTTGTTTTCGAACATCTCTCTCCTATAATCCTTCCGTCGGAATCGTAAATGTAGCCTTCCCAGTATGGGTAGTTGCGGTGGAACGTTGAGCCATTCATTCCAGCCAACTCCGCCGCAACCGTAATTGGTACTCCTCTACTCTGTATCCAGTAGCACGCCTCAAAGAATTCATTTGGAAGCTCGCTATACCGTCTCCCCATTCTCAGCTCCCTGTGGTTTTGGTCCCTTTAAGTATTCACTCAACGTGTCAATAAGGAAAATGATTGCATACCATGAATAGAAAACTTATTGACCAATGGCAAAAAGATTTTCATGAAGTAGTAGAGAGCTTGGATGTTGAAAAATTCAAGGCGTTCTACCGGATGTATCAGGATAACGTTTACGGCGGCAGACCGATGCCGAAAAGCGACAAGGTAATAATGGCTTCGATGTGCAAGGTAGCGTTTGAGCTCACGACAATCTCGGAAGCAACGAAAAAGAAGGCTGATGAATGGCTTGAAGCGAACAATTTCACGAAAGGAATATGGAGATGAGAAGGTATAGAATCAGCACCGACAAGGTCCGGAAGCGGCTAGACGGTTCGTTCATCTATTCATTAGACGATGGCGACGTTACGATTGCCTGCCGTGACAGGGAGGTGGCAATCTTCCAAAATGGGAATGCGGTTCGGATGCCGCTCGGTCAGCTAAAGTGGCTGCTTGAAATGTGCGATGAGCACTACGACAATATCAAGTTTGCGGTTGAAATGTACATGCTGGCGAATCGTGATGAGATAGGAACGATAGAATAGGAGGGGACGAATGACAGAATATGCACAAATTGCGGATGCAAGGCTCCGGAAGTTGGGCGAGGCGGAATGGGAAATTAAATCTTGTATGCAGCGGATAGAAGAACTGGAGAATGTAGCTCAATGTTGTGGGTCTTTGAACATCACCGACAAGGTGCAGAATTCTGTCACCGGTAACAAGATGGAGGAGGCTGTTGTAGAGCTGCTGGAAGAGCAGGAGCGATTAAGAACGGTTGCTTCTAACTGGGTGCAGCTCAAAAGAGCTATAATATCCGAGCTCGAATCAATCGAGCCAACTTATAGGGACGTCTTGACACGAAGATACATTCTTAAGCAAAGCACGGAAGAGGCGGCGAAAGAGTTAAACTACTCGGAATCGCACACCAAACGTCTCAAAAGGCAAGCGTTGGAATGCCTCGGAAGAGAAATTGCAAATCGTGATACCAGATGATACTTTCCTTTATGCTATTATGTATGTGGAACATAAGCAGTCCTTTCTCCAAGAATAAAATGAGGAATAGTCGAGAGCGACCGCCGAAAGGCGGTTGTTTTCTTGCAGGAATTCTCAAAAGTATATTGCAATCCACAGCAATAATCGGTATAATCACATTGACATTTCTTTTATACTCGAAAGGGGAAAACAATGAGAAAGAAAATTATTGCGCTGCTTATGGTTGCCATGGTTGCAACGTTAGCCGGATGCAGTTCTTCCGGAACGAAGGAAACAAAGAAGGCGGAAGAAAAAAAACCAACCTATGAATCTGTGTACAAGGAGTACAGCCAGAAGATGAAGGATGCTACACCGGGTCTGATTGAAGAGTACAAGAAAGATGCTGAGGGTGTATCTGACATGAACAAACTTGCAAACATAAGTGCCAAGAAAACGGAAAAGCTTGCAAACATTTGTGCAAAGGGCGGAAAGAGACTTGCTGCAATCCACACAAAAGAAAACGACGATGAAGAAAAGTACAATGAGTGGATGAACAAACTTACTGATGTATATCAGGATGAAGCACAAAAAATAACAGATGCATATCAAGATAGTGTACTGGGATAGACCGAAAAATAGCCGGGGCGTTAAATCGTTCCGGCTATTTTATTTAGGACCGCCGGAAGGCGGATTTTTTTATGCAAAAATGGAGGGCATATGAATATTGAATATGTCAAGACCGGAAGCGTGAAACCGTACGATAAAAACCCTCGAAGAAACGATGATTCGGTGGAGTTTGTGGCAAATTCGATTAAGGAATTCGGCTTCCAGCAGCCTATTGTTGTTGACAAGGATATGGTTGTTATCGCCGGGCACACAAGACTTAAGGCGGCGAAAAAATTAAAGTTGAAAGAAGTCCCGGTGATAGTAGCTGACAACCTAACAGACGAACAAGCAAAAGCCTATAGGCTTGCGGATAACAAGGTTTCGGAAACATCGGAATGGGACTTTGAGCTGCTGGATGATGAGCTGAACCAGATTCTCAATATCGATATGGATGATTTCGGATTCGACTTCACGGAAGATGAAGAAGATGAAGAACCGGAAGAAAAACACAACGAAAGAGAACGGACCGGGAACGCTTACAACCTATCGGAATACGACCGAGTCAATGCGGTTGGTGACTATGATATTCCACGGCTGGACCCGGTAGATTACGTCCCAAAGGACTTGATACCGTTCAATTACATGTTAACAAGCAATGAATACGACAGCGGGGTTCACTTTTACGTTGATGATTATCAATTCGAACGCATATGGAATTGTCCGGATGAGTACCTAGATAAGATATCCGAGTTCGACTGTATGTTAACACCGGATTTCAGTTTGTATATGGAAATGCCTATTGCGATGCAGATATGGAACACGTACCGGAGCAGGCTTATTGGTCAGATGGCACAACGGCGGGGGATAACGGTTATCCCAACGGTCAGTTGGTGCAGAGACAACAGTTTTGACTTTTGCTTTGACGGGCTGCCGGAGAGAGCTACACTGTCCGTCTCGACCATCGGAATCAAGAAAGAAGATTATAACTTTGGAGTGTGGAAGGATGGAATGGATGAAATGCTGCTGAGGTTGCAGCCGAAAAGGTTGTTGGTGTACGGTGGCAAAGTTCCATATGATTATGGCGATACGGAAGTAATTTATTATAAAAACAAGACGACCGAACGAATGAAACAGAAGGGAGATGTGGTATAATATGGGTGGTAGAGGAGCATCTGGAGGCGGAAGATTAGCCGGTGGTGGTTTGAATGCTGGCGACATAACGGGGCTAGAAGACCTTGTCAGCATGAGAGAGGGAAAACCACGAGAAATCGACGAAGTGTTATCCGTTGGTAAGGACGTGCACGACAAGTACGGAGAAGACATTGACAACTTGAGCGCAGCAACACTCAAAGAAAGCAAATCCGGCGTGCTCGGATTCTTTGATGGTGGCGGTGGAATCGCTCTTAACAAGAGATATTTGGATTCAAAGAAAATGGATAAAGTAATAGACGAAGCGATAAGTGATGGGTATCATCCACCAAGAGGCAAGAAAACAGGCTTACAGTCAGTCGCAGCCCATGAATACGGTCACAAGCTGACGGAAGCGGCAGGAAGGCGGCACGGAAAGTCACTGGATGCCATGGCGGATGAAATTGTTAAAGAAGCAAGACAAACGACGGGGCATAGAGGCGTTGTAAAAATGGCATCCAAAATCAGTAAGTATGCAACGGTGAGCAATGCGGAGGCAGTCGCAGAAGCGTTCACGGATGTTTACTGCAACGGCGGAAGAGCCAAAAGGGAAAGTATCGCCATTGTAAACGCATTGGATAAGCGTTTTGGATTATAAGGAGGTAGAAAATGAAAAAGAACAGAGAAGTCACGTATTCGGAGCCGGTAGATTACATTCCTAAGGAGTTACGGAAGAAATACAAGCTCGGAGAGTTCGCCGATGAAGAGGACGACGAAGAAGAGAAAAAGAAAAGCAAATAGCAATCGTGAAAGGGACTTCCAAACGAGGTCCCTTTTATAATGCAAAAAACAAGAAAGGAAATTAGATTAATGGCAAATGAAGAAAATCTAAAACCGCCAACAAGCACGAGCGAAGCACGAAAAAGAGGAAAAAAAGGCGGTATTAAATCGGGTAAGGCACGAAAAGAGCGAAAGGCGATGAAAGAGACCGCCGAAATGATTCTAGGACTTACCCTCAAGGATGGAACAGTGACCGACCTTGAAGATATTCAGAGCATGGCGGCAGCCAATGGAAAGAATATCACAGTTCAGGATGCAATCATCTTGAAGCAGGCACAGAAGGCGCTGAAAGGTGATATCAGAGCGGCAGAGTTCATCAGGGACACCAGCGGAAACAGACCGACCAACGAACAGAGAATGGATGTAGCCGTGGACAACGGATTTATTGAGGCACTGAACGCTGCAGTTGAGGAAGTGGAGCAATGTTCAAGTGGCAGCCATTAAGCCCGAAACAGTTCAACATCTTCTCATGGTGGAACAGCGGTAGCAAGTATTCCGATATGGACGGATTCATTGCGGATGGTTCCATCCGTTCCGGAAAGACCGTAGCAATGGGAACAAGCTTCATCATGTGGGCGATGGAGTCATTCGAGGGGGAGCAGTTCGCCATATGCGGTAAGACATTAGGGGCGCTAAGAAGAAACGTGCTCTCACCGATGCAGAATGTTTTACCGGATATGGGTTACGAGATATCAGAGAGCCGCCTCGAAAACAAGTGGACGGTTAGGCACGGAGACAACGTGAACACCTTCTACTTATTCGGAGGTAAAGACGAAAGCTCGCAGAACCTTATTCAGGGCGTAACGCTTGCGGGCGTTCTTTTCGACGAAGTGGCACTGATGCCGGAATCATTCGTGAATCAGGCAACAGCACGTTGTTCTGTAGAGGGTTCTAAGTGGTGGTTTAACTGCAACCCGTCAACGCCGTTCCACTGGTTCAAGGTGAACTGGATAGACCGGAAAGAAGAAAAGAATCTTTTGTATTTGCACTTTGAATTGGACGACAACCGGAGCCTATCGGAGCATATCAAAGATAGATACCGGAGCATGTATCAAGGCGTGTTTTATCGGCGGTATATCCTCGGTGAGTGGGTAGCAGCGGAGGGCATTATCTATGATATGTTCAGTGAAGACAGGCACGTTACAAAAGAGAAATATAAGCCCGTGGGCGATGTTTACGTTTCGTGCGATTACGGAATACAGAATGCAACAGTATTCCTCATGTGGGCGAAAATAAAAGGCATATGGACATGTATTCGTGAGTATTGCTATTCCGGAAGGGCAAACCTAAAGCAGAAAACGGATGCAGAATTTGTGCAAGATATGAAGATGTGGCTAGACGGCACGATACCGAAAAGGATTATCGTTGACCCGTCAGCCACTTCTTTTATTGCAGAACTCAGGAAGAATGGTTACACGGTTAAGCGGGGCATGAATGACGTGCTGGACGGAATACGGTACACGTCAACAGCACTTGGAAGAGGAGAACTGATGTTCGTTTCTGATTGCGTGAATACCATTCGGGAATTCCATTCCTATATGTGGGATTTGAAGTCAGCGGACGCAGGAGAGGACAGACCACTGAAAGAGCACGACCACTGCATGGATGCGATGAGATATTTTACGTACACAATCATGAGACAAGAAAAAGTTAAAGTTAAGGGGTTCAAAGAGGGAATCTAATGCACACAAAAAGACCATACGAATTACCAAAGCCAATCACGGCTGACCCGTCAATTCTGGAGCATATCACGCCTCAGTTGATTGAGGGGTACATCAATAAGCACGAGAGCAAATTCAAGCGCTATGAATACCTTGAAAACCTATACAAGGGGTTTCACGACGTATATAGACAGCCGGAAAAGGAAAACTGGAAGCCCGACAACAGACTGGCGGTAAACTTCCCTAGGTACATCACAGACACCTTCCTAGGCTATGCCTACGGCGTGCCGATTAAGTGCACAGCACCGGAAGACTCAGAGAATGAGCGGCTGAAAGAATTCTATCGGGACAACGAAATGAACGACCACGATTCAGAGATGGCGAAAATGTGCTGTATCTACGGGCACGCATGGGAGTTCTTCTATCAGGACGAAGACACCAACACAAAAGTGGTCGCCTATAATCCGAAAGACCTTTTTTGTGTCGTTGATGATACGGTGCAGCGCCGGGCACTGATGATGATTCAGTACGGGCGGCACACGGTGGACGGCGTGAACAATGGCGTGCTATACGGCATGGCAGCCACGGCAGATACGATTTATTACTTTGATAACGGGAAGTTAACTGACGACAAAGAGAACCCATACGGCTTAATCCCATGCGTTGAGTGGCGACTGAACGAGGAGCGCATCGGACTTTTCGAGGGCGTGGCTGGACTGGTGGAGACGTACAACAGGACGCTGGGGGAAAAGGCAAATGATGTTGATGCTTTTGCAGAGGCTTATTTGGCGGTCATCGGGTCCGAGCTTGACGATGAAGACGTGTACCGCATCAGAGACAATAGAATCATTAACCTTTACGGCACGGACAACGCAAAGGATATTTTGGTTCAGTTCATGACCAAACCAACGGCAGACGGAACACAGGAAAATCTGCTGAACCGACTTGAAAATCTGATATATCAGATTTCTATGGTTGCGAACATCTCAGACGAACAGTTCGGAAACGCAAGCTCCGGTGTAGCTTTGGCTTACAAGTTACAGGCGATGAGCAATCTCGCCGTGACATTCGACCGGAAGATAGAAAAGAGCCTCAGGAAGCGCTTCAAGATTTGGTCAAGCCTATCAACAAACGTGGCTGACAGAGAGGTGTGGCGTGATATCGATATCAAGTTTACCCGGAATCTCCCAAAGAACCTGCAAGAGGAAGCACAGACCGCTTCACAGCTTGAAGGTATCGTGTCGAAGGAAACGCAGCTATCCGTTCTTTCCATCGTTCCGGACGTGAAGAAGGAAATTGAAAAGATGGAAGAGGAAGAAGAGGAGCAGATGCAGCAGTTGAGCATGTATCAGCAGACCATGGGGGCAGTAAATGGCGAAAACAACGCAGGAAATATTTCTGGCGAAAACGAAGGAGAACCGGGATTACTGGAGAAGTAGAGAGGACCGGCAGGCGGTTATTAACGAGCATACAATGAAAAACATCGATGCCGAAATTCAGAAGATTTACGAGCGGATGGTCCCGGATATCCAAAAGGAAATTGAATCATTCTACCAACGTTACGCCGATAAAGAGGGAATCAGCCTAGCGGAAGCCAAAAAGAGAGTGTCGAAGTTCGATGTAAGGGCATTCGAGGCACGAGCGGCGAAAATGGTCAAGGAACGTGATTTCAGCGATGAGGCTAACGAGCTTATGCGGCTGTACAATGCAACCATGCGGATTAATCGGCTGGAGCTTTTAAAGGCAGATATCGGGCTGCACATGATAGACGGATTCGACGACCTAGAAAAGCTGACCGGCGAAAGACTGACCGAGGAAGCCGTGAAGGAATTCGAGAGGCAAGCGGGAATCTTAGGAAGTGGCGTGAAAGGTGCATCCGAAAGAGCTAAAAGCCTAGTGGGGCAGTCCTTCATGAACGCCACATTCAGCGAACGCATATGGAGCAATCAGGAAGCCTTAAGAAACAAGCTATCCACGATACTCACAAAGGGCTTGATTGGTGGTAAGAGCTATCAGAGCCTTGCGGCGGAGATTCGGAAGGATTTCAATGTATCGGCAAGGGAAGCAAAGCGCCTAGTTCGAACCGAAATGGTCCGGGTGCAGACACAAGCTCAGATTGATTCGTACAAGGCGAACGGCTGGGAAGAGTTCGAATTCCTAGCGTATGGCACAGCATCGTGCGAAATCTGCAACGCCTTGAATAAAAAGCATTTCAGGATATCGGATTTCAAGCCGGCAGAGAATGCGCCGCCCATGCATCCGAACTGTAGATGCAGGACGGCACCATATGAGGATGAAGAAGAGTATCAGAAGTGGTTGGACTCGTTCGGAAATTCTGGAAAAACCATTGATTCTACCGGGGAAAACAATATAATAAAAGCAAGAGATTTAATAATGCCAATGCTTATAACTGGTGCTAGAAATCTTTACAGCAAGGAAGCAGATGAACATGCTACAAGATATTATGGACTAGTAAGAAGTATGACAACAGATGTTGAAAAGATTTCAAAGACAACAGGCTTCAAGCAAGAAGACATTCAAGAAGTCAAAAATTTTCTGTTCTATGAAGAGCACGACTTGGGAGATGGGAGAGTTTCAAGATTTGATTCGGACTACAAGATAGCGGAATCTTGGCAAAGACTAATCAACGGTACGCCGGAGCCACACGACATAACGCTCTTAAAACATGAGATGCTAGAAAGGAAATTGATGAAAGAGGGAATGTCGCAAGAAAAAGCCCACATAGAAGCATCACGAAAATATAACTATACGAAAGAGGCGGTAGAGTATCATGTTGCGATTGAAAGAAATAAAAAGAGAGGGTAATCTACTATCAGCAATTTATGACCCAGAGGCAACTGGTATTTTGGGTCGTGTGTGTATCAACATTTACACGAAGAGCCCGGAAGACGGCGAAATATCAAAATATGAAAATGCGGAATACCCAGATTATTATTTTCATGCGCTCAAGGCATTGAGAAATATTATAAACGAAGATGATATACCAACAGAACGGCTTGTAATGTGGTATTAAAACGTAACCATAAAGCCCTATAACCGCTTTTAAATGTAAACTCAATAAATTATATCTATGAAGGAAAATCGCTCGTTACAGGGCGATTTTTTATATACCCTTTTTCGGGTGTGTCCAAGCATTTATGACATTAAACTGTATGGATTATCGAGCATTGTGATGTAAAACAAATGGAGGAAATTATGTCAGAAGGAATGAACAATCAGAACACAAACGCAAACACTGAACCGAATACCGAGCCGAACACTCAGACCGAGCCGAACACTCAGACCGAGCCGAAAGGCGGAGCGGAGCCGGAAAAGAAGTATTCGGATGCAGACCTTGATAAAATCATCGGTCAGAAGTACGCAAAATGGAGCGAAAAAACCGATAAAGCTATCGAGGATGCCAAAGCGGAGGCGGTCAAGCTGGCGAAAATGAACGCAGAGCAAAAAGCCGCCTATGAGTCAGAGCAGAAGGACCTCAGAATTGCGGAAATGGAAGCACAGCTGCAGAAAATCGCACTTGGCAAGGTTGCCGGGGAAATTCTTAAGGAGCAGGGCATGGATGCTACACAGGACATTCTGGACATGGTCGTAGGCACCACCGCAGAGGACACTAAAACACAGGTGGAAGCGTTCGTGAAGCTGGTCAATGCACAGGTTGAAATCCGGGAAAGACAGAGGGCGACAGGTACCACGCCGAAATCTTACACCGGAGCGGAACCACTGAGCGAAATTGAACAGCGGATTGCAAAGTACAGGAAGTAAAAGGAGTAAATCATGGCAGGTGAAAACAATAATCAGGCAGTAAGACGTTATACCAAGGAGTTTAAGGACCTTATGCAGGCGGTATTCCAGAGCCGAGCGTACTTTGGAGACTTTTTCGGCGGCGGAATCGAGGCACTGGACGGAATTCAGGAGAATCAGACCGCATTCAGCGTTAAGACTTCCGATATTCCGGTAGCAGTAGGCACTTACAGCACCGATGCGAACACAGCATTCGGAACCGGAACGGGAAAATCCAGCAGATTCGGCAACAGAACCGAGATTATCTATACCAATGCGGATGTGCCTTACAGCTGGGGATGGAATTTCCACGAAGGCATCGACCGTAACACGGTTAACAACGACTTCAACACGGCAGTTGCTGACCGTCTGGAGCTTCAAGCACAGGCAAAGACCAATCAGTTCAACACGCATCACGGAAAGTTCATTTCCGATAGCGCTGCCGAGACTATCGAGGCGGCAGCACTCACCGAGGAGGAAGTTGTAAAGGCGTTTAACGCCCTCGCAAAGTACTTTGTTAACATTGGTGCTGTTGGTACCAAGGTAGCAAAGGTTACGCCGGATGTATGGAACATCATTGTTGACTCCAAGCTCATGACTACCGCAAAGGGTAGTTCTGTGAACGTGGACAACAACACCGTGAACACATTCAAGGGCTTTCAGCTTGAGGTGATTCCGGATGCAATGTTCCAGAAGAACGAGTGCATTTATGCTTACATCACCGGTATCGGTAAGGCATTCACCGGCATTCAGACGGCTAGAACCATCGAATCCGAGGACTTTGACGGTGTAGCATTGCAGGGAGCAGGTAAAGCGGGTGAGTACATTCTTCCGGCGAACAAGAAGGCAGTTGCAAAGGTTACAGTCACGGCAGCATAGGAGGTAAATAATGGGTTATGTGGTTATTCATCGGTTCGCAGACACGCAGGACACGACCGAGACGAAAAACGGGTCAATTCCGTACATTTATGAAATCGGTGACGAGTTTCCACGAGCTGGAAAGCGTGTAAATAAGGGCAGAATTGAAGAGCTGGCGGGTTCGAAAAACAAGCCGGGTTTTCCGCTGATTGAGTACACCGAGGAGTGCAACACAAAAACCGTGAAAGGCAAAAGGACGAAATAGTCGGAAAGGCACGACATGGAAGATTTATTAGAATTGCTCAATATGCAAGATGCCGGAGACGAACAGAGGAAGAAGCTGCAAACCATTATGGATATTACGAGCGACAGACTGAAAGTAAAGCTGGGCACCGATGAGGTGCCCGGTCAGCTGTCGTACATCGTTACGGAGGTATCCATCATTCGATTCAACCGGATTGGTTCAGAAGGGCTTTCTTCTCATACCGTCGAGGGCGAATCACTCAATTTCAGCGGAGACGACTTCACGCCATACGAAAACGACATTCAAGCATGGATTGACGAAAACAAAGGCACGTCGAGAAGGGGGAGGATTCGGTTTATATGAGGTTTGATACGCAGGTGTACTTTTATACCGAAAAGACCAAATACAACGCTCAGACAGGCGATTATGACCGTCTGAAGCCATCTGAGGTGCCAAGGATGGCGTCAGTCAACCAAACAGAAACCGCAATGATTCGGATGGTATACGACAGCATACCGCAGGAGTCGTTGACGGTCCGGCTCCAAAACAAATATAAAAAGCCGTTCGACTATATTCGAATCGGAAAAAAGCTCTACAAGGTGGACAAGAGAATCGACTTGTATACAAAGCAAGCGTTCATTGTTTCGGAGGTACAGCATGGGCGTTGATATTAAATGGGAAGGTCTCGACAAGCTTCAGGACAACTTAGAGAAAGCCGCCACACTGGATGACATTAAACGAGTGGTCCGGCACCAAGAAAAAACCTTGCTGGAGACGGCACAAGAGCACGCCGTCAGGAAGTCAGCGGGCGGTGAATTTTACGGTGGTTATACCGGAATTGAGCGGTCCGAGGGTGGAATTTATGACGACCTTAAAACCGACCTTTATCTGGAAGGGCTAGCGGTTGGCATTCAGTCGCTTAAGGACTATTCGGCTTGCGTCGAGTACGGAACAAGGCGACAACCACCGGAGCCGTTCATGGAACCGACGGCACGAGAAGCAGGAGAGAAATTTGTGAGAGATTTAAGGAAGTTATTCAAATGATGGATGCACAGCAGAGCCTTTTTACAGGCTTGAAATTGAAGATTGAAGCGCTCGGTTTAAGCGTGTATGACGGAGGTATGCCTTCTGAGGATGCGCCATACCCTTTTGTGTATCTCGCAGATAACACGATGCGGGATATGATGGTTAAGGGAAGCGGAATCGGCACGGTATCGCAAAACATCCACGTTTGGCAGAACGATTCAAAAAAGAGAGGCACGCTCTCACGGATTGCTGCCGAGGTGATGGATGTTTGCCGGGAGTTTGAGGCTTACGGCGGCACGGGCTACACATTGCGGAGCTTGAGTCAGAAAATCATCGCCGATAACAGCACGGCGGAACCGTTAATGCACGCAATTATTGAGGCAGAATATTACTACAGCTAGAGAAGGAGAAGAATTATGGCAACAGCGATTGCAGGAAAGAAAATCATTTATCTTTACCGACTTCTTGAGGATGCATCGAAGGAAGCAGCAAAGCAGATTGCTTTTGTAACCGAGAACGGCAGAACGAAGTCGAAGGATGCGGATTCTACAGCAACGAAGGACGGCACTATTCGAACCCCGGCAACAGCGGAGGTAGAAATCACGTGCACTTCCATTCTGGCAAAGGGTGACACCATGCTGGATAAGCTGGAGTCTGCATTGGACAACGATAAATTGATTGAAGTATGGGAAGCGAACATGGATGAACCAGTGGAAAGTAAGACAAACCAGTACAAGGGCACTTATTTTCAGGGGTACCTCACCGAGATTGAGAGAACAGCCAACGCCGAGGACATGGTCGAGGTATCTCTCACCTTTGGCATCAACGGAGCGGGCGCAAAGGGCAACGTTACCGTAACAGACACGCAGGCAGACATGGCTTCCTATGTATTCAAAGACACTACAGTAGGAGCATAAGTTTTAAGCGGGCGGGGGACGATTGTTCCCCGCTTTTGGTATATGGAGGATTAATATGTACGATATCGAAATCAACGGCACATCATACCCTGTTAAGTTTGGAATGCATTTTATCAGTGAGATTAATAAGAGAGTCACCGTTTCCATGGATGCATGGGGCGGAAAAGAAGAGAATGTTGGCTTGAATTATTACATCGCAAAGCTGATGGATGGCGACCTTGAGGCATTGCAGCAGATTCTTTTTGTTGCGAACAAAACAGAGACTCCAAAACTCAATATTTCCATGCTTAATGACTGGTTCGAAGATGAAAACACTGATATTGATGCGATTTTCAAACAGGTGACCGATTTTTTATCGGAAGCGAACTGTACGAAGAAGGCGTACAGGACCATCAAGAAAGCGGTGGAAGAGCAGAATCAGAACTAAAGTCCATGACCTTTGAAAAGCTGATAGAAAAAATCACGGAAGATTGCTTCCGGTTTTTTGGCTTCCGGAGTTTTGACGAAGTGGACCGGCTGACGTTCCCGGAATATGAGCTACTGTGCAAAGCTCACAAACTGAGCACAGTGGATAAAGATATGTGGGTACACAAACTCGCCTATCTTAACTTCATGGCAAAGGCAAGCCGGAAAGCGGGAAAGACACGGACCAAACCAGTGTATGAAACGTTTGACAAGTTCTACGACTATCAGAAGGCACTGGACAAGGTAGAGCGGGAATATGACACGGAACGGAACGAAAGGTTTCTTGCTATCAGTCGAAAAATGAAAGAAGAAAGGAGGGAAGAATGAGCAATGCAGACTACATCGTAACCGCCGTCCTAATGGCAAAAGATAGGAATTTTCAAAGCACATTCGAAGCGGCGAACAAGACAACACAAACTCTCGGAGGCAAGATTAAGAGCGGTCTCGGATTCGGAGCACTCGCCGGAATCGGTGCAAAGGCGGTTGGCGTTGTTGGCAGCAGCCTAAAAAGTCTTGTGTCGGAGCTGGATAACACAAATAGTGCGTGGACGTCCTTTTCATCCAATATGGCTATGTCAGGCATGGGACGAAAGGAAATCGCCAAAACAAAAAAGGACCTGCAAGATTACGCCGGATTGACCGTGTACACATCAAAAGACATGGCGGCGACATACGCACAGCTCTATGCGGTTAACAAGAAAACATCGACAAGCCTAGTTAAAGGTTTCGGTAACGTTGCGGCGGCGGCACAGGACCCGACACAGGCGATGAAAACCTTGTCAATGCAGGCGACTCAGATGGCGGCGAAACCTAAAGTCCAATGGGAAGACTTCAAGTTGATTCTTGAGCAAACCCCTGCCGGAATGTCAAAAGTTGCGAAGGCAATGGGCATGACAACAACAGAACTTGTCAAGAATGTTCAAGATGGCAAGGTTAAGACAGAAGATTTCTTCAAGGCAATGGAAAAGCTGGCGGATGATAAAGACCTATCTAAAATGGCTGAAAGCTATAAGACGATAGGGCAAGCGGCGGACGGCTTAACGGCTACACTCTCAAAGGGACTGGCGCCGGCGTGGCAGGTAATTTCCGACGTTGCCATTGGTGGAATCACAAAGTTGATGGGCGTTGTAGATAAAGGCATCGGAGGACTATCAAAAATCTTCAAAGGGACCGGAAAACAACTACAAAAAACAGCCGGAGCCTTTGAACGGTTCGCCGGTACCCTTAGCCGGAACAAAGGCTTTATGGACGTGCTTAAATTGACGGCTAAAGCCACGTCAGCGGCTCTTAATGCCCTTCTTAAGGTCATTGAGAAGGTGTCTAACGGTCTGAACAAACTGACAAAGATAGCGCCGTGGCTTCCGAAGATTGCCATGGGATTCGGCGCAATCAGTGCCGTCATGAAAAAGACAACCGGAAAGGGACTTTTAAGGACCATGGGTGAGCTGCTTGTTAAGAAGCTGACCACAACGGTTAAAGGGTTGAATATCTTCAAGCGGAGCGCCAAAAAAGCCACAGAGGAAGTTGGCGAAACACTGGCAGAAGGTGCAGCCGGAATGTCCAATGCAGGAAAGGCGGCATCCTCGACAGGGGAGACGGTCGCAAAGACAGGGAACAAGCTTATGCAGGCTGCAACAACTTTCCTTGTATTCGGCGCTGCAACCCTCGTAGTAGCCGCAGGTTTTTGGGTGCTCGCACAGGCGGCAACGACGGTAGCGAATGGAGGACCGGCAACAATTGCCGTATTCTTTGGCATGATAGCAGCCATCGCAGCCTTAGCGTTTGTTTTCTCCACACTCGGAGAAGGATTAAACCTTGCTATTCCGGGAATGGTCGCTTTCGGCGCCACAATAGCTCTTGTCGGAGTCGGAGTTGCACTTATCGGTGCCGGCGTATACCTATTATGTTCCGGTATCGTTAAACTTACGGGAGCATTACCTATGCTTGCTAAAAACGGAGCGGCGGCGGCTGGTGGACTTGTAGCACTGGCATTAGGATTAGCTACAGTTGTCGCAGTTGCGGCGGCGGCTGGCATCGTGCTTGTTGCTCTCGGTTCCGTGGCAGGCATTGCAGGTTTGGGAATCATGGTTCTACTGGCGGCGGGTCTTGCGGTTGCGCTTGTCATGCTCGCATTTGCAGCGGCTTTGAAGCTCGCAAAAACGCAGGTATCGGGCATCGCAACGCAGTCGAAAAAGGCGGCATCTAACTTGAAGCAGATGGTTACATCCGTAAACATTGTTAAGGCTGGACTAGGCGCACTTAAGAGCCTTGCATCCGGGGCAATGTCAGCCTTAAAGAGCGCTTTCAGTTCGGGAGCATCCGGGGCAAAATCGGCGGCGGCTTCCATCGGTAAAAATTTCCGTTCAGGCATATCAAGCGGAATGAGAGGCGGAGTAAGCGCCGCAAGAAGTGGAATGCACGCAATCAATAGCGCAATGTCAGGAGAAGCCGGGAAGGCTCATACCGTAGGCGTTAACATCGGCAGGGGACTTGCTAATGGTATTCGTGCCGAAATTCCGGCAATCAGAGCGGCGGCGGCAGCAGCTTCAAGCGCTGCAACCGTGAAGATGCGGAAGACGACGAAGGAACACTCACCGTCAAGAGTTACCCGAAAGATTGGAGCTTTCCTATCAGAGGGGCTTGTTATCGGTATGGAATCCAAGAAGCGTGATATCAGCCGCATGTCTGCAAAGCTGGCGAACATGGCTACACTGAGTCCTAGCAGAATGGCGTTTGCCGGAGATTATAGCTTGAATGATACATGGGACTATACCAGTACCGCAAACTATGAAATCACGGTAGTGTCCGAGCTTGACGGAAAAGTGGTGTCGAAGCAACTGGCGCCTACTATGCAGCAGGAACAGAATCGATTGACCACCAGAGCAAACAGAAGGAGAGGTATCAGATAGTGTACGTTTTCAGAGATACCACGGAGGTAGGGACTTTATTGTCTCTACCTTCCGAGGCGGTAATGATTAACGGCGAATACATCGAAGATGAGAATTCATCGTTGTACATCGAAGGTTACCGCACATTATACACAAAAGGCAGGGAAAGCCTAAAAAAGGACCTTAAAACAGAAGAAATCGGAAGCCGGAACGGAACGAAAATCAAAACGACGAGATACCCGGAGAGAGAAATTGTCGTCGGTTTTCAGCTTGTCGCAGAAGATAACGAATCGTTCCGGAGCGCCTTCAATAAGCTGAATGGGATTCTCGATAGAGAAGAGAGTCAGTTCATCTTTCACGATGAAGAGGATATGTTCTTTGTTGGAACGCCGTATTTTGAGGGCGATATCGAGGAAGGACGGAACGCCGTAAAGGGAGAGTGGACAATCTACTGTCAGGACCCGTTCAAGTATTCGGTCGATGAATATGAAGCGGAATCTTTCACGGATACGGACGGGAATACAACTATGATGGTTGAGTACGGTGGAACGGTCCCGGCGCATCCGACGTTCAAGGCAAGTTTTTATACTACCAAGCCGGAAGTTGACGAAACCAACGCCGATGATACAAGCTATCAAGGCAACGAAGACGAAAAGCTGGGCGAACTTGGTAATTGCGGATACGTTGCGTTTTTTGATAGCAATGAGCACATTTTGCAGTTTGGCGACCCGGATATTTCCATCGAGAAGCCGGCAGAAGTGCAGCCTATCAGGGTGTCGCAGGAGTTCACACAGGCGGGCAACTTTGGCAGCGCTATTCAGCAGCTATGGAAGCCGAATCAGAGCGGCACCGGGTATTCCGGCGCACCTATCGAGGGCGGTTTTTATGAAGCATATGGCGCCAATTCCACGCCTTCCGGAACTACCAGCGGGGCGATTATCGGCTATAAGTGGGATGCCAAAAAGAAAACATGGGTTTCAAGTCCGGTGTCTGACAGTTCAGGAAGTGCACCGAGCGTTAAATACAAGATGTACTACAAAGCGACCGGAAGAACAGCTAGCTCGGTAAAGCTCACGGTGGATATTACCGCCGTCGTTGGTTCGGTCAGCGGAAAGGTAAAAAAGAACTGGAAGAAAGCAAAGCTGCAAGCGGTTCTTACGGTGGCGGGCAAGAGCTACACAAAAACAATCAAGGCTGGCGGCAAATCGTGGGGCAAAGGCTCGCACAAGGTGTCGTACACGTTCACGGTGTCGGACATTCAAGCCGGGACCATTGACCTATCCTGCAAGGTGGAGGTGAAGGAATCCGGAGCGAAAGGGTCAGCCGGAAAGCTGAGTTCTCGGAGCGGAAACACAATCACAATCCCAACGTATACCGACAAGACCCCGACAAACTACTTCTTGAAATCAAGTTATGGAAGCGTAACACAGAGCGGATGGCACGGGGCAACAATCACAAGGGAGTTGCCGCCGGATGAGAACGGAAAACAGGGGTCCGAAACTTTTAAAATTGATGCATCCGTAAAGTTCTCCATCGGGTCAAGTGCCAACGATGTTACCCAATGCGGAATGCTCGAAATCATGGCGCTGAACAAGAGCAATGATATAGTAGCCGGCATCCGGGCGTATAAGTCAAGTCGGGGAAAGAATGCGACTATTGAGTATGTTTGGCAGAATGAAGTCGTGGATAAGACGACCACCTTCAACGCAGACAATAAGAACAGCAACCTTGCGGTTCAGATTGAGGGCGGATGGTACATGATATCCTACAAATTCGGGAGCGCCACGAGCGAATTTTACCCGTTCCCGGCAATTTACAATTTCGAGGATACCAACGTCACAAAGGTTGTAATTGCCGCCTACCAGTGGAAGGCACAACCGCCGATGGATTGGTTAGGTGTGAGAAATCTATCGTTTTATGGTCGACCAAAGACTAGCGAAAACACGACAGAAATTCCATTTCAGAACGGTGACATCTTGACGGCAGACGGAAAGACCGCCACGGTAACAATGCTGAGGCACGGTAGCGACGAAGGCGTAAAGCGCCCGGACCTTGGAGCACTGGGGAACGATTGGGAAACGCTAGTTTTAACGCCCGGAACGAATTCAGTTCACACGTCCTATTCGGCGTGGGCGGGGCAGCAGCCATACATTAGACGTTGCCGTGCCGATGAAGCTTATGGCAGAGATTATTATCAGCAGCTTGATTCAGACACTCCATACGATAGCGGGGTTGAATATTACAATTCGTCGAAGGAGAGAGTCTACCCGACCGAGGAAGAGTACAACGCAAGCCCTGAAAGCTATTATCAGTTCATGGATGCGGGCAAGAATCCGACCGTATACTGCAATTCAAGCGGCACGGTGTACAGCACACAGCCTACATACGAGCAGTGGGCGGCGAATCCGTCGGAGTATTACGTGAGCGAATCAACAGCGCCAAAGTTCTCAATGTCCTATAGAGAGGTATTCATATGATTTTATATTTTGCAGATAAAAACTTTAAAATTCTCGGAACAGCTTCAACCAGTTTGTCGGGCGGCTATGTTATCACCGACGACACGAAAAAGGAAGAAGTGGAAACAGGAATTGCAACGCTCGATTGCACAGTCGCCTATACCGACGATACAAGGTCAGACATTGAAAGTTGGTGCCGGGCAGGTAATTATGTATTAGCCTACTACGGCAAAGACGATTCAGCGGATGTGGATATTGTGAATTTATTCATGATTACAACCACGGAGCTGTCTGTATTGGACCATACAATCAAGTTTGAATCAGAGGATTCCGGCTTAGACTTGCTGAACAACCTTGCTAAGGAGTACACCGGAACGGAGCAGATGAGCGCAGCGGATTACATCAATAAGTTCCTTGAGAAAACAGGTTTTCGGCTGAGAAATAACAACGTTTCGAAGAACCCGAAAAAGCTTGAATGGACTAGCACCGATACGGTAACAAAGAGGCTTGCGGATATTGCGGAAAAGTTCGAAATTGAGCTTACCTATGGATTCAGCGTTAAAGGCTTGACCGTGTCGGATAGATGGGTTGATATCGCAGACGAAACCGGGAAAGACACAAAAATCAATCTGTACATCAATAAAGAAGTGAACAATATCACCGTGAAGAACACAATCGAGAACCTAGCGACGGCACTTTATGCCACCGGAAAGGACAATTTAACCCTTATCGGATTCACGATTCCGGAGGAGGATAAAGCAAAATATCAGATTGACCCGGACGGAAATTTGGTATCCCTCGAAGCGCTGACAAAGTGGGCAAGGGTGGACTATTCAAGCAAGGATTCTTTCAGCGGTAATTTGTATCAAAAATTCGAATCCTCGGACACGGCTTCACAGGCAGACCTTTACAGGTTGGCAAAAGAAAAGCTGGATTCCATTTCGGACATTGAGACCAACTACGAGGTGGACATTGCAGACCTGCCGCCGGGGGTAGGTATTGGTGACCGTGTAAACATCGTGGACGATGCCGGGAACACTTACATTTCCGGAAGAATTCTTGAGCTCGAAACATCTGTCACCGACGGAACGAAGCAGGCTACACTGGGTGAGTATGTAATCAAGGATAGTGGGATTTCGGAGCTGGTGGAGAGTCTAGCAAGCAGTTTTGCTAATCTGTCAAAAGTCCGTGAATTGTACACATGGATTGCTTACGCCGATACTATCGACGGTGACGGATTCTCATTTTCCCCGGAAGGGAAAGAGTACCTTGGTACCGCCGTAAATCAGCTGACGGAGGAAGCAGGAACGGACCCGGCAGTGTATAAGTGGGTCAAAACCAAAGGCGAACAGGGAGAGCAGGGACCAACCGGAGCGCCGGGCGAAAAAGGAGACCCCGGAGAAGATGGATACAGCCCAACGGTAGACCTTAGCACAGGCGAATCAGGAAGCACGGTGTTAACTGTGACCAATAAAACCGGACCATCAAGCACGGAACTAAAAGACCAAACAGCACGGAACGATGCTAGCGATGCACGGAATTATGCAGATAATTATATCAACACTGATGATACCGGAACGATGGTATCACCGGAAGCCGTAAAGCCAATAGCAGCCACGAAAAACAACGTACTCCTTACAGATAAGGATGTTCAGATTCGGGACGGTCAAAAAGTGCTTGCCTCTTACGGGGAGACCATTGACATTGGCGGGGAAAACGAACAGCATGTAACAATCGCAAAAGACAAAATGGCGGTCTACGCCGGAACAGAAAGCTTATTCAGCGTTGACAGCTTCAAAAGCGGCACGGAAATAATCAGCACTTGGATTAATACAGATAAGCTTACGCCGACCGAAGATATCTATCCGGAAATATCAGACAGCATCGCTTTTTCGGTAGAAGATATAAATAGAACGATAGACCTAGACGGAAGCTATAGCTATTCGTATAATTACAGCTTCTATAATAAGGGAGCTAAGCGAGTATGGTTTGAGCTTGAAGGCGGAGAAACCATAACGATTAATAAGGCTGTTAGTGGTAATAGCCTCCATTACGAAGAATTTAGTAATAGTGGTAATGAGTACTTTAATGGCTTTACACTTGATACAAGCGAAAAAATTACGAGAAAGGATATCATAGCGTTACGAGCCGCATACGATATAGAGTTTAACCCGGCTATTGTAGACATTGGGCAGTATCGCACAAAAGACATTATCACCTATAAGGGCATGAATCTATATGACTTCAAGGCGCTCAAAATAGGGTCCGGAATTGCATCCGAAAACAATAGGCGAGATGCATTTACAGTTGACTTTCTTGGAAATGGCTATTTCGGGAACACGCTAATCGTTGAGCAAGATATCCTTGCTATGTATGTACGCACAGCGCAAGTTGATGCTAATAAGATAGCAGCAGAAAACATATCAGCCGAAAACATATCAGCGGACAACATTACGATGAACATACAGCGTGGCGCCGGAAAGATAACCCTAACAACTGGAGCAGTGGGTTTTCAGCCACGTTGGTATCGGAGCGGAAACATCGTACAAATGGAAGTTTCGACAAAATGCACCGGAGAAGTAGCAAGCGGAGCAAATATCGCCGCCGGAAAGATTACAGGAGTCCCAAAACCTATCACAGAATCGGGTGTTCGTGCCGTGTCGTATTACGGCAACAACTCGAACATATCCTATATGGGTTCAGACGGTACCTTTTACGCCCGTAACGCTGGGGCGGATGCGCTAAAAAAGAATAATGACTGCATTGGCGGATTTACGTACATCACAGACGGCACCATGCTATAGAAAGGAGCAAGAATGAAATCAGAAAAACAGCTGTACCAGTGGGATGTGAATCAGTATCTAACAGAATTGCAACCAGAAGCACAGTACGTAGATTACCCGATGGGTAATGAGGCAATCCGAATCGAGACGGACGGAAAGCGCTGCCGAATACCCGACGAATTTTTGCAAACCGCCGGATTCAAAACGTGCTATGAACGTTATTCCGACGGAACCTATAAGGCTTATAACTTCAACGTGCAATCATCGCCAAAGCCGCCCGACTACGTCTACACAGCGGAAGAGCGCACAACATTTGATGCGCTCGTGGCTAAAGCAGATGCCGCAATCGCAGAAATCAAGCGCCGTGCCGATTCAGGGGAGTTCACACCGGTGAAGGGCGTGGACTACTTCACGGATGCGGAGAAAACCGAACTGATGGAGAGCGTATCGAGCGGAGCGGTCGGAGAATTCCGGAGGGTTGTTGACACTGCAACCACCGAATACAATGACAATCACAATTTGAAGTTGGCTAAGTACAATGCCAACGCCTCCGAGAAGTTGACCACCTACGATGCCAACGACGAACAGCGCACCAGCGATTACAACCGCAACGCTGAACAGAAGCTGGAAGCCTACAATCAGAACCATACCGCAAAGGTGGCGGAGTACAATGAGAACGCCGCCGCCTTGCAAACGGAAGTTGACCGCTTGCGGGGCGAGTGCGACAATTTGGCGGCGGAAAATCGGAAGCAAGAAAACAGAATTTCCGCCTTAATGAAGTTAAATAAGGGACAAACCTATGACATTCTGCCGGAGGAAGGCGAATCCGCAAGCAGAACGGCACCGAGCGGGGCGAAATATGTGAGCGTGGACAAGGTAGGCGGCAAGAGCGTTGTGTGGAATCAGCTATGCAATCCGGACGGTTTTGGTGTGGTCGGATGCAAAGCTACGGAGAATAGCGGTATAGTTACACTTACGGAAACGGCATGGAATAACCGCTACCAAGCTGGGAAAATTGCCGTCGTCAAAAATCACAAATATTACCAAACAGTAAAAATTAAGTCGGATGGAACCAACCCCGCAGGTTTTCAGAATTATTTGTTTTTGCCGGCAATGGAAAAAATAACAAGCGCTGAATTTACACAACTATCAGTTGTGACAACTGCAACAGATAACGGAGAATCATTAGTGCAGCTTTCGGGTACAGAGGGCGCTGATTACCAGATTGTCAAGAACTCGTTCATGTTGTTCGATTTGACTTTGATGTTTGGCGCTGGAAACGAACCGACCGCCGAACAATTCGAACGGATGTTTCCGGCTGAATCGTACCCGTACAACGCCGGGGAAATTATTTCTTCCAAGACTGAAACCATCACCGCCGGAACGGAAGCCATCACGACGGGATTCCCGGAGCTACGGTCGGCGCTGGCGGCACACGACTACATCGACATGGACGGCGAAAAAGTCCATAGAAAAATCAAATCGACGAAGATTGACGGAAACACGCCAATCTATTCCGTGAGAACCGACCAAGATAATTGTTGCAGAGTCGTTTTTACACCGGAATCGGCGCCGGGGATTGTAATATCGGAAGAGCCAACAGTTGCAACGAATATCGTAGCCGATAAACTAGCAACTATTACGCATAACGGTTATTGGTCAGATAAAAGTTATACCGGCATTTCTGCATATCCGGGATATGCAGCCGCATCGATGCGATTACAAGACCGCACGGATTTGGATACAAAGGACAAGGTTTCGGAATGGCTGGCTGAAAACCCGATGACGGTGTACTACGAAGCCGCGCCGGAAGAGGTGACAGACGTCACCATCCCGGAAGCCCTAACAGAATGGCTCCCGGTGGAACCCGGCGGAACGGTCACCTTCCGGAACAGCGACGAATCGAAGCAACTAGCGGTGCCAAATGCGGTTAGCTGGGTGAGAAAGCTTGATGAGGTGGAGTAAATGGCTAAATTAGAGAAATTGTATGCAATCATTGACAAGGAAAACTTTGAACCCGGCGGGACGCTTGAAGAGCGGGTGTCCGTGCTGGAAGAAGTGCTGCAGGAGCAAGTCATGGCGGTTGCGACCGCAAAAGAAGATGATTAACGAAATGCCACCGAAAAGGTGGCTTTTTCGTTGCCAAAATTTGAGAAGGGAGGTGATACCATGCGAATGTACGTAACTACCGAGGATGTTCTTTGGCTTGCGGGTGCAATCGTGGCTATTTCGGCGGCTATTAAAGTCGTATGCGGCGCAATCGAGCAATTACGGAAGCCAAACAAAACACAGGATGCGAGAATAGCAGAATTGGAGCGAAAAGCGGTGAATGATTACAACCGACTCAACCAGTTGGAAGAGGGAAACATCATTACACAGCGGGCACTTTTGGCACTTCTGGCACATGGCATTGATGGAAATGATATCGATGCGATGCGGAAGGCGAAAGCGGAGCTGACGGACTATCTAATCGAACGCTAGGATTGCTCTACAGCTCCATTATTTAGCTTCTAACAGCTTTAAATCAGTTAACCTTATAACTTATCACTAATATTTTTTAAAACGCTTAAAAAAGCGGAAAAGGAGAAGAAAATGGATATTTCTATTGTAAATGATTACTTTGTGCCGGCGGTAGTTGTGATGTGCCTTTGCATCGGCTACATCATGAGAAACTGGATGCCAACCGATAACAAGTGGATTCCAACGGTGCTGTTTGTCGTCGGAATCGTATGCGGAATCGTGGTAGACGGTCTGACCTTTACGGCGGTAGTTTCCGGTGCAGTTTCCGGACTGGCGGCAGTCGGATTGAATCAGGCTTTCAAGCAGGCATTGGGCTTGAATGTTCGCCCGGACATTGAAACCACCGACGAAGAGGTGCAGGATTACGAACTGGCAGAGGAAGAGGATGAAGCAGAAGAAGGTGAAGATGATGAGTAAGACGATTGCGGTACATTGCGGGCATGGCGTGAGTTTGGATGGAAGCTGGGATTCCGGTTGTGTGTATAATGGACATACCGAAGCCGGGTTAATGCTCAAAATCACACGTGCAGCTGTAAAGTATCTGAGAGCTGCAGGCATCAAGGTTATTTCGGATGCAGACCACGGCAACAACAAAAACATGATTGCCGATGTACGGCAGGCGAACAATTCCGGCGTTGCCATGTACTTGTCTATCCACTGTGATTATTCCGGGGCTCCGAGGGGTGTTATGCCGCTGTACGTGTCCGGGAGCGGAAAAAAGCTTGCTAAGTGCCTTGAAAAGACCATTAAAAAAGATATGGGTATGAAATCACGGGGAGTACAGAAGAGAACAGACCTTTTTGAGCTGAACGGTACCGACATGACGGCGTGCATCTTGGAGACCGGAAGCATCAAGGGCGATTTGGCTACACTGAGAGACCATCCGGACAAGTACGGAAAAGCCATCGCAAAGTGCGTGTGCAGCTACTTGGGCGTGCCTTTCAAGGATGGAAAGAAAAAGCCCAGTAAAGAAATCTACCGTGTAAGGAAAACATGGAAGGATGAAAAGAGTCAGAAGGGCGCTTTTTCATCACTTGCGAACGCTAAGAAGTGTGCCGATAAAAACGGCTACTCTGTTTTTAACAGCAAGGGAAAGGCGGTGTATCGTGGCAAAAAGTAGGAAGATAAACAGGACTTACGTTGTTATCAAGGCTGACCCCCTGCGGGTCAAGCCTTCTTACAAGTCGAAGCGGAAAAAGACCCTTGCGGTCGGAACGAAGGTACACGCCACAAGGATTAAAGGCTATTATATCTACGTTCCGGCGCTTAAGGGATGGACCATCTGGAAGGACTCAAAGGGGCAGAAGTACGTCCGTCTGGTATCGGTTCCGAAAAGCACGAAGGTTGACAAGTTCCTATCTGCACTGAAAACCAACGCCGCAAAGATGATTAAGGCGCATGTGCTGTATTCGGCGAACCATGCCTGCAAGAGCCTAGCAAGCGCCTTGAAGAACAAGAGAACGAACTGTGCTACATATGTTTCGTTTGGCTTGCAGTCAATCGGCGTGCTTCCGAAAGGAAAATACATTTGGCTTGATACAAAGATTCACGGGTCCGGAAGCGCCATCATCCGGAAGAAAGCAAAGATTGCATATCCCCGAAAATCTTGGAAATATGCAAAGCTGAAAAAGGGCGACATTTGCGGTTTTGCTAACAAGCCGCATACAATGGTTTATGCCGGCAAAAGCAAACACGGCTATCCGCTGTGGTATTCGGCGGGCGGTTCCGATGTAAAGGCAAAGAACTACGGACCGAAACGAAAGAAAAGTTATGAGAAGCGGAAAATCTATGTGAGGATTCGATTGAAGTAATGACCAACGAAGTAATATGGACAAAAATAGTGCTTGAGCGATTCATAGAACAAGCGAATTTGTCAGAAGACGAAGAAATTGTGATTCGGACCCGTGCGGCAGGGTGGAGCAGAATTAAGCAGGCAATGGAGCTGAATCTATCGGTATCAACGATTGATAGGATTATCAGCAGGTTAAAACGGAAGTATGACGAAGTGCAGGCATCCGACCCAATCCTACCCCCACGGCAACGTGGAGTATACAAGTGAATAATGTGACAGGAAGGCGGCAGTTAATCGAAAGATTAGCTGCCGTCTTTTTTTTTATCATTTAATCACAAGAAAGGAGAAAAGCCATGTACGGATTTTATCAGCAGCCATATGGCGAACAACTTATTCGGGTAACTGGACTTGACGGCGCCAAAGCGTATCAGATGCGCCCTAATAGTGCCGTAGCGCTGTTCGATGGGGCGGAAGATATCTTCTACCTTAAGTCAACGGACGGTGCCGGCTTTCCGACGATTCGGGTATTCCGGTTCGAGGAAGTCACAGCTACACCGGCAGCATCGCCGGAGTATATCACAAAGGCGGAGTTTGAACAGTTTAAGGAGGAATTTTTAAATGGGCAGCAGCATATTCAATCAGAACAACCAAATCGGAGAGCTAGCAAACAAGGCAAAAGCCATGATGAATGACTCGAGGCAGATGCAGAACGTAATGGGTATGCTATCCGGAAAAGGAATGTCAGCGGAACAGATGGTCCGGTCCATCTGTAGAGAGCGTGGAATCGATGTGAACGAATTCATGAACAGCATCAAATGACAGGATTCTTATTTAAAAAAATCGCCAAAATTTTAAATACCAATCAGTTTTAACACTTGCAAGTGAAAAATATTTTAATTTTTTATTCGGTCTATCCGAAGGAAGGAGAAGAAAATGGAAAACATGAGCTTGTCGGACATTGCCGCCGTGACAAAGGATAATGATGA
>ERZ1034969.331-NODE-331-length-31452-cov-15.781062_pt1 | contig 31452 bp, 27 predicted proteins | sample MGYA00520624_ERZ1034969 | MGnify/ENA primary metagenome ERZ1034969 (study PRJEB33766, sample SAMN09781776) | gut metagenome | biome: gut microbiome | host: Homo sapiens | place: Madagascar | study: EMG produced TPA metagenomics assembly of the PRJNA485056 data...
AAAACTCAGCCTTAGCTGAGTTAAAACGAAGTAGAACTAGAATTTATTGATTATTCAACTTTGATTCAATAGATTTCTCAAAATCTTGAATTGTTGAAATTTGAGCCATTTCATCTTCATTGAAAGAGATATGGAATATATCTTCTACTTGAATCATGATATCAGCCTTATCCAATGAATCCAATCCCAAATCAGAAAGATCAGTTTCCGGCTTCAATTCACCGACCTTGGTCTTCTCACTGACCAACTCAGTCAACTTTGCATAAATGTCATTTTCAGTCATTTTTTTATATCCTTTACTTGTTCATTAACTACTTAACTTTTGTAATTATATCACAATGATTTTAAAATCAAAAAACTAGAGAAGATTAGAATCATCCTCATCGTCATCAGTTATATAAATCTTTTGAACATTTCTAGCACATTCTTCCACCATAGGCTTCCAATCGAAAGAGTTTTCGATTTCTTCAATCTTATCTGGATGAGGACAAGTCGTAGGATTCTTTACGTCGAATATAGTGCAGCAATCTTCATAAGGTCTAACTGAAATATCGAATGTATTAATCTTTTGAGCTATATCTATAATATCGATTTTATCAATAGCAACCAAAGGTCTGATGATAGGCATTGGAGTTACAGGATCTATAGCTACAAAAGATTTCAAAGTTTGACTAGCGACTTGTCCAAAAGACTCACCGGTAGATAGAACAATATCGTTATTATTCCATGCAACTTTTGTAGCTATTCTTAGCATCATTCTTCTCATAATCGTAATTGCATAGGAAGTTCCAGCAGCCTTATAGATTTCTTCTTGCAAGTGAGTGAAAGGAACTATCATCAATTTTATAGACGGCTGATAATCGGTAAGGACATGAAGAAGATCTTTAATTTTTTCAATTACTTTTTCAGATGTATAAGGAGGAGCTGCAAAGTGAATACATTCAACTTTAGCACCTCTTCTCATCATCATGAAAGTTGCTACTGGTGAATCGATTCCTCCGCTGAGCAATTGAAGAGTCTTTCCTGCGATTCCAACAGGATAACCACCAAGTCCTTTTTCCTTAGGTCCATAAACATATGCCAATTCTTGACGTATCATGATGTGAATCAATAACTCCGGAGAATGAACATCGACCTTAATAGAGGGAATGTTGTCTAAGACATAGTCTCCTACCTCACGACAAATTTCATCAGAGTGATAAGGGAATGTCTTATCAGCTCTTTTCACTGTAACCTTAAAAGTCTTAGCATTAGAAGATTTAGCTAATTCCAATGAATACTTCTTAAATTCATCTAAGTCCTTTTCAATTCCCATAGCCAAAGAGAAATTTAAGATTCCAGGTACTTGCTTCAAACCTTTAGCCACATCTTCATAAGGCGTGCCATTCAAAATTATATAGATATGATCTTTTTTTATCTCATATTGAAGCTTGTCAAACTTCTTCAACTTAGCCTTGATATTAACACCAAGCTTTTTGATGAAATCAAAGATGTTCTTTCCTTTTGTAGATAATTCGCCAAAGAAAATAATAACCATATCTTTAGCTGAGTCTCTGATATTTAATATTTCATTTTCCATATTTATTCACCTTAATCATCCGGATGTAAAGTCTTCAATCCTTCTTTAAACCAATAAACAAACTCATCGACTTCTTCTATAGTCTCATCTCCTTTGAAAGACAACCTAATCGGATTATCAGCACAATGTGATTCATATCCCATTCCTCTGAGTGCTGTATTAGATATTTTTAATCTATCATCACAAGCTGAAGTAGTCGATACATAAATATTATGAGAGGATAGAAATTCATCCATGACTGATGCTCTGACATGTTTTAATCCATATGTGAGAACAAAGGGAATACAACTCTCTTTTTCAGACATACAAATAATACCATCCTCATCTGTCAACTTATCTCTAATATAATCGTTTATTTTTTTGACTCTTTCAGTTCTATCAGCCAATGTTTGATTATCAATTCTTAAGGCCACAGCAATAGAGACATCTCCAGGAGTATTAGATGTTCCCGGTCTTAGATTCATCTCTTGACCACCTCCAACTTCAGGTGGAATCAAGACTACATTCTTTCTCTTTAGCAAAATTCCACTACCTCTCAAGGCACCTATTTTATGTCCAGAGAAAGAAACTAAATCTATATTTTCTAGTTTCATTATTACTTTCCCAACAGCTTGAGTTGCATCGGTATGAAAATAAGCTCTGGGGCAATATTGTTTGGTCAATTTAGCCATCTTTTCAATTGGGAGCAAGAGCCCATTTTGATTACAACAATACAAACTAGAAACTAGACCAACACCTCTTTTCAATGTTTCGATGAATAAATTCCAGTCGATTTGACCATTTTTATCGACATTCAATCTAATCACTTCAAATCCATCAGCTTCCAACTTGTCAAAGACCTTTCCCACTGAATCATGCTCAACTGTTGTGGTGATAAGTCTTTTAGAATAAGTAGACTTGGAATAACTAGCTCCAAGAATTGCGATGTTGTTGCTTTCACTAGCACCAGAAGTAAATATGCATTCAAATGGATTAACTCTATTATTGTTGGAATCACCTAAAATAGACAATATCTGTCTTCTGGCTTTTTCAAGATAGAGATTTGCGGAATTTCCCATCTCATGTAACGAACCGGGGTTTCCGTAATCTTCCATAGCAATTTTCATAGCAATGTCACATGCTTCTTTATAAGGTTTAGTAGAAGCAGCGTTGTCAAAATAAATATATTTCTTATCAGTCATAATCTCAGCTTTCTTAGTCAGTTAATCCGACAGCTTTAGGAGTTTGAATGTTATTGTGATTAAAAGCTAAAGTCATAATGGAAGCCGCATTATCAAATCTAGCATTTTTGAATTCTAATTCGGCATTCTTTGTCTCGTTTTCAATATCTTGATAATTTCTACGATACTGAGCTGCATAAGTGATCAAAATCTCGGCATTTATCATTGAGATTTTGTCTCTTTGAATCTTTCCTAAGAATAAATCGCGATTATTTTTTAATATTTCAAACTCTTTTTTACATTTTTCCACATCTATAGGTGTCTTAGTAGTCATGTTATAAACATCATTTATTTCATTCATGAGATCTGACACTTCTTTGGCTTTAGCCTTTATATAGGAAGGCACATCAAATTCCATTATAGCTCTTCTCGCTTTACATATATTTAGATAGGATAAATTCAATTCATCTAAAATTCCATCCAAAACGTTCTTCACATTGACTTCAAACTCTTTAAACTCACTGAACTTATCAGCTATTTTTTTGTTGAGTTCGGATATTTTCTTTTGAGATTCAAGAAGTGAAGAATAAGGTGTTCCGTCATGGTTAGTCAAAGATTCGTCATTTTCTCTTCTCAATCTCTCATCCAAATCAATCATCTCACCTAATTCTTGAGATTTCTTAAAGAAATCATCATCAAGAACATAAATTGACTTATATACTTTTATCTTCTTTTGAATAGAAGCATATTTTTCTTGAATAAGAAGGATCGATTGTGCTTTATCGTTTTGAATTTTATTAAATTCATCTTTGGATAGCTTCTCTGTATCAATCTTTCTCTCTAAAGTATCTATTCCATTAAGTATTTCATCCAACGAAGTCTTCACTCTAGCAATTTTGAGAAGCTTTAAATCCTGATTGATTTTGACCAATCTCTTATTAGCTCTATCGATAAAAATATCGATTCCTAAATGTGTCAATGGAACTCCCAAATTCTCAGTGTCTACCTCTTCCTGCTTTAAGACTTTCAATCTTTCAGGAATCACTTTTTGAGCCATCGTGATACTGTTAGGAAGTGTTAGACCATACTTATCCAAAACTTCTAATGCCTTATTTATCTTGTCCAAATGTACTTTAGCGCTTGTATAATCAGCTTTATCAATATCTACTTCATATTGTCTGAAATATTCTTCAAATACATCGAACAAATTATCTAAATCCGATTTGATCGGTCTCAATTCAATTTCATTTTGATTACAAAATTCTTTAAATTTTCTAAACCTTTCTTTCGGGTCTTTTATCATTGCATGGTATTTATCATCGATTACGAGTGTCTGAGCTATTTGCTTCTTGAATCCATTTATCTCTTCCTCAAATGAATCCAAGACCTTTTTTGCAGCCAGGATATTCCTCTTTAGACCTCTCTTTTCTTTGGCGTTCAAAAGATTTGTCACCGCTGTTACTGCTTGAGTTACTTCTTCTTTATTTTGCTTATCCAAAGAAACATAAAAATTGATTAAATCATTGTATTTCTCCTTGTATCCAGGAGCATCCTTATCAGCCATCTTCTTGACTCTTTCAAGACTAGTCGAACAATCACGATATAAGACATCATTGATGCTTTGACTTCTATCTATTATTTTTTTGCCTTGAGAAACAAAGTAAATTCCTTTTCCAAGCAAAAAATAGACTAAAAATCCAATCAGACCAGCCACAATCAAACATCCAATTACGATTAAAGCTATATACCATCCGTTCATATGGACAACCTCCAAACGCACTTTTTATTTTAATACAAAAACAGCTTCCTATTTTAATAGGAAGCTAATTATTGAATTAATACCACTGTATTATTAGAAATTTATAATTCCGTATGCACCTAAGACAATCTTGACTGCCACCAAACAAAACACAATAGAGGCTATCAGATCTCCCCACTTTTCAAGTTTAGGACCAATCACTTTTCCAAACAGAATAGCTAAGATTGAAAGAATCCAAGTAACAACACCAATAGTGGCAAACAAACTCATCGCCCAGCCGACTTCCTTATCCATATAAACAAATCCGATAGACAATGCATCGATAGATGTAGCAATAGCTTGAATGAACATCTTTCCAATAGTTAATTCGTTGGATTTAAATGTTTGAGATTGGGTTTCTAATTCAGCTTTTTCTTCACTATTTGAAGCCTTTCTTTCCTTCAGTCCATTAATCCATTCATACATGCTTTTAGAAGATAGAAGCATGAGTAATGTGAAGGCGACCCAGCCAACAATAATTTCTTTTTGATCTTTGAAATATCCTTGAATCCAATATCCGATAAAATATCCGATAACCGGCATAACAGCTTGAAACAATCCAAAGAGGAATGAGCAGAGAATTATCTTCCACCACTTCATGTTCCATTCCTTGATTCCATCAGTAGCTCCGACTGTCATACAATCAAAAGACATGGTGACAGGAACTAGTAAAAAATCAGTCCAAGATATCATAATTAAATTTTCCTTAAGTAGTCGATATTCTACAATAAAAGCTGTTCATAAATTATAAAAAGCGATGGAGTCCCATCGCTTTGGAAGCTATTTCATCAATTTTGGGTCGTATGCAACACCATTTTGCATATTCTCTCTAATGGTGTTTTCAATCTTTTGAGCTTCTTCCGTATTGGTAGTCAAGAACTTATACAAAGCTGTAGATCCTTGTCCAAGTCTTTCCTCTCCATAATTGAACCAAGATCCAGATTTCTTTATAATTCCATAACCCAATGCTAAGTTGGCAAGTTCATGTAGATGCGATATTCCTTGACCATAAATCATATCGACACGGCATGATTTATAAGGAGGTGCAACCTTGTTCTTAACTACTTTTACATTCACCACATTACCGATAACAGCATCTCCATCCTTCAAGGCTTCAGCCTTTCTAATGTCGATTCTGACAGAAGCATAGAACTTCAAGGCTCTTCCTCCGGAGGTGGTCTCAGGGTTTCCAAACATCACTCCAACTTTTTCACGCAGCTGATTGATAAATATTACACTACAATTTGATTTGTTCAATTGACCTGCTATTTTTCTCAACGCCTTACTCATCAATCTAGCTTGCAGACCGACACTTTGATCGGATAAAGTTCCTTCCAATTCAGCACGTGGAACAAGAGCGGCTACACTATCGACTACGATCAAATCAAATGCGTTTCCTTTTGCGAGCATATCGACAATATCCAAAGCCTGTTCGCCATAATCAGGCTGTGACAATATCAAATTGTTGATATCCACGCCTAAAGCCTTAGCATACTCAGGATCGATAGCATGTTCTGCATCTACAAATGCAGCTCTTCCACCCATTTTTTGAACTTGGGCTATAGCTTGTAAAGCCAAAGTAGTCTTTCCTGAGGATTCTGGGCCGAATATTTCAATGATTCTTCCTCTTGGATAACCACCCACTCCCAAGGCTTGATCGATCATCATAGAACCTGTGGGAATAATTCCTGTCTCGACAGTAGGTCTATCTCCAAGTCTCATTACAGAGCCTTTTCCATAAGCTCTCTCAATCTCTTTTAAAGTCTCAGTGAGCAAAGAATTATCTCTTTCTTCTTTTGCTTGTTGCTCTGAAGCTTTTGCTTCTTTCTTTTCTTTTTCTGCCATATAAGTTCTCCTCAATGATTATATATTCTTCAAAGGCCGCAAAATGATCATTTTAGGCAAGATTATTTAGCAATTGTCTCAAACCTTCTTTTACGCACTGCTCTCTAATGCTATTCCTGTCACCTTCCAACTGATATTTATAAGCTTTGGCTTGGCCATGGTAGGATATTCCTATCCAAACTTCACCGACAGGTTTTCCATCCTGAGCTGTAGGTCCAGCGTTTCCTGTAAATGAAATAGCGACATCGCTTCCAGTGAATTTCTCACTAGATAATGCCATTTCACAAGCGCATTTCATCGAAATAGCTGTATCTTCCTTCAAGGTTTTTTCATTTACGCCTAATCTTTGTTTCACATCGTCGACATAGGTGATAACACCACCTCTATAGTAGTTGGAAGCCCCTGGGACTGAGCACACAGTTGCTCCGAACAATCCGCCTGTCAAACTCTCACAAGAACAAAAAGTGAGTTTTCTCTTCTCCATGATGGAAAAGACCATACTCACTAGGTTTAAACATCCGTTATCCATTACTTTGCACTCTCCTTAAGAACCTTTCTAGCATTATAAATATAAATTCCGCCAGAAATAAGTGAGAGCAAAACTGTGATGATTCCGAGGAAATCCAACCAAATCATAGCTGATATTTCGCCGTTGCATCCCATTGTTTGAGCCCAGAATCCATTAGTTCCATCAGTCCAATTAATAAAGTTCTTATTATCGAATACATAATCGATGAATTGGAATGGGAATCCTCTAAGGAATAAGAAAGGAATATAAACAGTTTCAGCAACAGTCTTTGCCTTTCCAAAGATATTTGCTGGAATTACCACGCCTTTTGTTCCACAAACCATTCTTAGACCATCGATGATGAAGTCTCTACCGACCAATAAGACAACAAATAATGGAGGACATAGCCAAGGCATCTTAGCGGTCAACATAATCAATGTTCCATCTATCAAGAACTTGTCTGCTAAGGGATCCATGTATTTTCCAAAGTCAGTGACCATATTCCTAGAACGAGCGATATGACCATCGACACCATCTGTAGCAGCAATGATGATAAACACTACACAGCAAACCAAATCCAAGATTGTAATGTGAGTCATAGGAATGACATACAAAGCTGGGGCTGGAATAAAGAAAGAGATAAAATAAGCAATCAATAACAACAAAGTCAAAGGAAATCTAGAAAGAGTTACTTTGTTAGCGAGATTCATACTTGCCTCCTATTTTGATACGCACATATATTAATAGTTTTAGAAAAATAAGCAAAATAAAAAAGGGAATTACCCAATCCTGTAAGCCATGTTTTGTCTAGAGCGACAATTTATCTGAGTGTTACCACCCACATTCGAAGGATTCGGTTCTCCTAGGAATGCCTCCCTTACCAAAATTTAGGTTTCTCACTTGCGGGGCTTTCCACGTTTCACTCCCAAAGTTTCCAATGGGTTTCGTCACTGTGGAGCGTTAGAGAGAACTTCCCATGGCCGAAGCTTTAGGGTTGTTCTCAGCCGTCACCGGCTCCCTTAAACCGGTGCCCAGCCTTATCATTTAAGCTGGCACAAACACTACGACCATCACAGGTCGTGTGAGCATGGACTTTCCTCTGATAGACAAGCTACCAGCAGTCGCTTGGATTGAGCGTTCGCATCTACTTAATCTTTGTAGGATCGACTCCGGCTTTATAAAGAGCTGTTTCAAGATCATTAATTCTTTTTAGCAAAGATAGATTATCTTGCCCAGAAGAAGTAATACCTTTAACATCATCTAGCTTTTGCTTCAAAACTGTGTTTTCCACTTGAAGAGAAGTCACTTTCTCATTTAAGAGCTTATTTATTCTCTCAAGTTCAGCTTTAGCTACATCTTGGTCTTTCACATAACTTTCAAAGACCTCGTAATCCGAGATAACTGAATCAAGAAGAGTATCAACTTGCAAACAATTGTATCCGGATTTAGCTCCGGAAAAGTTTTGATTGTAAATTTTATCAGCTGATAGTTTTAAGTTTAAGCTAGACATATAATCTCTCCTGCAAATAAAATTATAGCATATTCAATTCTCTATTGAAAATGTGTGTTAATGGTTTAAATAACTATTCTCCATCCGATGAGAAAAAGTGGCCTATAGTCAAAATATGATCATTGATTTTTCCTGTCAAGACATCGTTATAATGACAAATGAATACTCCTGAAATCATAATCATCACATATTCAGCTTCTTCATCACTAGCTTTATCCCCGTAAACTTTAACCAGGCAGAATTAATATAGTTTTTATGATGATATTGGGAATAAGGATGTTGGTGATGTCATTTATATCAATTTAAAAAGCCGAGCTTATTAGCTCGGCTAATCTTACACATTATTTTTTCTCTCTTCTCTTCTATCCATCACTTTATCAAAGTAAGGAAGAATCCCATGAAGAACAGGCTCATAAACATCATTATGTTTTTCGAAGTATTTAATATGGCAAGGAACTATCAAGTTATTCATACATAAGATTACAGGAACCGCCGCCATAATCAATGAGACCAATGCGATTGCACCTATGCATTTTCCAAACACACTAATACCTTCTCCAAATACGCCTACCATGAATTCTCCAGTAATCATCTTGATGAAGTTAGAAGATCCGACAGGGTCATCTAAATGATATAGTAAACCAGTATAAATCAATACACCATACATCAACATGGAAAACAACCCAATATATGTTCCATAAATTTGTTTCCACGAATAATACTTATGATCAAACAAAGCTAATCCACCACCTATGAACAATAATGTATGTGAAATATATCCCGCTATTACTAAATATAAATCATCAGCCATAAAGGAAGGTGAGACTATTGCGCCTACTAAGAATCCAAACCCAGAAAGTAAAGCTACGAAAGCACCAAATAATCCAATCTTGGCAAAGCCGAATGTGAATACAGCACCAAATATCAAATAAGATAAATGAGAGAATTCAACAGGCGAATAACCAGTATGAGTTATAGCGTAATAACTATACTCACATGACTTAAATACTAAAAGAAAAACAGCTATTCCAAATATAAGCCAGGAATTGATCTTTGGATGATGTCTCATCAGCCACAGGAAGACGATAGAACTAGCCAAAACAACTAACGAAATCATAGAATAAATAACAGACATTCTAAATCCTCCTTTACAACCTAATTATATCTAGTTTTCTTCAAAATTGAATAGATTTTTTTGCTATTTTTATCAATTTAATTTTTGTTTATTTTTTCATTCATTTACAACTGGTTTTTAGTGGTTTCCAAAGATGATTTCAACTTGTAAACAAAAGAGATTGTATACTTGTCTATAAATAAAAGGAGACCCTATATGATTGCTTTAATAACTGGTGCCTCATCAGGGTTAGGATTGGAAGTCAGCAAGATATTAGCCCAAAAAGGATATGACATCATAGGAGTATCTAGACATGAAGGTGATTTTTCTAAGCTTAAAGACACTTATCCCAATAGAAAGTTCGAATTCATCTCTTTAGATTTATCTTTTGAAGAAGGAGTCAAGTCCTTAATAGACAAGACAAAAAATATAGATATCGATTATTTCTTCGACAATGCGGGCTATGGGATGATAGGCCATTTCGATGATGATAATATCGAGAAGGAAATGAAGATGGTCGATTTGAACGTAAAGGCTTGTCATAGGTTGCTCAAAGCATTCACAACGAAATTCTATAAAAGAGGTAAAGGTAATATTTTAGTGACAGCTTCTGCCGCAGCTTTTGCACCAGCTCCTTATATGACTCCTTATTACTCTACTAAAGTATATGTGTATTATTTAGCTCTTGGATATTGGAGAGAACTTAAAGAAAGAAAATCAAAAGTTATTCTATCAGTACTTTGCCCAGGACCCGTGGCTACAAACTTTGAAAAAGCAGGAAATGTAAAATTCAATATCAAACCGATATCCTGCCAAAAATGTGCATCTTATGCTGTAAAGAAATCCTTGAAAGGAAAGACTGTCATAGTTCCATCTTTCAAAATTAAATGCCTACATTTCTTCTCACACTTTTTACCTAAGAAACTCATAACTAAAGTAATCAAGAAATCTGCAGATTAAAAAATTGCCTCACACAATGATGATAACTGCCAAGTTATCCTTTTCTCTAATCTTTCTAGCCAAATCCATTTCGTTTATTCAACCTAAATTGATATCTAAAATAATTTTTTATAAGATTTTCCTTGAGCAAGAACTCTTCTCCTGAGAAGAATCTATCCAAATTTATCAAAACATTCTTATCTTTTTGGTATCAATTGATATCGTTGATACATGTTTGATAATCATTTTGATTATCCTCGACTAAAGCTATAGAGATTTCTTTCATATTAATACTTTAATTTCTTGTGAAAGCGTTGGCCGACTACTTTCGAATATCAATTATTAATTTTAAAATAGCCGAGCTATTAGCTCGGCTACAAATTCAATATCGATTACTTATTTTCTTTAGAATCGATTTTTTCTTTGATTTTGTCGGTCGGATTTCTCTTGTCGTTAGGATGATGAGGTCCATGATCATGCCATACAGCCCAATAGCAAAGAGTAGCAAGTCCAGCTCCGATATAAGGTCCAAAGATGAAAATCCATATTTCCTTAATAGGCTCAGTTTGTCCGTTGACCAAAGCCATCAAAGCAGTTCCTAAAGATCTTGCAGGATTGACACCAGTACCAGTGATGCTGAATCCAAAGAAGACGATAGAAGTCAAGGATAATCCTAAAGCAATTCCAGAAAGACCTTTATTAGCCTTGTCATGAGAAGTGCAGAGAATTGTAAATACGAAGACCAATGCAAAGAAGATTTCTGCAAATAATCCAATTACATAACCACCAGCAGTTCCAAATCTAGAAATCAAGGTTCCACTCACTGCGTTAGAAGCATAAGTGTTGATTATTCCCATATCAGCACCGGCTGCTAAGGCTGAAGGATCCCAGTTATGTCCTAAGAAGCCGACGAGCAATGCAGCACCGATAATTCCACCGACAACTTGAGACAAAGTATAAAGGAGCATTTGCTTCCATCCGATACGTCCATCCAACCACATTGCGAATGTGACTGCAGGATTGACATGGCAACCTGTAAATTCACCTAAAGCATAGGACAAGGCTGTGACAACCAAGCCGAATGTAAGAGAAGTTGCAATTGCGATTTCACCAACCGAAGCACCGTTCATGGCAAGACCGGTTGCTGCACCACATCCGATGCAAACCAATACTGCAGTTCCTAAAATCTCACCGATACATCTCTTGAACATAACGAACCAATTAATTTTTTTGTTTTGGTCAGTCATTTCTTTCTCCACAGGAACAGCTTGTTCAAGTGGCTGTTTGTCTTCACTCATTTGTTTTTCCTCCAAAAATTAACTTTTGTATTATAGTCCTTTAAGGTATTATTGTTAACACAATATTGTTTACATGAGAAAGAAATTACTTTTTAAGCGATCAAAAAAGGATTGAATTCGCATCAAATTCAATCCAATAATTTTAAGTTGGCTTATATAATTTTAGTCTATTCACCTAGATCAATAGGCTTCTTATGACCTTCCGTGTGATATCTATAAGCATCTTTGATCATCTGCTCCATTCTATCCATGCAATGCTCAAAATTATAATTTTTATAGAAGTCATTATATAGTGTTTTTATTTGAGCACTTTCTTCAGGATGTTCTATAAACCAATCGATATGTCTAGCTAAATCTTCATCATCACCACATTTAAAGACACAATGCGTATTTCTCGAGTATTCGCTAACTGCTGCTTTAGGACTATCAGAGAGCAATGGTAAAGCTCCACAGCAAATAGCTTCCAAACACGATATTGATTCCAAGTCAGCTACAGCAGCATGAACATATAAATCAGCCTCACTCATTAGATCTACTACTTGAGGTCTCGTGAAGAAGTTGATGTAAGGTTTATTAGGCAAAGATTCACCCATTTTTATTAACTTTTCCTTCAAAGGTCCATCACCAGCCAAAACTAATTGAATCTTGTCTTTATGCTTGGAAAGAAGGATAGCTCGCATCAATTGAACTTGATTTTTTTCATCGGTCAATCTTCCGGAAAAGACTATCAAGTATTTCCCTTCCCATTCTTTTGGCCTTTGAGCTAAAGGATTCTTTCTAAAAATAGGAAGAACACCATTGGAAATGACATAACCATTCGTATGATATTGAATATTTTCTTCGAAAATATTTCTTATGAATTGAGTGGGGTAATGTATTGCGTCACAATACCTATATAAAGCTCTCCAAAAATATTTATACAAAGTCTTGTTGACAGCCTCGACACCCATTAGTTTGAATTGAGCTGAGACATTTTCTGCTTGGGTATGAAATCCAGCTGTAATGGCGATATTTTTTTCGTAAGCTATTGAGGCGGCTCTAGGGCCTAATAATAAAGGTTGCATAATATGGACTACGTCAATTCCTTCCATAGATTTTTCAATAATGTCTCTTTTAGGCTTAGGAAGGGTGACACCTTCCTTTTCTACATAGCTGTTGAAAGGTCCTACATTCAAATTAGGGCAAACAAATACATCAGGTTGACCCATAGAATTTTGATCAGCACACAGAATTGAAACATGATGTCCTCTTTTTCTCATCGAATTGATGAGGTTGTTTTGAGCGACCATAGTTCCATTGGTGTTATCGCCAAATACATCACATACAACGAGTATATTCATAATAACGCCTCACTTTGCAATATTATAGCATATCAAAATTAATCAATATTTTCTTCATTCTTAGGCCTATAAACGTAATGCCAATAGTCTTCTTGTTCAATTGTTTTAGATAATTTGACCAAGGATTCATAAGTATCATCACCGAGTTTTTGAATTGCATCTCTTCGATTTAAATCCTTATCGGGATATAAAGGTTCTCCGATAATGACTGTTACTCTTGGCTTCTTAAACACCTTCCAAAATCCTTTCCTTTTTCTCCTAGCGAAAAAGACAGGGAGAACAGGCGCATCTAGTTCGACTGGATATCTAAAGGACTGCCTTTTAAAATTTCTAACGCCAGTATAATTAGGCCATAGATGTGCTTCAGGATAGATAACAATTACCTGTTTTTTCTCTTGAATGTAATAAGAAATAGCATGAGTCATCTTAGGAATATCATGAATATCGACAGGAAGAGGAATAAATCCGCAAATTGGAACAATCAATTTTGTGGCAGGATTAGCTATAGCTTCAGAATAACCGATAGTATTAGTTCTTTGCTTATGGCTTATTAAATAAGCTAAGGCTACATCTAATTCACCAGCGTGGTTTGCATAGATGAAATAACCTTTCTTATTATCTAATTTCTTAACATTTTCCTTTCCTATCCATTTAACACCGACAATAATAGAAAATGTTTTTACCAAAAAATAGATAATGGCAAAAAAGAAATTAGATACGTGCTCATAAAATCCACGTCTCTCAACAACTATTTTCTTTTTTCCTTTATAGGGATCGTATCTGATGTGTTTCTTACCGAAATCATCATTAATTTCATCGCTATAAAAGATTGTTTTATCCAAATCAGTCACGCTTCTTCTCCTTCCCATCATCGATGAGCTTATCGATAAGCTCATCCCATTGGGAATATACCTTATCAGCAGTGTACATCTCAGCCAATTCAGTGGATTTAATGATAGCTTCTGCTCTTTTGATAGGATTTTTGACTAATTCTTTTAATATAGAAGAGAATTCCAAATTGTTGTTGCCACGTAAAACTTTATCGAATAAAACGGGATTGTATAAAGGTAAATCTCTAACCAAAATAGGAATATTTACATTAGAAGCTTCTAAGATAGTCATTGGGAAAAGTTCATCGTAAGACGGCATAAATAAAATATCCGCACAATTGTATATCGAATTCATTTCCTCATTAGGAATTATGCCTAAGAACTTCACATTGGGAGGAGGATTAGAAATCATCTTTTTCAATGATTTATAACCTTCTGTTATCTTTCCAAATGTAAAACCACCAACCCATACAAAAGTCATATCAGGATTATCTTCGGCTACAGCCAAAAAATCTCTGACTCCTTTTCTAGTTTGAGTCTGACCACATCCCATGACTACAAATGAGTTCTCAGGGATTCCATATTTCTTTCTAGAATTTAATTTTTCAGGAACAGACAAAGGATAGAACTTTTTATTTGAAACAAAATTAGGAACTGAATGAACATGATACTTATCAAACCCAAGGTCGATCAACTTTTGAACATAATAAGGATTAACTGTTACTAAATCATGGGCTTTGCGGTAAAAGGACATTACGTATCTCTTAAAAATATTCAAAGCAAATTTAGGAAGTTTTATAGAGCCATCCAAAGTATCTGGAAGAAAATGAACCATCGCTATAGTTTTTTTCTTCTTTTTTAACTTTATGTAGAATTTAGGGTAAATAGCAGTAGCGATAACTAAATTAGACTTCTTGTAATTCTTGCATATAGAAACATTATATTTGTCTTTTCCTTGATCGTTGAGCAAAGTTATCAAAGATTGAGTTGCGGTATGAACCCCTTGACTCTCGACTTCCTTTTTCTTAGCAAGAATATCTATGTTTGTTTTATTTTCCATTTCGTTCACCAATTACATATTATAAAACATAAAACTAATATAGCAAAATAGCCATTTATAAACAAAAGCATCGTCTTTTATTAGACGATGCACAAAACAAAAACAAGCCTATCTTTGTTTATTTATAATTTTGTATTTTGTATCCTCTAAAAATTTAGGATCATCGAAGTAATCGACTCTCAAGGCTCTCTTAACTCTGGCCATTGTTGCACTAGCCTTGGCTCTAGCCTTGATAGATCCTTCCTTCAAAATCTCATAAACCTCATCGAGTCTTTCTTCATAATATTTTCTCTTTTCTCTTATCGGGGTAAGAATATTATTCAAGACAGCAAAGAGGAACTTCTTTACGACCACATCACCTAATCCACCTCTTTCATAATGAGCTTTCAATTCATCGAGATTCTTATATTGAGGTAAGAATTTGACGAAGTCCTCATCGCTAGCAAAAGCAGATAAATAAATAAAGACAGGATTATCCTTAGTATTACCAGGGTCAGAGACTTTAAGATGATTGGGATCGGTAAACATCGACATTACCTTTTTCTTCAAAGTAGCTTCTGAATCGGACAAATAAATACAATTACCTAAAGACTTACTCATCTTGGCTTTACCATCAGTGCCAGGCAATCTTTGACATACTGTATTCTCAGGGAGAATAATCTTGGGTTCAATAAGTGTAGGACCATACAAATGGTTAAATCTTCTAACAATTTCTCTACATTGCTCGATCATAGGTGATTGATCTTCACCAGCAGGAACCAATGTAGCATCAAAGGCTGCAATATCTCCGGCTTGAGAAATAGGATAAAAGAAGAAACCACAAGGCAAGCTTTCACCCATATCTTTTTGTTTGATTTCAGCCTTTAATGTCGGATTTCTCTCCAAAGTAGCAACAGTGACAAAATCCATTAAATAAAAGGCCAATTCAGCCATTTCAGGAACCTGGGACTGAACAAAGATAGAAATCTTGTTAGGATCTAATCCAACAGAAAGATAATCCAAGGCAACTTCCAAAATATTGTCACGAATCTTGTCAGGATTTTCAATATTGTCAGTCAATGCTTGGTTATCAGCGATGAAGACATACATCTCATCATAATCGCCTTTGTTTTGAAGTTCGACTCTTTGTCTTAAAGACCCTACATAATGACCGATATGAAGAGGACCGGTCGGTCTATCGCCGGTTAAAATAATTTTCTTTGGTGCCATATAAATCTCCTAAAATTTTATTTTTTCAAAATATCTATAATTCTTTCTGCAACATTCTCTTTATTGAAGCCAAAGCTGTTTACTACATCTTTTGCAGGTGCTGAAAGTCCAAAACTATCAACACTCATAATGTTATCAGAAAATATACCTAATCCCCAGGATGAATCCATCTCGACTACTAATCTTTTGCTTCTATCAACACCTAAGACTTCATCCTTATACTCTTGAGACTGTGAAAGGAAAACTCTAGCTTCTGGTAAAGATACTACTCTTCCATCAATACCTCTTTCTAGCAACATCTTTTGGGCCTCGATGGCTAAGCTTACTTCTGAGCCGCTAGCGATTATTGTATAGTCCAATTTTGAGTTTTCTTTACTTACAACATATCCACCCTTGTCGACTCCATCTCCATTAGTGCCAGCTAACAAAGGTACATTTTGCCTTGTAAGAACAATACATGTAGGATGGTCAGTAGAAAGCAATGCTTGTCTCCAACTTTCAGCACATTCATTAGAATCGGCAGGTCTATATACTCTAACATTAGGAATACTTCTCAAGCCTGATAATTGCTCGATAGGTTGATGAGTAGGACCATCTTCACCTACAGCGATAGAGTCATGGGATAACAAGAAAATCTGTGGTAATTTTTGAAGAGCAGCCATTCTCAAAGCAGCTTTGAAGTAATCTATGAAAACCATAAACGATCCACCATAGGTTCTAAGTCCGCCATGTAGCAACATACCGTTCAATATCGTCGCCATTCCAAACTCACGTATACCAAAACGCATTATCGTTCCTTTAGGGTTATCTGCAGTAAATATAGTTTCACCTTTAACATCCGTCTTAACTGAAGAAGCCACGTCTCCGCTTCCGCCTATGAGATTAGGCAATTCTTGCTGAGCTAGAGAAAGGAGTACATTTGAAGTGTTTCTTGTAGCGTTTGACTCATTCTCAGGAAATGTAGGAAGTTGTTTGAAGATATATGGAGATACGTCATTACGAATAGTAGCCATTAAATAATTAGCTTCTTTAGGATTAGACAATTGATACTTAGCAAGAGCTTCTCCGTATTTTTCGTGTTCGATTCTTCCTCTTTCGATGAAGGTTTCTTTGAAAGTCATATAGACTTCATCAGGAATCTCAAATGGTGGATAAGTCCACCCATAGCTATTCTTAGCAAATTCACCATCCTCAAGCCCTAACGGTGAACCATGAGTTTTATTGCTTCCTTGTTTTTGACTTCCAAAACCAATAATTGAATGAATCATAATCATCGTAGGTCGATCTTTTGCTGTCTTAGCAACATTGATAGCCTTGTCTATCGATTCGATGTCATTGCCATCATTAACTTCTAAAGTATTCCAACCTAAAGCTTGGAATCTCTTGAAAACATCTTCATTCGATGCCAAGTCAGTAGGTCCATCCATGGTAGATCCATTTGCATCATAAAACAGAATTAACTTATTTAATTTTTGAATACCGGCATAAGCTATAGCTTCATCACTCACGCCTTCTTCTAAACATCCATCACCACAAATACAATAAGTATAATGTTCAAATATTCCATCACTGTTAGGATAGATTGCTCTCAAATGTCTTTCAGCTATTGCCATTCCAACAGCTTGACCGATTCCTTGTCCTAGTGGTCCAGAGGAGCAATCTATACCCGGTGTTCTTTCGACTTCAGGATGACCTGGAGTTTTAGAATTCAGTTGTCTAAATTGTTTCAAATCATCGATAGAAATATCATATCCAGCCAAATGAAGTGTGGCATATAAGGCCATACATGAATGACCGGCTGATAATACTAATCTATCTCTTTTAATCCATTTCGGATCTTTAGGATCGGCGACCAAATGACGAGAATAAAGAACATAAAGAAGTGGTGCCATATCCAAAGCCATTCCTGGATGACCACTCTTCGCTTTATTGATACTGTCGATAACTAAGGCACGTATAGCACTGACACAGAGGTTGTCGTATTTCATATTATTCCCCTTTCAGAACAATTTCTAATATATTATAAGTTAAAACCCTTCGCCTGGAGTAGGTGTCCATTTCAAAAGATAATCCTCTCCCTTCAAAGTTTCTTTATCAGACAAACCTTCAAAGCCTCTTTGTCTTTGACATTCACCTAGGACCAAGCTGACCGAGTCAGCCAAATTCAAGCTTCTAGCATTTGGAATCATCGGAATTCTGGCACACCATTCGAGATTTTCTCTCAAAATTGTTTTAGGAATACCAGTAGATTCTCTACCGAACATCAATACTACCGATTGATCCTTTTCTGTTTTATAGTCAAAGGAAGCATAGTCTTTCATTCCATAACGGGTAACATAAATAATCTTAGAATTTTGATGAGCTTTTTTGAACTCTTCATAATTAGGATAAAGACTCATCCTAGTTGTATAGTCGAGTTTAGCTCTTTCCAAAGTCTTCTGCCTCAAATCGACAGGTGTATAACCGATTATGGACAACGAAGCGTTTAAACACATGCATGTTCTAATTATATTTCCGACATTTCCAGGATTCTCAGGCTCATATAGACAAACTTCAATCATTTTTTCATCCTCCCAAAGTAATAGGATAGCAAAAATATTTGAAGATAATTAATATAGAATTCTCGCTTCTATGGTTTTCTTCAATAAATTGTCAACAGTCCTTCCCTTAAAAGGCGTATGTAAGAAATCTTCAATCGAATTCGATTTGAATCTAATCTTGTTCCCATTATCTATCGATAGATGTTTATCATCTACTTTATCGAATTTCAAATCCCAACGTATGTCTTTTTCCTTAAAGGTAACCTTATGTCCCGTGATTAAAGCCATAAGACAATCCCAATACATTCCAGGTCTCTTATATCTTTCTAAATCAATGCCTAAAGGATTGACTCTAAACACCTTTATAGAACCTTTTTCATATCCGTCCCAAAAGCTAGGATTAGTCAAAACAAAATCAAATAATGTTTTTGGAATATAATTCTTCCACACCATATATAAATTATATTCATCCTCTTCTATAAAATTCAAAATGTTATCATATGAGTCACTTTTAAAATCCAATTTATTTATTAGATTCATTTTATATTTTTGATAGCTGAAAGGATATTCATATTTCGATGTGGGCTTATACTTGTTTAATGCTGAATCAATCTCATTCATATGTATTTTGTTCATATGAAAAGAGAAGATAAAAAAGAACAATGTCCTAAATCCATCCATAGAATAACTTTCTTCCATGGATGATTTAAATAAAGATTCATCTATGAATATTTTGTTGCTTTCTTCTTGATTCAATTCCAATAGCTCCACCAATTTATTTTTATATTTATCTCTTAAGAATGAATAGCCATAATCATTATTTACTAAATCACTATTGATTATTCCTTCTAATCCCAACCCATCAAACCATCTGACAAACTCATCATAAATATAATGAAGAGATGAACGTATTTCCATAGGATGCGGATTTACTAAATCCATGTTTTGAATTTTAGCTAATCCTTCTTCATAATTAATAAGACACTTTTTTAAATAATAAACTAAACCTCTATAGTAACTGACAGCTTCCATAATAAAAACCTCCTATCAAATAGGAGGTCTCAAGTCAAAAATTAAATAGTGAATTCTAATTATTTTCTGCTGATAGGCTTGGATTTCTCAACTAAGAAATCATACAAATCCTTGTCATCCTTAACATATGGAGTCAAAGTATCTAAGCTTAGCTTTTGATAATCGTTAAACCATTGAATCTCTTCGTCAGACAAGATGGATGTATCGATGTTTTCCCCATCCAAAGGACAATAAGTAATCCATTCGAATCCATTGAATATTCCATCAGGTGTTTCAAACTTTCTAACGGTCAACAATTCGGATTCGATTCTGATTCCATATTTTCCACCCTTATAAACACCAGGTTCATCAGATTGAATTTGACCAGGAAGAAGCATATGAGAATCATCTCTTTCAGGTACAACACGATAACGGAAACCATTAGGTCCTTCATGTACACCTAACATGTAACCTACACCATGTCCGGTACCGCATTTGTAATCCATGCCTCTCTTCCACATGTTTTCTCTAGCTTTGATGTCCAAAGCAGTTCCAGCACATCCTTGCAAGAAGATGGTATTGGCTAAATCCAAAACCGATTTAGCAGTCAAAGTATAATCAATTCTATATTCAGCTGAAGATTCACCAAGACAGAAAGTTCTGGTTATATCAGTAGTTCCACCATAATATTGACCACCGGAATCAATCAAAAGAATAGGATCTATTCCTTCTCCATCGACTATGGAACTATCCTCTTTTGTAGGGGAATAATGCATCATAGCTGCATGTCCTCTAAAAGCGGCAATGGTAGTAAATGATAACTCATAGCATCTAGGATTCTCAAATCTATAAGAATCAACTAAAGAAGCTATCTCATATTCGGAATATTTCTCATGGTTCTCTTTGATATGTTTAGTTACCCAGTACCAAATCTTTAAAACAGCTAATCCATCTAACTCATGGATTTCTTTAGTGTTTTGAATTTCAATATCACCTTTAATTGATTTTTGAAGTTGGGAAGGGTTGCTAGCTAATAAGAAACCTTTTTTGAAATAAGAAACAACTTTCTCATTAGTGCGTCTTGGATCCAACAAGACATATTTATCTTCTATCGTTTTTAAGAAACCCCAAACTTCATCATAATCATATATTTCAGTGTTTGATAAAACTTCTGGTGTGTTTTGTGCATGAATGAACAATTTAACATCACCATCTACACCGATATACATATAGCCTAAGAATACAGGAGTGCATTCAATGTCATCAGCACGCCATCCCGTCAAATATGCGATATCATCGAGAGAAGAAATCAATGTTCCTTCAACACCTTGCTTTTTCAAAGAAGCAATGACAGCATCAATTCTTTGCTCATATGTAGTGCTCAACAACTTTTGTTCGACTTTCCAAATCTTAGAGAAAGGAAGTTCTTCCTTAGGAAGAATTAAATCCCTATAAGATTTATCAATTATTTCACCTGCACCAACGCCTTTATAAAGTTTGAAGTCAGTATAGCTAACATTTGCAAAATCCATAGCTAGAGGATAAAGATGGTTAGTCTTTATGAATTCAAATATTGAAGGAACATTGAAGTCACCCATTCTGACCAATTCAGTATTTGTGCCTTTCAATTCATCCATAGCTTCTATCCAATAACGTCCATCGGTATAGATATAAGCATGATCTTGAGTCACCAATAAAGTTCCATCGCTTCCTTTAAAAGAACAAAGCGACATTCTTTCTAAGGAATAACGAGGTGCGACATATTCACTTTGATGAGGATCAGTCACAGGAACAACATAAGCCTTGATTCCATCCTTCTTCATCTGAGCTTGGAGTTTAGCCAAGTTATCATCATAAATATTATTCATTATTAAATCTCCTTTTATCCATTAAATTAATAGGCTCTGTCGAACAAAACGACATACTTAGCAGGCTTGCCACATACGACACATTTATCATCGATAGGAGTTTGATCAAAAGGCATACAACGAGATGAGGCATTGTAATCAGCCTTAACCTTATCTTCGCACTCTCTATCACCACACCACATAACTTTGGCATAACCTTTTCCATGAGTGACGATTTCACCCAAAGTTTGATAATCCTTAGTTTCAACAATATGAGAGTTAAGATAATCCAAAGCCTTGTTATACATAGTCTCATGGATATCCTTAAGTTCTTCTTCAATCATCGAAGGAATATCGTCGATCTTCAAAGTTTTCTTCACACCATCGACTCTTCTAGTGAGAGTCACATTTCCTTCAGCCAAATCTCTGGGACCGACTTCAATTCTCACAGGCACACCTTTCATCTCGTATTGGCTAAACTTCCATCCAGGCGACTTCTTGGAGAAATCACATTTAGCTCTAATACCCTTAGCGAGTAATTTTTGTAGCAACTCTTCACTAGCTTTAGCAACATTTTCGTCCTTATCAGCCTTAATAGGAATAATCATGACTTGAACAGGAGCTACATAAGGAGGCAAAACTAATCCATTATCATCACCATGAACCATGATGACAGCACCGATCAAACGGGTTGAAACACCCCATGAAGTTTGCCAAGGTATCTTTTGAGTGTTGTCTGAATCCAAGAACTTAATTCCAAAATGTTCACAGAATCCTTGTCCGAAGAAATGTGAAGTTCCAGATTGAAGAGCTTGACCATCCTTCATCAAAGCTTCAATTGTATAAGTAGCAACTGCACCAGCAAATTTTTCTTTTTCTGTCTTCTTTCCTGTGACAAAAGGAATAGCGAGAACTTCTCTTCCTAATCTCTCATATAATTTCAACTGACCGATAGTCTCATCCAAGGCTTCTTTTTCTGTAGCATGAAGAGTGTGACCTTCTTGCCACAAGAATTCAGATCCACGTAAGAAAGGTCTAGTCGTTTTCTCCCAACGAACAACTGAACACCATTGGTTATTCTTTACAGGAAGATCTCTAAAACTATGAACTATGTCTTTGAAGTAATCACAGAAAAGGACTTCTGAAGTAGGACGTACATAAAGCTTTTCAGCCAATTCCTTCTCTCCACCAATCGTGACGACAGCACATTCAGGGGCAAATCCTTGAACGTGTTCCTTTTCTTCATTCAAAAGAGATTCAGGTATTAAACAAGGCAAATAAACATCTTCGTGCCCTGTTTCCTTAATCTTCTTATCGAACCAGCTTTGAATGTTTTCCCAAATAGCGTAGCCATAAGGACGATATACGATGAATCCTTTAGCTCTAGCATAATCCATCAATTCAGCTTTTAAACATATGTCGGTGTACCACTGACCGAAATCATCTTCTTGTCTTGTTATAGCGTCGTTTTTCTTTTGATTTTGTTCCATAGATATCTATCTCCTTGATCTTCCGTCTTTTATACACGGCTATTTATTTTATCAACATATTTCTTATTAGGATATGGTTGAATATAAGAATTAAACTCTTTCATCTCTTCTTCTGTTGGGATTTCTAATCTTGAAGAAGAATTCTCAAGTTCTAAACAAGTAACTTGGTTAACTGGCCTTGTACATACCAACTGTATCTCTTCCAGTGTCTTCAATCCGTAGACCAACACTTCTTTCTGATATTGTTCAAGGAATCTTATCATAGAGTAGAATTTAATTCTCTCTTCATTAACTGATGGGATTCCTAATTCAGGTTTAGCTTCTATAACATATCCATCCAATAAAGATAAAGTTTCTATTGTTATGCTAGGAATACTGGTGCTTCTAAAGAACAACATGACAGACACTCCAACTTTGTTGGCCTTCTTTATTCTTTCTATAAACTTCATAGTATTGGTATGACTTGAAAAGTTGTATAGAAGTGCAACAGTCAATTTGAATTCTTTCGGTGGTTTTTTTGTGAAGTAATCCAAGGCTTGACCGAATACCATACCATCAATTGGAAGAACCAGTCTCATGTTAGGATTCTTTTTATCTAACAAAGGCCTTATATCACCAACAATCTTTTCCATAGCCTCATCGAAATGATTGCTATCAGCACATTCGTAGAAGAACTCATTGATATTTAAGTTTTCTTCGCCATACACTTCCATATTTACTAGATATGTATCAGTATTTGATCCATCAGTTTTAAAGAATGGTGTGAATGATATTCTCCAAGTTTTGTTCTTAAGCACTCTATAAATAGGAGCGGGTAGATTATATTTTTTTAAAATGCTAGCCTTGTTTTTTGAATTCTTGAAATTATCTTTACTTTCTCCACTGACACTAGCAGCCTTAGCTTCATCGACATATCTCTTCAACGCCTTGATCGGCTCTTTTTCTTTTCTCGCCGTGACACCTATTAATAATATTACTTCTCCTTTAAGAGAATTAATTCCTAGAAAACCTTCACAAATATCCATGATTTCATCACCAAGTTTTCTAATATCGTCAGATGTTTTTTCATTCAAATCGATAATCATAAACGACTCATCATCTATTTTGATAACATATCTATTCTTTTTCAAATGAATACAAACTTTATCAATCATTCGATAAAGAATAGGTGTTATATAGTCCAAGCCTTTGTCATCATGAGCGGATTTAAGACTAACACAATAAAAAGCAGCCTGTTTTTTCTCGGATAATATTCCTCTAAAATTCATCAAATAATCTTCATAATCTAGATACCCTCTATCTTTCTTAGGCTTTTCTTTATTTCCGTTTTCAGTCAGATTAGGAAGAGTATAAGCACTGAAATGCACTAACTTATTCTTAGAATTTACATTTGTGACTACTAATAAATTTTTATGTTTCTTCCGTTTTTTGTCTTTGGTATAGACTGCTTCTGCTAACAAATAACTACCGACAGGTTTCTTCTCCTCTACAACATCCGAAAGAAAGACCTGAACATTTCTTCTATCCTTAGGTCCATATGTCGATAAATAATCCTCATATGTAATGCTTCTAGCCGCTTGATAATTCTTAGAGTCGGCCAAATATACTGATCTAGCATTGAAATCAAGTCTAACCATTCTGACATTCATGTCTTGATTCTTTAAAAATTTCTTTGTGACATTAGTCTTACACATATAAATACATACGAATAAGCCAACTATTAAGACACAAAAAGCTAAGACGGATATCAAAACTATAAACCATACTTGGTCAAGGATACCCCTACTATCCGCTAAATCCGCAAATATATTAAATAGATACATATATATCATCTTCCCGTACTTTAGAATTATACAATATGAAAGAAATAAAAGTTCTTTAATAGCTACTTAGAAAGTAGGTAAATAAGACAACTACTATTAAAAAATTATTAATTTTTAAAAATAACACTTGTTTTTTTCTAAAATCTTAGTAGAATATAGAAGCTTTAAAAAGCTTTTGTTTTTTGGCCTGTTGGTGAAGCGGTCTAACACAACGCCCTTTCACGGCGCCATTCATGGGTTCGAACCCCGTACAGGTCACCATTAGAAATAAATCACTGATTCAAGAAAAACTTGAATCAGTTTTTTTGTTTCGTTGTGCTTATGATCATATTTTCATAAATAAAAAGTAAGCGTTAAAGATATCCACTCTTGACGATTCGAACTCGCGAACCGCAAATAATGAAAAAGGCAGGCCGCGCCTGCCAACAATTCAACACGGAATACATCAAAAACTGAGCTCAGTACTCAAGATCGAACTCCTTCGAAAGATTCCAAGGCAAAAGCCTGTCCCATTCTTTCCTGTCGTTAGGCTTGATGCCAACAGCAAGCTCGATACACTTCGCTAGATATTTCTCAGGGTCCACTCCGTTCGCTCTAGCCGTCTGCACGAGGCTGAATACCTCGGCTGTGGATTCCGCGCCGTCGGCATTCCCGGAGAAAAGAAAGTTCTTCCTTGCTATCACGAAGGGCTTGACCGCCCGCTCGGAGATGTTGTTCGTCATCTCGATGTGGCCGTCATCGCAGTACCTGATGAAGGAATCCCACCTTTTAAGCATGTACTTGCAGGCCGTCAGCAGTTTCCCGACCGCCGTCTTCTCGGTCTCGGTCAGGTAACCCTTCACGTCCTTGAGCAGCTTTTGATACCCCTCGGAGTTCCTCGCCGCCCTTATCTTTTCGGGGCCCCAGCCAGCCTCCCTCATCTTCCGCTCCTCCATGAAGACAGCGTCAATCAGTCTCACCGCTTCGGCAGCCTTGGAGTCCTTCCTGGCCTCTGTGCCGATAGACTTCACTATCTCGACGAAGTTCCTCCTGGCGTGCGCCCAGCAGAAGCAGTTCTTCACGCCATCTATCCCGTTGTATCCCTGGTAGGCATCGGTCACCAGGTGTCCAGAGAAGCGCTTCAGCATTCTCCTGGGGTTATCTCCGTCCCTGTCTTTGCTGAACTCGTATACATAGACTGGATTGGAGTAGTGCCCTGAGGAGTACACCCACATGTAGCAGTTAGACTTCCCGCTTCCTATCACCTTCAGCGTGGTCTCATCGGCGTAGATGACCTTGTCCTTCAGCAGAATATCGGCCATCCTCCCATAGATAGGCTTCAGCAGATCCGACACCTCAAACTGGATCCGGCACATGGTCTGCCTTGAGATCCCGACTCCGCTGAGGAAATCGTTGTTCTCCATGCGGCAGTAGGGAAGCCCAAACACCATCTTGCCGTTGATCAGCTCCGCCGCGAGAGATGGGGTTGCCACCGAGTGCGGGAAGAAATCCCTGGGACCAGCCAGAGCCTGTATGACAGTGTCCTTAGTCCTGTCGGCGAACTTCTTGCGGATGATCTTCGTGACCTTGTGCCTTGCGGGTGTGGACTCCACCTTGTAGGAGACGTCCTCACCCATCCCGACGAGCACGTGTCCCTCCGCCTTCAGTCTCCCGTACTCCTCGGGGAACAAGACCTCAGTGTCATCGACGTGCTTCTCCAGCCACTCCGTGTTGAAGTTCCTGGAGCCCCTCTTCCTTCCCGGTTTTCCCCTCTCTTCTCTGCGGCATCCCTCCGCCTCGTTCACCACCTGTTCTTCAGGCTCGTCCTTCATTGTCTCTGTCTTGGGGACGAATATCCTCGCACGCTCGACCCTTCTCTTCTCCTGGATCGCCTCCAGTTTCTTGACCTTCTCCTCCAGTTTCTCCTGAAGCCTGCGGAACTTAGCCTCGAGAGCGTCGTAGTCTCTCTTTTGCTTGGCTATGATGGCATCTCGCTCGGCCAGAGCCTTCTTGAGAGCCTTGATCTCCTCTGCGTAATCCATGTTTTTACCGTGTTCCATCCCGCTTGTTTTTACGAGGATTATTATATCAAAAAAGCTCGATTTAATCGGGCTTTTTTGTATCTTTATTTAGTAAAAACACACTTCCTTTCCGCGCTTGAATCCTATCGCTCTCAGCCCTTGTAGAAGCCAGACTATCTGGTCTCTGTTTATCTCCTCGGCCTGGCTGAAATCCTGAGGCCATCCGAACTTCGAGCGGTCGACTGTCCTGGTGTAAAGCCACGTCCCAGTCTCGTCCCTCTCCACGGCCTTGAGGATCGTTCCTGCTCTGTTGCAGAACAGGAACAGCTCATGTTCCTTGGCCTCCAGCCCCGCCTGAGGCAAAAGCGATATCAAACCTATGCTTCCTCTCCTGAGATCCGTGGGCCCTGGCATCAGATATATGTGTTTGACCCTGCTGAGGTCAATCATAGCCCCAATAGCTCCAACACCTTAGGGAGGAACTCCACGGAGAAGTGTAGCGTATACCCCTTCGCCTCCATAGTGACTACCGCTGTCCCCTCGTAGCGGATCTTGGGCTTGTTCACCTCGTCTTTGGCTGGTGCTACTATATCGACAAAGTTTCCTCTTCTCTCGGGCTTTGCGTCGGTGGCAAGCTCTTTGGAAATCAAGTCACCATATTTGCACTTCCAGCCCCAGAAAGTCGATTTGCTAATGCCATACTTCTGACATATGTCCTTCTTGCTTTCGGAAGTCATATATTTCCTGACCATCTCAATTTTAAAGGACTCTAGATACTCGTTGTTTTTCGCCATAATTCACCTCCGAGATAGATTATCAGTTCAGAGGTTCGAATTTTAAAGGAGGATATCTTTAACGCTTACGGAACATCGATTTCCAAGACGTTTTTTTGATATAATACAAATAAATAAGTGAGCCTTAATTGCTTACAGTTTTGGAGTACGTAAGGAAATAAAACCACTCTATATAAGATAAGGAGGCTTACTATGTCGAGTAACTTCAACTTAAACAAACAAAAATGCTGGTCCTGCGAATACTTTTGCGGAAAGAGGCAAATTAAGAACGGCCTTCTGATGGGGACGTCTGTCCAGAACGATGCAACGGGCATCTACGGCTGCAAGAGAGGGACAAAAGGGGTTCGCTAAAAATGGAAAACTTATTTGATTACGCGCCGAAAGAACTTACGCAAGACGGTTTCATCCGATGGGTATGCGCAAACTACAGGGAGCCAGAACTCAAAAAACTAGTCAAAGACTTCATTCTTTTCTTAACTGACGGGAAGGTAGACATAGACGATCCGGAATTCCGTTTCCTGAACACGTGGTCCCAAGTGAACCACATGGACCTTGGCTGCGATTTCTTCTATGCAGAAAGCGACAGGTATTCGAGGCATTACCTCGTCATCGAGGACAAGACTACCAGTTGGGAACACAACCAATTGAAAACTTATAACAAGGTTTTGCAGCGATGGGACGCGCCACACAAAAGGGAACGCGCCATCAAGGTTTTCTACAAGACTTCCCCTTCGGACGAAGAAGAAATCGCCAGGGTCAAAGACGCCGGATGGCGCATGTTCCAATTGCCTGAAATCGTCGACTTTTGGGGAAAATATAAGTCTCACCCAAACCTCATCGTATCGTCGTATGCCAAGCACATCCTTAAGATAGGCGAGTCCTCGGAAACGGTCACCATGCCGTCGACCAATGATCTCATAGCCTGGTACTCCTACATGAAAAAGATCCTTTTGCCGCGTATTGCGAATGATGTCGAGGGTGCGCAGTTCAACGTTGAGACGGGTCGATACGGATACGTGTACATCACCGCCTACCCCAAGGGACGCCGCGATGACTCTACGCCATATTTGGAAATCCGCAGTCGCGACCTTCTCGGAGGCAGATTCGTCGGGAGGATCCTGAAATACGGGAAAAATATCGATGCTAAATCTTTCAAACTCCTTCGCCAAACAATCAGCGAGAATGGTGGAGAGATCTTCAAGGCAAATTGGGGCCACAAAAGGATGCAGCAAGCTGGCACGACAGCGATAAGGGGCACCAAACTGTCATCTACGTCAGAAGAAGCCTTGATTAGCTCGATTGAGGCTGCCACTCGAGCCTATCTGAAGATTGTCGCAATTTGGGACGAGTCTGTGAGGAAGTAGGGTAAAGCCCTAGGAAAAGCAAAGGTGGTATGACCTCAAAATCCATAATACCTTTGCTTTGCGGTAGGATGTGATCTACATTCCACCCTTTTGCACTGTTGCGGTCGTTATAAGCGCCCTTGGCCATCTCACGACCAGTGAAATCCTTCACGGTGGTCGCTCTTTGCCATAACGCTTATTCCAAAGTCGCATAGCAGTCTCTCTGTTGAGATCCGTTAGATTTTGTATCGACGGATTATCAGGAATAATAAGTAAATGGTGTAGAGATGGTTTCAAAGAAACTGAAGACAATTTATACGAAATTATTATCGATATCTTCACCAAGTTGCTATCGACAAAATAGCATAATAAAACCCGCATTAAGCGGGTTATTTATTACTTCTTAATTCCGAATTCTTCAGGATGATGAGCTTCGTACTTCTTACGAGTATTTGTGTCAAGAATCTTCTTACGCATACGAATGCTCTTAGGAGTAACTTCAACCAATTCATCATTGTTGATGTAATCCAAAGCTTGTTCCAAAGAGAGCTTCATAGGAGCCTTCAAGACTATTGTTTGATCCTTAGTAGAAGAACGGACATTGTTCTTAGGCATTTCTTCAGTGACGTTGACAGCTAAATCACGATCAAATTTATTTTCACCGACCAACATTCCTTCATAGACCATGACACCTGGAGTGATGAACATCGTTCCACGTTCCTCAACATGTTGCAAAGCATAAGAAGTGGCTTTTCCTTCATTTACTGAGACCAAAACACCAACAGGTCTACGTCCTATTTGAGTTTTAACCATAGGACGATATTCTTTGAAAGCATGGTTGATCATTCCATAACCATGAGTCAATGTCATGAATGTGGTCATGAATGAAATCAATCCACGGGAAGGAATTACGTAATTCAAACGAGTATGACCTTTGTCTGAATCCATATTAACCATCTCTGCGCCACGGGTTCCGACCAAATTCATAACTGATCCGACATACTCATCAGGCACATCGATTTGAAGGTCCTCAAAAGGTTCTTCCTTAACTCCATCGACTTCCTTAAGGATAACATCAGGCTTTGAAACTTGAAGCTCAAATCCTTCACGACGCATTGTTTCAATCAAGACTGATAAGGCCAATTCACCTCTACCAGAAACCAAGAAAGACTCACTAGCTCCGATTTTAGTAAACTTCAAGGAAACATCGGATTGACTCTCTCTGAACAATCTATCACCTATTTTAGCGGCAGTACAAAACTTTCCTTCATCACCAGCAAAAGGAGAATCATTGGCCATAAAAGTCATCTGCAATGTAGGAGGATCGATACGAAGTCTAGGTAAGGCTTCAAGATGATCAGGAGTACAGAATGTCTCACCGACTTCAACATCAGGAAGTCCACCAATAGCGCAAATTTCACCAGCATGAGCTTCAGGAATCTCAATCTTTTTCATTCCATAGTATCCGATTAACTTTTGAATTTTAAAGTTCTTTGTCGTTCCATCAAGTCTCATGCATGATAAAGTATCACCAACCTTGACTGTTCCTCTTTCAACTCTTCCAACAGCGATACGTCCGATGTAGTCATTGTAATCGAGCATAGAAGGTTGGAATTGGAAAGGAGCTGTAGTATCGACATTTGGAGAAGGAATTTCTTCAATAATAGTATCGAGAATCGGAGCCATAGTCTCCTTTTGAGAAGACAAGTCTCTATCGAAAGATGATGTTCCCTTCAAAGCAGAGCAATAGACGGTCTTGTAATTCAATTGTTCATCTGTGGCACCTAATTCCATGAACAAGTTGAGGATTTCATCTTCAGTCTTTTCGATATCAGCCATAGGTCTATCGACTTTGTTGATGACGACAACAATCTTTAACTTATATTCGAGAGCAGTCTTCAAAACGAATCTTGTCTGAGGCATGACACCATCGAAAGCATCGACAACCAAGACACAGCCATCGACCATATTCATAATACGCTCGACTTCACCACCGAAATCAGCATGTCCCGGAGTATCGACAATATTAATTGTGTCACCATTATATTTGATGGATGTAGTCTTGGCGAGAATTGTAATTCCTCTCTCATGCTCAATAGGGTTGGAATCCATCACTGCGATATCCGCATTATCAGGAATATCGACTGTGTTAGTGTACTTTAAAAGACGACCGACAAGAGTTGTTTTACCGTGATCGACGTGAGCGATAATTGCGACGTTTCTAATCTGATTCATTTCTAAGCCTTCCTTCAATAGAATATATATTAACTTTAGCTTATGAATTATAAACCTATATATAAATATTTGTTTTTCTAGTTAAGCGATTTCATAAAAAATTCAATTCAAAAAGCCATCTCACATGTACTGCACCCCTCTCACTGGACTTTAAATAGAACTATAGCACAACATTGAGA
>ERZ1034969.333-NODE-333-length-31410-cov-12.899282_pt1 | contig 31410 bp, 29 predicted proteins | sample MGYA00520624_ERZ1034969 | MGnify/ENA primary metagenome ERZ1034969 (study PRJEB33766, sample SAMN09781776) | gut metagenome | biome: gut microbiome | host: Homo sapiens | place: Madagascar | study: EMG produced TPA metagenomics assembly of the PRJNA485056 data...
AGGACAAAAAAACAGGCAATTCATCACGTCCTTAAAAGAACGTGTTTCCTTGCACACTTTCAAAAATTACCGACAAATTTTGCGTCAATTTTTGCTTCTCACGGGCGTAATTCGGTATTGTGCGCCAAACCCCAACTGAAGCGTCAACCGATATGAAGTTTTGGTCAAGCTGGAAGAAAAACGCACGGTTGCCGGCGTAAGCGAACCTTTGTCAGAAATGCCGCACACTACGTTTTTTGGTTCGTCAAATCTGATTGTTTCAGGTAATTTCACGATTACCCGTTGTGATTTTGACATTTGACCGCATGAAAATACGATTCGTTGCGGCTCATCAACCATAAAGCTGATTTGACCCGGAGTTCCTTTGACGGAAGCTTTCATTGCCACATAAGAAAAGCCGTTCTTTAATTCTTCATAAAAAATTTTCTCTTGATGCCGCTCAACGGTCTGCTTTTGAGGAAAAATTCCGATTGCAATGACCATTGCCGCAATCAAAAGCACCAAACATGATTCAATTAAAGTAAAACCGGCTTTTTTCATTTGCTTTCGCTTTTTCCGTAGGTTTCCGGCTCTAAATGCTTAGCCTGCATTTTTTCAGCCTGCTTTTCTGTCAAATATTTATCATTTTCAAGCATTTTAACGTTGACTGTTTCAATTGCGACGTTCTTGTCGTCGGCATAAAGCTGAGCCTGCGAATTAAGCTCGGTCTGAAGTGCTTCGGTATTGACCTTGTCGGCATGCGTTCTTTGCTTCGAAAGATTAGGAATGATTAGTAAAATCAATAAACTTATGATAAAAAGAACTATCGACATTTCGACTAACGTAAAAGCGGATTTATTTTTGCTCTGATTTTTTTTAATCATTGATACATTCCCCCTAAACTGGAATACAATGGCAAAAGCATCGACAAATAACATCCAATAATAATGAGCGCGATCACAAGAAATAAAAACGGCTGAACAAGCGATATCAGGCCATCAATCTGGCGAACCAGTTTCTTATAAGCAGCTTCAGAATAGACCAAAAGATTTGTGCTGATCTCATCTTTGGTTTCCCCGGAAGCAAAAAAAGCGCTCAATTCCTTTGGCATGAACGGATAGGAAGAAACGATCTCATTCAGTGATTTGCCCTGATTCAAGAACAGATCGATCTGTTCTCCCAACTGATAAAGCAGCGTTTTTTCTTCAAACTGTCGCAACAAGTCGCAAATTTCTCTGAAATCAAGACCGCTTTGAAAAAACATCCCTAAATTAAATGAGAGATAATAGTAGCAATATTGTCGATAAATTTTGCCGATCAAAGGCAATTCGCAATACCAATGGTGTCTTGTCAAAGCCTTTTGTCTGCTCCACCAATAGAATGCCTTGGACAAATATGCGATCAAAAGCAAAATCAGCGCCAAAATCACACATTTCAAAAAAACTTGCCAATCAAAAAACGTCTCGTTTCCTCCGGATGCTTCAAATTGCTTTAATTCGGGCATCAAAAACAGCTTCATGCACGCAAAAATTGCCGCTAAGAAGACGAACAAAATCATCGGATAAACCAAAACCCCCCGCAGACGCGCTTGCTGTTCTACTCGGCGTTCAAGGCATGCCCCAAGCTGCCTGATACTTTTTTCAACATCCCCGTGTTTTTCAGCGATTGCCAACTGAAAATATGCCGAAACGTCGATCTGATTTTTCAAAGCCTCCGACAATGCAGAACCTTCAGCAAGTTTTGCTTCAACAAGACCGATGTCATCATTTCTTTTTTCAGCCATCATGCTGAGACATTTCAGGCACTGCTGCATTGAAAATCCTGAAGACAGCATGTCTCCCAAAAATCTGAAGAAAGCTGCCTGCTCTTTTGCTCGCCAACGTTTAGCCTTGTAAAAACATGCTGGCCGTTTCCTCTGTAATCTCACCATTTTTGACACAGATTCCAAGTCGTTCCCCCCATTCTTTAGTCATTTGCCGATTTTTGCCTGAATTTTCGCGAATGCCTTCTTCAAGCTCATCAATATCCAAAAAATCAAATAATACGCTTGAGCCGCCGTTTTTCCTCGGAATCAGACGCTGATAGCTGGCCAAGCGCATTGTCTGTTCCAATTCTTCCGAACTGATTCCAAGATTTATCATTCGTTGCCAAATGCCGTAAACGCTCGTCGCATGCACGGTACTCAACACGAGATGCCCGCTTAATGCGGCGTTGACAGCTGTTTTGGCAGTCAGTTCGTCCCTGATTTCGCCAATGATGAAAACATCCGGATGATGTCTCAAGGCAACTTTCAGCAAGTCATAATAAGACATCTTGGCTTTTTCGTTAACCTGAACCTGTAAAAAACGCGGTTCGGCAATTTCAACCGGATCTTCGATGCACATGATTTGCTTGTCGGTCATTTTTCTTGCAAGCTCATACATGGTCGTCGTCTTTCCGCTGCCCATCGGACCGGACAATAAAATCAAACCTCTTTTCTGACACGCCGAAAACAGTCGGTCCCATTGGTCGATATAAAAGCATTTTTTTGTTTTCTGCAATTCCTCTTGATAAATCAAACGCACGACCAGCGATTCTCTGTTTAAAAAATCACCCACCGTCGATAATCGACAATAAACCGGCCGACCATTATGTTCAAGCTCCCAAGATCCGAGCTGAGGCCTTCTTTGTTCAGCAAGCGACATGTCGGCTCTGTATTTTAAAAATCCGATCCATTGACTCGCCCGTTCAAAATCAAATTCGTCATAAGATTCAAACCTGCCGGCAACGCAAAACTTGACGAGATAACTGTTTTTTTGTGGCAAAAAGCTGACATCGCTGGCCTTTTTATCCATTGCATCCGTTAAAATCTTATGAAGCACGCTGTCCATGTTCTTTCCCTCCTTCCTAATAAATAAAGGCGCAAATCATCCTTGAAATTTTGCAAAAAAACAGAAGCCGGGAAAAATTATGCTTCAAATTAAAAAACCGGATTGATTTGCAATCAATCGCAAATCTGATCCGTTTTTTTCGTATGCATGATAATCGCCGAAAAGAGGCTGACGGCAAATTTGAATGAGAGCTAGGCGCACTGATTTAGCGGACTCTGCATTTGGCAAAATCGCTGTCGTTTACGGACACATCGATGAAAATGGACGCTTTGTCCGTAAACGGCCTGTTCCAAAAATGCCGATTACGGACAAAATGGGCAAAATTGGCAGTTTGTCCGTAAGATTTCAGCCGTTTTGAACTCAGTTTTACGGACAAATGCTCCGAAAACCGGCTTTTGTCCGTAAATCCGCGTCATAATGGGCAAAAATTTACGGACAAATCACCGAAAAATGGCAGTTTGTCCGTAAAATGCGTTTTGCTTACGGACAAATCATCAAAAAAGGGTCCCTTGTCCGTAAATCTGGATGAAATTTTGGCTGAATTGGTTGAGAAGCACTGCATTAAAAAAAATACCGAACAAAGTCAGCCGCACATCGACCGTCTTCGTTCGGTATTTCATTTAATTCAAGCAAGAAACGGGACTTTTTTCCCAGACTCCTGATTGCTGATTATTTCAAAGCATCTTCAACTGCTTTTTTTGTCGGAATCGACGGAATCGCACCCAGTTTTTGAACGGCTAACGATGAAGCTCTGCTTGCAAAAACGATTGCCTCTTCAATATTTGAAAAGTCCTTCTTAAGTTGCGAAGAAAGCGCCCCGAGGAACGTGTCGCCTGCGGCAGTCGTATCGATTGCACGAACTTTAAATGCCGGGACGAATCCTTCTTTTTCACCGACTCGATAAAATGCGCCCTTCGATCCCAACGTGATAATCACGTTTTTTGCGCCCAGTTCTTGAAGCTTGACGGCAGCTTCGTGCTGCGAAGCCGGATTATCCACGTGAACGCCGGTCAAAATTTCAGCCTCGGTTTCGTTTGGCGTAATCAAGTCAGTATGCTGCAAAAGCTCTTGCGGAACCTGTTTAGCCGGAGCGGGATTAAGAATCGTCACAACTCCGGATTCTTTAGCCATCTCGAATGCTTTGACAGCAGGCAAAATCGGCGTTTCGAACTGAGTCACCAAAAAATCTGCCGAACAGATGACTTCATGCGCATTTTCAATATCTTCGTCAGAAATTGTCTGGTTTGCACCTCCATAAATCAAGATGCTGTTCTCACCTGAATCCTGCAGCAAGATGAAGGCCTGCCCGGTTCCTTCGCTTGAAGTTTCGACATATTTAGTTGAAACGTTGCTTTCATTCAGCAGCCCAAGCATCATTTTCCCGTTTTCATCGTCTCCGATTTTGCCGATAAATGCAGTGGATGCTCCGCAACGTGCAGCGGCAATCGCCTGATTTGCGCCCTTTCCTCCACCGGCATTATTTTTGTCAGACATCGGCATCGTTTCCCCGGGCTTAGGCAAGCGAGCAATTCTCAATATCGTGTCGACATTCAGACTTCCCAAAACCGTAACGTTATTCACCATCTTAATTCCTCCGTTAATGTTAAAACCTTTTACTAGCATATAACATTTTGCGTTATTTGGCAAAGCAGCATTCACGGACCTGAACGCTGCTTTAAACAAAAAAGCCGAGGAAATCCTCGACTTTTTATTATTTTTATTAATTAGTCTTCATCCGGGAATTCGGCAGAAGTGAAGACTTCAGAAACGTCGTCTTCATCTTCAAGACGATCGATCAGACGTTGAAGCTGTTCAACCTTGTCTGCCGGAACCGGTACCGTATTTTGCGGAACCATCGTAATTTCAGCCGTATCAAGATCATATTTGTTTTGAAGTTCGTTGCGAACGTCTTCAAAGGCTTGAGGATCCGTATAGATTTCAAAGACTTCTTCTGAAGCTTGAAGATCATCGGCACCGGCATTGAGAGCATCTTCGAGCATTGAATCTTCATCGACGTCAAGGTCTTCGCGAGCAATTGCGATGTAGCCCTTGCGATCAAACATGAACGCAACGGAGCCTGTTTCGCCAAGATTTCCGCCGTTGCGGTTGAAATCTGCACGAACTGCAGAAGCAGTACGGTTGCGATTGTCCGTCAAAGCGTGTACCAAAATGGCAACCCCTGCAGGACCATATCCTTCATAAGTAATTTCTTCGTAGTTTGCGCCGTTTGCACCAGTTGCCTTGTCCAAAGCACGCTTGATATTGTCTTTTGGCATATTAGCGGCACGGGCCTTATCCATAACTAAGCGCAATTGCGGATTAGCGTCTGGGTCAGGACCGCCACTCTTTGCCGCCATGTATATGTCTCGTGATAACTTTTGGAAAATCTTTCCACGTTTTGCATCTTGGGCGTTTTTACGGCCTTGGATGTTATGCCATTTTGAATGTCCTGACATTTGTAATACCTCTTTCCGAATATATTAAATGGTGCCTATGCACCAAAGTAATCTTACCAAATCATCATCATTGGTGCAACTCAATTCTCTTTTCTTTTGACCCGTAAATAGATGAGCTCACATAAAATGCAGAGCAGAATGCCGCATAAAGCCCCGGTTCCGTCAAGCATCACGTCTTGAAAAAGCGGTGTTCTGTCACCGGTAATCATTTGATGAAATTCATCGGTTGCCGCATATCCAAGGGAAGCCAACACGCACAAAAATGCTGCCAACCACTTTACGTTCATGCGATCTTTGATTCCCAGATAAAGAAAACTTCCTAAAAGAAAGTACGTTCCGAAATGTGCTCCTTTTCTGATGAAAAATTCAATAAACTTATAATAGCCGACTGCTTGAATGCTGATTTCAGAACCGGAATAATCGAGCGAAAAACGTTCCAAAAAAGTTTCAAAAGGCTTTCCCGTCAAATACTTCTCTAAAAACGGCACGGAAGTCTGCTGATGATAAGTCATTGATGATGAAATGAACAAAATCAGCATCATGACGAATGCAAGAATGATGAACGCGTCTTGTTTTTGCAATTTAATTTTCATTACTTTCACCGTTCAAAAACAAGACTGGAAAAATTTCCAGTCTTGAACTCTTTGCTCAATCACTTTGTTGATGCGCGTTTGATGAAGCCGTAAGGAAGCTCGACAGTCTTTTGTGCTTCTTCCTCTTCTTCGTTGTTCATCATCTTCGTCAACAGACGCATGGAAACGGCACCGATATCATAAAGCGGCTGCGTAATCGATGAAAGCTGCGGACGAACGATTTCCGTAAGCTTGGAGTTGTTGCTCGTAACGACTTCAAATTCTTCAGGAACTTTGACGCCGGCATCTTTTGCACCGTTCAAAACGCCGCAGGCAAGTTCATCGTCGCCGACAAAAGCAGCCGTTACGTTTGCGGAAGAAAGCGCTGGCCACAAAACTTCACCGGAACGATAGCTGCTGTCAGTTTCAAAAACAAGCTCTTCGTCAAATTCGATGCCGTTTGACTTCAAAACGTTCTTGTACCCTTTGAGACGATACTCACCGTTAATCGGTTCGTCAAGCGGGCCCGAAATAAATGCGATTCGCTTGTTACCGTGATTTACGAGATCGTTGACAGCCTCTTCGACTGCAGCAACGTAGTCGATATGAACGCTTTCGACTTCTTCTTTCGGGTCGACCGAACCAGCCAAAACGATCGGTGTCTTTGAACGCGCAAACTGCGTGCGGAGCTCATCAGTCAAATTATTGCCCATGAAGATGATGCCGTCGACTTGTTTTGCAAGCAAAGTATTGAGCATTTGAATCTCTTTTTGTTCATTGCCGTCAGAATTGGCAAGAATAATATTGTACTTGTACATTGCAGCAACGTCATCGATGCCTCGTGCAAGAGAAGAGAAATAAACGTTCGTCACGTCCGGAATGATCACGCCGACCGTCGTCGTCTTCTTGCTTGCCAAACCGCGTGCAACGGCGTTTGGACGATAATCCAGACGATCGATTACTTCAAGAACTTTTTTGCGAGTTGCAGGCTTGACGTTGGGATTTCCGTTAACGACACGTGACACTGTTGCCATCGAAACGGCTGCTTCGCGAGCAACATCATAAATTGTAATTGTTTGCTTTTCCATGGGGAACCCTTTCTTTAAATATATTTTCATATATGTTTTCAGTCTAACGATATTTAATTTAACAGAGTTTTGTTATAATTGCAAGCGTTTCAAAGATGTTTTTCATAAGTTTTCATTATATTTTCACCTGGTTTTTCTGAAATCGTCCACACGCTGTTTCAAACTGACCGTTTAAAAAAGCACTGTATTTTTCTGAAAAAATCAGCGCAAAAAGTCCGTGCTTGATGCCTTGAAGAAAGATGTCTGTGCTATAATTAGGTTGTTTCTATTTAAATTTTAAGGGAGCGATTTTATGTCACACATCACAACTGTTCAAAATTGGTTGGCAAAAAACAACTATGACATCGCTTATGTCAGCGACTGGAAGAACGTCGAATATTTTTCGGGCTTTTCAAGCGACCCGATTGAACGTGTTTTGGCGCTGTTTATTTTCCCGGATAAAGATCCGTTCATCTTTGCTCCGGCACTTGAAGTCGGATCCGTTAAGAAAGCCGGTTGGAAGTACCCGGTTTACGGTTACCTGGATCATGAAGATCCGTTTGACCTTATTAAGGGACATATCGAAGACCTCGGCGAGAATCCGAAAAAATGGGCCATTGAAAAGAGCAATCTGACCGTTGCGCGCTATGAAGCAATCAAGACGCAGTTTAATGAAGCTGAATTCGTCGGCGATCTTTCTCCATTGATCGAACGCGAAAAGCTTATCAAGACGCCTGATGAAATCAAAAAGCTGCACGTTGCCGGTGACTGGGCCGACAAAGCATTTGAAGCCGGTTTTGCCGCACTTTCGACCAAACGAACGGAACAACAGGTCGTTGCCGAAATCGAATATGCGATGATGAAAGCCGGCATCATGCATATGAGTTTTGATACGATCGTTCAAAGCGGTGCAAATGCTGCCGACCCTCACGGAGCTCCGTTGAAAGATCTGATCAAGCCAAACGAGCTTTGCCTCTTTGACCTTGGCGTCGTTTCTGAAGGCTATATGTCAGATGCTTCAAGAACCGTTGCCTTTGGCAAAATCGATGATCGTTCAAAAGAAATTTATGACGTCTGCTTAGAAGCTCAGCTTGCCGCACAAGATGCCGCTAAACCGGGCATTACTGCTGCCGAATTGGACAAAATCGCACGCGACGTCATCGACAAAGCCGGCTACGGTCAGTACTTCATTCACCGCTTAGGCCACGGCATCGGCCAAAGCGACCACGAATTCCCGTCAATCATGGAAGGAAATGATCTCGTCCTGGAGCCTGGGATGTGCTTCTCAATCGAACCCGGAATTTACGTTCCCGGATTTTCGGGCGTCCGCATCGAAGACTGCGTTCACATTACGGACACCGGCTGCGATCCGTTTACGCATACGTCAAAAGAACTGCGCGTCATTGAACTTGACTAGTCAAAAAGAGCCTGGAGAATTTCTCCAAGCTCTTTTTTTAGTCTTTTTTGTGCGGATAAAAAGTTATCGTCGCATTTTCATCGCCGGCTTTTTTAGCCTCGCCAAATGCAGAGTCCGTATTGCCGTTGATGATGATATCGTCGTTCCAGTCGTCTTCCGGCTCGTCATATCCGATTTCAACGTCTTCTGTTTCAACGTCAGCCAAATCTTTCAAATTTTTACCGGTTTCTTCAAGATGATCTTTCAGATCCTTTGTGGCCCGTTTCAATGATTCAAGCGCATCATCGACCGACTTGTTGTCGCTTGCGTACTTTTTGGTCTTTTCGATGATTCGATCCTTCAAACCGCCAAAATCATTTTCTTTAATGAATTCGCGCGCATAGCAGTCATACTTGAGGGCCTTGTCGCGCCCGTCCAAAATGATCTCATCGACTTTCATTGCAATCTTTTCGCGCTGTTCTTCAGTCAGTTTTTTGGAAACCATGAAACAAGCGCCTGCAACCGCACCGAGTCCAAGCAGCATTTTTTTACCCATATGAATCGCTCCTATTCCGAATTAATCTTTGTTGAGGTGACGAGAAGCAAAGCCTAACACCGTTTTGCCCATTCTAAATGCAGAGGCTACTTTGCCGGCACTAGATGCCGATTCAGAAATTTTTTCCGCAGTTTTTCTCGTGGCCTGATTAAGATCAGCGATGCTTTCGCTTAATTCAGCCGCAGTCTGGAAAAGCGGATCAAGTTTCTTGGACTTTGAATTTACATCTTCCATCAACGTGTTCGTCTTGTCCATAATTTTATCAACGTTGTTGGCAAGCTTGTCAACGTCCTGCGTCAAAAGGTCAACGGTTTTGTTCATTTCTTTTACGGTCTGAACCAGGTGCGCCAGCACGCGACACATGAAAACAACTAAAACGGCAAATGCAATTGCGGCAATCAACCCCGCTATTTGCCCAAACGTAATCGCCATCAGGAACCCTCCTTAACATTTCTTATGTCTTTAGAATATCATTCATTGGTCAAAACTTCAATTTATTTGAGCCTTGCTTAGGTTTAACTTAACTATTTTTTGATATAATGGCTAGTGAACTAACTTGAAATGAGGTGCACGTGATGTTTTCGTTTCTGGCAGACATTAGACCTACGAATTCTGCGGCTAAAAATACGCATATTCTGACAAACTACATTGAACATTTCGACTGGAACAAGATGATTTCAAATTTTCTTTCAACAGTTTTCTCCCTCGCCGTGATTTCGGTTTTGTTCTTCTTGATTCATACAATCGGCAAAAAGCTGATCAAACGAAGCTTTGCCGGAGCTCGTGCCAAAAGCAGCACCGTTTCTCAAGGAAGAATCGAAACGATTTATACGCTCAGTCAAAATATTTTCCACTACTGCGTTTTATTTTTCTACCTGTATGCAGTTTTGTCCATCTTTGGCGTTCCGGTCAGCACGCTTCTTGCCAGCGCCGGAATCGTCAGCGTTGCCTTGGGTCTTGGCGCCCAAGGACTCGTCAGCGATGTCGTCACTGGATTTTTCATTTTGCTTGAACAGCAATATTCGGTTGGCGATGACGTCAAAATCGGCACGATTGAAGGAACGGTTTCCGCAATCGGACTCAGAACGACTCAAATCATCGGCTATGACGGAACGCTTCACTTCATCCCGAACAGAAGCATTACCATCGTCAGCAATATGTCTCGCAATGACATGCGCGTTCTGGTCGATATTCGGCTCGATCCTTCAAAAGACGTGGACGAAATGAAAAAAATCATTGCGGATGCAAACGAAGAACTCGTTCCGACACTGGAAGATCTGACTAAAATGCCGCAAATTCTCGGAACAGTTGACCTCGGCTCCGGAGATCTTGTACTGCGCGTCGTCGCATACGCCAAAAATGGCGCCCAGTATGCCATCTCACGCACCTTGCGCGATCGCTATCTCGACGATTTGAAAGAACATGGCTTCAATATCCCGACGTCACCGCTTTCTTTGACAAAATAGCTTTTCTGTTGAAAAACGATGCCTCAAATCGAAAAACCGGATTATTTGCAATCAATCGCAAATCTGATCCGGTTTTTTGCGTATGCATGACAATCGCCTTCCAAGATGAAAATAACCCAAAACAGTTTGGCGGTAATTTCGACTGATGGCTCAGCGTGCTGATTTATCAGGCGCTTCATTTGGCAAAATCACTGCCGTTTACGGACACATCGATGAAAATGGTCCTTTTGTCCGTAAACGACCTGCTCCAAAAATGGCGATTACGGACAAAATGGTCAAAAACAGCCGTTTGTCCGTAAAAATTCAGACGTTTTTAACCCGGTTTTACGGACAAATGCTCCAAAAAGACTGCTTTGTCCGTAAATCCTCATCATAATGGCCAAAAATTTACGGACAAATCACCGGAAAATGACGGTTTGTCCGTAAAATGCGTTTTGATTACGGACAAATCAGCAAAAATTGGCGCTTTGTCCGTAAATTTGAGTGAGATCTTGGCTGGATTAGTTGAGCAGCACTTTATTTAAAAAATGCCGGACAAAATCAGTCGCAAATCGACCGTATTGTCCGGCATTTAATCAAAAGTCTCTTTTTATAATTGTCGCTGACGATCTTCAAGAAAACCGATCATGGCGCTGACGCCTTTTTGAATCGCTTCTTCTTTTGGCGCAAGATGTTCTGAGTGCAGCGAATAAGGCGAATCTACGCCAAGCCAAAACATCGTTCCCGGAATCTTGGAAATCAAAAACCCGAAATCTTCGCCCGTCATGGCCGGCTTTGTTTCGATGAATTCGACGTCTTTATTTTCTTTCATGTATGAAATAAAGTTCTTCGTCGTTTCATCGTTGTTTTCAACCGGCAGATATCCGCCCTGATGCAGATCAAGTTCAAGCTCGCAGTCAAAACTTTTGGCCACGCCTTCTGCAACCTTTCGCACGCGTTCTTGAATCTTCAAATTGTTGACTTGAGTCAAGGCGCGAATCGTCCCGTCGATTTGACATGATCCGGCAATCACGTTGCCCGTCGTTCCTGCTTCAAAGTGACCGAGAGTCACGACGCCCGATTCGATCGGATCAATGTTGCGGCTGACGATCGTTTGAATCTGATTTACGAACTGAGCGCCGCAAACGACCATATCGTTTGCAAGATGCGGAAATGCAGCGTGTCCGCTCTTTCCGATGAACTTGGCATGAATTTCGCAGGTTCCGGCAAAAAGAGTCCCCATGCAGCAGCCGATTGCTCCCGCCGGAAGCTGCGGGTTGTCATGAAATGCGTAAATTTCATCAGGCATCCATTCGTCAAGCGCCCCGCTTTCGTAAAGCTGCTTGCCGCCGCTTGCATTTTCTTCTGCCGGCTGAAAAATAAACGTCATGTCGCACTTCGGCTGATGTTCTGCAAAATAGCTCAAAATACCCAGGCAGACGGTCATGTGAATGTCATGTCCGCAAGCATGCATCCGCCCCTTATGCTTTGATGAAAACGGCAAGCCGGTTTTTTCCTCAACCGGCAAGCCGTCGATATCCGTCCGGTATCCGATCGTTGTTTGTCCTTTTGATCCTGTCAAATGAACGATAATCGCTGTTTTCCATGTTTTAATTTTCATGAAATCATGTGGAAATTTTTCAATAATTGACAAAAGTATTTTTTGCGTTTCAAATTCTTCCATTCCGATTTCAGGAATCTGATGCAATTTTCTTCTGATTTCAATTAATTCTTTTTCTGAAAGTGCCATCTTCGTCACCTTTTCCGTATAAATATCTAAAAAAGCCCCATTGCAGGGGCCGCATCTCAAAAATATCAGAGCTTGCGCAAATCATCGACAAGTTCGATCTTGTCTTCTTTAACTTCGGAAACGTCCTTGACTTTCTTTGCGGGCATACCCATTACGACCGTATGCGGCGCAACGTCTTTCGTCACGACGGCACCGGCACCGACAACGGCACCCTTGCCGACGCGAACGCCTTCCAAAACAACCGCATTGGCACCGATCAAAACGTCGTCTTCGATAACGACCGGTTGAGCAGAAGGTGGTTCGACAACGCCGGCAAGCACGGTTCCCGCACCAATGTGGCAGTTTGCGCCAACGATTGCGCGTCCGCCCAAAACAGCACCCATGTCGATCATCGAGCCCGGTCCGATTTCTGCGCCGATGTTGATTACGGCACCCATCATGACGACTGCATTGTCACCGATTTCGACTTGATCGCGAATAATGGCGCCCGGTTCGATTCGAGCGTTGAATTTCTTCTTGTCAAGCAACGGAACGCCGGTATTGCGTCCGTCGTTTTCAACGTGATATCCGGTAATTTCAGAATGATCCTTTAAAAATTTTTCCGCATCTTTCCAGTCGCCGAACAAAACGCCGGCCTTGTCGCCAAAATAAGCATCGAGCTCTTCCGGAACCTCAAGCGAGGCCAGGTCACCTTTGACATAGACCTTGACGGGAGTCTTCTTTTTTGATTCGGCAATTGTTCTGATGATGTCATGTGCATCTAATTTTGGCATCAATTCCACTTCCTTTGCATTATTTACTTATCATTATAACTTAAATCTGCTTTTGTGCCTATTTTTTCATCAACGAAATCCGGATTTGGCGTAACCAAATATTGTTTTTCAAGATCGTGAATCATGTAGTTGACGCTCTTCATGATCTCACGACGGGTTACGATTCCGGTAAAGCACCCTTCGTCATCAACGACCACCAAAAAAGGTTGATCGATGAGAAGATGCATGATTTCTTCAATGTTATAAGGCAAGGTGATTACCGGAACGTCTTTTTGCATCACTTCTTTGACTTTCATCCTACTGAGTCTGCTCGGATCGATTCCGTTGAGTCCAAGCATCGTATCCGTAATCATTGCCAAGGAAAGCAAGCCTTTGAAGTGCTGTTCGCTGTCCAAAACGGGAATCTTGGCATATTTGACCTTGGTAAGCACGAGAAAAGCGTGATCCAAGTGATTGTCTTCCTGAACGTTTGCAACGATTTCAGAAGGAATCAGGAATTTGGATTCACGTTCTTCGATCATCCTCTGTGCAGCTTTTGCGATCATAATTTCACATCCCAAATTCGTTTATATTACCATTGTAGTTTATTTTGGCGAAAATAACATCAATAACGAAAATTCTTAGCAAAGATATAATTTTAGTGCCTTTTTCCTTATGCAAAAGAGCCAGCAATCTTATTGCATATTAATTATGCTTTTCCGTTTTCTTAAATTTTTCGCCAAAAATTGTTGAAAATCATTGAAAACCTTATTGACAATAGTTTTTTCTATGATTATCATTGTTAGAGTGTATCACTTATTTTTTATAAATTTTGGAGGATGAAATGACTTTTTCATTAGCAACAAGACTTGCCGCTGAATTTTTCGGCACGGCTATCATGATTATTTTAGGCAACGGTTCGGTTGCCGACGTTGAGTTAAAGGGGACGAAGGGGACAAAAAGCGGTTGGATCACGATCTCTGTCGGTTACGGTTTTGCCGTTATGATTCCTGCGTTGATGTTCGGCTCTGTTTCAGGCAACCACATCAACCCGGCATTTACTCTTGGCTTGGCTTTTGCGGGCGCATTCCCGTGGCACGAAGTACTTCCATATATCGCAGCTCAATTAATCGGGGCTGCAGTTGGTCAATTGGTCGTATGGATCTGTTTCAAGCCTCACTATGACATGACGGAAAATTCCGATGCCATCTTGGGCACGTTCTCGACGAGCGATGCTACGGGCAACAAGCTCAACGGTTTTGTCAACGAATTCTTTGGAACGTTTACCTTGGTCTTCGGTGCTCTTGCAATCACGCACGCGCCAATCTTCGAACACGGCAACCAAGGCGCCGGCTTCATCGGCATCGGCCTTTTGGTAATGGTTATCGTTACTTCGTTCGGTGGCCCGACAGGTCCTGCGTTGAACCCTGCTCGTGACATTGCGCCGCGTTTGGTTCACCAATTCCTGCCTATTCCGCACAAAGGCAGCTCACAGTGGGATTATTCATGGATTCCGGTCGTTGCGCCTATTTTGGCCGGCATCTGCGGTGCATTGCTTTATAAGGCTATCTTCGGACTTTAATATTAACATTCAGACATTTGGGATCGAGATTTTTTCTCGGTCTCTTTTTTTGTGAAATGCAGTGCTGCCGTTTCTCTGCATTTCAACATGGTTATGATTGGGTTTTGCTATAATTTCTGTTAAAATTCTGCTACAATATTAATATAATTACTGAAAGTGAAGGTGATGACCGTGTCAATTCGTTATGGTATCCTGGGTCCAATTGAATCTTCGAGCTGGTTCGTCAAAGCGGTAGCGTCGAGTCCGAACAGTGAAATCGTTGCGCTTGCCTGCGAAAAAACAAAGGAAAAGCAAAATCTCATCAATGTCCCGGTTTTTGAAAGCTATTCGGAACTTTGCCAAAGTCCGGACGTTGATGTAATTTTTGTTCCGACATCAAACACAAATCACTATGAAGGAGCAAAACTTGCGCTTGAAAACAAAAAGCACGTTTTGATCGATAGCCCATTCACCAAACACAAAGTCGGAGCAAACGAATTGTTTCTGCTTGCTGAAAGACAGAGCTGCTTTTTGATGGAAGCACAACAGACCGTTTTTCTGTCGGCTTATGACCGCATCAAAAAAATGATTGCAAATGAAGAAATCGGAACAATCTGCTACGTTGAAAGTCGCACCCACCTTCCATATGATGCTGCTTGGACGCGCTCGCTTGAACGGGGAGGCGGAGCATTAAACCTCGGGGGAGCTTATCCGCTCACCTTGATTCCGTTTCTCCTGGAGACTGAACCGACTGACTGGTCAGGACTTGGCGTCAACAAGGTCGGCGAAGCAGATACCCGCTGCACTTTGAACTTTCGTTGCGGAAACGTTTTGGTCAACAACGTCATCAGTCTTGACTTTGACCTTGACGACAAATTGACGATCGTCGGTACAAATGGCAAAATCGTCATTCAAAATTACCTTGATCCGGACGCCGTCATCGTGATGACGCCAAACGGAACCAAACGCTTGACGAACCAAAATGAGCTTGATGCAGGCACCAACGTGCTTAACCACGTTTCGGACTGCATCTCTTCCCAAAAAACGTCAAGTCCGGTTCTCACGAAAAAAATCACGGTCAAAACCGTTGAAATCATCAGCAGCCTTTATAGCCAATGGTATGGCGATCCGCTTAACTGATTTTAAGAGGCCCCGTCTTACTCTTAAATTCAATGAATGCCGAACGAATGCAGTCGACTTGCGACTGAGTTTTGTCCGGCATTTTTTGATACATGTATTTTGCCAAATGAAGCGCCGCTAAATCAGTGCTCCAAGAGTTTACCGACAGACTCTTTTTAGTTGATTCCATCACGGAAGAAAATTGTCATGCATACGAAAAACCCGGATTGACTTTGCAATTGATTGCAAATAATCCGGGTTTTCAATTTGAGACATAGTTTTTTCAGTCTCTTTTATTTCAGCAGCTGATGCAGACTGGACAACAGAAAAACGACTGACGGAAGCAAATTGTTTAAGAAATGCAGCGAAATATTGGCTGCCAGATTTTTTTCCTTGTTGTACGTTGCCGCCAAAATAATTCCCATCACCACGTACATCAACCAGCTGATGAAATTCGTCGATGCATGAATCGATCCGAAAATCAATCCGCTCAATAAAATTGCAAAGATCGGCTGATCGGTGAAGAAATAATCCATCAAAAATCCCCTGAACACCAATTCTTCAACCACCGGAGCAGCAATGGCAGTCATAAAGACCATCATAAAACTCGTATTCACCGAAATTTTGAACAGCTTTTCAATTGCGGCATCGTTTGCGGTTTGCTGCGTCATAAAAGATCCGATGATCATCTTGGCAGCCATCAGCACGATGAATCCGATGATGATCGTGTTGATTTCTTTTCCCTTTGGCCTCCAAATGATCTTTCTTTCAGGATGTCGCCGTTGCAAATACGTAAACAGGATAAACGTCACTGCGACGTATCCTCCGATAAAAATCATCCAAGTCAAAATATAGACGATTGGCCCATTGACGTATTTAAGCAATAATTTTGGCAAGGAAAGCACAAATTGCGGCAGCTCAATCAGTACTGACATTAAGCACAGTTTGATTGCGCGCCAACCATAAAGTTCTATTTTAGCCACTGCATTTTTCAATCGCATCACCTTTTTCTGATCAGATTTGATGTTTCTTTAATTATATCATATTGCTTGATCGTAGCGACCATGCTGCCAAATCTACGGAAAATCCCAATTTTTTCCGGTTTGCCCGTAACCGCGCACAAAACAACAAAAAAACAACCAAGGTCGAAACCCTGGTTGTTTATTTTAGTCATTTTTGAACAAATGCTTATTTATCCAAACGAGCATTGAGTTCTTCCGTCAATTCTTCATAGCCGGGACGACCGAGCAAAGCAAACATGTTCTTCTTGTATGCTTCAACGCCTGGTTGGTTGAACGGATTGATTCCGTTCAAGTAGCCGGAGATGCCGACAGCAACTTCAAAGAAGTAGATCAAGTAGCCAAGCGTGTAGGCCGTTTGATCAGGAATGTTGACGATCATGTTAGGAACGTTGCCGTCCGTATGTGCCAAAACAACGCCTTGCATAGCTTTATCATTGACAAAGTTCATCGTGCGTCCTTCAAGATACTTCAAGCCGTCAAGGTTTTCTGCTTCTTTTGGAACGTCCGTATCATGCGTCGGGTTGTCAACGTGAATAACAGTTTCCATCAAATTGCGACGGCCTTCCTGGATGTATTGTCCAAGCGAATGAAGGTCCGTTGAGAAGTTTGCTGAAGAAGGATAGATGCCCTTTTGATCCTTGCCTTCTGATTCGCCCATCAATTGCTTCCACCATTCGGAGAAGTATTGCAAAGATGGTTCGTAGTTTTCAAGGATTTCCGTCGTGTAGCCCTTGCGATACAAAATGTTGCGGAATGCGGCATATTGATATGCTTCATTCTTTTCAAGGTCAGCGTCTGAATAATCGGCACGTGCGTCTGCGGCACCTTTCATCAAATCATCAACGTTTGCACCGGAAACAGCAATTGGCAACAAGCCAACCGGCGTAAGCACGGAGAAACGACCGCCAACGTCATCAGGAATTACGAAGCATTCGTAACCTTCTGCGTCTGCTTCCGTCTTAAGAGCACCGCGAGCGCGATCCGTCGTTGCATAGATGCGTTCCTTTGCGCCTTCCTTGCCATACTTTTCAATAAGCTTTTCCTTGAAGACGCGGAATGCGATTGAAGGTTCAGTTGTCGTGCCGGACTTGGAGATAACGTTGACGGAGAAGTCTTGGTCATCAACAAGATCCAACAAGTCATGAACGTATGAACCGGAGATTGAGTTGCCGACAAAGAAAATTTGCGGTGCGTTGCGCTTTGCAGCAGGAAGCAGGTTATAGAATTGATGATTCAAAAATTCGATTGCGGCACGTGCGCCCAAGTATGAGCCGCCGATGCCGATAACGATCAAAACTTCGGAATCGGATTGAATCTTCTTGGCAGCTTTCTTGATGCGATCGAATTCTTCCTTGTCATAATCAACGGGAAGATCGAGCCAACCGCGAAAATCTGCGCCAGCACCTGTGCCTTTGCGTAATTCTTCGTCACAAGCCGTGACCATTGCCTGCATTTCGCCCAATTCATTATCTTGAACGAACTTCTTCAAATTTGAACTATCAAATGAAATATGTGCCATTATCCAGTCTCTCCTTTTAAATTTTATCTACGCTTACAATTATACTATATTATTCGATTTTTAAAAGTAAAAATCGCCGATATCTTAAGATTTTTACTTAAAAATCCTTATAATTTTTGTAAAGTTCATGTCAAATTCAGTGTTCGCATATCCAACATAAAATTAAAATGCCATTATTTAAGCATCCCTAAAATGATGCTGCCGATGATTACCAAAATTGATCCGATCGTGACATAAACCATTTCTTTTCTGGTCTTCTTTTCGCCAAGCAGGAAAATCGAGCCGAACGTCGAGATGACGATCCCTGATTGTGCGAGCGAAAAACTGATCGCAAGTCCGACCAGTACCGTTGCCTGGAACATGCAGAAGTTGCCGGCGCCCCAGAAAAGCCCCGTCAGCATGTTTTTGTACATCGGTTTTTCAAACGAGTTCTTGCGATATGAAAAGATGAAGCCGCCAAGAACCATTCCGACCGCTTGCGGCAAAATCATTGCTTTGGTATTGACGCTAAAAAGCGTTACCACAACGGTATAAAGCAAAAAACCGATCGTCGAAACAATCAAGGTCTTTGCCCCTTCCGTTCGATCTTCTTTGATTCCGTCATCGTCAGCTTTGCTCTTGTCGCGCAAAGACGTGAATACGACGCCCGAAACCAAGAACAAAAGCGCCAAAAAACCGAATCCGAGCTGTCTTGTCGTCGTCCATTCATGGAAAAAAACAGCGCCTGCGATTGTCGTCGTCACAAGCTGCGCACCGGTCGAAATCGGAACTGCCTTAGAAACCCCGATGGCCTTCATTGCCTTAAATTGGTTGTTTTGCCCCAAGCACCAGCAAAGTCCGGAAACGATTCCGACGGCCCAAAGCTTAAACGAGTTATATTGCAAAAAATGCTGAAATGAAAAAATCGTCGTGACGATGGCAAAAATCAATGCGCCAAACGTCATTCCAAGCGTCTGCTGATGAGCGTCGCCGCCCATCTTTCCGCTGACAAGTCCTATGCTTCCCCATGCAAGCATGGGAACAAGTGCAATCCACATTATTCTCTTTACCTCTCTTATATAAAAAATTCTCTCTGCTATAACATTCTAACAATAACATCTATTGATTTTCAAGATTATGTTCCTAAAAGTCTATGTGCTTTTGATGAGTTTTCCTATCATCAACTTTTCCCGGCTGATTTTAAAGTTAACTATTTTCTAAGATATCAGCGTTTGATTGACTATCCCGAAATATTAGGAGTAAAATTGTATCTTAGGTTTAGACTCAAAGAAAGGACGGTTTGCGTTTGTGAGCTGGACAAAATTTAGAAATTTCATGAATACGCGCTGGGGCTTTTTTACGCTCTGCGCATTCCTGTTCTGGGCCAAAACAATCTTTGTTTACCTGGTCGACTTCCACTTAGGGGTCAGCGGAATTTATCAATATTTCGTTTTATTGATAAACCCGATTGCGACGACTCTGCTGATTTTTTCGATTGCCCTTTACATTAAACGAACATTGCCGGCATATCTGTGTTTGTTTTTGCTTTATACGGCAAATTCAGTGCTGCTTTTGATTTCCGTTATTTATTACCGTGAATTCACCGATTTCATGACCATCAACGTCATCTTCGGCTACTCATCCGTTTCTCAAGGCTTGAGCACGAGTTCGTTTTCAATGCTTAAACCACAGGATATTGCCATTATCGGGGATCTGATCGTTGTTTTGATCTTGCTCCTGCTTAAAAAAATCAAACTTGACGAGCGCCCGATTGTCCGCAAACAGGCTGTCGCCATGACGTCGTTTTCATTATTCTTCTTGATGCTGAACATTACGCTTGGAGAAATCGATCGTCCGCAGCTTCTGACGAGAACGTTCGACCGCAACTATCTTGTAAAGTATTTGGGAATCGATACGTTTACCGTTTATGACGGACTTAAGACGGCAAAAAACAACCAGGCAAGATCAAATGCTGACAGCTCGGATTTGAACAAGGTGATTTCCTATACGCAAAAAAATTATGCGCAGCCTAACCCAAGCATGTTCGGAATTGCCAAAAACAAAAACATCATCGTGATCCACCTTGAAAGCTTTCAGCAGTTTTTGATCAACTACAAACTCAACGGCAAGTCCGTGACGCCTTTTTTGAACAGTTTGTATAACGGAAAGGAAACCTACAGTTTTTCCAATTTCTTCAACCAGGTCGGTCAAGGAAAAACTTCGGATGCGGAAACGATGCTTGAAACGGGCGCATTCGGGCTGCCGCAAGGATCGCTGTTCTCTGCCTTGGGAACGGACAACACCTTTGAAGCGGCACCAGCCATCTTGAACCAGCAAAGCGGCTATTCCTCCGCTGTATTTCACGGAAATTCAGGCTCGTTTTGGAATCGCGACAACGTTTATAAAAACTTTGGCTACCAAAATTTCTTTGATGCGAGCTATTATGATACCGATTCGGAGAATTTGACCGAGTACGGTGTCAAAGACAAGCTGCTTTTCCGAGATTCCGTTAAATATCTTGAACATCTGCAGCAGCCGTTTTATGCGAAGTTCATTACCGTTTCCAACCACTTTCCGTTCGTGATTGACTCGCAAAACAAAACGTTCAAGGCTGCCGATACCGGTGACAGTTCGGTCGACAATTACTTTGTGACCGCGCATTATCTTGACCAGGCCGTTAAGGAATTCTTCGATTATCTGAAAAAATCAGGCCTGTACGAAAATTCCGTCATCGTCATTTACGGCGACCATTACGGAATCTCCAATTCGCGCAACTTGAAACTTGCTCCTTTGCTTGGAAAATCCAGTTCTACGTGGAGCGACTACGATAATGCTCAGCTTCAGCGCGTGCCGTTTATGATCCACATTCCCGGCATGACGGACGGCAAGGTTCTTGATACCTATGGCGGTGAAATTGATGTTTTGCCGACGCTGCTTCACCTTGTCGGCATTGACACCAAAAAGTACTTGATGTTTGGTTCTGACCTGTTCTCAACCGATCATAGTCAAACGGTGGCCTTTCGCAATGAAAACTTCATTACTCCACATTATACCGTTATCGGAAATACCATTTACGAAAACGGAACCGGCAACGTCGTCACCCACCCGACTGATGAAGTCAAAGAAAAAATTGACCAAGCTCAAAAGAAAGTCAGCGAAAAACTCGCGCTGTCAGACTCGCTCAACAATCAAAACCTTTTGCGTTTTTACGTTCCTGAAGGTTTCACGCCGGTAAATCCGGCAGACTACAATTACAAAAATTGCTATGGCAAGCTTTTGGATTTGGAAAAGACTCTTGGCAACAATTCCAGGAGCTTATGGCATCAAAACGGTGACAAATCTACTTTAAACGATTATGAAACCGATGCTCCGGAAGTCGATAACAGCGATTTTGAAAAAGACAACCTTGAAAGCGCAAAGAAAAAAGCATCATCTGAGGCTTCGAATTCGGCGGCATCATCTTCGTCGTCCTCGGCATCATCAGACACGAGCGTTGCAACCTCAACCAAATAATTTGACAATAAAATATGCCTCAGTTTAATTATGCCTATCCATCCCGTGACTTGAGTCATGGGATGGATAGGCTCACTATGATATAATACTTGTAGATAGTAATTGACTTAGTAACTGCATCACTAAGAACCAAAGTGAGTAATTACATCATTATAAGGCTAACTATCTAACAACTATTGATATATCATTCCTATGGCAACCTGGGAATGTAAAAGGCATTGGTAATTAGATAGTCACTGACCAGACAACTACGGCTGTTTGGTCAAACCATCCGTATCTATGCAAATTGTGGTTCAGATACTCAATATAAGGGTGTCTGCTCACAAGCCATCGACTTTAGCCGATGGTGGTTGACAAGAGTCTGGGAAAAAAGTCCCGTTTCTTGCTTGAATTAAATGAAATACCGAACGAAGGCGGTCGATTTTCGATTGAATTCGTTCGGTATTTCTTTAATTTTCACACGTGAAAAAACTATCTTTTTTAAATACAGTGCTGCTCAACCAGTTCAGCCAAAATTTCATCCAAATTTACGGACAAAGTGCCTTTTTTGGCTGATTTGCCCGTAACCGAGGGCTGGGTTTTACGGGCAAATCTTAAGAATCAGCGTTTTGCCCGTAACCGAGAGCTGCCTTTTACGGGCAGAATTCAAAAAACGGCATTTTGCCCGTAACCGAGAGGCTGCCTTTTACGGGCAAATCCCAAGAATCAGCGTTTTGCCCGTAACCGAGAGCTGCCTTTTACGGGCAAATCCCAAGAATCGGCTTTTTGCCCGTAACCGAGGGCTGGGTTTTACGGGCAGAATTCAAAAAACGGCATTTTGCCCGTAACCGAGAGCTGCCTTTTACGGGCAAATCTCAAGAATCGGCTTTTTGCCCGTAACCGGGGGCTGCCTTTTACGGGCAAATCTCAAGAATCGGCTTTTTGCCCGTAATCGAGGACCAGCTTTTACGGGCAAATCTCAAGAATCGGCTTTTTGCCCGTAATCCTGTCTTGGCGTGCTGATCGGGCAGGTGCTTCACAGCACTGCATTTAACAAAAGGATCCTGTTTCCAGATATCAAAATTGAAAAAATGCCGGACAAAAGCAGGCTTGAATCGACCCTTGTCCGGCATTTAATTTAAGAGGAACCGGGACTTATTTCCCCACCCTCTTATTATTCGATTTTGCATCAACTTTTGAGCTCAATCGCATCTGTCAACAACGACGCTGCCGTCATCTTGCGGCTGATCGCTGCCATCGCTTGCAATCGCCTCGCCAGGAAACAGCAAGGTAAACGTTGTTCCCTTGCCCGGTGCGCTGTCAACGCATACTTTGGCATGGTGAAGCTGCAAAAGCTGGTGAACGATGGCCATGCCGATGCCTGATTCGCCATATTTGGCAACCTTTCGCGACGGATCGGCCTTGTAATATCGCTCCCACATATTGCTGACTTCCTCATCGGTCATCCCGATTCCGGTATCAGCGATGCTGATCATCGTATCGTTGCCATGCTTCTCTCCGGAAATCGTAATCGTACCGTCTCTTGTGAACTGCACGGCATTCTTTCCGATGTTCGTGATGATTTGAATGAAACGATCCTTATCGGCATACACGTTAAGCAACGGAGGAAGCTTGACGATGAACCTGTCGCCAACGTCTCCGGCCATTTTATGCAACTGACTGACAACGTCATTAATGGCTGACGTCGCATCGAAATTGGTCTTGGCCAAAACAAGCTCGCCTGACCTGCTCTTTTCATAATCAAGATTTTCATTCACAAGCCTGATCAAACGAGTCGTTTCTTTTCTCATCAAATTAATGCATTGTTCTTGATCTTCTTCCGGCAATGCGCCATATGCCATTCCTTCCAAAAGACCATTGATCGTCGTCAGAGGCGTCCTCATTTCATGAGCTGCATTTGCCATCAGTTCATGTCTTCGTTGTTCCTGACGCTCGATTTCGACTTGAGATTCTTTTAACGACCGGGTCATCAGGTTAAAGTCTTCAGCCAAATCATCCAACTCATCATGATGATATGTATCAATCTGCACATCAAAATCTCCGTTTGCAACCTGTCTTGTGGCTCGTTGAATCTTAGTGATTCTGTTCGTAAAATAATGCGTCAAGACAAAACTGACGATCGTTCCCAACACGACTGCGGTAAAGAACGCATACAACAGATTCTGTTTGATTTCTCCTAAGTTTTCCTCAATACCGTTCATCACGGTTCCAACCGAAACGACCGCCATCAAATTCCCTTTGATGTCAAGATACGGTTCATAGATATTTGTCAGCTGACGATTTGAGTCCTTGAAAAATCCTTGCGAATCGCTCGTTTTTGCTCGAACGGACTGACCTCTTTTCAATTTGTCCCAACATTGAGAACTGATCTTGGTCGTTGCTTTTTTGGAATCAGGAAAAATGATCTTATCAGGTTCCGTATAGATTCTGATTTTAATGTGACGTCCGGAAAGCATCTGTTCCGTAATCACAAGTTTTTTCTTGTCGACAACGACTTTCGAATCGTTTTCCTGTTCGATGTCCATTGCTTGAGTCTTGACCGCATAAGCATAATCCTGTAATCTGTCCCAAGTGTTCTGATAAAACATGGAACGAGAAAGCCCCAAAAAGGTCATGCCCAAAGTAAGCAGCGTAATGGTAATCATTAAGAAGAATGCCAGGAACTGCTGATAGAACATTTTCATTTATCAGCTACTCCAGAATCATCAAATTTATATCCGACTCCCCATACCGTTTGAATAACTTGCGGACCAGCTTTTTCAATCTTTTGTCTCAGTTTCTTGATATGGGCATCAACCGTTCTTTCATCCCCATAATATTCATAATCCCAGACCAATTGAAGCAGCTGATCCCTTGAAAATACCTGACGCGGCTTTTGCGCAAGCGTCTTGAGCAGATCGAATTCCTTTGGCGTCAAATCGTTGATTGGCTTGCCGGACAGATATGCTTCGCGTGTTTTTGAATTGAGTTTGAAATGAGACGTCACAACATCGTAGCCGTCATTGCTTTCTTCAGCCACGACGCCGTTCTTTCCAAGCGGTGCCATCTCTGCACGACGATGAAGCGCTTTGATTCTTGCAATCAGCGTAATCGGTGAGAACGGCTTGACGATATAGTCATCAGCGCCCATTTCAAGTCCCAGAACCTGATCCGATTCGGAATCCCTGGCGGTTAAAATAATAATCGGAACAGTTGGCGAAATCTTTCGTAATTCGGCATTGACCTGAAGTCCGTCCATTCCTGGCAAATTAAGGTCAAGCGTTATCATATCCCAGCTTTCCGGATCTTTTTTGAAAATGTCAATTGCCTCAAGTCCGTCATAAGCATATTCAACGTCCCACTTCTCCTTTCGGAAAAACATCGACATCATTTCTGACACTGACTTGTTATCTTCTATCATTAACAATTTCATAGATAAAACCGCTCCCCACGTGTAAAAATTTATTATTGCGCATTTTTTAAAATAAAAACGACGACAACATACAATCAGTTGCACATCGTCGACGTTCGTCATATGGAGATGGCGGGAATTGAACCCGCGTCCAAGCATATCGCAACTCAAGCTTCTACGCCCATAGTCACACTATTTAAGTTTCATCAATAGCAAAGCCGCGCAACCAGGCACACACGATTGACTAACCTGATTATTCTCTTCTCTTGGCTTCAGATGGGAGCCTTGAGCGTAAGTCCACTTAATTTAAGACTCGCTGACAGCACATGGACGATGCTGGGCGAATCTACGCCCGCTGTTTTTTAGGCAGCTAAAGCGTAAGAATAGTTGTTATTTTTTGCAGTTATATTTAACTGAGCGTTTTAGGGTAGACGCAACCTACCAGACGCAACTTGAGCCCGACCTATACCTGTCGAATCCTAAACATCCCCATTGATTAACTTCATCATAGCATAAAATATCAATAAATGAAAGCCATTTAAATTCAAAAATAGCATATTTATACTTGAAACTCAACAAAATATTTCCACGAACTTCCCAAATTTCAAAAAGAAGATAAATCATTTTCATTTTCATAAAAAAATTATCAAAATGATTACTTATTTTTTTATATTTGGTTCAAACAATTACTTGCGCCAACAGATATCTTTTAATCAAAAAGAGGCTTGGAAAAAATCTGTCTCAAATTGAACCCCCGGATGATTTGCAATTAAGCACAAATCTAATCCTGGGTTTTGCGTATGCGTGACAAGCAACTGACATGATGGAAAGATCCGAAAATAATTCGGTGGTAAATTTGCCTGATGGCTCAGCATGCTGATTGAGCAGGCGCTGCATTTGGCAAAATCACCGTCGTTTACGGACACATTGATGAAAATGGACACTTTGTCCGTAAATAGCCTGTTCCAAAAAAGGCGATTACGGACAAAATGGGCAAAAATGGTCGGTTGTCCGTAAAAATTCAGACGTTTCGGACCCGGTTTTACGGACAAATGCTCCGAAAAGACTCTTTTGTCCGTAAATCCTCATCATAATGGTCAAAAATTTACGGACAAATCACTGGAAATTGCCGGTTTGTCCGTAAAATGCGTTTTGCTTACGGACAAATCAGTCAAAAAGGGCACTTTGTCCGTAAATTTGACTGAGTTCTTGCCTGCATTAGTCGAGCAGCGCCCTTCCTTTTCAAAAGACAGCTTTTTCGCGTATAAAAAATTAAAAAAGACGAACAAAGTCAGTCGCAACTCGACCTCCTTCGTTCGTCTTTTCATTTAATTCAAGCGGAAAACGGAACTTTTTTCCCAGCCTCTTTTCTTTTTGCTTATTTCTGACGTCGCCATGACATCTTCGCCAAACGTCCGAACGATTCATCAAATTTTTTTAGTACACGATGACCGGTTCTTTAACCTCCAAGAGATTATAGATTTGTGCGGCCTGATCAGCCTTCAGATTTACGCAACCGCCCGATCCGTCATTGATATAGGCTTTCTTATCCCAGTTATTGCGCCACGAAGCATCGTGGAAACCGCAGCCGCTGTTGGTAAACTGTGCCCAGTACTTGACTTTGACCTCATAGTTTTCCTTTCCGGATTCGCTGCCCTTGAGAACCGACGGGCTTTGCTTGTACATTACGTACCAAACGCCGCGCGGAGTCCCTTCGTTAGTGCTTTGCTTGCCCGTCACGCAGTCCGCTGAATAAATCTGCTGACCGTTTTTGTACAGCCAGACCTTTTGTTCCGAAATCGAAACTTCGGCATATGTTCCGCCGATGCCGCCGTTTTGCGTCGTCGCATAGCCCGTTCCGTAAGTATAGTATCCTTTGCCATAAATGTCTTTTTCGGCCTTGATTTCTTTGGTGCCGTTTTGCCAAGCAGTTTCAATGCTGTCGACCGCATCATCCTTGCCGATTTCCCAGCCATAAGTCCCGGCCGGAACGCTAACCGTGCTTCCGCCGGTCGTTTTAAACGCCAGCGGCTTGTTGAGCGTTGACTGTGCCGCATTGATTTCATCAATCTTGTTTCTGAGTCCCGTGTCGTCATAGCTGTATCTTCCGTTGATGACGCGCGCGGAATTCAACAGCTCGGCAGCCTTCATTTCGTAAGTCTTGCCCTGAACGTTATAGGTCGTCTCCTTTTTGGCAAGCGAATCGAGCTTTTGCTTTTCTGCTTGAACAACCTTGCTTGATGCCGCCAATGGCTGCAAGATTTTTTCTTTTAAATGCAGAGTCGAATCAGCAAGATGCTTGTCATACTCCTTCATGATTTTCGGCACGTCGTACTGCGTTCCTTTTTCTGCCGGAATGACCGAAACCTTGCCGTCCTTCATGACGGCATATGCGTCGATTGCGGCTTTTCTTTTCAAGTTTGCCTTGGTCAAAGCGTCCTTGACTTTCTTTTTCAATTCCTTCTTTCGATAATCGCTGATGTTGCTTGGGGCAACCTCGTAATTTTTTTGAACCGAAGACGGAACGAACGTAAATTGTTTCTTCAAAATTGCTTCGATCTTGCCATCGTCTTTTGAAGAAAAACCTGCAGAAGTCTTTTGGCCGCGATACATCACGTCGTTTCCAACATAAACCGTGTTATCCAGCGTAACGTTTTTCAAGTGATCGGCAGCATCTTTTGCCGTCATTTTTCCCACGCTGATGCCGTTGATCGTCACGTTTTTATTGAAATGATGCGCCTGATAATACCACATGCAGCAAAGGCCGACCACAAGCGCTGCGACAATCGACCACAGTCCGATCTGGAGTTTCTTTGTGCTCTTATCCATATATATATCTCCTTAATTGTTACAGAAATATTACAAGTACCATGATATAACAAACACACATTCATATCAAGTTGCAGGTTTTTCTTAAACAAGATAAATTTGAATTAATGCTTGACATTGTAATTTAACCAAACTATAATTGAACCAACATTAACGGAAAGGAAGAACAGTTATGACAGAATCAGTAATCAACTTGAATACTCGTTGGCAAAGCCGGTAATTGAGGTTGCTTCTGTCTGTGCAGATACGACCTCGTCAGATCGTATCTGTGCCGGTTTCTTCAGCATAGCCTGCATGGATTGACACGTTCATGCAGGCATTTTTTTGTCCCTGCATGGAAAATGCAAGGTTTTATTTTTTTCTGCAGACCGATCTGACGAACTGAATTTTATCAGGAAAGGAAAAACAATATGAAAAGACTTATCGCAGCAATTTCAGCACTCGTTATTTTTTTAGGCTATGCCTTCCTTTACGAAAGCAAGCAGGAAACCAAACAGGAAAAACCGACCGTTGCCATCCTTCAGCTGATGACGCACCCCGCCCTTGATTCGATTCATCACGGCATCATGGACGCCTTGAAGGAAAACGGCTACGTACCCGGCAAAACGATCAAGCTCGATTATCAGAATGCGGAAGGAGACCAAAGCAGCCTGAAAACGATGAGCGATCGTTTCAAAAATGAAAATTCGTCCGTCATGATCGGCATCGCAACTCCGGCAGCCCAATCGCTCGCCAACGTTGCCAACGGCAAAACGCCCGTCGTCATGGGCGCCATCAGCGACCCGATCGGTGCCGGCCTCGTTAAAAACATCAAACATCCCGGTGCAAACATTACGGGCGTCATTCACAAGGAACCGGTCAAACAGCAGGTCAAACTTATCAAGACGATCATGCCAAACGTCAAGGTCATCGGCGGTCTGCATACTTCAAGCGACGACTCGTCGACTGCCGAATTCAAGGAATTCAAGCAACTGGCCGAAAAAGAAGGCATCAAGGTCAAGGACTACACGATCACTTCGACAAACGACATCGACCAGGTAAGCTCGACCATGGCCTCTGAAGTCGAGGCCGTCTATATTCCGACGGACAACACCGTTGCTTCCGGCTTTTCGACCGTCGTCAAGAACACCGACGCCAAAAAAATTCCGGTCTTTCCTTCAGTCACGACCATGATCAAGCAAGGCGGCATTGCCACCGTCAGCGTCAGCCAGTACGAATTGGGCAAACTGACCGGGCAGATGGCTGCGGAAATTCTCGCTGGCAAAAATCCTGGCAACATGGCGCTTCGCTATGTCAAACTCGGACAAACGTACATCAATTTGAAGCACGCTGAAGAACTCGGCTTAGACGTTCCCAAGACGGCTTTGAACCAGGCACAAAAGAAAGGAAGCATCATCAAATGACATTAATCGTATCAGCAATCGGACAAGGCCTGATCTGGGGTTTGCTTGGAATCGGCCTTTTCATCACATTCAGAATCTTGAACTTCCCGGATATGACGGTCGAAGGAACCTTCCCGTTTGGTGCTGCCGTTTGCGTCAGCGCGATCACTCATGGCCTTGGCCCGGCCGAAGCCACCTTGCTCGCATTTTTTGCAGGACTTTTAACCGGGCTTGTCACCGGATTGCTTTATACTAAGCTGCACATTCCGATTCTTCTTTCGGGAATCCTCGTCATGACGGGCATCTACTCCGTCAACCTGCGCGTTTTGGGCAAGGCTACGGTCGGCTTGCTGCACAAGAAGACGCTTTTTTCCTGCAGCTTCCTGACCAGCCTTCCCGAAAACTTCCCGTCGGTCTTTGTCGGCACTGCATTTTCCGTCATCGTCATCATCTTGATTGCCCTCTTTTTAAATACAGAGCTGGGACAGGCGCTGATCGCAACCGGCGACAATGAAAAAATGGCACTTTCGCAAGGCATCAATACCAACGGCATGAAAATCCTCGGTTTGATGATTTCAAACGGCTTGATTGGGCTTTGCGGCGGCATCATCTCGCAAAACAACGGCTATGCGGACGTCAACATGGGCATCGGAACGATCGTCATCGGTCTTGCCGCAATCATCATCGGCGAGGTCGCATTCGGAAACCTCAGCTTGACGGCTCGCCTGGTCGCCGTCGTCATCGGAAGCATCTTATACCGTTTCGTTTTGCTGATCGTTTTGAAACTCGGATTCGGCACGAACGATTTCAAGCTGATTTCCGCGCTCGTGCTTGCAATCTGCCTGTCGCTTCCGTTATTTGAAAAGAAATTCAAAACAAGCATCATTTTGAAAAAAGGAGTTGAGCGCCCATGAGCGAAAATATTTTAGAAATGCAAAACGTCACGACCTGCGTCAATGAAGGAACTTCCGAAGAAAAGGAAATCTTGAAAAACATCAGCCTGAACGTCAAAAAAGGCGACTTCATTACTTTATTAGGCACGAACGGGGCAGGCAAATCAACTCTTTTAAACGTCATCAACGGTTCGCTTTCCCCAAGAAGCGGCTCGCTCAAAATTGCCGGAAACGACGTCACGAAACTTTCAGTCGTCAAACGCGCCCGCTTCATTTCGCAGGTCTTCCAGGATCCCAAAGCAGGCACGGCACCACGAATGACGGTGGCAGAAAATCTTCTTTTGGCAAAGCGTCGCGGCCAAAAGCGCCGCTTGAAACTGCGCGGTCTGAACAATGCGCTCCCTGAATTTAGCGAACTGACCCAAAAATTGCCAAACGGTCTTTCAGAAAGGCTCAACACTTTCACCGGCGACCTTTCGGGCGGACAAAGACAAACTTTGAGTTTTTTGATGGCCACGATGGGCAATCCTGAAATTTTGCTGCTTGACGAGCATACGGCAGCGCTTGATCCCAAGACGAGCCAGCAGCTGATGGAGCTTACTCAAAACACAATCGAAGAAAAACAGCTGACATGCATCATGATCACGCACCACTTAAAAGACGCTTTGAAATACGGCAATCGCATGATCATCTTGAACGACGGCAAAATCGTGCTTGATAAAAGCGGCAAAGAAAAAGACGATTTGACGGAAGATGAGGTTTTGAAATTTTTTACCAATTGAATCGACTGGCAACGGGCTGGAAAAAGTCACGTTTTCCTCTTGAAATAAATTAAATGCCGAACAAAAGAAAATTTTGTCCGGCATTTTTCAATTTTGATGCATGAAAACAAACTTTTTTGTCAAATACAGTACTGCGCATCTCCTGCTCAATCAATGCCCAAGACTGGCTTACGGGCAAAACGTCGATTTCTGGGATTTGCCCGTAAAACACAGCCCCCGGTTACGGGCAAAACGTCGATTTCTGGGATTTGCCCGTAAAACACAGCCCTCGGTTACGGGCAAAACGTCGATTTCTGGGATTTGCCCGTAAAACACAGCCCTCGGTTACGGGCAAAACGCCGATTTCTGGGATTTGCCCGTAAAAGGCGGCTCTCGGTTACGGGCAAAACGTCGATTTCTAGGATTTGCCCGTAAAAGGCGGCTCTCGGTTACGGGCAAAACGGTGATTTCTGGGATTTGCCCGTAAAACACAGCCCCCGGTTACGGGCAAAACGCTGATTTTTGAGATCTGCCCGTAAAACACAGCCCCCGGTTACGGGCAAAACGCCGATTTCTGGGATTTGCCCGTAAAACACAG
>ERZ1034969.337-NODE-337-length-30963-cov-21.946680_pt1 | contig 30963 bp, 19 predicted proteins | sample MGYA00520624_ERZ1034969 | MGnify/ENA primary metagenome ERZ1034969 (study PRJEB33766, sample SAMN09781776) | gut metagenome | biome: gut microbiome | host: Homo sapiens | place: Madagascar | study: EMG produced TPA metagenomics assembly of the PRJNA485056 data...
ATAAAAATATCGTTATCTTGTATAGATTTTGATGGAAATTGTTACGTAAACGTTTTCGTAATTCTGTAGAATTACCAGATTTTTTAGTACCGAAATAAGGGTACAGAAAACCCCGCAGGCAGAAAAATCATCTGCCTGCGGGGTAAATAGGAGTTATTTTTCGAAATGTATCCAGTCGATGTCGAAGAAGGCTGCGTCGTTCTTCTTGGCTGTGCGGGTATTGAAGAAACCGAGTTTCGCTCCAATCCATTTGCCTTCGCGCACAGTAAACGGATTGCCTATCTTGATAAACTTCTTGCCATCCAGACTGTAGCTCCATTCTGCGATAGCCTGTATCTGGTTGGCGATGCCCTCGCTGTGTACCTTTACTCGGAGCCATACATCCTGAGTAGCGATGCGAGATGAAGGAATATCATCTACCGCATACTTCACGGTGTAAGGTTTAGGCAGCTTGCTGGTCTTGATGGCTACCTGCTTTACCACCTTCTCTTCCTTTCCTTTGTCAGCTTTTTCACAAGTTACATATTGCAATACAACACCTTCTTCCTTGGTGTCTACAAACTTGAGGGCTGCATAATCCATTCCCTGCATAATCATACCTGCGCTTTCGCCCAACACCTTATCTTTCTCCTTGTAAGCCTCGGTGCGGTTAGGAATGAACTTTACCTTGGCTGTGGCTGTAAAGTTCTCGGTAGGAACCTTCTGGAGCAGGAGATTAGGAAGGTCGTAAAGATTTTTGGCGCCTTCAATCTGCTCGACACCATATAGGCGCAACTTTGACTTCTTGGCATCGCAGAAATACCAGTAGTGGCTGTAAGGACCGTTCCATTGCCATTGCAGTCCGAGATCTAAGCTGTTGAAATCATCCGATTCCTTAGGCTGGAAGTTTCCGCTTGATGGCAAGTTTGGCTTCTTCCATTGCTGAACTGGATCTCCGCATCCGTCACCATCCTTGTCGTCTCCGATAACGAGCCAGTCGTTTACCCATTTGGCTGGTTGCAGATGAACCACACGTCCGTAGGCATGCTTATCCTGGAAGTGGAGGAACCAGTCCTCTCCGTTCTGTGTATCTACCCATGCCCCCTGGTGAGGGCCGTTTACCTTCTTGTTCTTTCCTTGTGCCATACCTACATACTCTTCGTAAGGACCGTATGGATTCTTTGAACGCAGTTCTACCTGCCAGCCATACTTCACTCCGCCCGCAGGACTCATGATGTAATAGTAGCCGTTACGCTTGTAGAACTTGGTACCTTCAATAGTAGGCTGGTCTTCATGTCCATCGTATACGATGCGTGAAGGACCGATAACTTTGGTTCCGTCTGGTGACATAGGAGCCACGAAAAGCACCGATTTGATGCCGGCTCTGGAACCTGCGCATCCATGTGAAAGATAAGCCTTGCCGTCTTCATCCCAGAGAGGGCAGCAGTCGATAAGACCTTTTCCCTTCATCACCCATGTGATAGGTTCCCATGGACCACGAGGATCCTGTGTCTTGGTCATGAAGAGACCTTGGTCAGGGTCGCCGCAATAGATGTAGAACCATCCGTCGTGATAGCGGATAGAGGGTGCCCATACGTAGTTGCCATGCTGAACTTTCTTGCGCCAGTCCAGGTCGGTACCCTGATACTCTGGCAATACAGGATAGTCATCGAGTAGGGCAGCACCGATAATCTCCCAGTTCACCAGGTCGGTGCTGTGCAGAATCTGCAGACCTGGGAAACACTGGAAGGAAGAGGAAGTCATATAGTAGTCATTACCCACACGACATACATCTGGGTCAGAGTAGTCGGCGTCAATTACTGGATTGCGATACATTCCGTTCTTCACGTTCGGATTCCATGTATGTGATGTTGCCTTCTGGGCATTTACCCCCATCGCTGTGAGCGGAGAACTCAAAGCGATGGTTGCGAGAAGGCACAGGAGTGAATGAGATTTTATTTTCATTGTTACTGATGTTTAAATGAATTATTTAGCTACGTATTTCTTGTTGTTGTAGATATAGATACCTTTTTTGAGACCTTGCAGGTCTTCTGCCTTGGCATTGAGCTTTACCATGCGACCGCTGAGGTCGTAAATGTTGTTATTGTTTACCTTGGCGGTTAAAACAACATTACTGATACCGGAACTAGTTACCTTTACACCTTTCAGAGTGATAACCCAAGCGGCTTGTGCATCTTGTGGTGTGAAGGTAAGAGCGCCTGTAGCTGGAGTGTCTAGAGTAATATCAAACATTGTGCTCGTATCCGTTTGGGTTGTACGGCTAGGGAACACGTATTTATCGCTGGCAAAGGTTGTTCCGTTCAGTTCGCCGAGATAGCAGGTCTTGTTGTTTTCATTGGCATATCCTGCAAATGTAGCCGATGTAATGGTAATATTCTCGGGCAGGTTGATGGTAAACTGTACGCCCTTGCTGTACTTGATGGTATTGCTTTTAGCTGTAGCGTAACCTTTGCTGCTCTCTATGCTGCAACCGTTATTGAACGTCCATGGAGATGGATCTGTGCTTGAAGAAGTGCTGGTTGATGCATCCAGAATATAGCTTACTTCTGTTGTCTCACCTGGGTTTGGAGTGGGATTTGGATTTGTACCTGCCCCTGTTGCATCACATTGGTCGTCTACCGTAGAATCGTACTGGCGAATCCAAAGTTTGCCTGACTGGCATGTAATCTTAGAATTATTCTTGAATACGAGATTATCTACGAAACGGATGTCGATACCTTTCTTGGCAGAAATCTGCACGTTGTCGAGTGTCACGTTCTTGATGTGGCTCTCTGGGCGACCAATCAGGAAGATAGCATTGCCCTCGCAAACATCTGTAGTCTTCACGTTCTGAAGCAAGATGCCGTTGTAGGTTGGGGTAGTGTTATCTAAAGCTCTTGCATTAGCCTTGTCTACCGCAGGATCGCTGTTGTAGTTCTTGTCGTAGAAGCAGTCGATAGAGAAAGGATTCTTCACGTTGGTCATGGTGAAGTTGGTGAACTTCCAGTCCTCCTCGCCACCGCCACGCAGTGTACCATCGCTATTGATACCTGTCTTCATGCGGATACCTGCTGTTGTTCCGTTCATGGTGATATTGTCGAACCATACATGCTTGATGTTCTTGGTGTAGCTACCGATAGAAGCACCATGTCCTGTACCGAACTTGCAGTTCCAGACATGGATGTACTGTGCATCGTTGTCGCAAACCACGTTATCATCACCTGTACTGATGTTGCAGTTATAGATGTTCATGTGTTGTCCCCAGATAGAGATACCGTCTGTGTTATGAGAAGGCTGTTCTGTCTTGGTTTCTGAAGAAGGGTTATAGATGGTTACATCATGAACAGTACCATTGTTGGCTCCATTGCTGTTACTCAAGGTAATGTTGACACCCGGAGTATTCTGGACCTTGAGATTGCGAATCAGGAATCGGCTGCCTTTCTCGAAACGGATCATCGCTCCTGGATTGAAGGTCTCCTTGTTATCGCGAGCCTTCCACCAGCGGGTTCCCTGACCGTCAATAATAGAAGTTTCACCTTCACCCTCTATAACAATGTCGCTTTGGTTCTTGTTCTTGCAACCAATGAATACAGTCTTATTGTTTGGAGCCTTGCCGTATTCTACGAGCTTCAAGGTTGCTCCTGCGCAAAGGTGGAGAACGGTTTTCGACTTGATGCTGAGCACCTCGGTCTTGCTGGTCATCTGGTCTGTGCTACCAAACATCCAGGTACCGGCAGGTATTACGACCATACCGCCAGTTGAAGGAACTGCATCAAGAGCTTTCTGGATAGCCTTGGTATTATCTGCTGCAGATGTAGAGGCACCATAATCCTTGATGTTAAATGTATTTGTCGAAGTGATAGCAGGCAACTGAGGCAAGTTGACTGCAGTCCAACCCGCAGGGGTATTTTGTGCATTCTGCTCAGCAGTGATGCCGGCAAAAGTTTGTGCCTTAGCAAAGAAAGGCACAGCCATGAGTGCAGCGAGCACGATGGTTTTGATCATTTTTCTATTCATATTTTTTAGGCTTAATTTCTTTTTGGCAAAGTTACTACTTTTCTTTCAATAACTTATACTATCTGTGTATAAAAAACACGAAAACGATTACGCAATTCATCTGCTATCATCGTTGTTTATAACAATAGTAGAAAATAAAAAGTGCAATGCTCCATATAAGCATTGCACTTTTCTTAAATTTATATGAGGTGTTAATCCTTGTGGATTAATCCTCTACTACATACCAGCGTGGGTCACCAGCCTTTTCCTTCAAAGTTCCAGCCTTGATGGTAAAGTCGCCATTGGTTGGGTCCTTGAACAACTGGGTAGAGCTGAACTCTGTATCATTCACGCCCTTAATCACCTTGAAGAAGTCTGTTGTTCTGAAGCTGTTTACTACAGTTGCTGGAGTCTTGCTTCTGATGTTCTTGTTGGTAGCTTCATCAGCACTCTTACCGAAGATACAGTTCTCAATTGTGAATGTGTTTGGTCCAAATGTGTCAGCGTTGAAGTCAACGAAGAACTGGCCGTTACCATTACAGTTGTAGAATGTGCTGTTCTTGATGGTGATGTCCTGCATATCTGTCTTCTTGCTGAAGATAAATACCTTACCGGTTACACAGATACTGTTGAATGTACAGCCGTCAATCTCTACGTTGTCGAGATGACCTTTACCGCTGCCTGCATCAATGTGGATGAAACCATAACCTGCACAGAGTTTGGTGAAGATACTGTTCTTCAAGGTAAGTTTGCCGATAGACTTAGCATCACTTCCCTGGATACGGAAGAATGATGTTTTGATATTGCTAACCTCGCAATCCTCCAAAGTGAACTCGCTTATGGTACAAGCCTTGCTCTGGTTGATGAAGTAGCCAGCACCATTCTCTTCCAATTTCACGTTCTGGAACTTGATGAATGCATGAGAACCTGCAACATCGAAGTTCTTGTCAAGATTGATGGTAGGCGCATCACCACCTGCCAAACCGAAGAATGTAACAGACATTCCGTCTGGGATGGTTACGTTGGTCTTGCCACCATCTGAATCATTTGTGCCGTAGAGAGAAACTGTGGCACCAGCAGGAATACCGATAGTTGCACTATAGTTAGTCTCGTTTCCAGCTGCAGCTTTGGCCTGCTCTGCAATCTCTTCAATGAGAGTCTGGGAGATAACATTCACATCGCTTGGGAGCGTGTACTTATAGTTTGCAGATGGCATTGCTGCAGGTGTAGTGAATTGCAACTGGCCACGTTTTACATCGTTATTATATAAGGTGGCGATGTAAGTGGTTGTTGGCTTCACGTTAGAGTAAGTAACTTTACCAGCAGCAATTTGGTCTGCGGTAAGTTCATGCTTGCTCTTATCCTCTGGATCTGCTGCGTTGACAATTGTGATATGGGTAACTGTAGCACCTGGAGTCCAAGAGAAATTAACGTGGTCTTCAAAGAGGTCGGCTGTAGTAAGCTCGTTGAATAACTGTTCAGCCTTGGTCTTGAAAGATGAACCATCCTTGTAGTAAACCCATTTAGACTCGTTAGCAGTAGAAGACATAGCCTTTACACGCATGTAGTACTTGCTGTCGCCATCGAGACCAGAGAGAACTACTGGAGAAGAAGTCAAGGTCTTATCTTCTCCGAACTTGATGATGTTAGCATTCTCAACACCCTCGTAAAGAGAGTCCTTGCTTACCTCGAATACATAGTACTCTGGTGAAGGAACTGCTTTTGATGTGAAGGCAGAGAATGTAACAGTAGCTGATGTTTCGGCAGTTTCAACGGTGATTTTGTCACCGTTGAGACCGAACAATCTTGACAGGCTGCCATCTACGTCCCAGTCATTGCCATCGGTACAAGAAGTAGCCGACAGAGTTAATGCCATCATAGATGCTGTGCCCAATATGTTTTTAATGCTCTTCATTTTCTTGTCTTTTTTGATTAAAGATGAATTAGTCTGCATAACCATAAGAGTTGTGAATCTTACCGTTGGTTGCAGAGATGGTTGTAGAAGCGATTGGCATGAGATAGCGGTTCTTCACTGCTACGTTATCGCCAACCAAACCGCTGCTGATAGATGGCAGGTTTACGTCAACCTGTGTATCTGAACCAGAATCCAACTTAGCTGCACCGAATGAGTCGATACTGCCTTCGTAGTCAGCAGATGTCTTTCCGTCAGGAATACCATACCATGTTACGCTAGAGAAGTCAATCTTGGTTTTCTTCTCATCCAGGTAGTTGAAGTAGATGGTCTTCTGGTAAGTACCGTCTGCAAGTTCTGCCAGGTAAGTCTGCTTGAACTCATTGATCTTTTCTGCGAGGAGGTTCCAGCGAATCAGGTCGTACTTGCGGATACCTTCACCTGCAAACTCCCACATGTTCTCCTGAACGAGAGCATTGAAGAATGCGTCCTTGTCAGAAGCAATGTTGTTGACGTATGCCTTAGCTTCATTCTTGTCAGCCTGGTTGAAGGCACGGGTGTGTACTGCTTCCAGAGCCTGGCGGGCAGTCATACCATTGGCTGAACCCTCGTAGTTGGCATCAGGGTTACCTGCCAACTCGTTCATGCACTCAGCATAGTAGAGCAATACCTGAGCATAGCGCATCTTCACAGGGTTGATACCTGTGGTATGCTTGGCAGTAGCCTTCAGGTTGTTCTGCAACCAGGTGTTGTTCATCTTGCGGGCATCCCACTTACCTACATACATACCGAAAGGAGCATTCTTCAGCATGTTCTCAACAGTGTTGCTGCCGTCCTGCTTGATTTCGAAGTTAGCGCAAGTGATGTCACGGCGTGTATCCTTCTTGTCGTAAGAATAGAGCAGAGGAGCTGTAACCTTCATCTTACCAGATGAGTTGCCATAGCCATATTCTGTTGTAACACCATTCATGCGGACACCTACTGTGTAACCCAACTCTCCTGTTACGTTCTCACCGAAAGGAATCTCGAAGAGGTTCTCGTGGTAAGTCTTGTCGAGAGAGAGCTGGTTAATCAAGTACCACTCGTTCTCGAAAGATGGGTTGAGGTTGTGAGTATTGTCGTTGATGATAGCAGACCAGTGCTTCAGGGCACGCTCGTAGAGAGCCTTGCGGTCTGCTGCACCAGGGCGCTGTGTTGGATAAGTAGCATCGCTGTAAGATGCTGTCTCATATCCGTCCTTTGCCTTCTCGCGAATCACGTAGCCTGCACGTGTCATGGCAATCTGTGCCAGAAGAGCGTGAGCATAACCCTTGGTTGTGCGCTCTGTGGTATAGCCTGTTGCCTGGTCTGCCCATGGCAAGTACTCGATAGCCTCATCCAGGTCGTTCATCAGGGAATCCATGATTACGTCGCGGTCGGTCTTCTCCAGATAAGCGTTGCTCAAGTCTGACTTTGATGCCTCTCTCTTGAACGGAATATCACCAAAGATACGAACCAAGTCGAAGTAAACCATGGCACGGATGGTGAGCGCTTCGCCGAGGCTGCGTTCCATAGACTTCTGGTTAGCACCGCCAGCTGTTAATGTAGCGCTGCTGCGGATACCCTCAATAATCTGGTTGGCATCCTCGATGATACCATACTCAGCATCCCATACGCCGCTGATCTTGCTCCATCCCGGGTCCATGTTATAGTTCATGTTGCCACGTTCACTTGAGGTGTTGGTAGCATTGCTTCCAAGACCGTCAATCAATTCGCAGTCGCTGTTCAGGTTCCATACGATAGACAAGTCCTGTGCGTAGGTACGGTCCTGTCCCATGCCACCATAGAGCTTATTGACGCGAAGATTGGTATAATAAGGTGAGGCGTAGGTATTCTCAGCAGTCATCTCTGATGGAGATGTCTGATCCAGGAAGTCGGAGCATGAAGACAATCCTAATACGCCTGCCAATGCAAATGCATATAATATCTTGTTCATTGTTATTATCTTATAAATTTTAGAATGTAACATTAATACCACCTACGAAGGTGCGGCTCTTTGGATAAGCTGCATAGTCGATACCTGGGGTCATTGGGTTCTTCTTTGAACTTGTATCAACCTCTGGATCGTAGCCTGAGTAGTTGGTGAAGCAAAGCAGATTGTAACCTGTGAAGTAGATGCGTACGTTCTGCATGTAGCACTTGTTTACCCACTTCTTTGGCAAGGTGTAACCCACTGTTACGTTCTGAAGGCGCAGGAATGATGCATCTTCTACAGCATAGCTGATGAGCTGCATGGTTGATACGCCTGCTGGATTGTAGATATTGGCGTTGGCATTGATCTCGTTCAAGCGGTTCATCACGTTCTCTACACCACCATATTCTGCGATGAGGCTAGCTGATGGGCGACCGATGTTGTTACCGTTGGCTGGGTCAATCCAGGTATAGCGGTTGCCTACGTTGAAATCATCTACAAGGTTATAGTTCTTGGCTGAACCAGCGTAGAATGAGTTGGCAAGCTTGGTACCGTTCACAAGCTTATTGCCCAATGAGTAGTTGAAGAACAGGTTGAAGTCGAGGTTACCAACGTGACCGTCAAAGCCGAAACCACCTGTTGTGGTAGGTACGGTGTTGCCCAGACGCTGCTTCACTGCATCACCATTCTCGTCAACTTCTACCTTGGCAACGCCTGGATAGAGGTTACCGCCGAAGAGCTTGTAGCTGTTGTCCTTTACGCCTTCTGCCAGTGCCCAAGTGCCGTTGGCTTTCAATACCAAGTCACCCTTGCCTGTTGCGGCATCATACACGGTGTAGAAACCGTTGCTCTTGTAGCCCCAAAGCTCACCGAGGCGACCGCCTTGCTCTACGCGGAAGTCTTCGTACTTGGCAATGGTAGAACCGCTCCAATTAGAACTCTGCCATGGGTTCTCCATGTTCAACTCGTCAATCTTGTTCTTGTTGTAAGATACGTTGAAGTTGAAGTTCAAACCAAAGTTCTTCTTGTCTACGATTACAGCATTGAGCGCCAACTCAACACCCTTGTTAGAGGTCTTACCGAAGTTCTGGAACTGGTAAGAGTAACCTGTGTTGGCAGGAACGATACTTTGCATCAAGAGGTCCTTGGTGGTATTCCAGTAGAAGTCCAATGTACCGCTGATGCGACCGTTGAAGAAACCGTAGTCGATACCGAAGTTACGGGTCACTGTGGTTTCCCACTTCAAGTCTGGATTATAGAGATATTTACCATGCTCAAGCATAGAAGCTCTGTTCTCATCGAAGAATGGAGCCTTTGATGTGTTGTCTGCCATTGAGTAGGTGGTAGTTAGCAAACCAGAGTTGATACGGTTGTTACCTGCTGTACCGAAGCTCAGACGAGCCTTCAGGTTGGAAAGCCAGCTGGAAGCACCCTTCAGGAATTCCTCGTCAGACATACGCCAAGCCAAGGCTGCTGATGGGAAGAGACCCCAACGGTTGTCCTTGCCAAACTTGCTGGAACCATCGGCACGAAGTGTAAATGTTGCTAAATACTTGTCGTTGAGCGTATAGTTGATACGGCCGAAGTAAGAGAGAATGTTCTCCTCAGCCTTGATGTTACCCTCGTTTGGAAGAGCTGTACCTGCTGCTGTGTTAGCCAATACCTCGTTCAATGTGAATGAAGTTGGGAAGGCTACAGAAGTGTTGGTACGGGTTACGTCCTGGCTGCTGCTCCATTCCTGACCAACCAATACATTGATGTGGTCACGACCATGGAAAAGCTTCTTGTTGTCGTAAGTCAATGTATTTGCATTACGCCAGTTCTTGTTCTCCAAACGAACGAACTGTACCTGTGGCTGACCGTTGTAACCATACTTAGAGTTGGTGGTTGCATTAGAACCCCAAACCTGGTCGGTATTGTTGTACTTCCAACCATAGCCGAACTCAGAGCGGAATGTGATGTTCTTGAATGGCTTCCAGTTCAAGCCTACGTTGTAGTTCTGCTGGAAACGCTCCTGATACTTATAGGTATCGGTGATACGCTCTGTTGGGTTACGGCGTGTTGATGTGCTGTTCTCCTCATCATCGTCTGATGTGCCGGAGAGAGGTTCTACCGGGTTCCATCTTACGGTGTTGGCAACAACTGAGTTTGCTGCACTCGACTCGTTGGTATCTGCACCACCATTCAAACCGTCCAGCTTTGTGAAAGCCATACGGCCATTGAAGTCGAGAGACAACCACTTGTTCAAGTTGGCATTGATCTTGGCGTTTACATTGTTCTTGGCATAGCCAGAACCCTGCATGATGCTCTTCTCGTCGTTGTGAGAGAAACCGATGTTGTATTTCAGGTCCTTGGTACCACCGCTTACGTTCACGTTATACTGCTTCTGGTTACCTGTACGGCCGAATACCTCATCCTGATAGTCACGTCCTTCGATAGACTTCCAGATGTCGAGGTCGTTGTAGTTACCATAGTCAGTGCTACCCAACTCATACTGATAGTATGCATAGTCGTATGGAGACATAGTCTTTACCAACTTAGATACCTTCTTGTAGCCAAGAGAAGCATTGAAGTTCACCTGGGTCTTGCCCTCAGAACCGCTCTTGGTTGTAACGATGATAACACCATTGGCACCACGGGCACCATAGATGGCTGTAGAGGAAGCATCCTTCAACACGTCGATGCTCTGGATTTCGCTAGGAGCGATGTCGCTGATAGAGCTTACAGGGAAACCGTCAACGATGTAGAGTGGAGAGTTGTCCTGAGAAAGGGAACCGCCTCCACGCACGCGAATCTTCACGTCTGCATCTGGTGAACCTTCGGTGGTGGTGATGTTCACACCCGCCATCTTACCGGTCATCGCCTCGCTTACGTTAGATACAGGAATATTGGCAATCTGCTTGTCGCTGATAGAAGATACAGAACCAGTGAGGTCCTTCTTTCTAACTGTACCATAGCCGATTACAACCACGTCGTTGAGGGTGGTGTTGTCATCCTCGAGCTTGACGTCGATAGTTTCTTTACCTGCAACGCTTACTTCCTTCGCTTTCATACCGATGTATGAAATCTTCAGTTTCTTGCTCTTGCCTTTTAAGTTTACTGTGAAGTTACCGTCAATGTCGGTCACGCCACCATTGCCAGCTACACCTACCTCCATGACAGATGCGCCGATGATTGGCTCGCCCGTATTGTCAGTAACAACTCCTTTTACCGTTTGCGCAGAGACGCTTGTTACCATGAACATGAGCGCACCTGCAAGCGCAATCTTCTTTCTGTTATAATTACCAGACATACACTTATAGGTTAGATTATACTAATATAAATTTGTTTTCTTACTCTCGATTTGTACGTTTAAGTAGACAAAAACCGCTGTGCAAAAAATACGCATTTATAGCGCAATTTTATGCACAGTCTGTTTTTTTCGTTTGCAAATATAGGTAAAAAAAATGAATTACGTTAAAGATTCACGTGAAAATAATACGTAAACGTTTGCTTAAAGATTGTTTTTAACATAAAAACCCCTATAGTTAACTGCTCAGTACCCCTATGAGCATAACTTCTTTAACTTCTGAAAGAGGCTCATTCCACTTATTGTCTAACTATGGCACAATATTGCCCTCAACTGGGGCAACTTTTTGCCATTGCCGGGCACAAAATGATGCGTCGGGAGAAAAATTTCGGGATGTCTACCTTTGCCATTCGGAATATGCTTTTCGGCTGCTGGAAGCGTGGTTTTGTTCGTGAAAAACCTTACTCTCAATTTTACCCTTCACCCTTCACCTTTTCGCCGGTAATCCCGATAAACACTGGGGGCATGAGAGGTGAAGGGTGTTTTTGAATGTAGCTTTCTATCCACCGCCGCCTGAATTTTCTATCCAGTCTTCTCAACTCTGGGTGCTAGAAAACTTTTATGTCTCACAATACGGGGTTAGCCGACGGCTTACACTGAGTTGTTACGAAACGGAAAAGAGAGTGTGTCATAAGTTCATGACGCACTCTCTTCTTGTTGGTATATTACTGGAATATTATTGGAAAAGACAGTATAAGTTTTTGAGATAATCAGCTTCTTCGGCCGCACAACAGCTGTTGTGCGCTTGCATATCAGCTGATATGCGCTTGCACAACAGGTGATGTGCATGTGGTAGTCAACTGTTGTGCGCTAACTGTTTTCTAGACTTATGACCGCCTCTCCTTGAACGGAAACAGAGGCGGTCCCTTTCCTTTATTTCATGATAACTTTTTCTGTCTTCTTGCTACCATCAGCAAGAGTCTTCACAACGATATTGATTCCTTTCTGAAGACTGTTCTGCTGAGCACCGCTTACTGAAAAGATAGCTGTGCTTACGGTGGCTGCTTCATCTGCAGCAGCAATGTTCTTGATGCCGGTAACAACAGAAGTCATCTTACCGAAACCACCCATCTCGTTTGCAGCACGAACGCTCCATGTACCTGTAGTACCGGCAATGTCGAGTGACTTCTCTGCTGTCATGGCGAAGAACTTGCCGTCTTTCAATACGATGTACATCTGTGCATCACCTTCCCAGGCGAGCTTGCCGTTGCTTTCTGTTGCTGCTGATGCAGACTTCTGAGCTGCGAGGTCGGCTGGCTTCCAGTTGGTAAATACCTTGTCGAGGCTGAACTCGGCTGCCTTCTCTGCTGTGATGATGGTGTTGTACTCGCTAACTTCCTTATCCTTTGTAAACTTCACGATGTTCTCGGCAGGAGAAATCACCTTGCCGTTCTCATCAACAGTGTTGTACTCGAAGAAGTTCTTGGCAACCACGTTCATACCACCTGTTGTCCAGCGGGTTGAAGCAATGTTGGCTGCTGCGTTCTTGTCGAGGATGGTGTTGAGGAAAGCACACTTGGCAGTTCCACCCCAAGAGCGACCGAAGGTGAAGCTGTCAGTAGCTGAACCTACAATCTTACATCCGTCAAATACATAACCATAATCACTTCCGTCTGTGTAAGGAGCTGTGATGTATGAACCCTTACCTGGTTCCAATGTCAAAGTACACTTGTTGAAGAATACATCGCCACCACCGCAGATGAAGTCTACGATTCCGTGGATGTCTGAATTCTCGAAGTAGTACTGACCTTTATTATTGTTACTATAGTAAGTATCCTGGTATGAAAGCATCTTCACGTTCTTGCAGATGGTCTGGGTACCCTTATCCTGGAGGCAGACGGCACGACCGGTGCTCTTGTCGAATGGATAAGCATTCTTCAGGGTGAGATCCTGCATGTAGAGACCTGTGCTGGTATTGAACAATGTTGCAGTAACACCGATTCCCTCTACCTCTGGCTTGTTCACGATGATGGTGTTGTCCATGTTCTCGCCGATGATAGAGATGTTGTTACCGCTGATTGGGGTAAGACACTTGTCTCCGAGATCGTATGTGCCGTTAGGCAAGAAGATGAATGTACGTGCAGCATTGGCTGCAGCATTGTTGCCATTAGCAATTTCGAGAGCTGTCATAAAGCCCTGTGCGTCGCCCGCCTTTACTTCCATCCAGTTACCGTTCTGAGCGAAGGCTGGATTGGTCATGTTGACGATGCTGAGGCTGTGGATATATGTATCTCCTCCATCGAAGGTGAGGGTATATTCACCACTCTCGGTTGATTCGTTCTGGAGAATACCGAAGTTGCCGTCCTTTGTTGCCTTTGCATCAATAGAACTTACTTCATTTCCCTTAGGATCGAGGAGAGTAATCTTACCAGTCTTAGAATATTGGCAGAGGTTCATCTTGATGTAACCCTTACCGCCCATCAATACCTTAATCTTGCCGTTTGATTCGAATACCCAACCGTGTGTAGTATCGTGCCACTTGCCGTTTTCTACAGAAATAGCTTCATGGTCGTTGATGTCGAAACCTTCCTTGGTGAAGTTGTAGTCGTAACGGGCTGTTGCATTGGCAGTCTCAACATCAGTTACGAGCGCATAAAGTGCTGCATCTGAAGTAATGACAGAAGAAGTGGTGAACTTCTTCTCATCCTGCTTCATGGAAGAAGACCATCCGCGGAACTTCTTGCCGTCAGCTACAGTTACCTTGTTTTCTACGCCTTCTACGAAAGCTTCAATTTCTGCATCCTGTTCTACTGCTTGTGTGCCGATAACAGTCTTGCCGTCTATATTATAATAGGTGAGGGTGAAATCTGGCTTGAAGCCTACGGTCAACTCATAGGTTACTTCGTCACCGTTAGCCTCTACTACGATAGTTGCTACAGTCTTCTGGTTGGCACCTTCGCCTGTAGTGGTGTAAGTAGTGCTCTTGATGGTTCCGTTGGCTGTAACGAGATCGGTAAGAGGGTTAGACTCTGTGATGAGCTTAGCCTTCTTGGAAACAAGAATAGTTGCGATTTGTTTGCCTTCTGCATTCTCCTCGAAGAGGTCGGCTGCCTGGTAAGCCTTGCCGTTTACTGCGAAACTGCCCAGCATTGGAGTCTTGCTCATATCTACATTACCATAGATTGCGAGGTCAGTAACGTAAGCGTTCTGACCAAGAGCAAAGTTCTCGAACTTAATCTGACAGTTGGTACGGTTTACGTCGAGTGTCAGATTCTCACCGCTAGCTTTTACGATAGATACGTTGTGGATTGCTACCCAGTCATCATCGCCGTCACCCTTTACGGATACCTTGATACCACGCTTGCCGCCAGTAGCAGCCTGGTGCAGTGTAATCTTGGTGATGCTTGCCAATGCAGATGTTACTACGCTAGGTTCTGCTGCCTTATATTCGCCAGTATATTTGGCTGTCTGCATGAAACCGGTAATATCAGGGAATTTAGAGTTGGTACCTGTTGGATAAACGCCTACTCCGTTGAATGTAAAGCTGAGCTCTTCCTTGCTGTAGAGGGTTTTCACGTTTACCACTTCGTTTGTAGCTTTACTGCGGTCGATTTCTTTCCAGTTGGTGAAATCAGTAGAGTAGAGTGGCTTCTCCTGAATGGCACTAACCTGAACCACCTTTACGTTATAAAGGTAGCAACCACCAGTTGCCACAACCTCAACATAGCCCTTAGCCACTTCTGCTGTAGTAGCTTTGTGGTCTGTAGCGTCTTCTGTTGCAGCTACACCACCGATGGTATAGTTGTGGTAGCCAGGGTAGCTGGTTACAGTGACGATGTCCTTTGCTGACTTGACAGGTACCTGAAGGATGGTTCCGGTATTAAACTGTGCGTCAGTGTCTCTTCCTTTCAGTTTTCCCTTGGTTGCATCTACATGTAGTAGAATGCCGTCAACTGTAGAGGTGATGTCTCCCACTTTACCTTGAAAATTTGTTGCTGTGTTGATTCCTTCTGGCACGTTGTGCTGGAAGTCCCAAATAGCAGTTACGTCTTGCGCCTTTGCAATAAAAGCAAAGACAAGCAACAGGCTTAGAAGCCTGAATCTGAGTAGATTTTTTTTCATTTTGTTTGCCTTTAGGTAATTATTAATATTTATACTTTCGTTTTTTTTAGTTTATAGGTGCAAAAATACACTTATTATTTTTATTTTCAGTTCTTTTTCTTCTTAATTTCTTGTAAAAGCTACGTAATCGTTTTCGTTGTTTTTATTCATTTTGGTTCAAGCTTTTCTTGTGTTCTCAAAATGATTTGTTAATTTTGCCATCGGAATAAGCAAAAAATGAATTAAACTTAAATAAGTTATTCACGACTATTTTTTAAACTTAAAAACAGATAGATTATGAAGAAATTTTTTACTCTTATCGCAGCTGTCGCTATGGCAGCAAGTATGAACGCTCAGGGCACTTATGCAGTGCAGATGGGTGACAATGTGAAGGCTGGTGATAAGATTACATCAGTAGAAAACATCACTTTGACTTATATGGAAAATGCTGGTACAGCTTACGCTACAGCTAAGGCTACTAGTAACTGGGGGGACGCAGACTTCGTGGCTTATGTATCTGGTAAGAACAATGGTAAGTTGGTATCTGATGCTGAGCCAACAGGTTGTGTTTACAAGTTCGAGACCGCAAAGGCTGGTTCTCTAACAGTAGGTGTTCAGTTGAATGCTAATAAGGGTTTCCATATTCTGGATGCAGCTTTTGCTGAGGTTACTCCTGTTTCTTATAATTTGCCAAGTGCTAAGGACGGTGATTCTCAGACTTTCGCACAGAACGAAAAGGGCGAGAACATTGTTTCTGCAAAGTCTAATGGTGTTGTAAAAATCAATGTTGCTGAGGGTGGTACATACTATATTCTCGCTGCTGGTACAAAGTTGGGTTTCTATGGCTTCAAGTACGAGGTTGGCACATCAACAGGTATCTCTTCTATCGAGGCTACTTCTGCTCAGAATGGTAAGACATATAATCTCGCTGGTCAGCAGGTTTCTGACTCTTACAAGGGTATGGTAATCAAGAACGGCAAGAAGTACGTAAAGTAATCAAAAGGATATAAGATTTTAATTGACGAAATATCGTTAATCAATTTTTTTCATTGATTTAATAAAAATCGCCCGTGTCCAGTATTCGTTTACTGTAACACGGGCGTTATTTTTTGTTATTTTATTTGATAACCTTATCTGTTAATACCTTGTCATTTCTGAAAACCATCTTGCGGATGTTGATTCCAGTTTGTGGAGCAGAAAGGAGTGTTCCGTCGAGACTGTAGTAAGTCCCTTTGACCAATTCGCTAGGATTGATAACCGGGTAATCGCTGATGCCTGTTGGATTCTTCCAAGCAGGATAATATTCATCCACAGCGTTAGTTGCGTCAGCATTACCTGTCTTCATGATGTCTTCGACCAGCGAATTGGCATAGACTTCCAGATTGGTATAGTAACCTTTCTCATCAAGTGAGTAGGTGAGAGCATCGCTCGCATCGTTCGGATTCAAGCCGTTTGCTGTCTCCCAATCGTCAGGGATTCCGTCATTGTCAGTGTCAAATCCCTTAGGACGACTACCGGTTGCGAAGGTCTTCTCTGTATAACCGTTTACGTCCGATACCTTATCTATAATGCCAGGCGACTGAGTGATACTTCCCTTATACTGTGCCGTTCCCGTCTTGGCCTCTTCCATGTAGCGGGCATCAATCTCATCGCGGAAGAGTGAAGCTCCGGCGTTAGCCAATACTTTGCTGAAAGCTTCATCGGCTGTATGAGTTGTAATCACGCCCGTAGGAGCAGGAGCGTCCATCTTAATCTTGACACAGGAAACTCCGTTGATGGTCTTATGTTCTACCGCATCACCATAAAGATTCTTCTTGTCGGCTGAATAAATCTCATTATTGTAAGTATAAGTACCCTTGTCATAGCTTACGCCCTTCCAGTCTTTGTTCTTTGTAACAGATCCTTTGGTGGTTTCTGTGGTGTTGCCATTGATAAAGTATCTGCTAGTCATTTCGTAGAACTCAGGATGGTTCTTGTTAGAATTACTGCTGGTTGATACGGTTACCAGGGTAATTCGCTCTTGGTTTCCTCTTTCCTTGCCTGTGCTCACATCTACCTTGATGCCGTTCTGGGTTGTACCTTTCAAACTCTGGCTAGGACCTGCCTTATAGTAATTGTTGACGATGTTGATCTGTCCACCTCCAGGACCACCATAGCAGGTTCCTTGCGCATTATACATCACGCAGTTTCGGAAGTCAACGTTCTCTGCCTGGACGGTGTTCTTCCATTTGTAGGTGGCGTAGTCCTGATTGCTATTGTAACCGGTCCATCCGTAACGGGCACCGTTGAAGCGGGGACCACGGTTCATCAGATGGCCCAGGAAATTGTGGTGGAAGCTGGCTAGCTTTCCGCCCCAGATACCACCGTAGCCATGGGCTCCCTTAGAATGCCCCGGATTGGTAAGACTCTCGGCAATAGTGCACCACTGCATGGTGAAATTGTTGTTGTCGTAGAAGGAAGCCACCTCATCGATGCTCCAGCTGAAGGAACAGTGGTCGAAGATGATGCCTGTCTTGTTGCGCTGCCATGTAGCATCTGCTCCGTCATTGATGTTCTTCTCCTCTCCGCGTCGTATGCGAAGGAAACGGATGATATTGTTGTTTCCCGGTTGCACTGTAAAATAGCGCAGGGTGATGCCCGGCGAAGGAGCAGTCTGTCCGAGGATGGTGATGTTATCTGCTATCTTGAGATCAGATTTCAAAGCAATGACGCCAGCCACATCGAAGACGATGATTCTTTTACCAGACTTGACAGCCTCTCTGAAAGAACCAGTTCCGCTGTCGTTGAGGTTGGTAACGTGAATAACTTTCCCGTCTCTTCCGCCGGTAACATATCTGCCATGGCCCTCTGCGCCTGGGAAGGCTGGAGCCTGTGCAAAAGCAGCAGCACTGATGAGTGCTGCTGCCATGGTTGTGAATATTATCTTTTGCATTTTTATCTTGAAAAATGAATTATTTGTTCAATCCCTGCTGTTCCATTTCCAGGCTAGCCCAGATGAAAGGACCAACGCCCTTGGCATCATTGTCGCGGATTGGCTCGCTCATGTAGTAGTTGAAGCTGCCATCGCGCTTATAGTTTGGCTTCTTGACGTATGGACCAGGACCAGGGCCGAGACCACTTACTGAACAGCACTTGGTAAGACTGATGGTCTTGTCTGGGTTCACCTTGATGAACTGGTTCAGAATTCCGTTGTAAGCCTTTACACCGGCATCACGGTATTTCTCTGAGAGGTATCCCTTGCGGTAACCCTTGAGCAATACATAAGCAAACATGCTTGAAGCTGTACTCTCCAGATAGTTGCGAGGATCCTTGACGTCCATCACGTCATACCATACGCCTGTAGCCTTATCCTGGTATTTCACTACGCTAGCCATCGCCTTGTTCAAGAGCTTGATAACTTCATCGCGGCGAGCGTAATTCTCTGGCATTGCATCAAGACATTCGGTCATTGCCATTACATACCATCCCAAGGCTCTAGCCCAGGTATGCTGGCTCTTACCGTTCTCCTTGTCTGCCCAGAACTGCTCATGAGTCTCATCCCAGGCATGTTTCCAGAGCTGGGTCTTCTCGTCATAAGTACGTAAGTCGGTCTTGATCATCTGGTCTACGGCATCGTTCAGATACTTCTCTGCCTTCTTGGGCTTCATGGTCTGTACGGCATAGTTGCAGTAGAAAGGCAAGCCCATGAAGATACCGTCGAGCCAAACCTGGTTGGCGTAGATAGCCTTGTGCCAGTAAACGCCTTCCTTGGTGCGAGGCTGGTTAACAAGCTGCTTGAAGAGAGTCTTCAAAGCTTTCTCAGTGCCCTTGTTTGGAGCGATGTTATGCATACGGAGGATAAACTTGGCTGTTCGAACATTGTCGAGGTTGAAATCCTCATACTTGTAGCCGGTAATATTACCCTTCTCGTCAATCATGGTCTGAGGATATTCCTTCAGATATTCGAGGATAGTCTCGTTGCCATCCTTGTATGCTTCGTAAGTATCGAGCATACCTTCCATTTCAATGCCCATTACATAACTCCACTTTGGTTTCTTGCTGAAATCAAGAAGATAAGAATGAGGAACACGCTTCATCTCGCTGTGGGTAAGCCACTCGGAATAGTTCTTGTATGGCTGCTCGCCTGCGTTGAGAACAAGAGAACCGTTGATGTAGAGGTTGTCGAACTTCACGTTGCGGGTCTTGCCTGTAATCTTGATTGGCTGCTTCTGCACACCGTCGAACTTACAGTTCTTGATGTTGATTTCGTAAACATTTTCTATAGCATCACGGCCAATGATGAGAACACCATAGTTGCTCTTCTGGCAGGTAACGTCCTCAACATTCACATTGCGAACGGTTGGCTCGAAACCACGGTAGCAAACTTCCTTAGACTCGTAATCGAGGTTGATCTTTACGACAGCTTCGCCACACTGACCTACCTTGATACGGCGCATGTTGATGTTCTGAATCAGTCCGCCACGGCAATTATTGGTCTTGATGCGGAGGATACGGTCCAGATGCGGAGAGTCCATCTCGCAGTCTTCAGCGTAGACATTCTCGCATCCGCCGGAAATCTCAGAGCCGATAACCACACCTCCGTGGCCATCTTCCATCTTGCAGTTGCGGATGATGATATTTTTTGAAGGCTGGTTCCAGAGGCGACCGTCATTGTTGCGACCGCTCTTGATGGCGATGCAGTCATCACCAGTATGGAAGATACAGTTCTGGATGAGAACATTCTCGCATGCCTCAGGGTCGCAGCCGTCACCGTTAGGACCTTCGTTCCAGATGTAAACACCATCTACTGTAATGTTCTTGCTGAGGAGAGGATGGATAACCCAGAAAGGAGAGTTGATCATCTTGACATCTTTGATGAGGATGCGCTCGCTGCGAACGAAGTTGATGAGCTGAGGACGGAGTCCCTGACCCATACCGAACTTTCTATCGTCAAAAGCCACGCCGTCTTCTGCCTGCTTCAGCAGTTTGGAGCGTGAACCCAACTTCTGGCTTTCGGTGGTTACTCCAGCCTTGAATCCGAAGCGTGGATTTCCGTTCCACTGCCACCAGGTGTCGTTGTTGCCGCCACCATCGATGGTACCTTTACCTGTAATGGCGATGTCTTTAGCCTGGTAAGCATAGATGCATGGAGAGTAGTTCCAGCAAGCCAAGCCTTCCCAAGAAGTGCGAACCAAAGGATAGAGCTTTGGCTCGAAGGCAAAGCGGAGTGTAGCACCCTCTTCGATAACGAGATTGACTCCCGATTTCAATTCGATGGCTCCAGTGTTCCATGTTCCAGCAGGAATCACCACCTTGCCGCCTTTCTTGGATGCAAGTGAGATGGCACGGTTGATTGCCTTCTGGTTCTGTGCAGCAGAAGCCGTTGTCTTAGCGCCATACGATGTAATGGCGTAAACTTTTTCACTCAATTTTGGCTGTTGGATGCTCTGCTCAATACGCTTGTATTCTTCATTGTCCCATCCAGCTGCATAGGAACAGACAGGAACGAGTAAAGCCACCAACAAAGATTTCAGTAATTTGATCATTGTTTGCTTTTAGATTAAATTAATACTGTGTAAAGTAGTTTATATCACTTTGCAAAGATACATAATTTATTTATATAAACGAGTTTTCTGTATGTTAAAAAAGTGTTTTTTATGAAAAATTCTGCTAAAATCTACTGAACAGCTTAAAATGAGCTATTTATGAATAGTTCACCTCAATAGAGGTAATGACTTGGCAATAGTACCAACTTCTTCATTATACATAAGTTTGCCTTGCTTGTCAAACAACTCTGTTACGATTGCAAAGATAAATTTAAAATCTGAGAAATAACATCTTTTGCGTTGTTTTTATAGATTATTAAATTATGGTCGGAAAATGTCTCAGAAATGCAACTGTACAATATCTAAAGAAACACATATAAGTTTCATATACAGCATTAAAAACATGAGAAATGTTAAATGCAATTCCCTTTCTAACAATTCAAAGCAAAATTTTCTCGTTTGTAGATTGTTTTTCGTACTTTTGAAATTAGAATTATAAAAATGGGTATTTTTAGAATTTATGACTAAGGAGTAACAATATACCCATTTTGTAAATAAAGGGAATGTTGAACACCTAAAAATATCAATTTATGAAAACCAAAGGACGCAACATATGCGATACCCTCAAGGCTATTCGCAAACAAATAGCGGATGCCAATGGGATAGACTATTCACCCGAAGAATGCCACTTCAAGGGCGAATGCAAGGGAACTTGCCCAAGATGTGAGCAAGACGTGAGAGACCTGGAACATGAGTTGAGAATCAGACAAATGGCCGGGAAAGCCATCAAGGTCGCAGGAGTGGCATTGGGAATCACCGCCCTCGCCGCATCCACCACATCATGCGCCACCCAGAAGGGATATTATAGTTCTATATCAGAGAAAACCCTCCCTATTCTATTTCAAGAATATACGCCAAACGATTCCGTCCTCCTCAAAGAAAAAGAAGCACTAAACAAGAAAGGAGTACTTTTTGTACAAGGGCATCTCATTGACGAGCAAGGAGATCCACAAGTAGGAGCCACGATTACGGCAAAAATTTCTGGCAGCAAGACTATTGCTGACAAAGATGGAAACTTTACTATCGAGGTGGAGAAAGAAGATATAATCACCGTGAAATATCTTGGCATGCAAGACAGAATCATCAAAATCACAAAAATGAGCCAAGAGAAACTCAATATTATCACTTTGACAGAAAGCAGAGATGTCTTGGGGGAAGTCGCAGTTATCAGAGGAACAGCTCCTATCATCAAGAAAGATACTCATTCAGAAGAAGCAAAGCAAGAAAAGTACACGAATGATGGTAAGACCGCCATCATCCAACAAACCGTCGCATCAGACTCCACCAAGAGCAGCAAGCTATTTGGCGCAGCAATCGAGGAAATGGCATCATTCCCTGGCGGTTCAGCTGCATTGATGCAATACATCGCCCAAAATCTCCGCTATCCAAACATACAAGGAGATTGCAATATACAAGGAAGAGTCATTGTTGGTTTCACTGTCAATGAAGACGGAACCCTGAGTGACATCAAGGTGATGAAAAGCATTTCCCCTACCTTCGACGAGGAAGCCATTCGGGTAGTGAAAAGTATGCCGAAATGGAATCCTGCCAAGCAAAATGGCAAGGCCGTAAAAACGAAATATACAGTCCCCGTTACCTTTAGATTAGAATAAAATGAAGACCGCCCCACTCATTTGCATCGACCGCCACCGCCTTACGATAGACGGCGAGGGTGTCACCACCCTCGTGGCATTCCACGGATGCCCTCTCCATTGCAAGTATTGCCTCAATCCCCAATGCCTCGAAGCCGACGGCGTATGGCAGGAGATGGACACGGAACTGCTGATGATGAACGTGGAGATGGACAATCTTTATTTCTTGGCGACAGGAGGCGGCATCTGCTTTGGTGGAGGCGAACCACTCTTGCGAAGCGCATTCATCAAGGAATTTTGCGAGCAATGTCCTGAGGAATGGCAGTTTACGATGGAGACGAGCCTCAACGTGCCTCGCCATCACTTGGAGGAAGTCATCTCCTTCATCGACTCCTTCATCATCGACATCAAGGACATGACACCTGCCATCTACCAAGCCTATACCGGCAAGGGCAATCAGCAAGTTATTGAGAACCTTGTCTGGCTCTACTCCCATGCCAAACATAAAGATAAAATCACCCTCCGTCTCCCCATTATACCCAAGTTCAACACTGAAGAGGACAGAAAACACAGTCGTCAAGTCTTAGAAGAATTAGGGTATGAGAATTTTGATGAATTTGAATATGTGATTAGAGGATAAACTGGTTAAATCTATGCCCTACCGAGACTATGGTCTCATTTCAGTGTTGTTTCTACGGACTATCTTGCCGTTCAAGGTGGACTCACGGATATACTCAGCCAACTTGCGATTGGTTTTTCTCGCCATCAATTTCAATACCTCGTAGCTTGGCAGAGAGAATTTCTTCGTGTCAAACTTTGACAGCTTGCGAATCCTTTTAGTGGGCAGTTTTCCACCCTTTCTCCTGGCTTGTTCATGCATGCTTGTAATTCGACATACTGTTTATAGTTGGTACACTCACTTTCTGCGACCGTTGGGAACAAAAATTCTCCGCCCTTATGGTGGAGCGAGGAGTTTTGGGGTTCCCAAAACATAACCTCGCTCCCTCCTCTAAGAACAAAAGACGAGACATTTGCCTTTCAGCTCTCCATGCCCAAGGTTGCAGACCTTAATTCTCGCAATTTGCACCAAAAATCAAAGCTGCCACATTGAAGAATAAGGTCACAGATACAAACTACCTTGTTATTGAAGTGTGCAAAGGACAAGGTGATAATATTCAGTGCGCAACTTGCCAAGTGTAGTAATTGTGTTTTGTCGTTTTACTTTGTGAACTATGCCGAGTGTGTTATATGCGCTGTGTGTCCTCGGTATAGTCTGCATAAATCTAATGCCATGCTAAAACACTGCGGAGGTTTGCCCAAGTGGCTGGAGGCGCAAAGCCTCCAAGGAACGTTGCTGCAACCATTTCGGAGAATAGAGCGGTTGCCAATAAATCCACAAGTACATTCTACGGCAGACCAAGTGATGGGTATTTTTCAGTTGAGTAGTTGAGAATATGTTGTATGGTAATGAAAATCAAAGACTTAACTTATCAACAAGTTCTCAACAAAAGTTTCTACACAACACTTCACTGGGCAAAAGAGAAACATAGGCATGAACATTGAGGATTTCTCTTTTCATCATTCTCTTTCTTTTGTTGAGATATTTGTTGAGAGTATGTAGAGCCGTAAATACTTGATATTCAACACTACTTTCTGTATATTCAACAAATCAACAAAAATAAGGGGATTAGTCCGCCCTTTTAATGGCTTAGGACTATCCCCATCAAATAAGCTGCTTCATACCAATGCTTCTGTACTTCTTCGTGACAGAACGACAGCATTAAGCCAACGACAAGAGGACATTCAGTTAATAGCGTTTGTCCCTCCATTGAGTTGTAGGATAATGACACTACCTTTCTCTTTTGCCCCGTACAACCTCTTTATGATTGTGTCACGAAATCGAACAGCACCGTATGAATTTATACGGAAACAAAGGGCAACAATCATCGGGAAGCCATACTGCGTTTGCCAAATGCCCTTGGAAGTTTCCTTTTTCTGTTGGACATCCGACACCAAAAACAAGCCTTCCTTGTACATTGACCTTATCACAGCATGGAGTTTCGGGGCGGTGACATGAAGCATATCAACCAATTCACCCTCAATCATCCACAAGTCTTGCAAGTTGGACGGAATGGAAAACTCTCCATTTCCGTCCATAGTGATTACAGTTCTTTTCATGCCATTCCTCCCATTGTTGGCAAATGCCCCTTGATTCGATTTTCAAAGACTGATATGTCATGCTCCAACTTGGTGCTTGTCACCTTGGCATATATCTGCGTCGTGGTGATGTTCGTGTGACCGAGTATCTTGCTTACTGTCTCAATCGGCATACCGTATTCCAGGGACAATACTGCAAACGAGTGCCTACTAACGTGGTACGAGATTCGTTTCTTGATGCCACACATTGCAGCCACTTTCTTGATGCGCTTGTTGATAGTGTCAAGTCTGCCGATATTGAACAAGTGGCTGTCCTTTCTCAATGGCTTGTATCTCTCAACAATCTGCATCGGAATATCCATCAGCTTGACTTGAAACGGCACGCCTGTCTTTTGACGCTTGGAAACTATCCAAGGAGCACCGTTTATCATACAGATGTTGTCCTCCGTCAGGTTCTTTGTGTCAATGAAAGAGATACCTGTCCAACAGCCAAAAACGAAAAGGTCTCTTGCAAATGCCATGTTTGGGTCTTCCAACTTTATCTCGGTCATGGCGGTAAGCTCGTCCAAGGTCAAGAACTCACGCTCCTTGTGGTCTGGGTCAACGTGGTACATGGCAAAAGGGTTTCTCGGTATCTTGCCGTTGTAGTGTGCTGCCGTGACGATATGCTTCAACGGAATGGAGTATATCCAAATGGTGGACTGCGTAAGCCCTACAACGTTCTTCAAGTACAGGCAAAAGTCACGGATGAACTCCTCGGTAAGCTCATTCATTGCCATGTCGCTGCGCTTGTACTGAAACTTGATGAACTCGGCAACGTACTTTCTTACCACAAGATACTTGCGATAAGTCCTAACAGCTCGGTCTTTGCCCACACGTTTGGCAAAGGTTGCGTTCTCCTTGTCAAAGGCTCTGAGCAATGTCTCGTACTCCATGCCTATGCCTTGATAAGCGTTTCTCACCATTTCAGCGGTAACGAACGCCTCACGGTCGGAAAGTCGTTGGTAATGCTTGGTGATTTGAGCCTTGATGTTGTCAAGCGCAAAGTTCACCTCCTTGGCTTCCTTGCTTCTTCCCTTTGCTCTGTTGCCCTTGGCATCCCATATCGCCTTGCTTACGCTCTGCTTGCAGCTGAACTGTGCGATAGTTCCGTTGATTGTCACTCGTCCCATGATAGGGACAATTCCGTTTCTCTCCTTGCTTCCATTTACATAGAAGACTGTCTTAAATGTACTTCTCATAATTCCTTGCTTTTGTTCGGTGCAAAATTAAATCATGAGAGTTGCATGGCAAATTCTAAACCTGTGCAGAATGGAGAAGTAAGAACCGAAGCCGTTAAATATGCTTATTTGGGCATTTCTTTGAGGTAATGACTTGAAAGCGTTTCCACTTCTCAAATCCGCCATTTTCGCATTTCCTCACGAATGCCACTTAAAGCCAACGACTACCACAACCACTTGAAACTCAAAACAAAAGCTCAAATCTGCTATTTTTTGCTTTTTTTATCAGTCTTTTTTGAAAAAATAACCGGTTTTTCTTTGTTAAATAAAAATTAATTGCTACCTTTGTACCGATAATTAACATTTATAATACAATAAACAAGGAGATAGCCTATAGATTGGACATTTACTTAATACAAAATAATTAAGAAAATGAGAATACTCGAAGAAATGACAGATGAGGAGTTGGCTTTGGCTTATGTCGAAGGCAACAACAAGGCTTTTGACCTTTTGCTTTCACGCAATGAGGTGAAGCTTTTCTCATATATTATGTTTGTGGTACATGATGAGCAATTGGCAAACGATATCTTTCAGGAAACATTTGTCAAGGCCATCGTCAAGTTGCAGAACCGTTTGTATTCCACAAGCGGTAAGTTCTGCTCTTGGCTCATGCGTATCGCTCATAATGTAATCATTGACGGCTATCGTGAACAGGGCCATTTCCGTATGATAGATCAGGGTGAGAACAACGACTTGTCCTGCCTTCGCGGTGATTCTATCCTTGATAGTTTTGCTGAGCGCGAAATGATTAGAAACCAGGTGTTGGATGATGTTCAGAAACTCATGATGTATCTGCCTGCCAATCAGCGTGAAGTGGTCTATATGCGATATTATCAGCAAATGTCTTTCAAGGAAATTGCCGAAACAACCAATGTCAGTATCAATACCAGTCTGGGCAGAATGCGCTATGCGCTCCTTAACCTGCGTCGTATGGCTAAGGAGCACCATATCTGCTTGCAGCTGGATTAGTCGTCCAGCTGTTTCAGTTCTTTCATTGCATGGATGACGGAGCATGGGTCTGTACTCTTGAATACATAACTTCCGCTCACCAGAACGTTGACTCCGGCTTTTACGAGTCGTGGAGCCGTTTCTGCTTGTACGCCACCGTCTACCTCTATGAGGGCATGGCTTCCGCTTTCCTTGATCAGCTTGCGGAGGCGCTGAACCTTCTTGATGGTGTTTTCGATAAACTTCTGTCCTCCGAAGCCCGGGTTCACACTCATCAGAAGTACCATGTCTACATCACAGATGATATCTTCCAATACGCTTACGGGTGTGGAAGGATTCAGTGTGACACCCGCTTTCATTCCTGCAGCATGAATCTGCTGGATGGTACGGTGCAGGTGGGTGCAAGTCTCATAGTGAACGTTCATCATCATTGCGCCCGTTTTGGCAGTCTGTTCGATGTACTGTTCCGGGTGAACAATCATGAAGTGAACATCCAGTGGTTTGGTGCAGACTTTGGCTACAGCTTCAAGGACAGGGAATCCGAAGGAAATATTTGGTACGAAGACACCGTCCATAATGTCCATATGGAGCCAGTCTGCTTCACTCTTGTTGATCATTTCTACATCGCTCTTTAAGTCAATGAAATTGGCAGAGAGGAGTGAAGGTGATATTATTGTTTTCATCTTTATTGAGATTGATGTTTTAAGACCCTTGGGTCGTTTGAATTCTAGTTGACATAATACGCCTGCTGGGATTCTTCTTTATCGAATGCCCGATAGGTGTATGCCAGCTTCTTGATGAAATAGATAGTCTTGGCAGACGGTCTCTTTTTTTCCGAAGTAAATAAATGCTTCATAGGCGTATTATTAAATGATTATTCTATTCTTACTATATTAATAACGATGTGCGTTTGGCTTTATTACATTTCCATGCAATTTTTTTCTCTATTTTTTTCTTTTGCCTGCCTATTCGGTGCATTTTCTTCTATATATAATAAGGTGTAAGAGGACTTTTAATGTTGAAAAGGGTAAGAAAACTAACTTTTTTCTGTTAAATCCCAAAATTTTCTGATAAAAAATTTGTTATTTAAAAGAAAAAGTGTACTTTTGCAATCGAATAGTTATAGTGACTATGATAAAAAGTAAAATAATTAAAATACAATACAATTATGATGAATTCATTCGTATCTACAGCATGGTGGTGGCGTAACTCAAGATTTAAAAAGTCGTGAGTCGCGAACCCGTGTATGGATATGAATCCTAAGATACTAAGGGCCTGCCGTAACTTACGACAGGTCCTTTTTCTATATTCTAAAGTACTGTATCGTATTTTTCAGATAGTGAGTATTAATATAAAATAGATAAACAGATAGGAGATAATGATTATGGAAATGAAGAATATCTTGAACAGAATGTTGAATCATGAAGAGTTGACTCGTGAGGAAACCAAGGATATTATCATCGGTATTACAAAGAGCGAGTTTCCTGAGGAACAGATTACCGCTTTGCTTACTGGTTTGCAGATGCGTGGAGTTACGGTGGATGAGTTGCTCGGCTTCCGTGATGGTATTTTGGCTACTGGTGTTCCTGCCATTCTGGATTGCGACCGCTATATAGATGTTGTAGGTACAGGTGGTGACCGCAAGAATACTTTCAATATCTCAACCACTTCCTGCTTTGTGATTGCGGGTGCAGGTTATAAGGTGGCTAAGCATGGCAACTATGCAGCTACTTCCGTGAGTGGAGCTTCTAACGTGATCAAGAATCACGGTGTGCAGTTTACTGACGATATGGACAAGTTGAACCGCAGCATCAATGAGGCGGGTATTGTTTATCTCCATGCTCAGCTTTTTGCCAAGGCAATGAAGTTTGTGGGTCCTATCCGCAAGGCTTTGCAGTTCCCTACGGTGTTCAATCTCCTGGGTCCTTTGGTTAATCCTAGTCAGCCTAAATGTCAGCTCCTGGGTGTTGCCAATCTGGATCAGATGCGCCTTTACAATCAGGTTTATCAGAAGATAGGTATTGATTACGGAATAGTCAACAGCATTGACGGTTATGATGAGATTTCATTAACCAGCGATTTCAAGGTAACCACCAATAACTATGAAAAGATTTTCAAGCCACAGGATCTCGGTTTTGATTTGGCTAAACCGGAAGAGGTAAGAGGTGGAGCTACTGAGGAAGAGGCTAAGGATATCTTCGATGCAGTACTGGAAAACCGTGCGCTTCCTGCTCAGAAGAACATCGTTCTGGCTAATGCTGCCTTCGGAATCCAGGTGATGGAGAAGGGACTGAAGAGCATCGAGGAATGCGTGGAGATAGCTAGAGAAAGCATCGACTCCGGTAAGGCGCTAGCTACATTCAAGAAGTTCGTGGAGATAAATAGAGACTAAAAACTGGGGGAATCCGATGGACTGGGGGAAATCCTATGGAATCGGATTCAACGGTGGTCTAGAGGGGGACTTGATTCCTGTTTCTGTTTTTCAGGGAGGATAGGTAATCATAAAGTTCAAAGTTCAAGGTTAAAAGTTCAAAGTTGAAAAAATGGCTGATATATTAGAAGAGATAGTGGCACATAAGAGGATTGAGATAGAGCAGCGCAAGCGCTTTATCCAGCCTCGCCAGATGATAACCCTCACCGAGCAGAAGATGCAGGAGAATGGGGGAAAGGTGATGGGAGGAAGTATGAAGGAGGCGCTGGTGAATTCTGAGACAGGAATCATCGCCGAGTTCAAGCGCAAATCGCCAAGTAAGGGGTGGATCAAGGAGGAAGGCAAGCCTAGCATCATTCCTTTGAGCTACCAGAAGAATGGAGCTTCTGCCCTGAGTATCCTTACCGATATCGATTACTTCGGTGGTTATGATGAGTATATCCAGGAGGCGCGCCATGTGGGTGTTTCTATACCTATATTATATAAGAACTTCGTCATCGAGGAATATCAGCTCTTGCAGGCTAGATATTGCGGTGCTTCTGCTGTATTACTCATTGCGGCTTGCCTCAGTAAGGAAGAATGCAAGCGGCTGATGAACATGGCTCACCAGCTGGGGATGGAGGTGCTGCTGGAGATGCATAACGAGCGAGACTTCGAGTATGCGGAGCTGGAGCCGGATATGTATGGAATCAACAACCGCAACCTGGGTACCTTCGTTACGGATGTTGAGAATAGCTTCCGCTTGGCAGAGAAACTTCCGAAGAATGTATGCAGGGTGAGTGAGAGTGGAATCTCCAATCCGCTGACCGTTCGCCGATTAAGAGAAGAGGGCGGTTTCCGTGGCTTCCTGATGGGTGAACAGTTCATGAAGCAGGCTGACCCGGGAATCGCGCTTGCAGAATTCATTTCTAAATTATAGGATTTTCGCAAGTTTTGCTCCCTACGCCCTGAACCAACGGTCACCGGCCGAAGGGAAAGGTAAAGGGCAGAAGCTCCTAGCTCAGGGCAACGCCCTGGGTATAGATAGCCGTCAGTAATGCGCCCTGTAAGGGCAAAAGCTTTAGAATCATAAATAATAATATAATGTTAGTAAAGGTTTGTGGAATGCGTGAACCTGAGAATATAGAGCAGGTTGCGGAACTCGGCGTAGACATGATGGGATTCATTTTCTATCCTAAGTCTCCACGATATGTTAGCCAGGCGGTGAATCGCTCGGACTCTGACCGGAAGGTTTACAGAGTGGGAGTTTTCGTGAATGATTCCATCCCTGAGATATTGGATAAGATTCATTCGTTCTCTCTGAATGCTGTGCAGATGCATGGAAATGAGAGCAGGGAAGTTTGCGAACAGCTGCGTGAAGCAAACGGGGAGATTAAGATAATCAAAGCCATCAGTGTTTCTGATGCCGGGGATATTCAGAAATATAAGGAGTATGTAGGCGCTGTTGACTACTTCCTTTTCGACACCAAATGTAAAACGGTGGGTGGAAGTGGTCAGCAGTTTGATTGGCAAGTTCTCGATGAATATGATGGCGATGTTCCATTCCTATTGAGTGGTGGCATTGGTCCGGAGGATGTTTCCCGTGTTCGTTCTTTCCATCATCCAAAATGCGTTGGTATCGACCTCAACTCCAGGTTTGAGATAGAACCGGGGGTGAAGGATGTGGAGAAACTTAGGAAATTCCTTTTAAAAGTTACTATGTTTGCAAACGCTAACGCAATGACAACAGTTGGAAGACGCTC